>Ga0116116_1000104_pt1 | contig 98411 bp, 94 predicted proteins | sample June2015DPH_10_1_FD_89722 | JGI IMG/M metagenome (GOLD analysis project Ga0116116, IMG submission 89722) | Peatland microbial communities from SPRUCE experiment site at the Marcell Experimental Forest, Minnesota, USA - June2015DPH_10_150 | ecosystem: Environmental > Terrestrial > Soil > Wetlands... | reverse complement strand
GCCGCCGCTGGCGAGTGCCTCCAAGGTGGGCCAAAACCCGGCGGAATCAGGTGGCGAATTCCCGGCGGAATCAGGTGGCGAAAACCCGGCGGAATCGGGTGGCGAAATCGACCGGAATCCGCACCTCAAGCGCCAGTTAGTACGGACGGTGTTCCGATTGCTCGAACTCGGTGCTTGCTCCATGCCCGTCGCCGCTTGACAAGATAGGAGCTTGAATGTGGGGCTCAGCTTTCCGGCCTCACGGCGGCAGCCTGAGGGCATGAGCGCGGGTCGGGGGACCATGCGGCGGCCGAGACTGACGGTGGACTTGCGTTCAGACCCGAGTTCCGTTGCGGGTGATTCCGGCGAGGATCCCGCAGTCGGCGGATGGGGTCGCCAATGCCGTGTCGGACCACGAAGATGTTGGCGACAGTGGTTTCGCACAGGCGGGAGTCGGTGGTCAGGAAGAGCGCGTCGTCCGCATAGGCATCGGCCGCGACGAGACCGGCGTGGACTTGCTGCGCCCTGCTGGTCGTCTTCGCCGCAGCCAGCGGATCGAGAGGGTCGCGTCGGGCGATCGCCAGGCCAAGACGGAGGCGCGGGCCAGCAGGCTGGCCGGTAGCGATTGGCGGGGCCACGCCTGCGCCAGAACTGAGGGGGTCGTCTGTTCGGCCGGCGGGGGGGAGGAGGCCGCGCGACGCCGAGGCGCCGTGGGTCACAGTGATCCGTACCGCTGCGTCGCCGTCCGCCCCATCCAGCCGCTCGGCCGACAGCAACGTCTCGATGGCCGCGGCAACCGCAGGCTCCACCCGATTCGGGAGCGCGATTCGCAGCGTCCGTGCTGACTCCCGCAGGCGGGCGAGATGCTCGGCGAGCTCCACCGCTCGGCCGCCTCTCGCCCGGAGGGTCTCGAAGACGCCATCGCCGAGCAGGAGGCCACGGTCGAGAACTGAGACGCCGGTCTCCGCGACCTAACGGAGGGCGCCGTCGAGCCAGACAAACCTCGGCTCATCGGCCATGATCGGCCTCGATCTCGCGGGCGCCGATGGCGGCGAGCGGGCCGCGTGCCTTCACACGGGTCTCCTCCTATTCGGCCTGCGGGTCGCTGCGCCAGGTCATCCCCCCTCCGACGTGGAGGGTGAGGCGCTCACCGTCGGCCACAAAGGTTCGGATGAGGATGGACGATCCCATGGCACCGTCGGCGCCGAGCCAAAGAGCGGATCCGGTGTACGGGCCGCGACGGACCGGCTCGACCACCTCGATGATCTCCATCGCCCGGATCTTGGGCGCGCCCGTCACCGAACCTCCCGGAAAGGCCGCGGCCAGCAGGTCGAACACATCGTGCCCGGCCCCGAGCCGTCCGATCACCCTCGACACCAGGTGCTGGACGCTGCGCGTCCGCTCGAGCCGGCAGAGCCGCGGAACTCGCACCGACCCGGGCACGCACACTCGACCGAGGTCGTTCCTGAGCACGTCGACGATCATGACGTTCTCCGCCCGGTCCTTCCCGCTCGCGAGGAGCTCCCCCGCGAGGGCGCGATCCTCTGCGACGGTCATGCCCCGACGCCTGGTCCCCTTGATCGGGTCCGTTGCGACCAAACCCTCGGCCGACAGCGCGAGGAACCGCTCCGGCGAGGCCGACAGAAGAGCCCGCTGCGGCCCGTCGTTCGTCGGTCCGAGCTCCAGGTATGCGCCGCATGGGACGGGATCGCCTGCGCTGATGCGTCGGTAGAGCGGCCATGGGTCGCCCGCGAAGGGTGCCTCTAGGCGGCGCGCCAGGTTCACCTGGTAGACCTCGCCACGGGCGATCTCCGACCGGACCCGCTCCACGGCCGTGACGAAGTCGTCTGGCCCTAGGTTCGACGAGAACCGCTCCGGGCTCTCCGCGTGTACGGGTGGCGCCTCGCCCGGGGGATAGGCGACGGTCTCCAGCCGGGCCAGGACCGACTCGCGGCGGGCCCGCATCCGGGCCAAGTCCTCATCGACGGCGCGGCTGCAAAGCCAAGCTCGGGCCCGTCGCCAGTCCCAGGCGAGGACCCCAGTCGTACAGGCCGAGGTGGAGCAGTGGAACCGGCCGATCGTCGGTGGCGACGCTGGGCAGCCGCTCGAGACAGCGCCCCAGGTCATACGACAGGTAGCCGGCCAAGCCTCCGGTCCAAGGCGGAACCACCGCACCCGGGACTCGTCCCGGCGCCATGCGTGCGAGCAGCGCACGGGCGCCCGCGAACGGGTCCGGCCCTGGATTCGCCAGATCCTCGCAGACCAGCGGCCCGGCCGAGACGAAGGTCCAGCCCGTCCGGGACGACCGATGCCCGTCCTCCAGGAGCGCGATCGATCCAAGATCGCGAAGGCGTGCTGCCATGCCCAGCGGGGAGAGGCCGTCGAGCCGGGGCAGCCGCTCTGCGAGTATGGCCGACCGACGAGCGAGCGCGCCGGGATGGACATGGCCCACTTACTCTAACCTGACTGGAGCCTGCGGGTCGCGGGCTCCAGTCTCATCCGGCGGCCGCGTGCTCGACGAATACCTTGGAATGGCGCCGGCCGAGGGTGGTGGAGGCATGACGGCGAATGGGAGCTCGCTGCAGGTTGCGTTGTTGCGGCCGTGGGCGGCGTCGCCTGTATCGTCGTGAACCCACTCGTCGACGGCGTCACAACCGGGTAGTGGCAACCACACGCGCTCGCCGAAAGCGATTTCTTTCCGGGCTCCACGGCACGGGGTCAGCGTGATCAGGGCCTGATCTGCAGGGTCTGGCGTCCAGCCCTCGTGCGCATATGGGCGTGGCGCAAGACAAGAGCAGATGCGAGAGGAGGCGGACATACGGCGGGTCACTGATCGCCTGGGGTAGCTACTCAGGGAGGAGATAGGATGCAGGTTGGACGTCAATTCGTGCTCCAGTGCGCAAGCCGCGTCGCGACGAGGCCGTGCTCGGCTCGTCGCCCTTGCGGAAGCCTCTGCAGACGCGGCCTGCGTCTTCGTCCCGCGCTGCCCGGGTCACCTCCGCATCGCGCCCGCGACCTTGAAGCCAGCCAGGTCCTCGAGGACCGTGATGAGGCCCGAATGGTCGAAGTCGCCGCGACCAGCCACCCGGGCGGCCTGCATGAGCTGCTCTACCTCCGCAGTCAACGGCAGCACGACGCCGTTCTCGCGCCCGGACTCAAGCGCGTTCTTGAGGTCTTTCAAGTGAAGCCGAATCCGGAATCCTGGATCGAAGGTCCCGGTGAGAAAGTCCGGGCCGCGCATCTCGAGCACTTTCGTGGCTGCCAGGCCACCCTGAAGCACCTCGATGATCCGCTGGGGATCGACACCCGCCTTCGCGCCCAGGACTAGGGCCTCGGACACCGCGCCTATGACTATCGCTACGACCATCTGGTTGGCGAGCTTCACCACCTGGCCCGCGCCCGCGGGCCCGCACAAGACGATCGTTTTCCCCATCGCCTGGAGGATCGGGAGGGCGCGCCCGAACCCAGCCTCCGAGCCGCCTACCATGATCGACAGCGTGCCGGCAATGGCTCCCTTGTCACCCCCGCTCACGGGCGCGTCCAGCAGCTCTGCTCCAGCGACGGCGGCCCGGGTCGCAAGATCGCGCGAGACGCGAGGACTGATCGAGCTCATGTCGATCGCGAGCCACCCCGGTCGGAGCACCTCGAACGCCCCATGTGGTCCCGCATAGACAGCCTCGACGTCCGGCGAATCGGGCAGCATCGTGACGAGGACATCGCAGGCGGCCGCAACGTCCCGGCTTGTGGGGGCGGCCACGGCGCCTTCAGCAACGAGCTCAGCCACGGCCGCTGGGTTGATGTCGCGTACGACGAGCGCGTAACCGGCCCGAAGTAGGTTGCGCCCCATCGGTCGGCCCATAATGCCCAGTCCGATGAGGCCGAGTCTCGGAAGATCGCCCATTCAAGTGTCCCTCCTTGGTTCGGTTAGCCTTCGGTAAGGCAGCACGCAGGCTAGGCCCCGCCAGACCTTGGAAGATGATCAACGAGCCCGCCGCCGGCGTCAGATCGTTCGTCGCGTCGTTCAAACTGGCTGCCCGAGCCGGGTCTTCGGCGAGGCCTCGATCACCGGCGCGAGGATCGCCGCCGTCGAAGTTCAGCATGAGGACCGACATCGCCGGATTGCCTCGGCAATGTCGTCGTCGGTGATCCCCGCCGCAAGTCCGTCATTCGGCCATCAGAACTCGACCGCGTCAAACCCAGCGCGGGTGGCTGGTGCTAGCACTCGCCCGCTCATGTATTGCGCCTCGCTACGTCGTGACAAACATGTTGGTCGGCAGGTGGGTCAGGCGGCGGTGCCCATCGGTCTCGACGACCACCGTCTGCTCGACCTGGAGCCCGCCCCACCCGAGCTCGTAGTAGGGCACTTCGATGTTGAGCACGACACCTGCCTCTAGAACGGTCGCGTCGTTTGCTGACACGAGCGATCCGTCGTACGGGCGGAGTCCGATCGTGTGCCCACAGTGGTGCCGTTGGAATCCCGGGATGGACCGCCTGGCGACAGCGACGGCCGCGGCATAGATCGAGGACAGCGTGACGCCCGGCCGCACAAGGTCAAGCGCCTCGGCGACCGCGTCGTGGACAGCTCGGAACCGCGAGAGCGCGGACGCGGTCGGTGTACCGATCGAGATTGTCCGGCCCGTGTCGGACCAGTAGCCTCGATAGGCAATCGTCAGGTCCAGCCGGATGAGATCGCCCGCGACCAGAGGCCCGGGCCCCGGCTCGAATAAGAAGGAGCTGCGGCGACCGGCCCCTCCGCTGAAGAAGCCAAAGGATCCACCGAGCTCACTCACGCGCGCGGGCATGCTCGCCACGAACTCGGCCCAAGCGAACCCGGGTCGTGCTCGTTCGATCGCGAACGCCTCCACTTTCTCGGCGATAGCGGCGGCGCGTTCGAGCCGACGGAGCTCCTCTGGAGTCTTGACTAGCCGGATGACCCGCAGCGCTTCTTCGCCGTCCACGCTGTTAAGTTCTGCTAGACGGTCCGTGACCTGAGCCGCGATCATCGGATCGTCGAACCCGACGCTTGCCTTGTCGAGTCCAAGAGACGCCAGCACGGTGGTCACCGCATCGATGAACGACGGGACGCGACGCGTCCCTGTGCGCAACAGCCGCGCGGTGGTCTGTTCGACGTCGTCGAGCTGCGAGGCGCTCGCAGCCGCGACAAAGAACGATCCGTACAGTTCGACCCGCTCGGGGAGCGAGGCTAGATGTGCAAGATGCCCAGCGATGGCCACCGGCGCGATGATGGCTGCGACGCGGACGGGGTGGGCGACGAGGACTGTCGCGACGTCGAGCCCCATCGTGGAGGCGACAGTCGTGTCCGTGTCGCTCAAGTAGCGAACGTGCTCGGGTCGGGAGGCAACGAGCGCGTCGATACTACGAGCCGCAAGCACGGCCTGAGCCCGTGGTTGGTTCCACAGTGTCACCGCGGGAGCCTCGGAATCCCTAGCTCCGCCGACAGCTCGTCGAAGGCCGACAGGGTGGTGGCCCCGACTGGGATGCCGTCTCGGAAGTGGGTGGCGCGGCTCTCCCTCTCCAGCTCGCCTGGCACCAGCACACGGTCCGCCCACGGGGCCGGGCGGGTGCCGTGCAGCTCCCGGACTAGGCGCGTGAGCTCGGCCTCGAACACGGCGCGGCCTGCGAAAGCGTCGGGGTCGATCGCCATGGCGAAATGGCCGATCCGCCACGAGTCGAGGACGCGAGCGCCGTCCTTGAGGAACTCGCGTGGAGTGTCGATAGCGAGCGCCGCTCCTGCGAGGATCGATCCAATAACCTCGTGCGCCACGGCTATGGCGTAGCCCTTGTGCGCCGCCATCGGCAGAACGACACCCTCCATGGCTGCGCGAGCGTCGGTCGTGGGGTTGCCGTCGCTATCAAGCGCCCAGCCCTCCGGGATCGATCCGCCACTCAAGGCGATCGCGCGGATCTTGCCTCGCGCAGCAGCTGATGCCGCCATGTCAATGACGATTGGATCGCCGTCGCTGCGAGGGAATCCCCACGCAAACGGACCGTTGCCCAGCTTAGGCTCGACGCCGCCCCACGGAGCCATGATGGCCGGGCTACCGCTGGTGAAGAAGCCGACGAAGCCCTCGCGAGTCGCGCGGAGAACATGGATTGCCAGCATCCCCGAGTGGTTGCTGTTCCGAACCGAGACGGCTCCGATGCCGTGTTTCTGAGCCAGGGCGACCGCCCTGTCCATGGCGATCTGGCCGACCACCATGCCCAGGCCATTGTCGCCATCAAGGAGCGTCGTTGCCCCGACCGCCCTGACCACATGCACGGCGGGTGCAGGGTTGACGATGCCCCGCGCGAAAGCGCGGAAGTACGCCGGCACCCGCATGAGTCCGTGGGTACCAACGCCCCGCAGATCAGCTTCCACGAAGCTGTCGATGAGCAGCTCGCGCTGATCGTTGGGCACGCCGACCCGGGCCGCCGCCTGGGTCAGGTAGCCCCTCAGCACCGAGACCGGGATCCGCGGCGACTCCGCGAGAGCCATGGACCGCTCTCCTGTGTTTTGGAAAGTGCAGTGCAGAGATCGGGGTCAACTGTTGACAGGATACCACAAGGTCGGGGTCGACGGGCTGCACTCCATGCCAGCCAGCCTCCACCCTTCACTCAACCTCCGGCAGGCCCGTACGGTCACCGGACCATCGCCCACGCTGCCTGATGAGCTTGCCATCAGGAGCGCCGGACTCACCTCCTTCTCCGCGGCTTTGGCGTCGATGAGCGCCATCGTCTCGGGGTGGAAGAAACGCCTGCTGTCCTGCCATTCGTCGTCCGGTTCGGCGAGGATCATCCCGACGAACCGGATCACGCTCGCCCGGGTCGGGAACATCCCGACGACCGAGGTCCGGCGCTTGATCTCCTTCGGCCAGATGGCGAGCGAGCTCAGGGGACGCATGCATGCGTTCACGCTGTTCGCTGACAAGGTCGCTGTCCCGCCCTCGAGCGAGTGACCGTGCTCGCGCGTCGGGCGCCCCGCCACACCCTGGTCACCTTCGGCGGCTCCGCAACGAGCGGGCGACTCACACAGCCATCGAATGCTCGCGCTCCCGGGGGTCGTCGCCAAGTACGCTGGTCGCGCCTAGCCGGACGACCATCGCACTCGGTCCGGCGTTCTCCTGCGCCTCCGGCTGGAACGGCACCCGCCTGACCCACCATAGTAGGTCACGGCCTTGGCACCACTCCGTCGCCACTCGAGACCACCTGGGTACGGGGTGATGGTCGGCAATGCCGGGAAGGCGCCGCAGATCGCGATCGCCCAGCAAGGCTGGCATGGAGCGCGTTGCTTGTCGTCGCGGGTCTTGTGATATGTTGTCAGCAGTTGACCGAGGTCGCTGCAATGGATGGAGCATCGGAGCTCCCGAAACGCTACGGCGGCTGCCGGTGCGCGTGCACTGCTCGCTGAGGAGGAATGAATTGGGGATGACATCCACATCTGGGTTCCGGTCACGGGTGCGCCGCGGCGAGGTGCTCCTCGGCATGTTCCTGCAGATGGGATCAGCGGTCGCTGCCGAGATCGCGGGTCGTGCCGGTCTCGACTGGGCGGTCGTCGACCTTGAGCACGGTGCCGGCACGGAGGCCAATCTACTCGCCCAGCTGCAAGCCATCGCGGGAGGTGGAACGCCCGCGGTTGTCCGAGTGGAATCCTGTACACGAATCCGCATCGGCCGAGCGCTCGACCTTGGCGCAGCCGGGATCATGGTCCCGCAGGTGAGCACCGTTGAGGAGGCTCAGGACCTCGTGGCGTCCCTTCGGTACCCGCCTGCAGGGGTGCGTGGCGTGGCGCTCAGTGCGCGCGGCGCGGGATATGGCGAAACGCGCCACAGCGGCGTCTCGGCGATCGGCGAGTCGCTGCTCGGGATCGCACAGGTGGAGACTGCCATCGCGGTGTCGAACGTTGCGGAAATCGCGGCCGTAGACGGCATCGACGTCCTGTTCGTGGGTCCGTCCGATCTGAGTCACTCGCTCGGTGTCCCCGGCGCGTTCGACAGCATCACGTATCGCGACGCCCTCGACCAGATCGTCAAGGCGGCGCGCAGTCAAGGAAAGGCGCTCGGCGTCCATCTGCCAGGCGTCGCCGCAGCCGAGCAGTATCTCGAGCTCGGGTTCACGTTTGTGTCGGTCGCGGCCGACGGCGCTCTCTTGGCGGCCGGCGTGCGCAATGCCCTGCAGGCGGTTAGGGGCGCCAGACCGCCGTCCTAAGTGCCGCCTAGGTCACCGAGCCGCCCCGCCACGCGGGCTGACCCGCCTCACTGCCCGAGGCGACCGCGTCCGCCTGATCTATCCCAGACCCGCCTCCTGGGATTCCGCAGCTGGAGCGTGAATGTGTATCCCTGTCGCACTCGGTTGATACGCGGTCCCAACCATTCACTGCAAGCTGGCCAGATCCCAATCTGCGCCGTATGATTGAGAACAGTTATCAAGAATCCGAGGGCCGAGCCAGTGAAGGTACAGCACCGCCAGCTGTGGGAGGAAGTCGCTGATCAGATTCGGCTCTCGATCCTGAACGGGGAGCTCGCTGAGGGCATGAAACTGGCAGAGACCGAGGTCGCCTCCCGGTACGGGGTCAGTCGAGGCCCCGTGCGGGAGGCTCTTCGCGAACTCTCTCGCGAATCCCTGGTCGTCCAAGTGCCGAGACGGGGCGCTTTCGTCGCCGATGTGACAGATGTCGACCTCCAGGAACTCTATGTGGTTCGAGAAGGTATCGAGATAACGGCGGCAAAGCTGGCGCTGGTCCGAGCCAGCGATGAGGATCTGGACCTGCTCAGGGTTAGGCTGGCCGAGACCGAGAAGGGATGGTCTAAGCCGGACTATGCGGCCTCGATCGCGGCTGACTTCGCGTTCCACCGCACACTATTTGAGCTAGCTGGGAACAAACAACTCTTGGCGATCGCCGACCAGACGGCTGCCCAGACGATGAGCCTCCTGCAAAGGGCAGTCCAGAACAACTCTTCGCTCAACCTCCACCCTTCGCTCAGCCTCCGCGCGGCCCGTGCGGTCCACCGGGACCTCGCCGACGCTGTCTTGGTACGAGACCTGGCTCGTGCGGAGAAAGCGATTGCCGCCCACTACCGATTTACCACCGACAGGCTGTTCCTGAGGCGAGCCGCAAGTTCCAGCCCGGCCCGCCAAGATCCATCCACCAAGGAACGCATCGCGAACGACCGAGCGACGCCGTACGGTCCCGCGAGCATGAAGGTTGAATCTGTCGACGCCGGCCGAGTGCTGAGCACCTCTCGCCGGTCGGGACCTGAGCACCCCTGACCAGGTCGCACCCTCCAGGGAGCAGGAGTTCGCCACGAGGGAGTGCGCCAGGTGGAGGACTGGGCCGAGGTCGAGGCTGCTGCGCCGCGAAGGGCTGCCCAAGTGGGGCGATCGCCCGGGCGCTCGGGATTAGCCGCAACACAGTCCATCGCCCCCGCACCTTTCGGCGAGCCGCCCCCCGGCACCGGCGGGCCCCGGCAGGTTCGCAGGCCGATCCGCTCGCGGCCCGCATCTCAGCGATGCTCGCGGCCGACCCGGCGGCCCGGGCGATGCTGCTCCGGGAGCGCCTGCGCGCTGATGGATACCGGGGCGGGATCACGATCCTGAAAGGACCCCGCCCGAGTAGGCCCGGGCTTCCTCGCCGCCCGGCGTACCGGCGTACGACGCACTAACCAGGCGAAATCCGCCAGGTCGACTGGTGGCACACAGGGGCTCAGGTCCCCGTCGCCCGGAGCTGTACCCGGGAGGCGTTCGGCTCGTCACGACCTGCCCTTCTCGGCCGCCCAGGGAATGACCTTCACCTCTCGCGGACAGCCGAGCTTGCGTACTTCTCTCTGGGCCAACGAGACGCATCTCGCGGCTATGCTCGCCGAAGCGCTGAGCTCCCGTGACGGCCACGCCGGCGGCCGGGGTAAAGACGGCGCCCTTGCCGTTGTAACCTGATGCCAGCTCTGGTATGCTGCTGACTGTAAACAACTCGCTCCGGCAAGGAGGGATATGCGAGTTGCCCCGCAACCGCTTGCTGGCGGGCGCGTTGAGTAGAAGACGTGTGCCTGCCAAAGGTCAACCCGAAGGAGGTTCGCGTGTTCAAGAAGATCTTGCCCATGGCCGCTGTTGCTGCCATCGTCTTTGGAGCATGCTCGGGTGCCACCAGCACCCCGGTGGCCACCAGCCCCCCGGTGGCAACCAGCACCCCGGTGGCCAGCGGCCCCCCGGTGGCAACCAGCACCCCGGTGGCCAGCGGCACCCCGGTGGCCAGCGGCACCCCGGTGGTCAGCGGCACTCCCGTCGTGAAGCCCCACAACGGGAAGCAGCTCCTAATTGGGTGGTCGCCGTATGCTGACCCGACAAACGACACCAACGTGGCCCTCGACGGGCAGGTCGCGAAGGCCATCAACGACTTCGGCGCCAAGGAGATCTACTGCAGCGGCAAGGCTGACGCCGCGACCCAGGCTAACTGCATCGATCAGTTCCTGGCCCAGAACGTGGACTTCATCCTCGTTTACCCAGCCGATGTCGCGTCCATGACGTTGAAGATCAAGGATGCAAACAAGGCCGGCATCCCAGTGGCTTCCTTGTTCGGCGAATTCCCTGTTTCGGGCGAACAGCTGATGTTCAGCGTCTCGGGCCCCGTCTACCAGGCTGGCGTTGAGACCGCCAAGGCTCTCGTCGCCTACCTCACTAAGAAGAACGGGTCCCCGAAGGGGACCGTGCTCGAAGTCACAGGCCTCATGACGACGAGCCAGGCCTACCTGAGGAGTCAGGGCTTCCACTCGATTGTCGACACCTACCCGAACATCCAGACCACCACCAAGAACGGTAACTGGAACAGCGCCACGGGGGGAACCATAATCACCGACTGGTTCACCGCGCACCCAACCACCGACGCACTCTTTCTCGCCACCACCTGTGACTACGGCCCTCCGGCCACGGCAGCTCTGAAGGCGCTGGGCGTCTACTTCAAGACAGGTACGCCAGGTCACATCTGGATCGGCGGCGAAGACGGGTGCAACCAGTCTCTCTATGAATTGAAATGCGGCTACTTCGACTTCATCACAACCTACCCATTCAACGATATCGCGACACTGGGGATGGGACTTGTAACTGACTACCTGAAGACAGGTAAGCCAACTGCGGCTGGCCAGCCTTTCGGTAAGGGTACGATCAGCAACGAGAAGGATTTCGCTGGACCGATCGCCTACCCAGAGAATCAACTCGTCCCGGCGCAGTATCCACCTGACTCCATGGAGCTTTGGGGCAATAATTCCCAAAGCCAGCCGAACGGCACAACTGTGTGCACCGAGTAGCCGACGACGCCCGCTAACGATCTCGATGCCGGCCTGCTCCCCCTGGTCGGCATCGAGGTCAACACGATCGACACGCTGACGTAGGGGATGCGAGAGGGCAGGTGCTTTGGCGGCTACTGAACTGATCCAAGCTCGACACATCGATAAGCTATTCGGCGCAACCGTCGCTCTGCAGGACGTCAACTTCGATGTGTCGCGGGGTGAGGTCCACGCGCTCGTCGGGGAGAATGGAGCGGGTAAGTCGACGCTCCTTCGGATCCTCGCCGGCGTTGAGGAGCCCACAAGCGGGACGCTGCTTGCTGGCGAACGTTCTTTCGACACGCTGACACCTACACTAGCCCGCCAGCTGGGAATCGCCTGGCTGCCTCAACACATCGAACTCGCAGACTCTAGATCCGTCGCTGACAACGTCTTTGTTGGTCGCTGGCCGACAAGGAGGGGGCTGATAAGGGAGCAGGACATTCTCGAAGACACCTCGCGCATCTTACGCAGCGTTGGTCTGGATTGTGATCCTCGCACCCTAGTCGAACGGCTCTCCTATGTTGAGAAGCAGATGGTCGAGATCGCTCGAGTCACTGAGCTGTTCTCGCCTCGGCTCATTGTTCTCGACGAGCCAACGGCTGCACTGTCGGTCGTGGAGGTCGAGGTCCTCTTCCGACTGATCCGCAAACTTCGAGACACGGGCGTCGGCTTCGTGTATGTGTCGCACTACTTGGGTGAGCTCCCGCAGATTGCCGATCGGATCACCGTACTTCGAGATGGTCGAGTAACAGCCAGCGCGCCTGCAGGTGAGCTGACCTACCAGCAGATTGTGCGAAGCATGGTGGGTAATGTTCCAGGGCTCTACGCCCGACGTCGTGGCGCTGTGGGTAACGTGATCCTATCGGTCGAAAATGCCCGGACGGATCTGCTCCATGGCTTGAGCTTCGCGGTCCATGCAGGAGAGATCGTCGGCATTGCTGCCCCCAAGGGCGAGGGAGTGAGCCAGTTCCTGCGCGCCCTATGCGGGATCTCCGGTTCAGTCCGAAGCGAGGCATTTGAGGTTAGAGGTCGACCGAATACATTCGGCGACTCGAGCGACGCACTCCGAAACGGAATTGGCTACCTGAGCGAAGATCGGCGTAAGTGGGGCGTGCTCACGGGGCGACTCGTCCGTGAGAACCTCACTGTCATGAGCCTACCCCAGTACTGCGGCCGCCTTCCGTTTCTTGACCTCAGCCGCGAGCGATCGGCGGCCCAAGGCATGCTGGGCGAGTTCTCGATTCGTGCGCCCGGCACCGAAACGCCGATCGAGTCGCTCAGCGGCGGGAATCAGCAGAAAGTTCTTCTGGCCAGACTACTCGCCGCGAAGTTGAGCTTGTACATCCTCGACGACCCGACCTTCGGTGTGGACGTGCGCTCGAAGGCGGAGATCCACGGCCTCATGAGCGAGGCCGTGGATCAGGGCTCCGCCATCCTGATGTACACGTCGGATCTTGTTGAGCTGATCGAGCTGGCGGATCGCATTATCCTCATCAAGGAGGGGCGTTCCCGGCGCGAATTTCGCCACGGAGACCTGACTCTGGACCAGCTAAAGGGTTTCCTGGTCGGAGCTGAGCAGGAGGCGGTCTAATGGCCCACAAGGAGGCGGCGAACCCGAGGCTCCCCAGACTCAGCAGGAGGCCATGGGATAGATGGGCGTCAAGTCGCTGGTTCTATATCCTTGACCAGAACTTCGTTTGGGTACTTCTCGCGCTCGTCGTTCTGGTGGCGGCAACTAGCGTCCAAGGTTTCCTCATTCCCCAGAACCTGCTGAACATTGGTGTCGCCGTACCCTTTCTCGGCTGTCTCGTCTTAGCCCAGGCATTTGTGCTTATCACTGGCAACTTCGATCTCAGTACCGAAGCGAATCTGGTGCTAGGTGCGGTATTGGCAGGCGTGATGATCTCTCCGCCGAACATCGTCGGGGCGGGCACGGCAGGGCAACTGACCCTAGGGGGCTTCGGCTACCCCACCATTCTTGTTGTCCCAGTGATGCTCGCCACGTGCACGCTCGTTGGGGTCGCGAACGGCTTGATGGTCGTCAAGCTGAGGATGAACAACTTCATGGTGACGCTGGGGATGTCCATCTTCTTGGCCGGTATGTCGCTGATCATCAGTGGGGGTCGCCAGGTTACAACGATACCGGACGACTTCCGGTTCCTTGGCGCGACTCAGATCCCGTTGGCGTCGAACTTGAAGTTTCCAATCTCAGTGCTGTTTCTGTTGCTGCTTCTGGCTGTCGCACATGTTACATTTACGCGGACGATATTCGGGCGGTCGCTTTACGCCGTGGGATCCAATCGGCGAGCGGCGCGTGCGGCAGGCATTGACACTGGCCGCGTCATCATCGGGGCGTACGCAATCTCGGGGTTCATCTGCGGCATCGGTGCTTGGCTCTTGGTAGGCCGACTGGGCGCTTCCTCGCCCGGGATCTCGAGCGGGGCGCTTTTCATATCGTTTGCGGCCGCCGTGATCGGCGGAGTCAGTCTCTTCGGCGGGCGGGGCTCTGCAACGGGCGTGTTGGGAGGGCTGCTGCTTATCGGTGTGATCACAAATGCGCTGAATATTGCCAACATCAGCGGCTCGTACACACAGGTCGCCTACGGGCTCATCATTCTTTCGGCGGTATTCGTCGATGGGCTTAGGTCCCGGCGTATCAGAGCTGAGTAGTTCTCATAAGATCGTCCTTGGCGCCAACACCTGGAGCCAAGACGCGGGTGGAACCGGATGCTCGCTGCCGCAAACAACGTGGAGGAAGTCGGCTACGAGACCCTCTGGCATTCGACCAGCTTCACCCAACGCATGGCGGCGACTCGGGTCGCCGCTTGGACTGTGCTCCGCGTTCTCGGGGACGTAGAGCATGCTGATCGTCGTTGCCGCGTTCACGGTGGTTCTCCCCAAGACACTCCGGACGGCGTTCAACAGCCGAGCGGCCTTGGAACCCGACCCGGTATCGCGCTGCTCGCCCTCGCCGTGATGGTTCCGCTCTCTGCGGCCAATTCGACCGCTCGGTCGGCCACGGCCTCAGCATGACCGAGGTAAACGGGATCCGCATCGGACTGATCGAAAAACTCGACGCTCCTTCAGCGAGTACGCAGCCGAACAAGACTGAGGATCCAGACCGTAAGGTCAGGCTGTAGCTGCGTCAAAGGAGGATCAATGGCGAGAGCCACTGTGGGCGAGACTTTCTTCAGGCGACTCGCAGCCGAGACGCCCACGCGGGTTTGGGTGAACAACCCGACGGTCGCGGAGATTGGCCTCGCTCTTGCCCAGGGCGCGGTCGGCTGTACCACCAACCCGGCCTACGGCGGCAATCTCATGAAGCGAGCCCCCGACGATATCCGCCCGATCATCGATGCTTGTGTCCGGCTGTCCGATGACGACGACGCCGCCGTCGCCGATCTTGTTCAGCGCCGTCTGGTCGCCCGCATCGTCGAGCGTTTCCGACCCCTGTACGATGCTTCCGACGGTCGTTGCGGCTATGTGAGCATCCAGGGAGACCCCGAAGCCGACACTGACAGCGAGCGCATCCTCGCCGCGGGCCGGTCGGCCCACGCACTCGGCCCGAACGCAGCCCCCAAGATCCCGGCCACGGCGCCCGGGTACGCTGCCCTCGAGACCCTCGTCGCGGAGGGCTACCCGACGATTGTGACCGAGGTCTTCAGTTTGTCACAGCTCATCGAGGCCTGCGAGCGCTACGTCGCCGTGACAGCCCGGACCGGGATCCGCCCGCCCTTCTTTGCATGCCCTATCACCGGCATCTTCGGTGACCACCTGAAAGCCCTCGCCACACGTGATGGCCTCGCGGTCTCCAACGAGGAGATGGAGCTCATCGGCGTCACTCTCGCGCGCGAGTGCTATCGCTTGGTCCAAGAGCGTCGGTACCCCGTCACCCTGCTCTGCGGCGGCGCCCGTGTCCCATTCGACCTGACAGGGCTTGTCGGCGGAGCCTTACACGCCACAATCAACTGGAGCACGTTTGCTGAGATCATGGCGGCGGGCACCCCACTAGCCAACGGCATCGACGAGCCGACCGATGCGGTGGTTATCAGGCGGCTCGGCGCCACTTTCGATGACGTTCGCCGTGCCCTCGCCCGTGATGGGCTGGCCGTCGAAGAGTTCGAGGGCTTCGGGCCGGTCCAGCACTTCCGCACCAACTTCATTGCCGGCTGGACAGCGGTGCGCGAGGCGATCGCCGTCCAGCGGGTGGCACTCGCGAGAGCGCCCCGATGAGGGCGGACACCGCGGGGCCGGGCGGAGGTGTTCCGGCTTGTCGGGGCTGGGATGACGGTGACGGCCGCTTGTCTCTCGGCCGGCGTCAGCCGCCGCTTCTACTACCGCTGGTTGCCAGGCTAGCGCACGGCCGAGGTGTAGACTGTTGACATCCTGAGTCAAGGTACCGACGTGGACATACGACAGGAGGTCGGCATGAGCGAGAACCTCAAGCCAAGCATTACGGGATGGCTTCAATCAGTCCATCACGTTGGGGTCTCGGTCACCGATATCGACGTTTCGCTCGCTTTCTGGACACGCCTCCTCAATGAGCCTCCGGTCGAACCGCGTGTCATTGAGGATCCCTTCATCGGCACGCTGCTGGGGTACCCTGGCGCACGGATCAAGGTCGCGATTCTCGAGATGGCCGGCGGGCTCTCTCTTGAACTCGTGGAGCACCTGGATCCCGTGGAGCCTCGCCTTCTGTCTGGTACCGCGCATCCTGGTGCCGTGCATGTGTGCCTTGCCGTCCGCGAGATCGACCAAGCCTGGGTCCACGCTCTTGCCTGTGGCGGCTCGAAAGTTGGGGAGGGACCCGTCGAGATTCCCAGTGGACCCCACAAAGGTGCCCGCCACGTGTACGTACGCGACCCGAATGGAGTGACGATTGAGCTGCGCCAGCAGCCTCCTGCGCCCGCTAGGTAGCGCCCCGCCAAGGTGAGCATCAGCCGCGAACGGTGGTGGCGCCGGCCCGCTGCCGGCTTCTACTCCCGACGCACAAGCAACCCCCCTTTCTCGATCCTCGTGTCCTCTGGTCCCAACTACCTGAATCTGTCACCAGAAGGCCACCCCGCCGCTTGCGTCGAAACACTGCCCCACTGAGTAGTTGGCGTCGGACGAAGCGAGGAAGGCGACGATGTTCGCTACATCCTCTGGTAGTTGAAACCGGCCGAGTGGAATGGATGAAAGGGCGCGAGCGCGGACAGCCTCGTAGCTGTCCCCTAGGAGCTTTGCGACACCTCGATGCACCGTCTCAAGCATCGGCGTGTCCACGATCCCGGGGAAGACAGCGTTCATCAGGATTCCGTATTGGGCGAGCTCCAGACCCATCTGCTGGACGATGCCCACTGCGGCGTGTTTGCTGGCAACATAGGAAGTGAGAGCGTTATCCTTCGATGAAGGCAGGCGACCGCCTGTGGTCGAAATGACGATGATGCGCCCGCCCCCACCTTGAGTGATCATCTGGCGGGCGGCCGCCTGAGAGCAGAGGAGGACTGCTTTGGCGTTAACGGACATGTGGAGGTCCCACTCTGCCTCATCCACCTCCAGAGCCGGTGTGACCCTGAGCACGCCGGCGTTGTTCACGAGAATGTCCACTCGGCCGAATTCGGCGACTGACTCCGACACCATCCGGAGGGCATCAGAGCGGCTGCTGACATCGAGCGCAAATGGAAGTGCTCGGCCCCCAGATCGGGCGATCTCCGAGGCCACTGCCCGGGCGGAGGGCTCGTCGAGATCAACGACTCCAACAGCGGCCCCTTCACGTGCCAGACGAACAGCGATCGCCCGACCGATGCCACGCCCAGCTCCGGTAACAATGGCCGCCTTCCCATCAAGTTCGTAGTGAGGCACGCGTCAATCCCTTTCCGATCGCCAAGAGCCTTGATCTTGCCTCAGGCGAGGTGCCATCCCTGGGAAGGATCTACCTCATGCCAGGATGCGCTGACTTCCGCCTGGATGCTCGCGAGGTCGCTCCATTTTGCGCCTAGTGCCCAGAAGCCCTGGTAGGGCTCGTCGTAGGGATTGTCGAACCGGTGTTTGGTGCCGGCTGGACAAAAGACCACGTCGCCCGCCTGGACCTCAAATGGCTTGTCATCTGCCCGGAAGATAGCTCTACCTCTGATCACGTAGAACGACTCGTCGAACGTATGGGTGTCCTCGTGGCCTTCAGACCGCGGACGAATCCAGTAGAGACCGGCCGTCAGGTCTCGTGCGCCACACGTCTCGTCGGTGATCATGAACTGGTCCCGCATCTGGCCGTCTGGCATCTCAAGCATGGGCGTGTTTCCCATCTTGAAGACGAACCGCTTTTCGTTCGCCACGTGCTCGGTCATCTCTCTACCTCCTGCTTCGGAATTCCGGCGTGCTTCTGTTGGAGCACGTCACGTGCAGCACAGACGATTGACTTCGGACCCAGACCGTACTTCTCCAGAAGTGCCTCATCCGACCCCGATTCGGCGAAAACGTCGCGAGTACCAACTCGTCTTATTGGGGTCGGCAGTCTCTCGGACAGCAGCTCAGCGACCGCGCTGCCGAGCCCGCCGATGATGGAATGGTCCTCGGTCGTCACAACCGCCCCAGTGCTTCGGGCCGCCTCGAGAACGGCGGCATCGTCCAACGGCTTGACGGTTGGGAGGTGCAGGACGCAAGCACTGATCCCTTCCTGCTGCAATGCCTCGGCCGCATCCAGTGCCCGCGTCGTTTGTACCCCCGTGGACAGAAGTGCGACATCCGTGCCAGTGCGCAGTACCACACCGGGACCAATTGAGAACCGATAGTCCGGTCCAAACACCAACGGGCTGGGGTTACGGGTCAATCGCATGTAGATCGGTCCGTTGTGGTTGGCAGCGGCAAAGACGGCCTGGCGGGTCTCCGTGGCATCTGCCGGTGCCAGGACCACCATATTTGGCATCGAGCGCAGGATCGCCAGGTCCTCCAGACACACGTGCGTCTTGCCGCCCCCACCGACGAGCAACCCAGAGTACGCACCAACCACGACCACATGGAGTCTTGGTTGGGCAATCGAGACGCGGATCTGGTCGAGATCTCGACATGACATGAAGGCTGCGAAGCCGACCGCGAAGGGAATGAGCCCCACGCAGGCGAGTCCGGCCGCGACTCCGATCATGTTCTGCTCGGCGATGCCCATCTCGAGGAATCGATTGGGCAGCCGATCGGCAAACATATCCGCGCAAGTGGAATTGGCTAGGTCCGCGTCGAGGACGACGACGTCGGGGTGACTGAGCCCCAACTCGACGAGGGCCTCGCCAAAGGCCACCTTCGTTGCCACCAGGCTCGCAGATTCTGTCACCCGTCAAGCTCCTTCAACGCTGCCTCAAGCTGCTCCGGGCTGATGGGACTCGCATGCCACCGGTAGTTGGACTCCATGAAGGAGACGCCTCTACCTTTGACCGTTCGGGCAACAATGACGGTAGGGCGTCCCGCGGCGCTCCGAGCCTGGTCGAGAGCGCCGACGATCTGGCCGATGTCGTTACCGTCGATCTCTGAGACGTGCCAGCCAAACGCGCGGAACTTTCCGGCCGGGTCGACGATGGGATCCATACGGGTCGTGGGGTCCTGCGCCGACTGCACCCAGCCGTATTGCTGGAGGCCGTTCCAGTCGAGTAGGGCGACAAGGTTGTCCAATCCGTAGCGGGCTGCGACCGCAGCTGCTTCCCAGACTTGGCCTTCCTGTGACTCTCCGTCGCCAAGAACGACGTAGGTCCGAAAAGACCTCCCTTGGAGACGCCCGCCTAGAGCCATGCCCAGAGCCGCCGAGAGCCCCTGTCCAAGGGACCCCGTCGACATGTCGAGCCCGGGAAGCAGGTTCATGTCAGGGTGCATCTGAAGTCGAGAGCCCATCGCGTCAAACGTGGAGAGCTCACTGGGAGGGAAGTAGCCCCGACTCGCCATTATCGAGTAGAGGGCCGCCGCCGCGTGACCCTTCGAGAAGACGAAGCGGTCACGATCCGGCCAACCAGGTCGACGCGGATCGACTCTCAGTTCATAGAAGTACAAGACGACCAGCAGATCGACTACGGACAGCGAGCCGCCCAGATGCCCAGACCCTGCGGCGGCGACCGTCCTCAGTACATCCACTCGTGCCGATCTGGCCAGCTCCGTCAGGCGTGGCACATCCACCCCCCCTCTCAACTCGACAGTTCTGGCGTGGCTGCTATGGGGCAAGGACACTAGGAAGCTCCAGTCGCGGTACATTGCAAACTGTTTACGACTAGGATAGCCTGTTAGCCGGGGTTGTGCAACCCTCCGCTGCGGGAAAGCACAAGGGGCGTTAAGGATCATGCCCACTAGTAGCCGTAGCGCATAGGTGGATTGTGAGCCGTATGAAGCGGGTACTGGTCACGGGTGCCGCAGGCGTGATTGGTCGAGCCCTGCTTAGGAACCTCGCCGGCCGCTACGAGCTGTGCCCGCTTACCCATCGGCCGGCGTCCTTCCCGAGTTTCGTGGCCGATATCAGCGATCTGAGCGCGATCGCACCGGCCTTCGAGAACGTTGACGCTGTGGTCCACCTCGCTGCTGCGGCCGCGGTCGATGCTCCCTGGGACGCGGTCTTGGAGGGGAACATCATCGGCACGCGCAACGTATTCGAGGCCTCCCGAATGGCAAACGTCCCCTTGGTCGTCTTCGCTTCGTCCAACCACGTTATCGGGTCGTGGGAGCGGCAAGCCACGGCTGGGCTCTACGCTCTTGAAGACATGCGTGTCTTCGACGAGAACACAGAGATCCGACCGGATTCTCTCTACGGCGTATCGAAGGCATTTGGGGAGGCGCTTGGACGCTTCTACTCGGACGCCTTTGGAATGCGCGTGATTTGCCTGCGAATTGGGTCCGTTCTTGACGATGATGACCCACGTTCGCCGGCTGTCGCGTCTAGCGCCCCCTGGCTTGATCTCAGGACGGAGGAGCGATTCGCGCGCATGCGCGCGACCTGGCTGAGTCAGCGCGACTGTGCCGAGTTGGTGGCATGCGCTCTCGATGCCCAGGACGTCAGGTGGGTGATCGCGTACGGCATTTCCGACAACCCCCGGCAGTTCTGGAACCTCCGCACGGCCCGCGAAGTCCTAGGATACTGTCCCCAAGATCGGTCGCCGCTATGAGTCGCGCGGGAGGAGTCACCCGCGCCGGGAGGTCGAGATGGAACCGCGACAGCGCGTTCTCACAGCCTTAGCGCACCAGGAACCGGACCGGGTTCCAATCGAGTTCGGCAGCCCTGCACTGTCGAGCGTTCTGGATCGAGCCCCCTACGGCTATAGGGCCCTGTGTGCCTACCTCGGAATCTCCGACTACCCAGAGCCGGAGCGGTGGTCCCTGCACGGCTGCGTCTCGAATGTCGACCCTCGAATCATGGAGCGCTTCGGTGCGGATCTGCGATGGGTCTTCCCCGGCGGGCCCGAAGTCGAGGCCCAGCCCGACGGGACGCTACGTGACCCGACGTGGGGAATCTTCGCAACTCCGATTGGCGCCTTCTACACGTTCGAAGACGCCAAAGCGCCTCTGCGGAACGCAGTTGACCGTCAGGACATCGAGGCACACAGCTGGCCGGACCTGACAGATCCGCGCATTTCAGCAGGCAAGCGCGAGGAGGCTCGGCGTCTCCAGGAGGCCGGCTACGCCGTCGTATCGTCACCTGGCGGGGCGCTGCAGATCTTCCACAACTACTCATTCCTGCGTGGGTTCGCCAGGTGGCTAATGGACATGCATGAGAACCCCCGCTTCTATCACATGTTTGCCGAGAAGATCCTCGAAGTGGACATCGCGTACATGGAAGTATTCCTGCCGGTGGTTGCCGATTACACCGACATTGTCTACATGGGCGACGACCTCGCGACGCAGAACTCATCGATGATGAGCCTCGACGACTATCGAAAATTCTGCAAGCCATACCAGAAGCGATGGGTCGAAGCGGTCCGTCGGCTGGTGCCAAGGGCCAGAATCCTCTACCACTCCTGCGGTTCGCTATACCCGATGATTCCCGATTTGATCGACATCGGGGTGGACATCCTCAACCCGGTCCAGCCGCGGGCGCGGAACATGGAGCCTTGGAGGATCAAGAAGGAATTTGGCGACGCACTCTCCTTCCTCGGCGGGCTCGACATCCAACAACTGCTTCCTTTCGGCACGCCTGAAGAGATCCGAACTGGAGTCCGCGACCTCATCGATGTGTACGGACCGGGCGGCGGCTACATCTTCGCGCCCAGTCTCGAGATCCTGCCAGAAGTGAAGCCGGAGAACATAGTGGCCATGTTCGGCGCTGCGCTCGAGTTGGGCAGCTATCCGCTGCCCACGGCGGCCGTGTGATGCCCCCAGGAGCGTACTCAAGGGCAGGAATGACGACTCGCGAGCGGATGCTGGCGACGATCCGCGGTGAGCCCACGGACATGATCCCGTGGGTTCCTCGATTGGACTTGTGGTACATCGCTCTCCGGGGACGCGGCCAGTTGCCCTCACCATTCGTCGGACTCAACCTCGTGCAGGTCGCGGACTGTCTCGGCGTTGGGTGTCATGCCGTGCGCGGCGATCGAACGATCTCGCGAGATCCGAGCGACTTGGCGTTGCGTGGACTCGGCATCGAGAACCACCCCGACTTCCCTTACCGCGTCGTGCTCCGGGACCTCCCGATTGAAGCAAACAGTCATGCGGGGCACTTCGAGACAACCATTCGAACTGGTGCGGGCGACGTAACCATGGCTTTCGATCTGACGCGTGCCATGGCCCAGAACGGCATCTCGACACCTTTCTTCTCCAAACGGGCAATTGAATCGGTCGACGACTTCGAACCTGTTGCTCGGATCTTCGAACACCTAGAAGTGATCCCAACACAGGCTTCGTACTCTGCGTTCAAACGGCGGGTCGGCGAGGCTGGGATCGCCGTAGCGAGCGGTCCAAGCGCGGCATCGCCGATGCACTTGATCCTTCATGACCTGATGGCGATGGACCAGTTCATGTTCTCGTATCACGACAGACCTGAAGAGGTTCGCTGTCTAGCAGACCGGCTTGCCCCTTTCTTCGAGGCTGTGCTCGACGCAGAAGTCACGTCTGAGGCGGAAGTGGTGTGGTGGGGTGCGAACTACGATCAAAGCGTCACGTGGCCGACGTTCTTTGCGGAGGAGATTGCGCCATGGCTTCAGCATGTGAGGGCGCGTCTGCATCAGGGCGGAAAACTACTGTTGACGCACGCAGACGGCGAGTTGGCGGCGCTGCTGCCCGCCATCTCGACGTGCAGAGTCGACGTGGCCGAGTCGGTCTGTGCGTATCCAATGACCCGGCTTACCCTCGCCCAACTTCGCGACGGAATGGGTGCCACCACAACTATCTGGGGCGGCATTCCGGCGACAGCGTTGCTTGACGAAGTGATGGACGATCGGGATTTCGACTCGTATCTGGTCCAACTATTCGACGACCTTGGCTCGGGTGAACGGCTCATCCTGGGTGTTTCGGACAACGTGCCGCCTGACGCGAAGCTTGAGCGCTTGGCGCGCGTTTCTGCTCTGGTGCGGGATTTCGGACCTGTGTGTCCTTCATCCCGATCCGATGTCCCTCCTGGGTAGTGCGTTGTGAATCGGACGTGGCCATGGTGCGGCATTGGCGGTGACGAGCCGCCGGAGAAGGGAACGACGGTTGTGGACTTGACTAACCTGACCCAGGCGATCGAAGACGGCGATAGGGCCACGGCGATGCGCCTAACCGAGATGGCGACCGGTGAGGGAACGCAGGCTGCGACAATCCTGAACGCCATGACCACGGCGATGGAGGAGGTCGGCCGAAGGTTTGAGAGCAACGAGATCTTCATTCCCGAGATGTTGTTGTCCGCCCGAGCCATGAGCGACTCGATGGCACTTCTGACGCCCCTCTTGGTGGCCGCAGACGTAAGGCCGGAATTCACGGCAGTCATTGGCACGGTCCAGGGGGACCTTCATAACATCGGCAAGAATCTGGTGGCAACGATGTGGAAGGGAGCCAATATCGAGGTCGTTGATCTTGGGACGAACGTTGCACCTGAGACTTTTGTCGAAGCGGTCAGGAGACATCGAGCCCGAGTCTTGGGGATTTCTGCTCTGCTGACGACGACGATGATGGGGATGCGCGGAGTTGTGGATGCGATTAGGAACTCAGATGTGGCTGAAGTGAAGATTGTGATTGGAGGGGCCCCGGTGACGGAGGCATTTGCGAAACAGATCGGAGCAGATGGTTACGCCCCCGATGCCCCTGGGGCTGTCCGACTGGCGCGTGTCCTCGTTGACGCGGGGAGCAACCCGACCAAGACCTGAACGCCGACGGAAGAGGCTGAACCGCCCTGACTCCGATGGAGACTCCATCGCTTGGAGGAAGACGGAGTCATGGCAGGGCACAGCAGCCCGTTCCAGCGGCGGGATCCGCCCTAACTCCGGAAGCGGGCCGTCCGGGTGGTCCTCGAGAGCGCCAGCTGGCCGGGTGAGCGGTTCGGCGCGGTCACGAGCGTGGCCGGCCAGCTCGGCATCGGCGCCGAGTCCCTGCGCAAGTCGGTCCACCTGGCCGAGGTCGACGGCGGGAGGCGTCTTCGGGGCTGACGACCGACGGCGGGAGGCGTCTTCGGGGCTGACGACCGAGGAGCGCGAGCGGATGAAGCAGCTCGAGCGGGAGAACCGCGAGCCGCGCCGCGCCAACGGGATCGTCAAGAGCGCCGCGGCTTCCTTTCGGGGGAGCTCGACCGCGGGTCCTCGAAGTGACCCGCCACATCGACGAGCAGCGAGCCATCTTCGGAGTCGAGCCGATCGGCCGGGCCCTGGCGATCGCCTTCGTTCTACTACGCCGCCCGCTCGCGGCCACCCTCGGCCGGTTCCGTCTCGGGCGAGGCTCTGAGCGCGGACATCGGGCGCATCCACCGCGGCAACCGGGTGGTCTAATGGCGCTCGCAGCGCTGGCATGCCCCCGCCGCGAGGGCAATGAAGTCGGACCGGACCAGGTCGCCCGGCTGAGGCGAGGGCTCGGCCTCGCCGGCGTGGTCCGGGGCAAGCGGGTGCGGACGACGGTCCCGTCTGGCTTCTCTGCTCATCGGCCGATCTCATGCAGCGCACCTTCAGCGCGTCCGCCCCAAACCGCCTCCGGCTCGCCGACATCCCCTACGTCTCGACCCGGTCCGGCTTCTGCTTCATCGCCTTCGTCATCGACGCCTTCGGCCGCCGGATCGTGAGCTGGCGAATGTCGAGCTCCCTGAGCGCCCGAGCTCGCCATCGACGCGCTTGAGATGGCGAGCCGGAGCCGACGCTCAGACGATCTTGCCGGGCTGGTCCACCATAGTGACCGGGGTGTGCAGGCCGCGATCCGGTACACGGAGCGCCTCGCTGACGAGGGAGCCGTCCTCTCGGTCGTTTCTCGCGGCGACAGCTTCGCCAACGCCCTCGCCGAGTCGGTCAACGGCGTCCTCGAGACCGAACTCATCCGGCCCCAGGGCCCTGGCGGACAGCCGACCAGGTCGAGTTCGCCACCCCGACCCGGGTGGCCTGGTGGAACGACCCGCGCCTGCGCTCAGCCTGCGGCGACATCCTCCGGCCGAGTCCGAGGCCGCCTGCCATCAGCGCCGACAGGCGTCCACGAGGCCGACTGAAACCTAATCACTCGAGTCTTCACGAAACCCAGGGCGGTTCAGGTTGACGCGGGACACCGAACTCCGAGCTGGTGTATTCTTGCGCCTGCTGCTGGTATAATGCCAACTGTTAACACCAGCGGGCCCCGTTCTCCATACACCAGCGGGCCCCGTTCTCCATACACCAGCGGGCCCCGTTCTCCATACACCAGCGGGCCCCGTTCTCCATGAGACGTCCCAGGGATGCTCGACCCATGACAGATGGACACCCACCGTTCCGTGGACATCGCCGAGACAAGCTTCAGCGGCACCGGCCGCGCGCGCGGTCGGACGCTCCAGAAGCTGATCGTCGCCGGGTGATCCAGAATCGAGGCGCCGGCCGCCAAGGCAAGCCGGCCGAGCTCGGAGCCCGGGGGGAGACCCGGTGACCATCGGCAACCAGACTCTGGACTCGTTCCTCGGGGAGCTCGGCTCTTCGGCCGCGGTGCCGGGTGGCGGAGCCGCCTCGGCCGTGTCCGGCGCCCTGGCCGCGGGCCTCGTGGCCATGGTCGCGGAGCTGTCGGTCGGCCGGCCGAAGTACGAGCGGTTCGCCGCCACGATCGAGTTCGCCCGGGACGAGTGCCACCGCCTGGAGAAGATGATGGTTGAGCTGGCCGACGCCGATGCCGATGCCTTCGCCGGGTTCATGGTGGCATCCGGACTGCGGCGCTCCACGCCCGAAGAGATCGCGGCCCGCAAGGCCGCCCTAGCTACGGCGGCGAGGTTGGCGATCGAGCCCCCGCGCCAGATCGTGGCAGCATGCCGGGAAGTGGCCTCCGCATGCGAGCGGCTCGCTGGCCGCAGCAACCTTGGTCTGGCGAGCGATCTCGTGGTGGCCTCGCGCCTTGTCGAGGGTGCTGCCCATGGGGGGCTGGAGAACGTCCTCGTGAACCTGCCTGCCCTCGGCGACGCAGTCGCGGCCGAGGCACTGGAATCGGGTGTCCGCAAGGTCCAGCGCTCGGTCTCGCGCCTCGCGCGGGCCGCCCGGGCCCAGATGGCGAAGGGTGCCCTCCGCGAGCCTGAGGCGCCGCGGAAGCAGTCGAGCCCGGCCGCGGTGCGCCAGGCCGAAGGAGCCCGATGAACGACGTTGAGTCCGGGCTCCGCCTCCTGCGCGGCGCGCCCATCGCGGCCGACCTGCGCGAGCACATCGCGGCGGACGTGGCCGATTTCCGCTTCACATACGGCCGCACCCCGGCCCTGGCCGTGGTCATCGTCGGCAGCGACGCACCCTCGGCGGTGTACCTGAACAAGATCCTCGACGGTTGTCGCCGCGTCGGTATCGGGGGCCGGCTCGTCGAGCCGGGTGGAGACGCGACACCCGAGCACCTGCGCGACGTCATCTGCGAACTCAACGGCGACAGCGAAGTGGCCGGCGTCATCGTCCAGATGCCGCTGCCGCCCACGATCCCGCTGCGCACGGTCATCGACTCGCTCGACCCGGCCAAGGACATCGACGGCATCCACCCGCTCAACGTGGGGCTGCTCGCCCTCGGATACCACGGCTACCTGCCGGCAACGGCCCACGCCTCGGTCGAGATCCTGACCCGCTCGGGGATCGAGCTGTCGGGCAAGCATGCGGTCGTCGTTGGCCGGTCCAACATCGTAGGCAAGCCTGCCGCGCTGCTGCTCCTGCAGCAAAACGCGACGGTCACGATCTGCCACTCGCGCACGGTCGACCTAGCGGACGAGGTCCGCCGTGGCGATGTGGTCGTGGTGGCCATCGGCCGGGCCGGCCTCGTCACCGGCGACATGCTCAAGCCCGGCGTCGTCGTCGTAGACGTCGGCATCAATGTGGTCGGTGACCGCCTGGTCGGCGACGTGGACCAGAGCGCTTACGCCGTTGCCTCGGCCATCACCCCGGTCCCGGGGGGCGTGGGGCCCCTGACCAACGCGATCCTCCTATCTCATCTCATGAATGCGGCGAGAGACGGGGCCGAGGGACGCCGCGCCCTCGGCGCGGGTGCTGCCATCTACACCACAACGGAGACCGCCCGATGACGACCCCCGTCACGACCCCTATGCCGTCCGATCTCGAGATCGCCCGCGCGGCCACACCGCGCGCCATCACCCTAGTTGCCCGCGACCTTGGGATTCGCGACGACGAGCTGGAGCTGTACGGCCCGGTCAAGGCCAAGGTGAGCCTTGAGGCTATCGAGCGGCTGGAGCGGAGGAACCCGCGCGGCAAGTACGTCCTGGTCACGGCGATCACACCGACACCGCTCGGCGAGGGCAAGTCCACCACGACCATTGGCCTCGTCCAGGGCCTCAATCTCATCGGCCACTCGGCGGCTGCCGCCATCCGCCAGCCATCGCTGGGCCCGGTCTTCGGGATCAAGGGCGGCGCTGCCGGTGGCGGCTACAGCCAGGTGATCCCGATGGAGGATTTCAATCTCCACCTCACCGGCGACGTCCACGCCATCGGGGCGGCCCACAACCTGGCGGCCGCCTTCATCGATAACCACCTGCACCATGGCAATCCGCTGGGCATCGACCCGCTCGGCGTCCTCTGGCCGCGCGTCCTCGACATCAGCGACCGCTCGTTGCGGCGCGTGGTCATCGGCCTGGGCGGCCGCGAGAACGGTCAGCCACGCGAGACCGAGTTCCAGATCACGGTTGCATCCGAAGTCATGGCGATACTCGCGCTCGCGACCGATCTGGCCGACCTGCGCTCCCGCCTTGGGCGGATCGTCCTGGCCATGCGCCGGGACGGCACGCCGGTGACGGCCGAGGATCTTGGGGTGGCGGGCTCGATGGCGGTGTTGCTCCGCGACGCCCTCAAGCCGAACCTGCTCCAAACCCTTGAAGGCGGGCCGGCGTTTGTGCATTGCGGGCCCTTCGCCAATATCGCCCACGGTAACAGCTCCGTCCTGGCCGATCGCCTGGCGCTCGCCACGAACGACATCGTGTGCACCGAGGCTGGCTTCGGGGCCGACATGGGCGCCGAGAAGTTCTTCGACATCAAGTGCCGCGTGTCCGGTTTGCGGCCCGACGCGGCCGTCGTCGTGGCCACGATCCGGGCCCTCAAGATGCACGGCGGCGTGGGCAAGATCGTGGCCGGCAAGCCGCTCGACCCGGCGCTCCTCGAAGCCAACCCGAGGGCCGTGCGGCGCGGGGCAGCCAACCTCGCCGCCCAGATCGAGGTCGTCCGTCACTACAACGTGCCGGTCGTCGTCTGTGTCAACAGCTTCCCGACGGACACAGCGGCCGAGGTCGAGGCGGTCCGCGAAGTCGCCCTCGAGGCGGGCGCCCGTGACGCGGTCGTCTCGACCCACTGGGCGAACGGCGGGGAGGGGGCCCGAGAGCTGGCTCAGGCCGTCTGGGAAGCGGCCGAGGAGGGGGCCCCGGACTTCGCGCTCCTCTATCCGGACGACATCCCGCTTCGAGAGAAGATCGAGGCGATCGCGGTGCGGATCTATGGCGCGGACGGCGTCGACGAGCTACCGGCGGCCACCAAGGCCCTCGCGATGTACGAGGGCCTTGGCTTTGGGAACCTGCCGATCTGCGTGGCCAAGACCCAGTACAGCCTCTCCCACGATGCGTCCCTCAAAGGTCGCCCGACCGGGTTTCGCGTTCCTATAAGAGACGTCCAGCTACGGGCGGGCGCCGGGTTCATCACAGCGCTCGCGGGTGACATGCGAACGATGCCCGGCCTGCCTTCCCGGCCGGCCGGCGAGAAGATCGATCTAGACGCCGCCGGGCGCATTGAGGGCCTGTTCTAGTGGCCGCTACACACCTCGCCGCTCACCCCGCAGTTGCCACCGCGCCGAGGGGCCTCGCCATCCCCGGGCCCCTCGACGCGCTGACCCCGCCCGACATGGCCCGCAAGGCCGTGGACGTGGGCATCTCGAAGAGCAGGCTAGACGTCCGATCGGTCTTCCTGCTCTCGATCCTCGCGGGCGCCTTCATCGCCCTCGGAGCCATCTTCTCGCTCACGGTCACAGCCGGGGCGGGCGGCGGCACCGCCGGTGCGGCCTCGCTGCCGTACGGGGTGACGCGGCTGCTGGCCGGCCTCGCCTTCAGCCTGGGCCTCGTGCTGGTGGTGGTGGGCGGCGCCGAGCTATTCACCGGCAACATCCTGCTGACCTTCGCCTGGAGCAGCCGGCGTGTCTCCACGATCAGGGTGCTGCGAAATTGGACCGTCATCTACGTCGGCAACTTCCTCGGCTCGATCGGCACGGTGGCGATCGTGGTCGCCGGCGGCTGGTACAAGCTGGGCGGTGGCTCCGTCGGTGCCGGCCTGCTGTCCACGGCATCGGTCAAGGTCGGACACACCTTCGTCGAGGCGTTCGCGCTCGGGGTCATGTGCAACGCCCTGGTCTGCCTGGCCATCTGGCTGACGTATTCGGCCCGGACAACGACCGACCGGATAATGGCCATCGTGCCGCCGGTCACCTGCTTCGTGGCCGCGGGCTTCGAGCACTCGATCGCGAACATGTTCTTCATCCCGGCGGCCATCGCCGTCCGCGCCCTTGCCCCGGCCTCGTTCTGGACCGCCATCGGCTCCTCGGCCGCCGCCTACTCGAACGTCGACCCCGGCGGCTTTGTCTCGAACCTGGTTCCGGTGACGCTCGGCAACATCGTCGGCGGCGCCTTGCTCGTGGCCGCGATGTACTGGCTGGCCTACCTTCGAGAGGAGCGGCGGCCGGCTGAGCTGAACGCATCGTTGCAGGAGGACCGTTCGTGCCTGAGCTAGCTACCGGGTCCGGCTCCGCGGCGGAGCCCCGACCCCGCCTACGCGACGCGCTCGCCGGGTCGGGCGGGCCCGTCGTGGTGGCCGAGCTCGTACCCTGGGCCGGCGCGCTCGACGATCCCGCCGGTGAGCGCACGCGCCGGCTGGCCGCGGAGCTGGAGGCCGATCCCCGTATCGCGGCCCTCTCCATCACGGACAACGCCGGCGGTCATGCCCGCCTGAGTCCGGAGGTGCTGGCGGGCGAATTGGTCTCGCGCGGCGGACGCGTGATCGTCCACGTCACCTGCCGAGACCGCAACCGCAGCGAGCTCCTGAGCCTGGGCTGGCGTCTGGACAGCGCTGGAATCGAGGACCTGCTGGTCCTATCCGGCGACTACACCAGCTCCGGCTATCTCGGCGTGGCCCGCCCGGTCTTCGACATCGACTCGGTTGCCCTGCTCCACCTCTACGATCGCCTCAATCGGGGGATCGGCGGCACGGTCGTGGCCCGGGCGATCGCCCGCGACAGCGACCGCGACATCGAGAAGCTGGGCCCGGCCCGGAACGCCGGCGCGCCGGCCCGGACGGACTTCTTCCTCGGCGCGGCCGTGAACCCGTACAAGGTCGTCGAGGCCGACCAGGTGCCGCAGTTCCTCAAGCTCGAAAACAAGGTCCGCAACGGCGCCCGTTACGCCATCACCCAGGCCGGCTGGGACATCCGCAAGCTAGGCGAGCTAACGCGCTGGGTCGCCGACCGCGAGGTCCCGGTGACGCTGATGGCCAGCGTCATGGTCCTGACCCGGACCACGGCCCGGATCGTGGCCGCCGGCGAGGTGCCGGGGGTGGTCATCCCCCCGGAACTGCTGGACACGATCGAGCGCGAGGCCGCCTCCCCCGACAAGGGTAAGGCCTTCTTTGGGGACCTCGCCGCCCGCCAGATCGCCATCGCTCGCGGCATGGGCTACGCTGGCATCTATCTGGGCGGCCCGACCAAATCTGAGGACTTCGGCCGGATCCTCGAGAAGGCCGCCGAGTACGGCCGCGAGGATCCGCATGCACTCGTCGCCTCGACCACGTACCCGATCGCCGGCACCTGGTATGCATACAGGCCCGACAGTCAGACCGGCCTGAGCTCGTCGGAGCCCGTGCCGCTGACCCGCAAGGGCGGCGGAATCCTGGGCGGGCCGGGCGTCAGCTACCGCTTCAACCGCGCCGTCCACGGCCTCGTCTTCGACCCGCACAGTCCCGGGGCCCCGCTGGCGCGGCGGTTCTTCCGGGGGATCGAGCGCTCGCACCTGGGCCCGGCCTTCCACGTCTTCGAGCAAGCCATCAAGATCCCGCTGTACGACTGCCGCGACTGCGGCGACTGCTCGCTCCCTGACATCGCGTATCTCTGCCCCGAGAGTCAATGTGTGAAGAACCAGCGCAACGGCCCGTGCGGCGGCAGCAACGCCGGCGAGTGCGAGATCCCCGGCAAGCGCTGTATCTGGGCCCGGGCCTACGAGCGGCTGGCTCCCTATCGTGAGGCCGGGACGATGCTGGAGAGGCCGGTTGTCGTATGCGACAACGCGCTGCGCCGGACGAGCGCCTGGAGCAACACCTTCCTGGGCCGCGACCACGCCACACGGCCGCCGATCGTCCCGGCGGACGGCAAATGAGCGGCGGTCCCGTTTACCCGGCAGAGAGGAGCAAGTAGGTGCGGACGACACGGTCGGGCGCTCCCTTCACGATCATCGGGGAGAATATCCACGCCACCCGAACCGTCCTGCGGTCGGGCCGTCACGTGGCCGCACTGCCGGGCGGCCGCGACGCCATCCGCTTCGAGACCCCAGAGGGCGAGCGATATCTCACGATCCCGGATGCACTGCGCGAGAGCGGCGATTTCGCTGCGGGCAGGGTGAAGCACATCCAGGCGGCGCTCATGGCAATACTGCGCGGATCGGAATCCGATGCCTCAGACGCCCGCGCCTACATCGAGACCCTGGCCCGCCGCCAGGTGGCCGCTGGCGCCGATTGGATCGACCTCAACGTCGACGAGGTTGCTCAGGACACCTCGACACAGCAGGCGGCGATGCGGCTGCTCGTGCAGATCATCGAAGCCCTGGGCCCCGTTCCCCCGTCGCTGGACTCCTCCGACGCCTCGGTTATCCTGGCCGGCCTAGAGGCGAGCGCTGACTCGTGGCGGCTCCTTCTCAACTCGGCGTCCGTGGAGCGCCTCGACGTGCTCGAGATGGCGGCTTCCGCACGCTGCGCGGTGGTCGCTAGCGCCGCTGGCGAGAGCGGACTACCGAGCGGAGTCGAGGACCGGCTGGCGAACGCGCAACGAATCGTGGAGCTGGCGCACGCCCGGGGGGTCGCGGTCGAGACCATGTATGTCGACCCCCTGGTGCTGCCGGTCGCGGTCGATCCGGAGGCCGGGGCGCAGTTCCTCGAGGCGGTCTCGCGCATCCGCGCGGCCCTCGGCCCGCGGATTCACATCACCGGCGGCCTGTCCAACGTGTCCTTCGGGCTTCCAGACCGCCGGCTCCTAAACGACGTCTTCATCGACCTCGCGGTCGAGGCGGGCGCGGACAGTGGCATCGTCGACCCGGTGGGGTCCGACCTGGCGCGGGTCTTCGGTCGGGCTCGCTCCTCGCGCCCGTACAAGCTCGCGACCGACATGCTGACCGGCGCCGACCCGTATGGCATGGAGTTCATCTCCGCCTTCCGGGCGGGTGAGCTCGCAGGTGAGGCATGATGACGCTCGCCTCGCCGCGACGCGATCGGGTTACTCATAGGAGGCTCTCTTGCTGAGGCTTCGACTCCGCGCCATTAGCTGCGAGGTGCTGGCCCGCCCGGTCTACTTGTGCGCCGCGCGCTCGCCCCACGTGGTGGACGTGACACTCCTGCGCCGCCGGCTGCATGACACGCCGCAGTTGCTCCGCAGCCGGCTACAGGCCGAGATAGACGCGGCCGGCGAGGCCGACCCCCCATACGACGCGGTCGTCCTTGCATACGGGCTCTGCGGCGGAGCGAGCGCCGGGATCGCCGCCTCCGGCGTTCCGCTGGTGGTGCCCCGGGCCCATGACTGCATCACCCTGCTGCTCGGGGGCCGGGAGCGCTACGAGCGCGAGTTCGCCGCCCACCCGGGGACCTACTGGTATGCCCCCGACTACCTCGAGCGTTCCGACGCGGACGGGAGTGGCTCGGCCGGCGGCCTGGTTGGCATCGGCGCGACCACCGACGAGGCGGAGCAGGCGGCCTACGCCGAGTACGTCGCGCGGTTCGGCGAGGACAGCGCCGCCTACCTGATGGAAGTCACCGGCGCCTGGCGCTCCCACTACGACCGGGCTGCCTTCGTCGACATGGGGGTCGGCGATGCATCCGCCGTCGAGGAGAAGGTGCGTCTCGAAGCGAGTAGACGAGGCTGGCTCTTCGAGCGCGTCGCAGGCGAGCTCGTGCTAATCCGCCGCCTGCTCGAGGGCGACTGGGACGAGGATTTCCTGGTGCTGGCGCCGGGACAGCGCCTGGCCATGAGCTACGACCCCTCGATCATTCGAGCGGAGGGTGCTCCACAGGTCCCCGTGCCGGGCGAAAGTGCCACCCGGCCGTGAGCGCCAGCGGGGAACGATCCGCGGTCGGCCGAGGGGGCCGGCATGGGTGAGCTGATCCACGAGAGCGAACGCCGGCCGCTCCAGGTCGGCCAATCCCTCTTCGACGCGGCCGATGAGATGGCGCTTGCCGTTCCAGCCTCTTGCCGCCGGACCGGCAGATGCCGCGAATGTGTCGTGCAGGTCAGTGAGGGTGCCGAAGGGCTGAGTCGCCCCAGCGAGGCTGAGGCCTTTCTGCCGCAGGGTTTCCGGCTGGCTTGCCAGGCGCTCGTCGAGCGCGACGACCACGACGTTCGCTTTGCGATCCTGCGCCGACGCCTGCGGATCCTGATGCCCTCGGAGCCCGAGGCGGACCCACGGGTCGAGATGGACCCGATCGTGACCCGCGAGGGCGCGACGGTGTGCTACGGGGGCGAGATCCTCGGACCGGCGGTCGGCCGCCTGCTCGGACTCGCGATCGACGTCGGGACGACCACCGTCGTGTTCGAGCTCGTCGACCTGGAGTCCGGCCGCAACCTAGCCGCCGCCGCCTTCGAGAACCCCGAGCGCTTCGGTGGCAGCGATGTCATGAGCCGGATCGGTTACGACGCCGAGCACCCGGGTGAGCTGCGCCGGGCACTGCGGCGCGGCCTAAACCGCGAGCTCGAGTCGATATACCGGCACCAGGGTGTGGACCGCCACGAGGTCTGCGAGGCAGTCGTGGTCGGGAACCCCACCATGCGCGACCTCTTCTTCGGGCTCGACGTGGGCCCGCTTGGCCGCTCACCATACCGCTCGGTCACCGAGACCGCCGTGCGCGAGGGTCGGGCAGTTTCGACCGGGCTGCTCCGCCGCGCTCATGAGCTGGGCCTGCTGATCCACCCGCAGGGCCGCGTCTACGGTGCACCCATCATCGCCTGCCACGTCGGCGCGGACATGGCCGCTGACCTCGTCGCGACCGGCTTCGCCGCGCAGCCCGGGGTCTCGCTGTTGATTGACATAGGGACCAACACCGAGATGGTCATCGGCGACGGACGGCGCATCATCGCTGCGTCCAGCCCGGCGGGTCCGGCCTTCGAGGGCGGCGGAGTTCGCTTCGGCATGGCGGGCGCGGATGGCGCCATCGAGTCGGTGCGCTGGGTGGACGGAGCGTTCACCTGGCGCACGATCGGGGATATGCCCCCGGAGGGGATCTGCGGCTCGGGGTTGGTCGATCTGCTGGCTGAGGCGAGCCGTGCCGGACTGCTCCTTCCCGACTCCAGCTTCGCGGGCGGGAGGACGGCCATCGATGTCGTGCCGGAGCGTGGCATCACTCTCGTCCGGGCGGACGTGAGCAATCTCGCCCAGGCCAAGGCCGCCAATGCGGTGGGGCAGGCCATCGTCATGCGGCGTCTCGGCGTGGCGCCCCAGAAGATCGATCGCGTCTTCCTGGCAGGGGCATTCGCTAACGCGCTCGACGCCCGTAATGCCGCCGCCATCGGCCTGCTGGCGCCGGTCCGGCCCGAGCGAGTCCAGCGGGTCGGCAACGCGTCGGTCCGGGGCGCGAAGGCGCTGCTGCTCTCGGCCAGGCGCCGCTGGGAACTCGAGTCGATCGTCGCGCGAATCGAGCATGCGGAGCTCGAGACCGAGCCTGACTTCTTTGAGCTGTTCGTGGAGGCCTGCCGGTTCGATCGAATGGATTTGAAAGGCTCGTGATCACCGGTGTCGCAAGGAGGCAGGCTACGTGCCCTGCGGACACAGACACCCTTGGGAAATATCCGCTGCACCGAGATCCTGACTACGGACGGTCCCTGGTCTCCTCAGACTCTCCGTCCGGTCCAGCTCTCTGACGACGCCTCATCTCTAGGGCTTCACGCAAGGAGGGATCCTTCATGGCTGTCATCGATCTTGTTGGTCGCAACCTCGCCTCGTGGTGCCGCTGATGGGTATCCAGGGGCCGAGCTGACACGCGATGGACCTCATCAGGCTGTGAGCGAGAACCGATATCGCCCAAAGATGGTCGTTCACGCGAGGTTGACGTGACCGAGGAATGGGAGGAGCGGTCGATTGCCGACCAGCAGCTCTCCGACGCCGCTCCTTACATAGTCATCGCTACTGACGCGGCCGGCGTCATCGCGAGCTCTAATCCAGCCGCCGAGCGTACCCTCGGCTATACGAGCGGAGAGTGCGTCGGCAAACCGACCCTGCTGGCGCACCGCGATCCAAGGGAGATCAGTGAGCGCGCCGCCACTCTGACCTCGGAATTGGGCGCCCCTATCGAGACGGGTTCGAAGGCCTCGTCGGCCTCGCCCGCGGAGGCATCGCCGAGAAGTCCGATTGCACCATCGTGCGCAAGGACGGGTCCCGGTTCGCCGCTCTCGTCTCAACCGCCGCTCTGCGAGATGCCGCGGGCAACTTCGCAGGGCCATCGAGTCGCTCCGCGACATCACCGAGCCCAAGAGTGCCGAACGAGCCATGAGCGAGAGTGAGGAGCGCTATCGCGCTCTGTACGCCGACATCCCCTCGATGTACTTCACGGTCGACCCAGCGGGGACCGTGCTCTCGGTCAACGCCTTTGGAGCGAGCCAGCTTGGCTACACAGAGGACGAACTCGTGGGTGGCACGGTCCTCGAGGTGCTCCCCGGCGACCAGGCAACCGAGGCCACCGCTCGTCTGGCCGCATGTGTTGCCAGCCCAGGCGCGGTGTTCAGCTGGGAGTCGCGCCGGCTCCGCAAGGACGGCAGCCTGCTCGACGTGAAGGAGACGGCTCGCGCCGTGCCCGACAGGCAGGGCGGTCTCATGGTGCTCATTGTCTCCGAAGACATCACCGAGCGACGCATCCTCCAGTCCCAGCTCGCCCAGGCCCAGAAGATGGAGGCGATCGGCCGGCTCGCAGGCGGAGTGGCCCACGACTTCAACAACCTGCTGACGGCCATCCGCGGGTTTGCCGAACTCCACCTTGCCGAGCACGCGCCGGGCGATCCGGGGCGGGAGGACGTGGTCGAGATCGAACGTGCCGCCGAGCGCGCTGCCGGGCTGACAAGCAGGCTGCTCGCCTTTAGCCGCCGAGCAGACGTGCGCCCCGCCCCGCTCAATCTAGCCGCAATCGCGCGGGACGCCGTAGTGTTGCTGCGACGCCTCGTCGGGGAGCACATCGCCGTCCGGCTCGAAGCTTCCACCGAGGTGCCCTGCGTCCTCGCCGACCGGGTCCAGATCGACCAGGTCCTCCTCAACCTCGCCGCGAACGCCCGCGACGCCATGCCAGCTGGGGGGACGCTGGCCATCGCCGTGAAGCCCGCCACGCTCACCACGGCCTTCGTAAGGTCGCATCCTGGGGCGCAGATCGGCCGTCACGTTCTACTCGAGGTGTCAGACACCGGAGTCGGCATGGACGAGGCGACGCAGGAGCATCTCTTCGAACCCTTCTTCACGACCAAGCCACCCGGGGAGGGCACAGGGCTCGGGCTCCCGAGCGTGTATGGCATCGTCAAACAAGCAGGCGGCTACATCGGTGTCGAGAGCCGGCCGGGCGGCGGCAGCGTCTTTCGCATCTACCTCCCGGCCCTCGACGATGCCACGCCCGAGGTGCTGGCCGAACAAGTCGCCAACCACTCGCATGGCCGAGGAACCGAGACCCTCCTGCTCGTGGAGGATGACCCTGCGGTACGCAGCTTTGCTACGCGGGTGCTTGAGGCGGATGGGTACCACGTCCTGGCTTTCGGCGATCCCAACGCAGCGCTCGACGCCGCCACTGGCGACCCGAATGGCTTCGATGCGCTGGTCTCCGACATCGTCATGCCGACCATGAGTGGCCCCACGCTCGCCGAGCGCATCGGCCTACTCCGACCTGGGCTGCGGGTCCTCTTCATGTCCGGGTACGGTGGGAACGTCCTCCCCGCCGGCGGGCCACCACCGCTCGCGAAGCCTTTCAGCGCGGGCGAGCTCGCGGCGGCCGTCGGTGCCCTGTTCGGACCGGCTGCCTAGATGGATCTTGAGTCGGCGTCCCGCAGTCTGGTCGGATCGCTCACGGCATTGCCCAGCCGAAAGCTCAGGAATGACCCACGGATGGCAGGCAACGAAAAGACAGGCCCAGATCGGCAGGTAGCTCGCCCGTTGTCATGGCACGGAAATCGTTGTGTGGAAACCCCCGGCCGTCCGCCTGGAACTGAACGTTGCACACGTCCGCGGTTGTGGCTTTTGCCACCTCGTGCGAGCCACCTGCGAGGACAACGCTCAACACGTGAAAGGCGGAATCATGGACCTGGAGGAGTACGCGGCGGCACTGGCTCGGATCGCCGATGAGATGAGGAGGAACCGGAAGGCGTACGACGAACTCGACGAGCAGCACCTGCGGTCCGTAAGATCGGGCGGCCTGCCTACGGTTGGGACGATGGCTACGCTCCGGGCCGAGTGGGCTCGTCTTGACCGGGAGTACGACTTGATTCGAGAGATGCACCAGACGCTAATCGACCGGGGTGCGGACCTGTAGACGGCCCCACTGGGGCTCTCGGTCATTGCGCAGGCATCGGCAGCAGCGCGGTGGGGCAGGGAGATCGAGCAGATAGGGCCAGAATAGGCCGGTTCTTCCGAGTTATGAACCCATTGAGCTCACACGGGTGGGCGCCTCGAGGAGCAACGAATGGCAAGAACCACAGCGATCGGGGAGAGCATGCGGGCGCATGAGTCCGTCGCGGGCGTTCTCGGTGCCCTGCGTCGCCCCTTGGACTCCATCTTCACGCCGCAATCGGTCGCTGTTGTGGGCGCGACCGAGAAGCCAGGGAGCGTCGCTCGGACGGTGCTGTGGAATCTCATAAGCATCGGGCGGTGAGGAGAGTAGCAAGTCCCGCGACCATGCCCGCTTCAGTGCAAGCCTGGATCACTCGCCGCCCACCAAAGCCACCGTATTCGGATGGCTACCGAACGCGCTGGAATCGATGCTCTTTCGGTCTTCGGGGGCTTCGAAGGGGGTCGAGTCTGCGGATGACAAGCGCTCATATGAGCGCTTGTCGCTCAAATGTGGGGATGCTAGGATGCGGGAGCTTACTTAGCCGGGGGCCCTCGATTCGACGAGGCGAACTCAGTTGCCAACGAGGGATAGATGAACCCGTCGATGCGGTACGAGGGGGCCACTCGCTTGCAGGCGGTGAATACCGTGCTCGCAGCGCGGCGCTACTTCCTCGACGGCGCGAGCAAGAGCGAGATCGCCGAGGAGCTCGGCATCTCTCGCTTCAAGGTCGCTCGCCTGCTCGATTCCGCTCGCCGGGACGGGATCGTCAAGATCGAGATCGGAGGGCCGCCGGAATTCGACGTGGACTTGTCGATCGAGCTCGCGACGCGCCACGGTCTGAGGGACGCGCTCGTGGTCCGAGTTATCGACGGACCGGACGACTTCAAGAGAGCACAACTGGGCCGGGCCTGTGCCGAGCTATTGACCCAGATGCTCGAACCGCAAGACGTCCTGGGGATCTCGTGGGGACGGACCCTTCACTCGATGGTCGGACACCTGTCCAAACTGCCGGGCTGCACGGTCGTCCAGATCGTCGGCAGCGTCCCCACGCTCGAACTGGATGTGAACTCGATGGAGCTTGTCCGGCGGGTGGCCGATTGCGCCGGCGGCCCGGTGTATCCGCTGCACGTCCCGCTGCTCGTGGACAGTCCGGAGATGGCCGACGCGCTGCGACGCGACCCCCACGTCCGCAAGACCATCGAGATGTTCGACCGGCTCACAAAGGCGGTCGTGGGCATCGGGTTGTGGACGGCCAGCGGATCGACCGTCCGCGCGGCGCTACCCGAGGAGCTCGCCGCCGATCTCGACGCAGCCGGGGCCGTAGCGGACGTCTGCTCGATCGTCCTGAACGCCGGCGGCTGCGAGCTGCAGGCCGCTGGATTGCCCGGCCGATTCATAGCCATCAGCCTCCAGCAGCTACGAGCAGTCCCCGATGTCGTAGCCGTTGCCGGCGGCGCCGCCAAAGCGCCCGCGATCCTCGCGGCCCTCCGGAGCGGACTCATTCATAGATTGATAACGGATGAGGAGGCAGCAAGGCTGCTCCTCGCCGCATGAAGACAACCCCAGCTTGCCGCACGAAGGCGACAACGGCACTGTCACAGCCAGAGGTGAGAGTCATGGTCACGGAGCCGGCGTACAAGAGCGACAGCCGGCCCAACTTCCAGCCCTTCGAAGACGCCATCAGGCCTATCCGGGGCTTCGACTTCGCTGCCGATGCCGGCTCCGAGATCGCAACGGGGCGCCTCTCCACCGGCGCCGCCCTGGATCTGCTTGACGACATGCTCGCGATCCGCGAGCTCGAGGAGATGATTGTCCGCCTGAGGTCGGGCGGCTACGACCCGCTCCCCGGGTACGACTATCGAGGGCCAACGCACGTCTCAATCGGCCAGGAGGCGACGTCGGTCGGGGCCTGTTCGGCGCTTCGCCCCGACGACCACATCACGAGTTCGCACCGAGGCCACGGCGACGCCATCGCCAAGGGCTTCGCCGCCATCCGCGCCATGGCCGACGAGGGCCTCCGGGCTCGCGCGCCCTGGTCGTCGGCCGTGACTCACGAGGCGCTCCTCGCGGATGCGCTCGAGGAGCACGTCTACCGCACCGTCGCCGAGCTCTTCGGCAAGGAGGAGGGCTACTGCCGGGGCCGCGGTGGCGGGATGCACATCGGCGACTTCTCGACCGGCCATCTCGGCGCCAACGCGATCGTCGGCGGCAGCGTGCCGATAGCCACGGGTGCCGCGATGGCGCTCCGCTACCGCGGCTCGGATCGAGTCGTCTGCTGCTTCGCCGGCGACGGTGCGTACGCCAACGGCGTCGTCCTCGAGTCGCTCAACTGGGCCTCGCAGGCGCAGTGGACCAACCATCTCGCCGGGGCAAGGGCCGCTGGCCTGCCCGTGATCTACCTGATCGTCAACAACCACTACGGGATGACCCATCGCACCGACGACGAGGTGATGGGGGTCGGCCACCTCGCCCGCCGCGGCGCCGGCTTCGCCGAGAGCAACATGCATGCCGAGGTCGTAAACGGTATGGACGTGCTCGCCGTTCGCGACGCCATGGATCGAGCCGCGGCGATCTGCCGCGAAGGTGGCGGCCCGGTTCTCATCGAGGCGAGCACGTACCGCTACTACGGCCACTCCTTGTCCGATCCGCGCAACGAATACCGGACGCGTGACGAAGAGGACGCCTGGCGGGCGGTCGACCCGATCGAACAGCTCAAGGGCCAGCTGCTCGCCGCCGGCGCTGCCGACGCCGACGATCTCGCAGCCATCGAATCTAGGGCCCGCGAACGAAACGCCCGCGCCGCCGTCCGAGCCTCGCAGGCAACGGACCCGGCGCCATCCGACCTTCTCAAGTACCTCTACAGCGAAACGTCCGCCGACGTCGTTCCGGAGCCGGACCGCGCCGTCGTAACGCTCGCCCAGCCGCCGGTGGCCAAGCGCGTCAACGGCACGATCACGTACAAGGACGCCCTCCGTGAGGCGCTCGTGGAGGAGATGCTCCGAGATCGACGGGTGATCGTGTACGGCGAGGACGTGGCCGACTACGGCGGGGCCTTCAAGCTCACCAAGGGCCTACTTGAGGCGTTCGGTCGCGACCGGGTCTTCAACACGCCGATTTCGGAGGCCTGCATCTGCGGTACCGCGGTCGGCGCATCCATGGCTGGGCTGCGGCCCGTCGTCGAGCTCATGTACATGGACTTTGCGCTGATGGCGTCGGACCAGATCGCAAACCAAGCCGGCAAGTGGCATTACATGAGCGGTGCCCAGACCGAGGTTCCGCTCGTGATCAGAGCCTCCGTCGGCGCCGGCAAAGGCTACGGCGGCCAGCACTCCCAGTCGCTCGAGAGCGTGTTCGCTCACATCCCGGGCATCTACGTGGTGTACCCGGCCACTCCTGCCGACGCCAAGGGGCTGCTGAAGTCTGCGATCAGGACCAACAACCCGGTCCTCTTCGTGGAGAGCCAGGGCCTCTACAGCACGAAGGGCGTCGTCCCCGAGGGCGAGCATCTGGAGCCGCTGGGTGTCGCGCGGGTCATCCGCGAGGGCGCCGACGCGACCATCGTGGCATGGGGTCCGGCCGTGCTCGACGCGCTTGCCGCGGCTGAACGCCTCGAGGCCGAACGGGGCCTCACGACCGAAGTCATCGACCTGCGCAGCCTGGTCCCGCTGGACATGGAGACCGTTCTCGCCTCCGTTCGCAGGACCGGCCGCTGCGTCGTCGCCAGCCAGGCGGTCCTCGTCGGCAGCTTCGTCAACGAAATCGTCGCTCGAATACAGCTCGAAGCCTTCGACTACCTGGACGCGCCCATCGGCCGCATAGGTGCAGCCAACGGCATCTCGCCCCAGGCCGAGGGTCTGGAGCGGGCATTCCTGCCGACCGCAGGCGACATCGTGGCGGCAGTGGTGGCACTGCTCTAAAGCGTCGGCGAGCCCCGAGACCGCAGCAACCGAGGAAGAGACATGGCGCACCCGATACTGATGCCAAAACCCGGCCAGATGACCGAAGAGTGCGTCCTCGTCGCCTGGCACAAGCGCGAGGGCGACGCGGTCAAGAAGGGTGACGTTCTCTTCGAGATCGAGACTGACAAGACGAACATGGACGTCGAGGCATTCGACGAGGGCGTGCTGCTAAAGCGCTATGTCCAGGAAGGGGAGATCGTTCCGGTCAACACGTTGTGCGCGTACGTCGGCGAAGAAGGAGAGGCGATCCCCGACGAGGCGCCGCTCCAAAGCACGTCGGAGGCGGCCAGCTCGACGGCGGCTTCGACACCCTCGACGTCCAGACCATCTGTGGTGACGGCGGCGGTGGAATCCGGACCGCAGGGACCCCCATCGGTCGCGCCTCGGACCGCGCCGGTGGAGGGTGCGGGCGCCGGGGACCATATTCGAATCAGCCCTCGGGCCAGCCGGCTTGCCGTGGCGTCCGGGATCGACCCCCGGGAGATCAACGGCACCGGTCCCGAGGGTCGGATCACCGAGCGGGACGTACGTGCTGCGCTGGATGGTGCCGGCTCGGCCGCGGCGACGGCCGGGGTCGCGGCATCCGCACCGGCGATCGCGCCGCTCCCTCCCGCGACATCGCGATCGCCCTTGCGGACGCCGTTCGAATCGGACGCCGAGGGCCCCGCACCGCGGCCGATGAGCCGGATGCGGCGCGTCATTGCGGAGCGGCTGACCCACAGCGCAACGACGGTGCCCCAATTCACGGTCACGGTCGCCGTCGACATGACGAGACTGCTCGCCCTTCGAACCGAGCTCAAGTCCGACGGCACAGCCCTGACCGTGAGCGACTTTGTGATCTCGGCGGCGGCTCAGAGTCTCGTGGAATTCCCGACCGTCAACTCCCGCACCGATGGCGCCTCCATCTGGGAGCGCACGCATGTCCACATGGGAATCGCAGTCTCGCTGCCCGACGGGCTCGTCGTACCGGTGATCCGCGACGCCGACCGCCGGTCGCTGACAGATCTGCATGCCCGGGCGGCGGATCTGGCCGAGGGGGCGCGCAGCGGTACGCTTCGACCCGACGACATGGCCGAGGGCACGTTCACGATCTCAAACCTCGGCATGTTCGGGGTCGACGAATTCAGCGCCATCATCAATCCCGGCGAGTCAGCGATCCTCGCCGTCTCCAGCGTGGTCCCGACGCCTATCGCCGTGGGGGATGGGATCGGTATTCGCCAGATCATGAAGCTCACCTTGACGGCGGACCATCGGATCGTGGATGGTGAGCTCGCCGCTCGATTCCTGAATGCGATCCGACGCAGGCTCGAGGACGCCGCGGCATTTCGCGGTGAGATGCTCAACAGTTGAAGCGCCCTAACCCTGGAGGCATGATGTACCGGACCGCGCAGCTCAGCCGGATTGGGCAGAGCATCTGGCTCGACAACGTCACCCGCGACCTGCTCACGAGCGGCACGCTCGAGCGCTACATAGCCGATCTGGGCGTGACTGGGCTGACGTCAAACCCTTCGATCTACAACAAGGCCATCGGCGGAACCGCGGCCTACGACGAGCCCATAGAGCGATTGAGGGCCGCCGGCGCCGACGGCGGGACCACGTTCTTCGAGCTGGCTCTCGATGACCTGGGCCCGGCCGCCGACATGTTCGCGCCGATCCATCGCCGCACCGGCGGCGTCGATGGGTTCGTCTCGCTTGAGGTCTCGCCGCTGCTCGCCCACGATGCGGAGGCGACCCTGCGTGAGGCGCGCCGTCTGCACGCAAAGGGCGGCCGTCCGAACCTGTTCATCAAGATTCCGGGCACCAAAGCCGGCCTGAGGGCGATCGAGGAGTCGGTCTTCGCCGGCGTGCCGGTCAACGTGACATTGCTCTTCTCCGCCGGCCAGTATCTCGCTGCCGCCGAGGCGTACACGAGAGCCATCGAGCGCCGCGTCGAGGCCGGGCTCGATCCCTACGTCGGCTCGGTCGCCTCGGTCTTCGTGAGCCGCTGGGACGCGGGCCTCCCGGCCGACCTCCCGGCCGATCTCCACATGAAGCTCGGGGCTGCCACCGCCCGCAAGACGTTCGAGGCCTATCGCGCTCTCATCGAGAGCGACCGCTGGCAGCGGCTCCTAAACGAGGGCGCTCGGCCGCAGCGGCTGCTCTGGGCGAGCACGGGCACCAAGGACCCGAACGCCTCGGACGTCTACTACATCGAGGCCCTAGTAGCTCCGTTCACCGTGAACACGATGCCCGAGGAGACGCTGCTCGCATTCGCCGACCACGGCACGGTCCGCGGGACGCTCGGCGCCGGTCCCGATCCGGACAACGACGCTCTCCTGGCTCGCTTCGAGGCCGCGGGCGTGGACCTCGCCGACTTCGCGCGGCGCCTCCAGGAAGGGGGCGTCGAGTCCTTCGTCCGTGCCTGGTGGGCTCTCCTGGGTTTGATCGATCAGAAGGCCGCGGCGGTGAGCAAGAGTCGCTAGGCGCCGGAGACAGCGCCGCCACCGCTCGCGAAACCGTTAGCACGGGCGAGCTTGCGGCGCCTATCGGTGCGATGTTCAGGCGGAGCCGCTACGGTCTCCTACTCAACACGTCCCGACCACCGACTCGATCTCATCACTCGTGTCCGCCGCTCGTTCTCACGTCATCGTGATAGATCGGTCTGACGCTGAGGTGGGATGGGCTCCGGCAGTCCCAGTCAGCTCGCCACGAGCCCCGCTCGCGCGAGCGCGTCCGCGGCCCGGATTCCGAGCGCCTCCGGCGTCTGCAGCGCATAGCGTCGGGTGGGCATGGTCGAGGAATGGCCTAGGTAGCGGGATACCTCCTCGAGTGGCATCCCGTTGTTCACTAGGAGGGTTGCTGTGGCATGGCGGATGCGGTGTGAGCCGAAACAACGCAGGCTCCCACCTCCCGCGTGATAGCGGCGGGTCAGCATGAGCGAGAGGGCGTTCATCGTCAGCGGCCGTGGCTGACCACCGGCATGCGAGAGGAAGAGCCAACCTGGATCGTTAGCCGGAGTAGGGGAGGCACGCAGGAAGGAAGCTCGTCCCCGATCGAGGTATCCTTGAGTCGAAGTGAGCGCTGCCCTCTCCACCGCCCCGAACCCGTTCCTCACCCGGCTCGCGCACCGCACCCCGATCGTTGCCGACGGCCCCATGGGCACGCGGTTGGCCGAACTCGGGCTGCCCGCGGGCGATGCCCCCGAGCGCTGGGTACTCGAACCCGCCGGAGAGGCTGCCGTGCGGGCGGTCCATCGCGCCTACCGAGAGGCGGGCGCCCAGATCCTGCTCACCAATACGTTCGGGGCCAACCCGACCCGGCTCGCTCTGCACGGCTTAGCCGGACGCCTTGATGAGATCAACCGGACGGGGGCGCAGGTCGCGCGTCGCGAGGCCGGTGGCGAGGTGGTCGTGGCGGGATCGATGGGTCCCACGGGCGAGTTCCTGGCGCCTCTCGGCACGCTCTCGTTCGCGGACGCGGTCGAAGGCTTCGCCCGGCAGGCGTCGGCACTTGCCGCTGGCGGAGTGGACGTACTGTGGGTCGAGACGATGGCCGATCTTGAGGAGGCCCGCGCGGCGATCGAGGGAGCCCGCCAGGGTGCACCCGGGCTACCGGTCGTGGTCACGCTGGCCTTTGGCGCCGGCGGAGCCACGCTGATGGGCGTCCGGCCCGCCGAGGCGATTGCAGTGCTTGGAGACCTCGGCGTAAGCGCCGTCGGCGCTAACTGCGGGACGGGCAGCGCCGAGGCCGAGCGAGCCCTCGCCCGTATGCACGCGACCTTCCCGGCGCTGCCCCTCGTCGGCAAACCCAACGCCGGAGTGCCCCACATGGATCATGACGTTGCGGTCTATCCGGAGACGCCCGCCGACCTGGCGGCGGCGGCCGGCCGCATGTGGGCGGCGGGCGCCGCGGTCGTCGGGGTCTGCTGCGGGGGCTCCCCCGAGCACGTGCGGGCCATCGCCGCAGCCCAGGCCGGGCGGGCCGATCACGGCCATGGAACGTTGGGACCCATCGCCCCGATGATGCCCTCGTCCTAACTCAACGCCGGCCGTTGGCCTGGCGGGAGCACCAGGGTGTGGTCCGCGCAATCCGCCTCCAGCAGGCCCTCGATTTGGTAGCAGCTCGACCAGCCAAGCCCTCAAAGCGCCAGCGCCGCTCCGGATCGCCCTGGGCGCCGCTCCGTCTCGGCGGAGTCAACCATCCCGAGATCGATCTCTACCGGCCCTGGTCGTTCTGCTGCCGCTGGAGCCGAGGCCCGGAAGTTGGCCGATTCCCCGCCAGTTGCCCAGAGACGGCTGCCAAACCTTCATAGAGTCTGGTCGGAGATCGTCCTGGCGTTAGCGCAGCGGGTACGTCTCGCGAGAGGACAGTACGCTGGCCGACGTGCTGGCTGGGTTCCGGACCTGCGATGGCATCTCAGCCGCCTCGCCGCATGGTCACCAGTGCTAGCCTTGCGGGCATGACAGAGTGGGAGTTGTGCTATTCGCCAGACAACTGCGGCTTCTCGGTGGCGGTCGACCCCACCGAGATTGTCCCTCCGGCCTATGTGCGAGGGCGCGGGCATCCGACGTTCGACTTCGAACATCGCGGAGCCTCCCCGGATCGTCCGATAACCCTCCATCGCGAGTACAACTGGCGTCAACCGGACGGGATCTGGCGGCGCTGGTGCGTGGGTTTCAGCGACGGGAGAGAGCAGGTCGCCCGCGCACAGCATGACTGCGTCCCAGCTATTGAGGTGGTGGTCTTCGGATGCTCTTTCTGGCCGCCGGGAGCTCGGCCGGACGATCGGGTTCGAATCCCGGCCGGCCAGGTGCGGTTCGAATGCGCCTCCTTCGACGCGGCTCGGGGTGCGTGGACCGAGCTGCCGGACGACGAGTTCGGGGAGCAGCCACCGGTGTCCGATCGCTGACGGCAGCTCGGCGTTTCACCGTATCGATGCAGGGGCCTGAGATTGCCGCCATGGGCCTCAAAACATCCGCCCGTGGTCGTTGAAGTCTGGGCGCACAGGGCGCACCGAAGTCCGCGCAGAAAGCTAACGTGATTGCCGGCTGCTGTGGCTGGATCGGACGTTCTCTTTCGAGGTGATCGTTGTCCCGCCCCTGAGGCAGTCAGGGCGAAGATCCATCGCGCCCAGGTACGCCACCCAGCCCTTCAAGGGCTCGCCGTAGCCTAGGGCGCAGGTCACGCCGTTCGCGCTCACCATCCAACCGTCGGGATCGCTGGCCCCGCGAGCAGACACCTAAACCGCTCGACATCGACAGGGTGACTCTTAGGTTATCCCGCCACCAGCCCTGCTCGCGCGAGAGCATCGGCGGCCCGAACGCCCAGCGCTTCGGGAGTCTGGCGGGCATACCGTCGGGTCGGCACCGTGGAGGAGTGGCCAAGATACCGGCTCACCTCCTCTAGCGGCATGCCGTTGTTGACCAGGAGCGTCGCCGTCCCATGGCGAATACGGTGCGAGCCGAAGCACCGTAGGCTCCCACCACCGGCGTGGTAGCGGCGGGTCAGCATAAGCGAGAGGGCGTTCATCGTCAGCGGCCGAGGCTCACTACCGGCGTGCGAGAGAAAGAGCCAGCCCGGATCATCGCCCGGGGTAGGGGAGGAAGGTAGGAAGCTGGCACGCCCACGCTCCAGATAGGCTAGAAGTGTCGTCGCCGTACCAGGCTGGAGGGCAAGTTCGAGGGTCTTGCCGCCCTTGGCTCGCCGGAAGCGGATGACCGCCCGCTCGAAGTCCACGTCTCCGAGCTGCAGGAGTCGAACACTCGAGTTGCGGGCGGCCGTCGTAACGAGGATAGAAACGATGGCCCGATCTCGAAGGTCCAGGGGACTATCGCCGGCACAGCCACGTTCGAGGGCATGGAGATCGTCAAGCGTGGCGCTCTTGGTCGGCGTCTCCTCTGATGGGAGTAGGGGATTGAGCGAAGCCCGCCGGCGAGAACGTCGGAACGGATTGACCGAGAGAATGCCTTCGTCGACGAGCCAGATGGCGAGCGAGCGCAGCGGTCGGACATAGGCGTTGACGCTGTTGGCCGAGAGCGTCTGGACAGGACCTGCCGCCAATGAGCGTCGCAAGCCATCGGGTGCTCCGCGCCAGACACCGCAGACCTTGGGACGGGAGCGAAGATCGGTCACGTAATCGACGAGGGTCATGAAGTCGAGCGACGCGGTCGTCACTGGCAACCCATGGGCCTCGAGCCAGTCGACCAGACGAGCGAAGTCATCGCGATGCTTGCGCCGGGTCACCAAGGCCCAAGTCGACCCGAACGTTGCCGTGTACTCAGCGATAAGGGGTCGAAGGGGGAGGGCGGGGAGACTGTCACGTCCCCTTGGGCGCCGCATGAAGGCTGCCCGTGAAGGGGTCTCGACAGCCTCGTCCATCTCCGCTAGCATGACGCTATATTACGTCAGTATCACGCTTACAGCAACCGCCAATCGGGCCCCCAAGAGGTGACGGTTATGACCCCAAACGACCGCGCTTTCCGCGAGCGGCTGACGCAAATCCAGGCCAGATCTGGTCTCTCGATGCGGGCGTTGAGCGCCGCGATGGGCCGTGACACCGGATACGTCGCGGCGCTTCTGGATCCTTCTCGCCCGTCGCGAGCGCGCCCGACCCCCGCCGACCTGATGGCGGCCTCGAACGCGACAGGCATCTCATTTGTCGAGCTGCTCGAGGCGCTCTGGGGTATCGACCCAGAGCGCCTGGCGCGCGAACTCCGCGGGCTCCCCGAGTTCGGCGGCGCAGATGCCCCATCTCGCAAGCTAACCGCCGCCGAACGGTCATTGGTGGCGGACTTCGCCGAGCTCCTGGTCGCTCGACGCTCGAGGCTGCCGCCGCGATCCTGAGAGGTACCTCGGGCGTGCGCGGGCAGCGATTCATCCTTGGTCGTGCTCAAGAGCTCACCCATGGTGTTCTCCTCTGTTATCTGCGAGCGGATGTGAAGTAGAAGCCGTTGCCGACGCCGTTGAGATCGGCGGCATAGACGGCGGCATCGACGAGATCGTCGTGCTCGCCGTTGGGGAAGGCGAGGAGCTGGCGGGCGAACTCGCCTGGATCGGTCGGTCCGGTGCCCATGCCCGGCCCACCGCGCAGGAAGTAGACCTTGCGCCCCTCGAAGCGGCCGGCGAGCGTGCGCGAGCGGGTAACCTTGTCGGTGTCGGGGTGGACCGCGACCGCGGGCAGGCGGGTCGCGTTGAGCATCTCGCGTACGAATGTGCTCTGGTGGGCGGTCGCCTCGATGTTGAGCGCGGTCAGCGGGCGCGGAATCTCTGCGTAGCCCGAGGCGCCACAGAAGTAGGGCGGCAGTAGCCGCAGCGGCCAGAGCAGGCGCGGCCCGGGCGAGTTGTCCCCGACGGTCTCGACATAGGCGCCCGCGTCGTCGCGCCCGGTCAGCCAGCGCCGGTGGCCCTCGTCGAGGCGGGCCGCAAAGGCGCCCACGAAGTAGAGCGCGTTGTCGGCGCTATCTTCGACCACCTCGACCGCGGCGGTGTAGTCGGAGCGCTCGTTCTTCGACGCGGCCAGATCGAGGCCGACGCGTCGAGCCCCGGCCGGCACCGAGTCGACCCAGCTGAACCACTCGCGCTTGAAGATGTTGCCGCCCATGCCCGAGGGATCGTTCTGATACTGCAGATCGAAGATCGCCGAACCTAGCTCGGACCGCTTGGCGGCCAGGCGCTCCGCCGACCAGTAGGCGGGCCAGAGCGCGCTCCCGTCGTCCGCTATCGCCTTGCGGGTCAGGCTGAGCCAGCCCTTGCGGATCAACTCCGCGTAGATGTCGTCCTCGTGCCAGCGAGTACCCAGGAAGATGCGCTTGCCCCCTGGCGCGAGCATCGGGTCGACGACGGTGAGATAGGTCTCGAGGGCCTTGGCCCGTCCCGCCGCTGTGGCGTTCTCCTGGGCCCCGACAGGATCGTCGGCGAGCAGCTCATCGAGGCGTGGTCCGGCGCGGACCGAGCCGAGGCTCATGGCGAGACACGTGAAGTCCTTGCCGAGATCGACGCCACGGGTGCTCCAGGCGGCATCGGTCCAGGGCCGGCCCTCGACGCCAGCCTGCGCCCAGGGGAACACCTCGCCGAAGCGAGGATGCTCGACGAGGTCGCGGACCGCCCGCGAGCGAGCCTCCGCGTCGTCGTCGACCGCGGTCAGGATGCCAAGGCGGCGGCGGCCCGCGCTCGCGCCGATCAGACGAGCGGCGCGATACAGAAACAGGGTCGTCTTGGCGTGGCCGCGCGGCGCGAGAATGATGCCTCGCTCGTGCCGCTCAGCAAAGCGGCTCGCCTCTCGCAGGTGCTCGGGAAAGAGGAGATCGCCCACGTACTCGGCGAAGGCTGCGTCGTTGGTCGCCGCCCGCTCGCGCAGGAGCCGCCGGTATGTGCCGGTCATGGTGCTGACCCCTCGTGCTCATCGGCCTCGTCGGCCTCCGCGTCGGCGTCGGCCGCGAGCTGCCGAAGCCGTCGAGCCTCCTCGCGCGGGTCGAGATGCTCGGCCGGATGGTCGGCGAGGGCGACGAGCGCGACCGGACCGCCCCCGGGTCCAGCCACCTCGGTTCGGACCGGAGCATCGAGACCGCGCAGGCGGGCATAGCGCTCCGATGCCTTCAGATAGGCGTTGAGATAGCCGACTCCGACGTTGGAGCCAGCGTGCATCGTGGCTCGAGTCAGGGCCACGCGCTCGACCTCTTCGATCCTCGCGATGGCCTTGGCCCGGTCGGCCTCGAGCGTCTCGGCCGACGCCCGCTCACCCCACGAGCGTTCGATCGCGGCGATGTGAGCGCGAACCTGCCGCTCGGAGATGACGATAGGGTTCGGTGCTTCGGCTCCGGTCAGGGCGCGGTGGATCGCGGGGGCGCGATAGCTAGACAGCATGAGACCCTCGATCCGGGCCCGCAGGGCGGCCAGCTCGGCCGCCGGCCGGCGGCCACGGGCTGCGCGCAGCGGGGCTGGGGAGGGATTGGTCCCGAGCGTCGACTTGGGCGTGCTCATGGCCGCGCCTCCCTTGTTGCCCGCCCGCCGGTGAAGCTCTGCCAGCGCTCGATCGCGGCCTGGGCGTAGCGAGGATCGAGCTCGGCCGCGAGGCAGCGCCGGTCGGACCGCTCGGCGGCGATGATCGTGGTCCCGCTTCCGACGAATGGATCGGCCACCGTATCGCCTGGAACGCAGCTGTTGCGGACCGCCCGCTCGACCAGTTCGACGGGCTTGACCGTCGGATGGATCTCGCTGCGCGCTGGTCGAGCGATCTCCCAGACGCTGTCCTGGGTCCGGTCCCCGCGGAACGTATGCGCTGCTCCGGATCGCCAGCCATAGAGAATTGGTTCGTGGCGATACGAATAGTCTGAGTGACCAATGACCAGGCTGGATTTCACCCAGATCAGCGTCTGGTGGAGCGACAGATCAGCGTCGGCGAGGGCAAGCAGGAAGGCGAGGTGTGCCGGACCAGCTGGGGATGCCACGTAGAACGCGCCACCCGGCCGCAGCGGCACCAGCCGCAGAGCCGCGGCGACGAGCTCCCGGGTGCCTTCCACACCGAGATCGTCGTTGGCGATCGTGAGCGCTGCCGCAGTCTTGCCCGTATAGCCAACCGAGTAGGGTGGATCTGTCCAGAGCAGATCGACCGTATCGGCACCGACAAGGCGGGCCACCGCGGCGGGGTCTCGAGAGTCACCACAGAGCAACCGGTGGCGACCGAGGAGCCACAGATCACCAGGCTGTACGTAGAGATCGATGGGCTCTGGCAGTGCTGGCGCAGCATCGGCGTCGCGGGCCTCGGCGATCTCGGCCGCCCGCAGGATCGCTGCCACATCGTCGGCGTCGTAGCCGGTGGCGGCGAGGTTGGCCGAGGCCTCCTGCTCGGCGAGGATGGCGGCCAACATAGCGTCTTCATAGCCGCCGAGGTCCGCGGTTCGGTTGTCCGCCAGCATGAATCCGATAGCCGAGGCGTCATCGAGCTCTTCGACGTTGGCGGCGATCTCGCGCCAGCCCAGGGCAAGGGCTGCCTTGACGAGGTGATTTCCGGCCACAACGTGGCGAGTACTGGCCTGGACCACGATCGGCTTCTGCTGACCGAAGCGGGCCAGACTCGCCGCCACAGCGTCGACATCGCCTCGTCTGGGGTTGTTGGGATGGAGGGTGACGCTCTCGATGGGTACGACGAGGCTGTGCAGCTGGGGGGCGATCTTGGCCTCGCCCCTCGGACTCGCTACATGCTCGCCTTCGGCCGGCCTCGTTCGAGGACCACTTCGACCTCTGGGGCGCGGTGCCCTTGCTGCTTTTTGGCTCGACCCTGCGGTTGTTCTGGCGGTTGGTGACATTCTCGTCTCCTTGCGGCTGGGCTTTGGCTCCACTATGGATGGGGTCGTCGCTAGGGTCGGGTTCTACCCGAGCTCTCGCTCCTAACGGTTGCCCTTACCTGGTGCCCTCTTCGGACATGGTCCCCTCCAGCATCCGCGGGGCGTCGATAGGGCGGCCTTCTACAAATCGGGGCGATCGGCTCCGCCTTCGTATCGCCCACCTTGTCGAGGGCAGGGTGTGGCATGATCGAGCCATGACGTGCACCGGCTAGAGAGACCTCCGATCGGACCCCGCCACAATCGGCGCGGGCAATCAGGAGGACGAGCCGTGAAGCTCCGCAACCGTCACCGCGAGGACGCCGACGCCAAGGCGCAACTCGCAGCCGAGTTCGGCGTGGATGAGGTCTACTTCGCCGATGACCCGCTCTGGTATCTGCGCCTCACCAGCCGCTTCCGGCTCAACTGGCGCCGCGAGCTGGCGAACGTGGCTACCGTGTTCGGACTGGGCATCGCCCTCGGCTTGCTGTTCGGGCACCGCTAGCGGGACGCGCCCAGGGGCCGGCTCGGGCCTGACGACCTGAGGGTCCGAGCGCTGGCCAATGCCGGATGGAGTCGCAGCGGTGGAGGCGGAGAATGAAGGCGGTGCTAATGGGTGGCCTGGACGCGGAGGACGCGCAGCAGTTGGTGGTCGAAGTGGAGCGCGGGATTCCGGCGAGCCGCTCGAAGGTCAAGATGAACCCGCAAGTGCGCGCCTTTCGCGCCCGGCTGGTGACCGAGATACGCGAGGCCAATGCGAAGGGCTGGTTCGTGCAGTTCACCCCGGAGTTCATAGCCCCGCCTCGCTAGCCCTGGCTAGCGCGGGAGCCGCTTCCGGTTCAACTGGCGGCAGGTTGGCCACCACGGCGACCGCTTCACGCGAGCCATCGCCCGCAGCTTCCGTACTCGCCCTCCATGGTCCCGGGCGACGGCTCGACGAGGCACCTACCGGCAGCGCTAAGCAGACATGAGTCCGGTCGCGAGCCGGCGTAGGCGTTCGCTGTCGGAGTGGCCGGCGAGGGCGGCTGCGCGCTGGATGTCGTGCTCTAGGACGTCAATCGCCGAGCTGGCAGAGAACGCCTCGATCTCCTGGCGGCGGGACAGGACGTAGTGCCAAGTGTTCAGGCCTACGGCGCGGCTTGTCGGCGTGGGCCGGTCATGGCCGTTCTGGTAACGGACCATCTGATCCTCGAGGAGTAGGTCGAGCGGATGTTGACCAGCGTCGAACGAGCCCGCGCAGAAGGCGCAATCGCAGTAGCGCTCGGTGTATGCGACGTCATCGAGTAATCGGCCGAGCTCATACGCCCGGGCGAATCGGACACAACGGCGGATCCCGGGCACGTAGGTCTGACACGAGCGGAGACCACCCCGCACCTGGTCAGCGGGCTCTCCTTTGTCGATCCAGCCCATGTGGTGCACCACAGCCGAGATCCCGTAATCGTGCAAGGCAGTTATCAGGTACGTCGCGTGAAAGTGACCAACCGGGATTCCTCGGTCGGCCAGCGTGGAGACGAGCCGCAAGAACGCCCCGAGGAGCTCGTGGTCGGCAAGGAGCAGCTCCTCGGTCACGCGGGGTGTCCATAGGAAATAGGAGCTTATCCCGTCCGTAGGCAAGGACGCCACGAGGCGATCGAGCTGCTCGGCGTCGCGGAGTCGGTCTTCGGGCACGACGACAGGGACGCCGATGGGCGCTCCGGCGGTGTCTGCGCTTGCGTCAGCCAGCAGACGATTGATGCGATCTTCAACCCCTGAGAAGGCGACGAGCGCTGGCGCGACGAGGCGAACAGGGTGCAGCTCCGACCGGAAGAGTTCGAGCTGTGGACGTAGCTGCATCAACCGGTCTTGCTGGTACTTGATGACATTCCCGGCGAGCGCTCGCCACTCGAGATCAGACGGAACCGTTTGGACCAGGGGACCTTCGGTGAGCGCAATGCCAGTGCCCTTGACATAAGAGGCCCCGAGGCGCGCGTAATTCCGCTTCGTTTCGCCCTTCTCGTTCCGCCACCACGCTGGCATCTGGAATCTGGTCAGCATTGGATCGATGCTGTACGGAAGGGTCGTCTCACGGAGAGCGGTAGCCGTGCTCTCCGGGCAATTCTCGAGAAGGTTCGCGTTTACTACGACCTCGTCCATCAGGCCAGGCCGAATGAACTTGAGGTCGTCCGAGGTGCGGATTCTTACGATGTGATGGAGGGGCATGGGCTGCATGATCAGGAACGCTGTCTCCGGGCGGCGCGTTCGGCCACTTCCTCGCGGATGAGAGACTTCTCCGCGTACTTGGGCCACCTTGCATAGACCCGCTCCACGAGTTCGTCGAGCTGTGGACTGTCCCAGTCCTTCCGGACGCGGCTGATGTAGGCGTAGAGCTGGCTGTAGGCCCGACTGGACTGCCTCAGGCGCTCAGCGGCCTCGTGGCCTCGCTGGGTGAGGGCGAACTCCTCGGGCTTGCGTTCGTCGCGAGGACCGGAGCGCAACTGGGCGGTGGCCATCATCTCGGCGAACGACGGCGGGGCCGACGAAACGGACTGCGCCCCTCGCAGGAAGCCGGCGAGCCGCAGCGCCTCGGCAGCATCGTTGACTTCCTCGTTGAAGGGACCGTAGTTGTGCGCGTAGAAGCGCGAGTGCTCTGCGGTGAGTTTCTGCTCGATGACGAACAGGAGCTTCTGGAGCCGAGTCATGCCGCGTATCGCTTCGTCGCCGCCACGGCCCGGCGAGTGCAGCAGCAGGACCATCAGGTCTTTGATCGCAGGCCGATTGGTGGGCAATGGGCTGGTGCCAAGCGCCTTCTCCTCCCGTATGAGCGCGGCTTCTATCCACTCTCGAGCAAGCCGGTGGTATGGGCGGCGCAACTCATCCGCCCTACGTTTGAGACCGTCGAGGATCCCTTGGTCGAGCTTGAGGTTCAGCTGCTCCGCCTGCGGCTCGTCACCTGCCGAGCTGTTCACCGAAGGCGCCGAAGTACGTATAGCTTCGACGATCCATGCCCGCGCGAGGGGATGGTAGGGCAGCGACTTGGCCACGGCTACGGCTTTTATCCGCGCTAGCAGGCGCGCCCGAATCCGCAGGGTTATCTGCGTGGTCTTTGGCCGCAACACGAGCGGCGGCGCCTCCGGAAGCGTCTCCCAAGCATCCGCCCAATCCTCATCGAGGAGTGCGTCCAAGAGCTTCTGCTCGCTCATCGTGCCAATCGGCGGTAGGTCCGCCGCTCGTTGTCAGTCATCTCTCGCGCGCTGTACACGCGTACGAGGCCGCTCGGCTTTTGCTCGTAGACCAGAAAGAGCATGCGGCCGTGATCCGTGATGCCCAGGAGAAGCAACGCGTCCCCGTGCCGACGCTTGGTGTGTGGGTTGGCGAAGCATTGCTCGGCCTCGGCGGCCGACACGTCGTGCACCCTGAGAAGCTTCTCTTCGTTGTTCTCGTCCCATTCGAACTCAGGTAGCCAGCGGCCACGCATACCCCCTTCACCGAGCCCCGCCGCCTACGCGCGTAAACAGACGGGACGAAGCTCGGACAGAAGCCGACCGTGAGGCTTTCATAGCACGCAGTATAGCAGATAGATATACAGAGCGGCCCGCAGCGATTGCACCACCCACGCCCAAGAGCGCCCTCGCGCCGAGCATCGGCCGCGGGCTGCGAAGACGCATCAACTTCCGTTGATGCGTTGAGGCGGGCACAACGCCGCTTAGGTCAGAGGAAAGTGGGGCCGAGATGCTCGCTGGTTCCGGCATTCCGGAGGGCTAGCCCTCCGGCCCATCGCGATGCTTGGGAAGCAGACACTCTGCCAGCTGAGTTACTCCCGCTCGGGAGGCGGCGGAACGATTCCGTGCGCCCGAGAGGTTACCACCAGCGAGCCGTCGGGTGTACCCGGCACGGGTCGAAGCGACCACATCATTCACTCGGTTGCAGCCTGAATGCAAGTCACGGCAAGTCGACCGTGCTATTGGCAACCCGCTAGGGCGATAAGGTCCAGGCCCCTTAAGCCAGCGCAGGCAGCCTCAACTTCGAGCCCCAGCTTCTTCGGAGCTTGTAGCAGCGCCGGGCTCTTCAAGAACCTAGGAGGCCGTCTCGATGCCTGAGCTATCCCGCAGCTGACCCTACGAGACGGGGACTCGGCCGCGATGGGCCGGCGCCGGGCCGGATGATTCACGGATCAGAAGCGTGGGCTTCAGGATCTCGACGAGGGGAGTTGCTTCGGCCCCAGGCTCGTCGATCGCTGCCCGGACCGCCGCTGCTGCCATTTCTGAGATTGGCTGGCAAACCGTGGTCAACGGTGGAGTTGTGTACTCTGCCAGCGGGAGATCATCAAAGCCCACGATCGAGATGTCTTCGGGCACGCGTAGGCCGAGCTTATGGGCGGCCCGTAATGCCCCGAAGGCCAGCACGTCCGTGGAAGCTACCACCGCCGTCGGGCGATCCGGGAGGGCCATCAACGCCTCGAACCCCGCCGCTCCACCACTGAAGTCGTTTTGGGCATCCTGGCAGTACTCGGGCGCAGTGTTCATGCCAAGTGTGGTGAGGCTTTCTGTGAACGCCCGTTGCCGCTCGCTGATGTCTCCGAGCAGCCGGCCGCCCGAAAACGAGAAAGACCCGCCGATGAACCCGAAGGATCGGTGCCCTAGCTCTATCAGGTGGTCGAGTAACGCCCGGATCCCGAGCCGGTTGTCGACATTGACGGTCTTGATGCCGGACAGCGACGAGGACCCCTGGTTCACACCTACGACGGTGATGTCGGTTGCGCGCAGATCTTCGACCAGACGGGGCTGGTCGCTGGTGTCGCCAAGCAGAATGATCGCGTCGCAATATCGGGTTTCCAATACGACACGGAGGGCGATGGCTTCGTCCGCCTGGCCGTGAGCATGCCCGAGCACGACGTTGTAACCCCGGCGGTTGGCCTCCGTGGAAATGGCGTCGATTGCCCCGGCGAAGAAGGGATCGGCGATCTCGCGGACGATCACGCCGAGTAGCATCGTCTTCGATCCTCGGAGCCCGCGCGCGAGAGGGTTGGGCCGGTAGCCCATTTCTCTGGCGGCATCGATGACGCGCTGCCGGGTCGACGGATTGATAGGTATCGGATTAGGCGAGCCCGTAAGGACTCTCGACACGGTGCTCTGGTTCACGCCGGCGGCGGCGGCGATGTCTTGCATCGTCGGTAGATGTGAGCGCCGGATGGGCTGCGACAACGGGGTCGCGGAGTTCACGCCGTTGGCACCGGCGACTCCGGTCACATCGTCCTCTGAGTCGCCGGGAGCCGGAGGTACCCCCGCGGATGGGGCAGCCGGCGTTGCCTCGGACTGTCGGTTCGCCCTGCTACTCTGCATTCATCGCTCCGTGACCTGACATCCCGCACGCGGCTTCGCGTTTGCCCAAACAGCCTCCGGCCGAACTTTGCGGCGCGCGCTCGCGGCCGCCGGCCAGCCGCATGGAACCAATTCTGTATCGACCAGGAGATCCCATCGCGTTGCCAGGGACATCTGTGGCTCCAACCGCCGAGTCGGTCTTGCCCGAGACCGGCGGTCGGGACCCGTACCACACGGGTGCCGGGTGGGTGAGCTGAGCAGACGGCGCTTCTGTTCTCGGCCTGGCCGCAAACGACGACACGCGAGAAGCTCGCTCGTCTCATTTGCGCCAGCCGACTACGTCTGCTTGACCTTGGGGCGGAAGCCTCGAGAGGACCGAGTCCCGCACTTCCGCCTGCGTCGCGGGGTAGGTACTCGCTCCGCGACGAACGTAGTACTCAACCTGCTGATCAGGTTGGAACTGCAGCCCGTACGGAGGGCTGGGACCCGCCTGGACGCTGAGCACGAGCATCTTCTTGTCGTCAACGGTCACGACCTGCACCGCGAACTCCGGCGTGGGCACCACACGTCGGCGAAGCAGGTTCCCGAGCTTGTCGCGTACCCCGTGATCGTCCGCGTCATCGATGCCATGCAGAGTCAACTCGTCGGCATCGATCCCGAAGACGATATCCCCTCCGGCGCCGTTGGCGAAGGCCGCAACGGTCTTTAGGACCTTGCGCCGAAGGTCGTTGGTCTCGCCAGGTAGCTGCCTCTTGAACTCGACCTGCGGCCCTTCGCCCTGGGCGAGCAGGGCGAGCACCCGACTCTCGGGGTCATCTGGCAGGACGAGTGCGCCGGCAGTCGCCCGATCTTGCGAGCCGGACAATCGAGGCCCGAACGCGCGGTAGTCGAGCCACTGCCGGTCGCGTGACAGGTAGAGCCAAGCATCATCAGGCAGTCCGTCCGGAAGCGCCAGGCGAACACGGCCAGACTTCCCAACCTTCCGAGATGCCTGGAGCGTGGAGCCGTTCAGCTCCAGGCGGGTACCCGCACGGTCGTCTCCAAGGACGTGCACTTGAAGGGAGGTCGGTGAGACTTCAGCTCGGTCGATCCACGCCTCAAGACGCACGAGCCTGATGTTCGCCAGTTCGTGAGACCCGATCGCGCTTCGGGTTAGGGAGGAATAGTCGCCGTGAAAGAACGCCCGCATGGCGCTCTGTTCGTCTGGGAACGATGGGCAGTCATCACCGATCTGGAACGCCGATAGCGACCCTGGTTGAAGGACGTCCCGCCGACCAATCTCGTAGTCCACCGAGGGCCATGGCAATGAGGGCGCGTCATAGGGAGCATGGCTCGGCTTTCGTCGCCACGGCACTTGATCGGCGGACGGCTCCACAGTCGCCACGACCTGTCCGATCGTTAGCGACTGGCCGCCTTCGGCGGTGAATGCCCGGACGAGCTCCGACGCTGCCATCTAAGCGGCGACGAGCATGAATCGCTGGTACTCCCAGCGAGCTGGCTTCCAGGACGGAGGCGATGCACCTACGACGGCATGGATCGTACGCAACGCCCGCCGACCGTCATTGAGCTCCAGGGCCGCACGAACATATGCATGTGACCCCTCCATCGCGGCGACCGCCTCGCTCAGGGGACTACTGCCGTACTCCATGGCCTCAGCATAGCCACCCCTAGGCGCCTCGCGCGCGAGTCTGCGTGATGCGGGGTAGAAGCGCCCGCCGACGCGCCACAACAGCCGGCCTGGAACGAACTGAGGCCATGAGCCAGATGCTAACCGGGCTGACGCCCTCGGCAAGGTGCTTCTGGGGCCGGCCATTACGGACCTTCATCTCTGCCGTTTCGGGCCGCGAGATGCGGCGATTGCCATTGAGCTAGGTAGTCTCCTGGCTCTTACTCTGAAGACCCAACCGCCGCGCCTGGGGGAGGCGCGGCGGTTGAGAGAGGGGATGGGGTCGGAAGGATCACACTGGCGCCTGGACTGAGACACCCGCCTTGCGCGCGCCGATCGCGGCACGGGCGGCGTCGGCGACGTCTCCGGCGCCTCTCGGGAGACACTCGAAGAGATGCGCCGGGAGCGAGAGTGGGCGTACAAGCCGTTGTTGGCCGTGACCCGGAGGAGCATTAGGGGGTCGCAGTTGAACCTCTCGGAGTTGGTCGTTCGGAACATCGGAACCGGCCCGGCGCTGAATGTCAGGCTCTCGTGTCAACGGGCCATCAGTTCGCGGGCGACCCTGCCGAGCACCTATGGCTATCTCAAGAACGCCATGGAGTTGGCCCGAGCCACGCGCGTGGCGCTGCCAGCCGCCGCCCAGGTCGAACAATTCATGCGCGCAATGGACGCCGCGGGTCATGGCGACTACGACCACTCCGGCCTGGTCACAGTGCTCGAGGAATTGGCAGGCTTTGTCGTGGCCTCATACGGCGAGGCAGATTGATCGCAACGGCGCTGGGCTATCGAGCCTCGGCGCCGCACGCGAGTGGAGTCAGGGTCACAAGGAGACCGAATCGCTAAGGAGGCTTGCTAATGGAGATGTGATTCCTGGGCGGTAGCGGGCTTTCGGTGTCGTCGCTGGCGTTCGGAGCGATGACCCTCGGGGGCAGCGGACCAGGGGCAATCGGCGAGATCCGCGGCGTCAACCTGTTCGACACTGCCGACGTGTACGCCAATGGGGCATCGGAGGAGGCCCTCGGTCGCGCGCACCAAGGGCACCGTCACGAGGTCCTGCTCGTTCAAGAACGAGCGCCTGAGGGTCTCCGACCTCCGATGAGCTCTTATGTCCCGCAAAGCGGGCGGCCAGATGGCCAACCAGTGCCCTTCGTCCACGGCGGGCCAGGCGGCGGAACGAAGCCGAACTAGCGCCAGTTCCTCGACCCAACGCCTACCAGGCGGGCAATCAGCCTCTTGCGTCCGGGATTTCCTCTTGACTTGTCCACATTGCCTCGGCCGCATCGTGGTAGGCGCGGCGGATACCCCTCGAATCGATGAAGTCTCTTGGTCGAACTGTTGGGCCGGTTCCCAGGGACCATCGGCGAGCCACATCACTCGGCTGCTGATTAACGAGAACAGCAGCCGCCTGCGCTGCCGCCCCGGCTGCGACGGCCTCTTCAGCGGTTGGCACTGTAACCGGCCGCTCCCATAGGTCGGCTAACAGCTGACGGTACGCTCGAGAACGCGCTCCGCCCCCCACGAGCAGGGCTCGTCCGGTCAGCGTTACACCGCAAGCCTGAAGGGCATCCGCCCCGCTGAGCAGTCCGCACAGCACTCCTATGTGCGCCATTGCCGCCAGATTGGCGCGGGTCGTGCTCAGCGTGAGACCGCGGATCGAGCCCGTTGCATCTGGCAGATTGGGCGTCCGCTCTCCGGCGAGGTAGGGCAGCATGACGAGGTTGGAATTGGGCGAGACGCTCAACGCAAGGTCGGCGAGTGCCTCGCGTTCGACACCAAGCCAGCGCCCAACCGCATCCGTTACGCCGGTGGCGTTGTTTGTGCAGACGAGGGGCAGGAACCGTCCATTCGCGTCTGCGAACCCCGCCACGGCACCGGAAGCGTCAGCCGTCGGGTGTTCAGACGCCGCGTAGATGGTGCCGGAGGTGCCAAGAGAGACGACAACGTCGCCGCTCTCGAGCGCCAAGCCAACCGCCGCTGCCATGTTGTCTCCTGTACCCGGGCCCACGACAGCCTGCCTGCTAAGCCCCAAGGAATGCGCCGTCGAATCCATTACACAGCCGGCAGGCTGGCTGGGCCTCAGAACTCGCGGTAAGCGGCCGATCCACGCCTCTGGGTCGTCGACCACTAAACCGAGCAGATCAGCGCGGTAATCCCCACGACTCGGGTCCCACCATCCCGTGCCCGATGCATCCCCGCGGTCGGTCACATGCGACCCGGTCAACTTCCAGGTTAGGTAGTCGTGCGGCAACATAACCTTGGAGGTGCGAGCCAACGCAGTTGGCTCGTGCTCGGCGAGCCATGCCAACTTGGAGATCGTGATTGCCGCCACCGGGACAAGGCCACATGCACTGGCCCAGGCCTTCGCCCCGATCTGCTCAACGAGGCGTGCAGCCTGTGCCGCCGACGTTGTGTCGTTCCACAGCTTGGCCGGTCGAATGACCGCTCCGGATGAATCGACTAGGACGAGACCGTGCTGTTGCGCTGCGATAGAGAGAGCGCGCACGTGGGACAGATGTTCTCTAACCTCACTGAGACAGGACAGCAGAGCCGCCCACCACTCTTCCGGATCTTGCTCACAACATGGGGGCGATACTGCCGGGTGCGCAGCGCGCGCAGACGCCACGAGATTCCCCGAATCCAGGTCTCTGACCTCGACCTTTGTCGCCTGTGTCGAGGAGTCGACTCCAATGGCCAGGTGCGTCACGAAGCCAGCCCCTTCATACTCGATCGGGCGACAGCATCCGCGACCGCAGGAGTCTGGATTGCGGACATCGATTGCCGCCCGCCCGCTCGAGGTAGGCGCCAAGGGTCGCTCAGCACTTCAGTCAGCGCCAACTCGGCGGCGCCAAGCACTGCGGAGTCAGGACCTAGGAATGCCGGAACAACTTCAAGCTGCTCGCGCACCGCTTCGAGACAGCGATGGTTCATCTCCCAGCGGATCCGTTCCTCGACATACGGAAACATTCGGCTGAACAATCCCCCGAGGATGATGCGATCCGGGTTGAGCATGTTCGCTAGCCCAGAAAGGCCGATTCCGACCCACCGTCCGTGCTCGTCCAGGCCGGCCAGTACGCGACGGTCACCGGCGTCCGCCTCTCTCAGCACATCCTCAACCAGTGTTTTTGTCGCGGTGGCTCCGAGTGGGCCGATGCGGCGGAGTAGCGCTTCCTCTCCGACTTCGGTCTCCCAGCAACCTAGCGATCCGCACCTGCAGGGATGGCCCACCGGATTGATCGTCATGTGACCAACTTCCCCGGCGTAGCCTTTGACCCCTTCGTAGGGTCGCCCTCGCGAAATGATGCCTCCTCCTACCCCGACTTCGCACCCAACGTAAAGAGAGTCCTGCGAGCCCACGCCCGCCCCTCTCATGTGTTCCGCGAGCGCTCCGAGATCGGCTTCGTTCCCGACGAAAACGGGCACTCCTTGTGGCAGCCTTCTTTGCAGTACGGCCCCAAATGGGACATTGTGCCAACCAAGATTGGGCGCAAACGCCACAAAGCCATCCGCGCGGCGAACGAGTCCGTGAACGGCTACACCGACTCCCGCCAGCTTCCGTTCGGCGTATTGCGAAGCGATCAAGTTGGAGAGGAGGGCTACGACTTCGTTTGCGACCTCTTCGGGAGTCGGTACGATGCCGTGCCAGTCGACGCGATCGCGCGCATGCACCGCCCCACCTAGACCGGCGACCAAGACCGTGAGGCCTTCGACGCCGATCTCCACTGCTCCCACTCTCACCCCGTTGACGTCGGGCGCTACAACGGGAGAAGGCCGCCCAGGAAAGCCGAGACGCTCTGGAGGCAGCTCGACTACCAATCTTCTGGCTACCAATTCGGTGACGAGCACACCAACCGTGTTGCGGCTGAGCCCGCATTCGGTTCCGAGTTCCGCGCGAGACAGCGGCCCGCGAACGTGGACTGTCTTCAGAATGGCGCTCAGGTTCTGCCGCCTCAGGACTGCCGCGCGGGAACCGCGTCCCATAGACTCACTGCTCATCAGGCCGTCCCATCAGCGTTTGTCCTACTCAAAGACCTACGCTACGATAATCTAGAGAGCGAAGTCAAGCCATCTGGCCCGGATCTGCTCCCCTCTCAGGGTCCGCCTGAGAGTCCGCCATTATCGATGGTGCCTCCACATTGCCGGCCTGCCCATTCGTGGGAGCCAGTTGGCTCTATCGTATGGGCCATTTGGCCCTCCGCCGCCAAGGTAGGCTCTGCGTAGACTCCCGACGGGTAAGTCCTTATGCAGGACAAACTACAGTGGGAGGTGTTTGGTGACGTCCTCGGGTAGAACTAGGGGGCGGTTGTTCGTAGCCGCTGCTGTCTCTCTTATCATCGCCACGGGTTGTAGTAGCGCCGGAGCCACTCCAACGACGCCGGGTGTCTCGGCTGCGACGCCGGGTGTCTCGGCTGCGACGCCGGGTGTCTCGGCTGCGACGCCGGGTGTCTCCGCCGCTGTTGCGTCGGGTGTCATTGACCCAGCAACGCTGCAGCCACCCGCGCTGATCGCGGTGTCCCCTGACGGGTCCTATCCTTCTTCCCCGGACACCGTCAATACGTTCACCTCGGATGAAGTCGCGAAGATCAAGGCCGGCAACTTCAAGGTCGCGGTCGCGATGCAGACCATGACGCTCGACTGGTCGAACATCCAGGTCGCGTCGATGAAGAAGGAATTCGCCAAGTACGGCGTTCAAGTGATCAACGTGACCGATGGGAAGTGGGATGTGCAGCAGCAGACCACTGACCTGGCGAACCTTACCTCGCTCAAGCCAGATGGCATCTTGAGCAACCCGGTGGATGAGGTCGCCATGGCCCCGGCATACAAGAAGGTTGCCGCGGCCGGTATCAAGCAGGTCTTCCTGGACGAGGCCCCTCGGTCGCTCGTGTACGGAACGGATTATCAGTCCGCCGTCGGTGCCGACAACATGGGCTGCGGCGCGGTGGCCGCGCACGGTCTCTCGCTCTTTGTCCCCAAGGGCGGGATGGTCGGGATGATCAACTTCCAGAACATTCTGTATGCCGGCGAGCAGCGAACCGCCGGGTTCAAAGGCTGGATGGCCGCGAACCGCCCGGACATCGTCATCAAGGAAACGACGTTCACCGACGCAGCGAAGGTGAGCCAGATCGCATCGGACTTCCTGACGGCGAACCCTACGATGGTGGGGATGTACGGCGTCTACGACGTCATCGGTCTCAACGCTTTGGCTGGCGTCCGGGCGATGGGATCCAAGATTCCGGTATCGACGATCGACCTTGGCAAGCTTGACTCCGTAGAGCTTGCGAAGGGCGGCATCGTCGCCGTGGGCGCACAGCGGGTCGCAGTTCAGGGCACGGCCGAGGCCGATGCGATGATGCACTCGCTCATTGGCGAAACAACCCCGAAGTACATCATGGTGCCGACACTCGCCGTGACCAAGGCAAACGTCCTCGAGGCGTATCTGATCGTGGTCGGCGACACGGCTCCGTCTGACGTGACGGCAGCCTGCTCGGCTTCCCAGGGCTGCGCATAACCTCTCTCCTTACTGGGCCGGCAGGGAGCGCGCCAGGATGGCCCTCCCTGCCGGCCTGGGCAACGCGTGGGTTCGAGCACGAGGACGTCAAGCGTTTCATGACGGCTCTGATTTGGCCGCGCTGCTTGCGGCGTGATGGCCGTTCTTCTCGCGGCCGACCGTGCTGCCACCGAGCCTCCATCGTTGCGTGATGAGAGTGCACCGGTGGACCGGGGGGAAGGAAGAAAGGACATGGTTGAATTCGAGGCCGACCTTCCGGCTGACGCCAATGCGCTCGACGCTGACCGGCTGACCGCTTCTAAGGCCTCGTCGGATGTGTCACCCCGGTCCGCGGGATGTGTCCTGGCTCTGCACAACGTAACCAAGACCTTCGGCGAGGTACGCGCTCTTCGAGGGGTGGACTTCGAACTCCTTGAAGGCGAAGTCCATGCGTTGCTGGGCCAGAATGGCGCGGGCAAATCAACACTCGTCAAGATAATGTCTGGTGTGCACCAGCCTGACGGCGGATCGCTCGAGGTGCACGGCGAGCCCGTGTCCTTCTTTCGCTCCCCGGCAGAGGCCCGTCGTGCTGGACTGGCGGTCGTGTACCAGGAACTCAGTCTGGTTCCGTCCCTATCCGTATCGGCGAACATCTTTCTCAATCGCGAGCCATCGGCGATGGGTGTCGTGCGTGAGGGGGAGATCCTTCAGCTGACACGCAGGTTGCTGGAGCGCTACGATTTCCCACTTGACCCCAAGGCGCTCGTGGGGACCCTTCCGTTCGCCCGTCGCCAGATGGTGGAAATCATCAAGGCATTGGCCGGCAACGTCCGAGTTCTCATCCTCGATGAACCAACCTCTGCTTTGATGAAGGGCGAGGAAGAAGTTCTGTTTGACGCTATAAGTCGAGTGACCAGGCGCGGCGTGGGTGTCATATATGTCACTCACCGGCTACGGGAGGTATTCCGACTTTCGCAGCGTATTACAGTCCTTCGAGATGGCCAAGGCGTAGGCACATTCTCGACCAGTGCCATGAATATGAAAAGCTTGGTCTCAGCCATCGTTGGCGGCGCAAGCGTGGTCGGCGGCAAGGCGACCTCCGCCTCAGACGACGAGCGCGAGCAGAGACTACCCGAACCTGTTGCACGGGTCGAAGCAAGCGATGCCGGTGGTAAGGAAGGCGCGCCATATTTGGAGCTGCGCGGGATAACCAACGATAAGCTTCACGACATCGATCTGAAGGTGGCACCCGGAGAGATCGTCGGCCTTGCCGGCTTGTTGGGTGCAGGAAGTACTGAGATCTTGGAGACGATCTTCGGCCTTCGCAGGATCAGCCGCGGCGAGGTCAGGGTCAAAGGAAAGCGCGTTCGGTCGAGACGTCCTGCAGATGCTATCCACATGGGCGCCGGGCTCGTACCGGATGACCGCGCAGTGAACGGGCTCGTGATGGCCCACTCCATCGACAGCAATGTCGCATTGCCAAGTCTTGGTCTCTTCACACGACTCGGCTGGTACCTCCGCCGATCCGCGATCAGCAGGACGAGGCGTGCGATGAGCGACCTGTCGATCAAGGCTCCAGGACCGGCCACGACGGTTGGCAGTCTGTCGGGCGGAAACCAGCAGAAGGTGGTATTTGCGAAATGGAGAGAGCCAAGGCCTGAGCTGCTGCTTCTAAACGAACCGACGGCGGGCGTGGATGTCATGGCCCGAGAGGAGATCTACGCCACGATTCGAGATACTGCCCAGGCCGGCACCGCCGTCCTGATCGCCTCGTCTGATTTCGAAGAGCTGATGCGCCTGTGCGATAGGTTCTTGTTCGTGGTTGATGGTCGTATCGTTCATTCGGCGACTCACTCGGAAGTCGGAACCGAGGAACGGCTGAACAGCCTGGTGCATCAACAGCGCGACCAGCTTTGGGAGGGGGCGCAGGCATGACCGAGTTCGAGCAGGCACTGGACGACGGCCGGCTGGCTTCCCGGCTAGCTGCTCGTGTCGTCACGTTAGCCGCCCTCGCAGGAAGGTTCAAGATCTACCTTGTCTTCTTGCTTATCGCTGCCGGTTTCGCAATCACTTCGCCGGTCTTTCTAACGCCGACTAACTGGCTGAACATCGGCCGAAACACCGCTCTTGTATCAATAGTCGCTGTGGGTATGACGTTCGTCATCATCAGTGGCGAGATCGATCTGTCTGTCGCGTCAGTGTTGGCCTTGTCCGGCATGACTGGCGCAATGGCGATGGCCCAGTTCGACAACCAGTGGTACTGGGGCGTCGCCGCGGCGTTGGCGACGGGGGCTATCTGTGGGCTCCTAAACGGGCTTCTCACGACACGGCTGGCTGTCCCGTCCTTCCTCATCACGATCGGGACAATGTCGAGCGTGCGAGGCGTCGCGATGCTCGTGACGGGCACTGTAGCTGTCCCCATCATCAGCGACCCCTATAACCTCGTGTTCGGGGGTGGCTACGTGGCAGTCCTTCCGGTGCCGATTGTCTGGACAGTGATCGTGGTGGTTCTGGGGATTCTGGGGATGCATTACCTATCTTTCGGTCGGAAGGTATATGCAACCGGTGGCAACGCAAATGCGGCTCGTTACTCAGGCATCAACACGGGGACGATCAAAACGCTCGCTTTCTTGATTAGTGGTCTTTGTGCGAGCCTGGCCGGTATAGTTCTCTGTGCGACGACGCAGGCGGCCCGTCCGGACTTTGCGTCCGGCATGGAGCTGGATGTCCTGGCGGCGGTGATTCTCGGTGGCACTAGTTTGTTTGGCGGGAAAGGAACAATTCTTGGCTCCATACTCGGCAGCCTGATGATCGGGGTTCTGAACAACGGGCTGACGTTGCTTGGCGTCAATTCCTCGGCGCAACAGGTGGCGAAGGGAATCATCATCATCGCAGCTGTAAGCCTTGCTCGGGAGGGTGGCTTCAGGCTCGTTAGGCGGAAATAGTCTGTTGGTATTAGCGGACACCAGGAGACTGTGGAGGAAAAGAGTTGGACAAGAGTAGGAACCTGGCCGATGTGCTGATCATCGGCGGTGGTACTTCTGGCGGAGTCGCCGGCAAGCATCTTGCTGAGGCGGGCTTCCATGTTGTTTGCCTGGAACAGGGCACGTGGGTGAACCCGAGTGATATGCCCGGTAACAGACCGGAGTATGAGCTCCTCGGCGCCAAGCAGTGGTCTCCCAACCCGAACGTGCGGGGAAGTCAATACGATTACCCGATCAACGATTCAGACGCCGACACGCAGATGTGGATGTACAGTGCCGTTGGCGGCACGAGCCTTATCTGGGCTGGCTGCTGGATCAGGGCCCTGCCGAGCGATTTCCGTGTGCGGACGCTCGATGGGGTAGCTGACGACTGGCCGATTACGTATGAGGAGCTCTCTCCGTATTACGACGCAGTAGCGCGGGAGATCGGCGCAGCCGTTCTCCCTGGAAATACGGCGTATCCCGCGAACACTAGCCCGGCGCCTATGACCGCACATTCAATCAACAAGACGGGCCGGAAGGTTGCCGAAGGCATGAACCGTCTTGGGTGGCACTGGTGGCCAGGCTGCAACGGCATCGCGACGCGTGAGTACGGCTCACTCAAGCAGTGCCAGCGACTCGGCGTCTGTCGCATGGGATGTCCGGAGAACGCAAAGGGCACCACAGATGTGACGCATTGGCCGATCGCGATGAAGCACGGCGCTGAAGTGATTACGCGAGCACGCGTCTCCCGAATCACCGTCGACGAGAAGGGCAGAGCGAATGGTGCCGTCTACATTCAGGATGGGAAGGAGCACTTTCAACCTGCCTCCGTGGTGGTGCTCGCCGCGAACGGAGTCGGCACTCCGCGAATCCTATTGATGTCGCAATCAAGTCGCTTTCCCGAGGGCTTGGCGAATTCGTCCGGCCTGGTCGGCAAGCGGCTAATGACTCATCCGTATGGAACGTCAGTGGGGATCTACGACGATCCGCTTGACGACTGGCTGGGACCTAATGGCGAGCAAATCCAGTCGATGCAGTTCTACGAGACGGACACGTCCAGAGGTTTCGTTCGGGGAGCGAAATGGCACACGATGCCGATGACTGGCCCCTTGGCCATGATCGGCCGAGTCCGAGGTGAGAATCCGCTCTCGTCTGACCTGTGGGGCTCGGAATTCTGCAAGAAGATGGAAGACTCCTGCAACCACATGGTCGAGTGGGTGATCATGCCTGAGGACTTGCCTGAGGAGACGAACTACGTCGCACTTGACCCACAGTTGAAGGACTCCGACGGGCTTCCGGCCCCGAAGATCCATTACTACCAGTCTGAGAATACCCGCCGCTTGGTGGACTTCAATCTGCAGCGGTCCATCGAGTGCCATCTGGCAGCCGGGGCGACCAAGGCGTGGGTAACGAATCGGGGCAACCCATCAGGTCACATCATCGGCACGACGAAGATGGGCAACGATCCCAAGACGTCTGTCGTTGACAAGTTCGGTCGCACGCACGACGTTCCCAACCTATACATAGTGGATGCGAGCGTGTTCACGACTGCGACCGCGGCGAATATCACCGCGACCACTCTTGCGCTTGCAAAACGGACGGCAACGTACCTTGTGAAGCACGCTCGTGGTCAGGAGGTTGGAGCATGACTGGCATCGTTTCCGGTGGTCCGGCGAGCGAAGGAAACGAGGCGGTTCCCGAAAGCCTCCTTGGCATCGCAGAGCGAAAGCGGCTGGCTCGACTTGCGGATGCGCTCATCCCTGGTGGTCGCTTCCTGCCGTCTGCGTCGGACGCACGCGTTCATTTGCGATGGATTGACCACACGCTGGCCGCACGGCCAGACCTGTATCCGGTGGTCTCAAGAGTGGTGGCAACTCCTGGCGAGGCCTCAGATGTTCTTGCCCGTCTGGTGAACGAATCTCCGGCGGTCTTCGAAGACTTCGCCTTTGCAGTTGCTGGTGCGTATTTCTTGAACCCGAAGATCCGGAAGCTGCTGGGGTATCCGGGCACGAAGCCCGCAAAGAACCCGGCCTATTCCGACGAAGCCGAACACTACCTGTCAGAGGACCTGCTCGCGCCAGTGCTGAAGCGCGGGCCGATCTACCGTCCAACGCCGCCAGAGACTTAGGGGTCGGAGGTCATTGTGCGCCTCGTAGTCTGCGTCAAGTGGTCAGGTACGCTTGGAGATGACGTCGAGTTTGTCGACAACGATCAGAACGTCGATCCGGACTACTTGGATTTCGCCCTCAACGAGTGGGATCGCTACGCGGTCGAAGAAGCCCTGCGGCTGCGGGAAGCCGTAGCTGGGAGCGAGGTCATCGCTCTCACCGTTGGGTCGAAAGAAGCCGATAGCGCTCTAGTCCAATGCCTCGCGATGGGGGTGGATCAGGTTACGCGGATTCCGCTTCGTGACAGTGACCCACATGATCCGGTTACGGTTGGACGGCTGCTCGCAGCCGCCCTCCAACCGACACTGCCAGATCTCGTGCTATGTGGAGCGCAGTCAAGCGACGCGGCTCACGGCGCGACTGGTTGTGCTCTGGCAGCCTGGCTGTCAGTTCCATGCGTAACGATGGTCAGCAAGATCGATCTCGAATTGGAAAGGAACCTGGCTCGGGTGAAACGCGAGATCGAAGGTGGCTTAGTCGACGTCGTAGAGGTACTGTTGCCGGCCGTTCTCACGATCCAAACCGGCATCAATGAGCCGCGTTACGTGACCCTTCGAGCTGTTCAGCAAGCGCGACTCCGAGGAATTAAGACGCTTGAGGTTGAGGCGACCGCGTTGAACACGGCTGCCTACCGAGTCAGACGTATGTACCTGCCCGAGAAGGCGGGGGCTGAACGGATCCCTGGTGGTCCAAAGGGAGTTGCGGCCAAGATCATGGAATTGGTCCGTGAGGCGGCGTCATGAATGGCGACGTCCTCGTCGTTGCGGAACACCTCCGCGGCGAATTGAAGGATGTCACTCGCGAACTGATTAGTGCCGGTGCAGAGCTGAAGGACTCGCTTGGAGGGCGACTGATCGTCGCCGTCATTTCGAATGGCCCCGCCGCGCTCGTCGGTTCGGTCTCCCTCGAAGGCGTCGACGAGGTCGTCCAGGCGACCGTGAGCGACGAGGAGTTCAACGCGGATACCTGGGTGGCAGTCCTCGAAGCGTTGATCTCCGAGCGGTCGCCGGCCGTCATCCTCATCGGCTCCACGGCTAACGGGTTGGCTGTCGGTCCCGCCTTGGCCGTTCGGCGGAGGCTAGGGTTTGCGAGCGATGTGATTGGTCTCTCGGTCCAAGACGGCACGCTCACGGCCCGTCGGGAGTTCTACGGCGGCAAGACCGAGGCCGAATTGGAGTTCCCGGCATCTATCCCCGTCATGTTGCTGCTTCGCCCCACGACATGGCGGTCGGCCAGCGGGACCGGCTCTCCTGAGGTTACGCCCTTCTCTCCTTCGATCGCTTCCGAGCGCATCCGGACGAGACACATTCAGTTGTTGGACCCAGAGCCAAACGACGTCGACCTGTCCGGCGCCACGGCGGTCATGGCCATCGGTCGCGGTATCGGCGATCGCGAGAACGTGGGCAGGCTCAGTCAACTGGCTGCGAGGCTGGGCATGACCCTGGCCGCCTCGCGCCCTCTGATCGACGCCGGCTTTCTGCCTCAATCACGTCTGGTCGGGCAGTCCGGTGCCACTGTCAAGCCGAAACTCTATCTGGCTTTGGGGATCTCGGGCGCATCACAGCATGCGGCGGGAATGAAGGCAAGCGAGACGATCCTGGCCGTCAACACCGACCCGAGGGCGCCCATCTTCGCGATTGCTCACTACGCTGGCGTGGTTGATCTGTTCCAGGTGGTTGATGAACTCGAACGCCTGGCTGATCAGTGACATCGGCGCCTTCAGCTACAAGGGCACTGGGGGCAGTGCGGGAGTTTGGTTCCAGGCACGTCATGACATCTGGCGAGTGCCTTTGGGCCGCAAGCCGCAGCTGAGGCTACGGGAAGACCAGTGAGACGCGCAACCTTCGAGACGCTCGCCCAGTGGGAGATAGTCCTTTTCTATCTCCTGATCCCTGTCACCCTCGGGATCTTCTTCTACGGGGTCTATTGCCTTGCCCGTAAGTATCGGCAGGGCCGCGGACAGACCGTGCTTGATGAGAAGTGGCGGCGCGTCGCGTCTGGGGTGTCGTCAATCCTTACGCATCGCGACATCAAACGGCGAGACGTTTGGGCTGGCGTGGGGCACTTTGCGATCTTCTACGGCTTCTTGGGGCTGCTGATCGCAACGACGATCGTGATGCTGAATGACGACCTTGCACGGCCCCTCCTGCATGTCGAGTTCTGGCAAGGGGTCTTCTACCAGGTCTTCAAGTTCTTCGCCAATCTGGCTGGTCTCGCGCTCGTCGTCGGTACGATCGTCATGATGGTCAAGCGTCTGGGGCGGCCGAGTCGCCTTGACTACGCCCGGCCGGACGGGCGCGTAGATGCCTACGACCGCCGGCGGTATGTCATCGGCGACTGGGCCTTCCTGGGTGCGCTGCTGTTCCTGGGTGTGTCGGGCTTCGTCATTGAAGCGTACCGAATGGCGATCGAGAACCAGAGCTACGAGGCTTGGGCCAATGTGGGATGGTTCTTGTCCCGTGTGCTCCGCGCCCTCGGCGTCGTTGGGTCCAGCCCCGCGATCGACGCCTTCCGGCACGGGTTGTGGTGGATCCACGCGGGCGTTGCGCTGGTGTTGGTAGCGTCAATCCCGTATACCAAAGCGCTTCACATGCTCACGTCACCCACATCTGCGCTGGTGCGAAACCCCTCGGCCGGGAGACGCCTGTTGCCGATCCCAGCCAACGCAGGAGATCTTGTTGGATACGGGACCCTCCGCGAGTTCTCGTCACTACACCTGGTAAGCCTCGACGCGTGCACCAAGTGCGGGAAGTGTCACGTTGCTTGTCCCGCAGCGTCCGCGGGCTTCCCGCTGTCGCCGCGCGATGTGGTCCTTGACCTTCGTGAGGCGGCCGATGGCGCACTCGGGATCCGCAGCTCGGTTCGTGTCCCTCCTCTCTTCGATGCATCGAACTCGGTTCTCGGCGGCGTGATCCGGCCCGAGGCTCTCTGGTCGTGCACAACCTGCATGGCATGTACCGAGATATGCCCCGTCGGGATCGAGCACGTCCTGATGATCGTTCAGCTCCGTCGGCGGCTGGTCGAGGAGGGTCAGGTTGACCCACGGCTTCAGACAACCCTGCAGTCGATCGCATCCAGCGGCAATTCGTTCGGTGAGTCGAGGCGAAAGCGCGCGCGCTGGCTGAAGGAGCTCCCTGAGCCCCTCAAAGACGCTCGAGACGGACCCGTCGAGTACGTCTGGTTTGTGGGTGACTACGGCTCGTTCGACCCGAGGGGTCAAGCGGCAAGCCGAGCGCTGGCGGAGTTGCTGAAACAGGCCGGAGTGGACGTCGGTGTCCTCTACGAGGCGGAAAAGACAGCGGGATGCGACGTCCGACGGGTCGGGGAGGAAGGCCTATGGACGGCGCTCGCGGAGGAGAATGTGGCGACGCTGGCCGGATGCTCGTTCCAGCGAATCGTGACCGCAGACCCCCATACGTACCACACGCTTCGCACTGAGTACGGCCAGGTGGGGGCCACGTGGCAGGTCGTACACCACAGCCAACTCCTGGGCGACCTCCTGAGTTCGCGGCGGCTCATACCTGCGAGACCCCTGTCGCTAACCGCCACATATCACGACCCGTGCTTTCTGGGGAGGTACAACGGGATCTACGACGCACCGCGCAACGTACTCCACGAACTCGGGGTCGAGCTCCGCGAGATGCCGCGGAATCGCGACAACTCCTTCTGCTGCGGTGCAGGTGGGGGCGGCATCTGGATGAGCGAACCCGAGCGTCGGCCAGGCCCGGACGGATTGGAGCCTCGCCGTCCTGCGGAGCAGCGTATTGAGGAAGCGCTCGCTCTTGGGGACGTCGACACGTTCGTCGTTGCCTGTCCCAAGGACCTCGTCATGTTCAGCGAAGCCGTGAAGGCCCTTGGCTGCGAGAACCGACTGCAGGTGCGCGAGCTCTCGGAACTCGTGCTGGAGTCGCTCAGTATGCCTGCCACGACCGAAGAAACAGGGGCCGGCATGAATTGAGCACCTGACGCGAGCGTGACGAGCGAGCGTAGAAGCCGCCCTGCCGCATCACTACCAATGGGAGCAGAAGCTGGTCTTCGATAGGGAGGACCGGCGAGACCGGGAGCGAGGTAATAGAGCCATGACAACAGACCTTGATGCCAACCCCATGACCACAGATGTTGATGCCAACCGGAACTTCTTGTTCTCCTTTGGGCTATGGACCGTTGGCAATCGCGGAGGCGACCCATTCGGAGCTGTCGTACGGGGGTCCTTGGATCCCTGCGACTCGGTGCGTCGTCTCGGTGCGCTCGGCGCCAGCGGCGTTTGCTTCCACGATGATGATCTGATCCCTCCCGGATCTACGGCGAGCGAACGCGACTCGATCGTAAGACGGTTCATGACGGCGCTGACCGAGGCGGGCGTGTCTACCACCATGGCGACGACCAACCTGTTCTACGACCCCGTCTTTCGCGACGGAGCGTTCACGTCGAATGATCCTCGCGTCAGACGGTATGCCGTGGCAAAAGTCATGCGTGGCCTCGATCTTGCCGCCGATCTCGGCGCTCCGGTTTACGTCTTCTGGGGGGGTCGGGAAGGGGTCGAGTCGCTTGTCGCTAAAGATGCCCGGCTCGCTCTAGACCGCTACAAGGAGGCTATCGATTTCCTCTGCGGCTATGTCCTGGACCAGGGATACCCGATCAGGTTTGCCTTGGAACCGAAGCCAAATGAACCTCGTGGCGACCTCTTCCTCCCGACGGTAGGCCACGCCTTGGCATTCATAGCTCGGCTTGAGCACTCGGAAATGGTGGGCGTAAACCCGGAAATGGCTCACGACACCATGGCTGGCCTGTCGTTCACTCACGCAGTCTCCCAGGCGCTCTGGGCCGGTAAGTTGTTTCACATCGACTTGAACGGACAGAAGATCGGGCGCTATGACCAGGATCTTCGCTTTGGATCGGTTGACCTCGTCGAGTCTTTCCATCTGGTACGGTTGCTGGAGTCCAGCGGATACCAGGGGCCGCTTCATTTCGATGCTCATCCATATCGCACTGAGGATGCGGAAGGGGTGTGGGACTTTGCGGCTGGGTGCATGAGGACTTACAGGTTGCTCGCTGAAAAGGCCCGGCGACTGGACGCAGATTCTGAGTTTCGTGACGCGCTCGCCGTAGCTGGTGTTGCCGATCTGGCTACTCCGACGGTCGGGCCGTACTCATCCCGAATGGCCGATGGGCTTCGCAATGAGCAAGTCGACCTGGATCAGTTGCGTCGCCGCGGCTATAGGAATGAGCACCTCGATCAGCTAGTGACCGAAGTGATCATGGGGACTCGTTAGGCAGGGCAGAATGGCGCCCCTCAATCTGCGTCCGAGCAGGCTCACGCGGCGGGTGTACGGCGGCTTGCCTTGCACTAGCCCGCGTCTGGAGGGCCTGGCCGAGGCGGGTGTGCCAGACCTCGCAAATGCCCACTACCGACGCCCACGGCCGGAGACCGCGGGAGAGCACGAGTCCGCGGGTCGCGGACGTAGATGCGATCGCGGCCAGGAGATACCGCAATGACCGGCTTGACCAGCTCATTATCGAGATTGCTGTTGGGCGTGCGCTGACGGTTTTCTTCAGGCAGGTAGTTGAACCGAGGAGTAGATGCCAGTAGAGCGAGCCAATTAGCGATCCATCTCTAGTGGGTTGCCGACCGGGCGGACCCCTGTTGGCTGATGTGGGAACCGAAGAGGAGAAGCGAATCCAATGGCTACTTACCGCGAACTCGTCGACAAGTACATCGATCGGTCGAACCGGTTCATCCACGACGTCGATCCGAAGCGCGTCGGCGTCCTCATGCTCGACGTCCAGAACCTGTGCCTGAACCCGAAGGGCGCCGACTACATCGAGAGCGTCGGCGGATCCCCGACCGGTGCCGAAACCCTCGGACCGGCCAAGAAGGTCCTGAACCGCGCCCGGGCGGAAGGCTTCCCGGTCTTCTGGTCCATGTGGGGTCTCCGGCCGGATGGGGCGGACGCCGGCATCGGCAAGTTCAAGGCCCCCGAAGTGATGGGTGGCAAGCCTGACATGCCCGGCAGCCACGGCACCTGGAACGGCGCGCTGTGCGATGGTCTCGAGCCGCGTTTCGGCGAGCCCGTCATCCAGAAGCACCGCTACAGCACCTTCTACGGGACCCCCTTCAACGAGTGGCTCTCCGAGAAGAACGTGGACACCCTCGTGATCTGCGGCTCCTCCTCGGCCAACTGCGTGCAGACCACTGCCCAGGACGGCTGGAACCGCAACTACAAGGTGATCGTGCTGGCGGATACCTGCACCGCGGTGATGGTCAACCGGGGCAATATCGAGCTCTGGAAGCAGCCGATTCCGCAGGGCTATGGACAGCACTGGGAGGCCCTCCGGACCATCCAGGCCAGCTACGCCGATGTCATGGTGAGCGACGAGTTCTTCGAGATCCTGGATCGATCCAAGGTCGCCCGGGCGAAGTAGTGCAAATCGAGGACCGGGTCTCGGTCGGGTCTGGATTGTTGCCGGCCCGACCGAGACCAACCCTGAGGGCAAAGCTATGATTTCCATGCAAGGAGCGGCGGCCGACGGCCGCGGGGCGCCAGGGGCGATCTCCTCGATCAGGGACCAGCGCTTCCTTCTCGTGGCTCCCTCGGGCATCGCTGCCCTCGTGAGTAGCTGGGGCGCGAACCTCATAGCCCTGTCAATGCCCGATCGGAACGGCAGGTTCGCCGATGTCGTCCTCGGGTTCGACACCGCGGCCGATTACCTCGCGCAGGCGAACATCTACTTCGGGTGCACCGTCGGGCGGGTGGCAAATCGGATCCGCGGGGCCGAGTTCCGGCTTGGTGCGATCGACTTCCACCTGGCGCGCAACGACGGGCCTCATCACCTACACGGCGGCGCCACTCGCAGCTTCGATCGCGTCGACTGGAGTGCGCAGCGCGTGGCCGCGGCGGACGGCGAGGCCGTGTCCTTCCGCTATGTCAGTCCCGACGGAGAGGAGGGCTACCCAGGGACCCTCGACACCACGGTGACCTACACCCTCACACGCTCCGACGAGCTGCGAATCGACTATCTGGCTCGGACGGACCGAACCACGCCGGTCAACCTCACCAACCACACCTACTGGAACCTGGCCCGCGCCGGCCACCCCACCGTGCTCGATCACGAGCTGCAGGTGCACGCGGACCTGTACACCCCGACGGACCTCGATCTGATCCCGCTCGGCTCAATCGAGCCTGTGGCCGGGACTGCGCTCGACCTGCGCAAGCCCGCGACCCTGGGCGCGCGCATCGCCGAGCTGGAGCCGGGCGGAGGTCGCGGCTACGACCACAACTACGTCCTGCCCGAGGGTCGCCCGCTCACCGAGCCGGTGGCCCGGCTTCGCGATCCGGCCAGTGGCCGGGTTGTCGAAGTGATCACGGATCAGCCCTGTCTCCAGGTCTACTCGGGGAACCTGATGGTTCCGACGGTCGGCAAGGGTGGCGTGCCCTACCCGCGGCGATCCGCTGTATGCCTGGAGCCGCAGGCCACGCCAGACGCTGTCCACAATCCGGCGTTCGGATCGATCCTCCTCGAACCCGGCGACACGTATCGCAGATCCATCACGTTCCGAATGAGAAGGGATGGTCTTCGATGACCACTCGCATACTCCTGCTTGGCCTCGGCTTCTGGGGCCGCAACTGGTATTCCGTCATCAATCACTCGCCTGACGCGGATGTCGTCGGCGTGGCAGCGGCACCGAGCGACCTCAGCTCGCTCGGCCTGGGCTCTGGCAGTGGTCCGCGGACGTACACGGACTACCGCGAGGCGATCGACACCACCGACGCCGAAGCCGCGCTGATCGTCCTGCCAACGGCGTTGCACATCGACGCGGCCACGCGGGCACTTGCCCGCGGCCTGCACGTACTGTCGGAGAAGCCTCTTGCGGGCTCACTGGACGAAGCTCGCCGCCTGCGCGACGAGAGCAGGCGGTATCCCAGTCAGGTCTACATGGTCAACCAGAACTACCGCTGGCGGACGCACACGCAGACGATGCGAAGGGCCATTGAGCGAGGCGAGATCGGGGATCCGTTCGGTCTGCACCTCGAGTTCCGTCAGCCCGAGTTCCTGGTGGGCGATCGGGCGGGTCTCGACATGCCCATGATCCAGGACATGAGCATTCACCACTTCGACCTCATCCGGTATCTCTTGGGCGCCAATGGGGCGCGAGTCACGGCACGGTCCTTCCGTCCGCCGTGGAGCCAATACCAGGGGCAGCCAGCTTCGGAGGTGATCGTCGAGCTCGACAACGGCCTGGTGGTCGGCTACTCGGGGACGTGGGCCGCTCGTGGCCGCTATACGTTGTGGGACGGCGACATCACCATCACCGGGCCGAGGGGCTGCCTGCGCCTCGATGCATCAAACAGCGTGCGGCTGTTCCGGGATGAAGGCCCGGACGGCGGAGAGTGGACCGGCACGGCCCCGAGCGATGCCGAGGGCCAGGTCCTCGAACCGCTCCCTTTGGGCCTCGACGACCTTGACTACAGCCTGTCTCTGTTCCTAACAAGCGTCCGGAACGGAACTGCGCCGGCCACCAGCGTGGACGACAACTTCCACAGCTTCGCCATGGTCGCGGCAGCGCTCGAATCTGCGCGGACGGGGCGGCCAGTGGTCGTCGACAAGTAACCGACAACGCCCCCACGGCTTGGGTTGGCTCTAGTCGGGATAGGACGCTTACATTCGTATGCACGGCGTCTCACCAGTCCGTCCGGGGTGGTCCGGCATTTGCCAAGGAGCAATCGTGATCGTGGTTGTCGCTGCCAACACTATGTGCAACCGGGGCTCTCATCCAACTGACCGCGCTATCAGCAATCAGAAGGTACGACAACTCGGAGGATCCAAGGATGACTGACATTCTCGCGACGTCCCAGAAGCTGGCTCGGCTGATCGAGGAGCGCGCCGACACCATGGAGGTGCCGATCACGCTGAGCATCGTGGACGTACATGGCAACATCGTTCTAAAAGAGCGCATGCCCGGTGCGCCGTTGATCTCGGTCGAGATGTCCGAGCGCAAGGCCTACACCTCGGCGGCATTTGGAGCCGCGACCAAGGACATGACCGCTGACGCGCAGCCCGGCGGCCCACTGTTCGGTATCACGGCCTTTGCTGGCGGCCGCTTCGTCGCCTTCGGCGGGGGGGCACCGCTGTTGAGCGGAGGCGTGCGCGTCGGCGGCGTTGGGGTGAGTGGCGGCACGACCGAGCAGGACATCAAGATCCTCGAGAGCGCGCTCGACGCCCTGGCGAAGGAGCTCTAACCGCGTGCGCGACGAGGTCCCTATCGCAGCGCCGTTTACGAGGCGGATACTTAACTGCGCCGGGTCCCCGGCGCCCATGGTGGATCAGAAGGTCGCGGCGTACGCGGCGATGAGCGGTCCTAGGGGCAGGGCAAGGAGGCTATTCGGTGGGAGCCCGGCGCCAAGGAAGACCGCCTGATGAGATGGTTTCGGCTCGGCCCAATCCGTATGGGGCTATGTCGATTGTGGCAACACCCTGCTGTGTGACGCGTTCACGAAAGGTCGCGATGAAGTACGAACTGCGGACCTACACCGCCGTTCCCGGCAAGCTGGACGCACTGCTCGCCCGCTTCCGAGACCACACCGTGGAGCTCTTTGCCCGTCATAACATGGAGAGCGTCGGCTACTGGGTGAGCCAGTCCGACCCGAACGTCCTGATATACGTGCTGCGCCACACCGCAGACCCCACGGCGAGCTGGGCGAGCTTCAGAGAGGATGTCGACTGGAAGGCGGCATTTGCGGCCTCGACCATTGACGGCCCGCTCACGACGGACGTTACATCCGTGTACCTCGAGCCGACAGACTTCTCCGCCCTTCGCTAGCCATCTTCACGGACCTGAGGAAGACCGGAATGCTGCGGAGCCGATGTCGGCGCCTGCGAGCGGTCGACCCTGTCGCCTAGTCGTGGGCACGGATCGGAGGGCCTGTTTGCCTCCCGGCCTCATGATCGCTTGAGGGCGAGGGCCACCCGCGTGCCCGACGTGTCGTCGGCGAATTGGCTCCAGATCACGATGTACGCCGGACGCGAAGGCATTGGTTTGGCCCAATGGAGAACCTACGATGCTCTCCCCGAATTGGAGAGGCCCGGCGCTGTCATCGTCCCGGGGTACGACCCCGCCGTCATGGAACGTTTCCCGACCGTCGCCGGCAACGCGAACGTCGTGAATCACCGACTAGCAGGGGTCTAGCGAGGTTGATTACCTCGGCCCTGATGGCAGTAGAGCCGCACTCCCACACTCTACCGGAATTCTATGAGTGGGCACCGGCTATAAGTGTCACGCGGCAGATCTACCCCAATGTTATGTCCGTCTCAAGTCCGGCACGAGCCCGGCTCGCGCCAGCGCATCCGCCGCACGGACTCCGAGCGCCTCCGCTGTCTGCTGCGCATAGCGTCGGGTCGGCATTGTCGACGAGTGGCCCAGATAGCGGGATACCTCCTCGAGCGCGTGGGGTACAAGAACTCGATCAGTCAGCCCGTGTGGTTGAACATTGCCGGGTCGTGGCAGTATCGGCGCCATGTTCGCTTCACTCCTCTACATCGTGCTTCTGCGGCTCCTCACCCTTGTCGCACCGAGCTACCGCTCCGACGATGCCGCACAGATCGAGATCCTCGTCCTTCGCCACGAGCTCGCGGTCTTGCGCCGGCAGGTGAAGCGCCCGGTCTACCGGAGCCGGGACCGGGCGCTGCTCGCTGCAGCAAGCAGGATCCTGCCTAGGGAACGCTGGGGCGCGTTCCTCGTTCGTCCCGAGACGCTGCTGCGATGGCACCGCTCACTCGTTGCACGAAAGTGGACGAGGCCGCACCACCCGCCCGGGCGCCCCGCTATCGATCCGGAGGTTCGCCGGCTGATCCTTTCGATGGCCAGGGAGAACCCCAGGTGGGGTTACCTGAGGATCAAGGGCGAGCTCGGAAAGCTCGGGGTCCGCGTTTCCGCGACGAGTATCGCGATGCTGCTCCGCCGCTCCGGCGTCGGTCCGGCCCCCCGCCGGGGCCTGACGTGGCGCGGGTTCCTGAAGGCTCAGGCAGGGGGCATCCTCGCGTGCGACTTCTTCACGGTCGAGACGGCGTTTCTGGAGACGCTCTACGTCCTGTTCTTCATCGAGATCAGGACACGGCGTGTGCACGTCACGGTCTCAACGACCAACCCGGACTCTTCCTTCGTCACCAGCAGTCGAGGAACCTCGTGATGAGCCTCGCCGACGAGGGCACGCAGATCCGCTTTCTCATTCGCGACCGAGACACCAAGTTCTGCCGCTCCTTCGATGATGTCTTCGCATCAGAAGGGATCCGAGTGATCCGCACGCCAATCAGGGCGCCGAACGCGAACGCCTTCGCCGAGCGCTGGGTAGAGACCCTTCGCACAGAGTGCCTGGATTGGCTGCTGATCCTCGGGCCCCGCCATCTCGATCGCGTCCTTCGCGTCTATGTGCGGCACTACAACCGGCGACGCCCGCATCGAGGCCTGAAGCTTCAGGTACCGGAGAGCATTCCGCCGATCGAAGAGGCCGACGGTGTGCCCGCCATCGAACGGCGAGATCTCCTCGGAGGGCTCCTCCACGAATACATAAGGGCCGCATGATCGAGTTCTGGTACCCGACGCCCCATTCAATCATCATCTGCTAGAGTAAGCGGGTTGCTTACTTTCTGGTAGATGTGAGTAGGTTTGAGCGGTCCGAAGCTACTTGAGCGAGACTGGGTTGGGCTGTCAGAGGCTAGCGGGCTGCTGGGTGTCTCCCCGGCGACGCTTCGCCGCTGGAGCGATGCTGGCCGCCTCCGGGTGTTCACGACCCCCGGTGGACATCGACGGTTCTCGCGCACGGCGCTTCAGCGCCTCCTGCCGGCCGACCGCTCGCGGCGTCCATCGCTCGGCACGGCCGGGCTGACTGCGGTCCGGATCGCGCGTTCGTACCGTCGGGCGAACCGCGAAGTCTCCACGGAGCTTCCCTGGATTCTCGCCCTGACCGACGAGCAGCGGGTCCTGTTTCGCGAACGAGGGCACATCCTCGCCGCTGGGCTCCTCCAGTACCTCGACGCTGGCCAGCCAGAATCCGCCAAGCACCACCTGAAGGAGGTGTCAGTCATCGCGGCAGAGCACGGCCGGGTCGCAGCCGAGCTCGGTCTGTCGCTGAGCCAGACGGTCGAGGGTTTTCTCCGCTTCCGCGCCCCCTTCCTCCATGAGCTGGTCGTGGCAGCACGAAGGCGGGGCTTCGATACGGCCGAGACGACCGATCTCATGGAGCTGGCCGAACGAGGGATGGACCAGCTGCTTGTGGCCACGATGACCGGCCATAGCGTCCGTTTGGTCCCGGGTCGCGGCCGCGACAATCGCGCTGTCCCCGCGCTCATCGAACCCACCGACAAGCGCGCACGGTAATGGCAACCGAGTCGGGGCGCCTCGTCGCGCTCGTGACGCATGCCCGGCACGTGCCGTCCGTGGAGCGCGAGCGCTTTGGCGTTGGCGCCCGCGAGTGGTCCGCCCACCACGCCGGCTTCGTCCTCGAGACCTGCCACCGGGTCGAGGCGTACGCCGTCATCCACGAAGGGCAGGCCGCCGACGCTCGCCAGATCCCCGAGGGAGGCTGGCTCCTCGTCGATGAGGCCGTTGTCCGTCATGCCATCGCCGTCGCAGTCGGGCGAGATTCGGTCGTCGTTGGCGAGGATCAGGTCCTTCACCAACTCCGCGAGGCCGTCGCGGCCGCCCGCGGCGACGGAACACTCGATCCGGTCCTCGAGCGGCTGTTTACCTTCGCCCTTCGCGCGGGGCGGCGGGCTCGCTCCTGGCGTCAGGGTCGAGCGCCTTCGCTGGCCGACCTGGCGATCGCAGCGATCGAGCGTCGCGCCGGGCCGCTTAGAGGCCGGGGACTGCTGGTCGTCGGCTCCGGGCAGATGGGCGCACTCGCCGCCCGCGCTGGGCTCGCGGCCGGCGCGACGGTCTCGATCGCAAGTCGGACCCCGACCCGGGCCGAGGCGCTCGCCGTCCGACTCGGCGGGCAGGCAGTGCCGTTCGATCCGGGCGAGGCGCTCGCCGAGGTGGCCGGCGTCGTCGTCGCGCTGCGAGGTCGCTGGTCGATGTCAGCGCAGACGGACGAGGCGCTCCTGGCGAGCGAGGCCGTCGTCGTCGACCTCTCGGTTCCGCCCGCCCTGGCGGAGGGTCTCGCGGTCTCGCTCGGTCGGCGCCTCATCTCCGCGGACGCCCTCGCTCTCGGTGAAGAAGCGGGTCAGATCCCACTCGGCGACGGACTGATAGCCAGGCTCGAGACCCTCATAGACTCGACGGCCGCCGAGTTCCTGACCTGGTTCGCGGCCCATGAGCGTCGGGCGACGGCGCAGGCACTCGCCGAGCGCGCCGATTCCGATCGACAGGCCGAGCTCGCCGAGTTGTGGCGGCGGCTGCCGCAGCTCGATTCGGAAGCGCGCGACGTCATTGATGACATGAGCCGACACCTCGCCGCGCGGCTCCTGCGCGAGCCCCTCCAGCGGCTGGGGCACGATCCCGACGGGCGCGCCGAACGCGCGGTCAGGGAGCTGTTCGGCCTGTGAGCGCCCGCGAGATCCTGATTGGGACGCGAGGCAGCGCGCTCGCCCTCGCTCAGGCCCGGCTCGTCGCCGCAGCGTTCGAGCACGAGGGTCGGCCCATCCGCCTGGTGGTCGTCGAGACCGAGGGCGATCGGCGGGCACCGGACACCGCGTGGGGCGAGGGGGCGTTCGTCGCCGCGATCGAGCAGGCTCTCCTCGACGGGCGCGTGGATGTCGCGGTCCACAGCGCCAAGGATGTCCCGACCGAGGAGGATCCGCGCCTGCGGATTGGCGCGTTCCTCCTGCGCGCCGACCCGCGCGACGTCCTGGTCGTCCGAGCGGGCGCTCGCGAACGTCGTCTCGATGATCTGCCGGCCGGGCACCGGGTCGGCACCGATAGCCCGCGCCGAGTTGGCTTCATTCTGGCGCGCCGCCCGGACCTCGCCGTCCATCCACTCCATGGCAACGTCGACACACGGCTCCGACGCCTCGACGACGGCGAGACCGATGCCCTCGTCCTGGCGGCCGCCGGCCTCGAGCGCCTCGGCCGCGCCAATCGCATCGCCGAGCGGCTCGATCTTGATGTCGTGCTGCCGGCGCCCGGTCAGGGCGCGATTGCGATCCAGATCCGCCGCGACGATGCCCGACTGGCCGTCCTGACCGCCGCGATCGACGACCGGCCGACCCGGCTCGCCGTCGAGGCCGAACGGGCGTTTCTCGCCGCGTCGGGCGGTGGCTGCCGGGCGCCGATCGGCGCCCTCGCGACCATCGAGGAGGGCGAACTCGTCATCGTCGGCGGGTACGTTCGAGCGGACGGCTCAGCTGTGGCACACGATCGCGTCCGCGGTCTTGCCGCCGACGGCCTGCAACTCGGCGCGGCGCTGGCCGCCCTGCTTGGGGCGCGACTTCCGGACGTCGGGCGCCAGGTCGATATGCCGATCGGCACCGCGACCTTCGCGACTGCGACGCGCCGGCCGCGGGTGCTCGTCGCTCGCGCCGCCGATCAGGCTGGCGAACTCATCGACTGTCTCGATGCGTTTGAGATCGACGGCGTCTCGGTGCCGGCGATCGCGGTCGCACCGGTGCCTCCCGGCGGTGACCTGGACCGCGTCGCCCACGATCTTGCGCGCTACCAGTGGGCCGTCGTGACGAGCGTGAACGGAGCCCGCGCGATCCTTTCGGCCGCCCGGCGTGTGTTCACGCCGCTGGCGGCGCCCCGCTGGGCGGCAATCGGCGCCGCGACCCGGCGCGCGCTCGAGGATGAGGGGTTCGAGGTCGAGCTGCAGCCGAGTCGCGCCAGCGCAACCGCCATGGCCGCAGAGCTGCCCGTGGGACCCGGCGACCGTGTTCTCCTCCTTCGGGGCGACCTCGCCGACCACGAGCTGCCAGATGCCCTTCGGGCGCGCGGTGCAGAGGTCGACGACGTCGTCGCCTACCGGACGGTCGAGGCACCCGACTCCTCCCGACGGCTCCTCCGGCGGGCAATCGAGGCCGGTCGAGTCGATGCGGTCCTGTTCACGAGCGGCTCGACTGTCCGTGGGCTGGTCGCGCTTGCCGCGGCGGAGTCGCTCATCGATGTCACGACTATCCCGGCGATCTGCATCGGCCCGGAGACGGCCCGCGAGGCCGACCGACTCGGTTTTCGCGTTCTCGCCGATGCCCCGGCGCGCGGGGCCCGAGCCCTGGCGGCGACGACCGCCGAGGCGCTTGCCGCACAGCAACAGGAGATCTGATGACACCCGCCACCGAAGCCTCGACCCGTCCCATCGGCGAAGACCTCGACGATGCCCATGTTCGGCTCCAGGTCCGGTCTCGCCGTCTCCGACGGACCCCGGCTCTTCGCGCCCTAGTTCGCGAGACGCGCCTCCATCCGGCGATGTTGGTCGCGCCCCTATTCGTTCGCCCCGGTTCCGGGATCCGTGAGCCGATCGAGTCGATGCCGGGGCAGGCCCGCCTGTCGCCTGACGTGGCGGCCGAGGAGGCAGCCCGGCTCGCGGATCTCGGCGTGGGCGGGATCATCCTCTTTGGCCTGCCGGAGGCGAAGGACCCGCTCGGGACCGGGGCGTCGGCCGATGACGGGATCGTCCAGGATGCCTTCCGGCGGATCGGTGCGCTACAGCTGCCGCTGGTGACGATCGCTGATACCTGCTTGTGCGAGTACACCGACCATGGCCACTGCGGGCCACTGGCTGCGGACGGCAGCGTCGACAACGATGCGGCTCTTGGCCGACTGGCGGAGACGGCGGTCAGCCAGGCGCGGGCCGGTGCCGAGATCGTCGCTCCGAGCGCGATGATGGACGGCCAGGTGGCGGCGATCCGAGCGGCGCTCGACGCCGCAGGCTTCTGCCAGACCGCGATCATGGCCTACGCGTCGAAGCACGCCTCGGCCTTCTACGGTCCGTTCCGGGAGGCGGCGGACAGCGCCCCCGCGTTTGGCGATCGGCGCGGGTATCAGATGGACCCGGCCAACGGCCGCGAGGCGCTGCGCGAGATGGCGCTCGATGTCGCGGAAGGGGCGGACATCCTGCTCATCAAGCCGGCCCTCCCCGGGCTCGATCTCGTCGCGGCGGCCAGGGCGCGGTTCGACCTGCCGATCGCCGCGTACCAGGTCTCGGGCGAATACGCGATGCTCGCCGCGGCCGCCGAACGCGGCTGGCTCGACGGGCGCCGGGCAATGCTCGAGGCCGTGACGGCGATCGTGCGCGCCGGTGCCGGGATCGTTCTCACCTACGCAGCCGGCGACATCGCCACTTGGCTCCGAGACGAGCGATGAGTGACGACGACCAGACGTACATCCAGGCTCTGGCACTCGGGCTCGACCCGGCCTGGCGACGCCTGTCCGAGGCGGAGCGCCACGATGACGGACGCGGGTTCGCGCAGGCCTACGCCAACGCGGACCTCGATGACGTTCGGAGCATCGCGTATTCCTCCGTCGGGCTCGAGGCCGGCGTCGATGTCCTCCTCTGGCGAATGGCACCGACCGTGGATACGTTGGAGGCGAGCGCGGCCGGCCTCCTGCGCGCGGGTCTTGGCCGGTGGCTCACCGTGCGTCACTCGTTCATTGGCCGGATCGGCCCGTCGCAGTACGTTAAGAAGCCCACCGAACAGGAGCAGTCGCTGTTCGACGGCGAACGCTCGCGCTACTTCATCGTCTATCCGTTCACGAAGAGCGCCGACTGGTACCTCCAGTCGCGCGAAGCTCGGCAGGGGATCATGAACGAGCACATGCGCGTCGGCCACGACTACCCGATGGTCCGCCAGGCGCTCGCGTATTCCTTCGGGCTCGACAGCCAGGAGTTCGTCGTCGCCTACGAGACCGACGATCTCGTCGCCTTCGGCGACCTCGTCCGCGCGCTGCGCAGCACCGAGAGCCGGCGCTCGACGGTGAGCGACACGCCAATCCTTCTTGGGATCCACCGCCCGCTCGACGAGATCCTGTCACTGCTGGGTGCGTCGTGACGGCCGGGACGCGCACCGCCGCCCGGACGCCGGCGCTTGTCGCTCAGGCCGAGGCTCTCTTCCCGGGCGGCGTCAACAGCCCGGTTCGGGCCTTCCGGGCCGTGGCGCGGACGCCGCTGCTGCTCGAGCGCGGTGAGGGACCGTACGTCTGGGACACAGACGGTAGGCGCTACGTCGACTACATCGGCGCCTGGGGACCGGCGATCCTGGGCCACGGCCATCCGGCAGTGGTCGAGGCGGTCACGGCGGCGGCGAAGAACGGGTTTGCCCTCGGGGCGACGCACCCGCTCGAGATCGAGCTCGGCGAGGCGATCCGCCGGGCGATGCCATCGCTCGAGCGGCTACGCTTCACGTCGTCGGGCACCGAGGCGGTGATGAGTGCGCTGCGGCTGGCCCGTGCCGCGACCGGTCGGGACCTCATCGTGAAGTTCGCCGGCGGCTACCACGGCCACGCCGACGGCCTCCTCGTCGAGGCGGGCTCGGGCGTCGTCACCCACGCCATCCCGGGCAGCAGCGGAGTCCCGGAGGCGACGGCCGCGCAGACCATCGTCCTTCCATACAACGACCCCACGTCCGTGACCCTCGCGTTCGCGGAGCATCCGGGTCGGATCGCGGCCGTCATCGTCGAGCCGGTCGCGGCGAACATCGGCGTCGTAGCGCCGGCGCCCGGCTTCCTCGAGCACCTGCGTGAGACAACCCATGCCGATGGCGCGCTGCTCATCTTCGACGAGGTGATCACGGGGTTCCGGCTCGGGCCGGGCGGCGCACAGGCGCGGTTCGGGATCAAGCCTGACCTCACGACCCTCGGCAAGATCATCGGCGGCGGGATGCCAATCGGGGCGTATGGCGGCCGGGCCGATCTGATGAACCTCGTCGCTCCCGCCGGCCCGGTCTACCAGGCGGGCACGCTGTCGGGGCACCCGCTCTCGATGGCCGCTGGCATCGCAACCCTGGCCGCGCTCGATTCGGAGCGGTACCTCGCGCTCGAGGCGAGCGCCGAGACACTCGCCGACGGACTACGCGCTGCGGCAATGCGGGCAGATCGAGAGGTCTCGGTCAGCCAGGTCGGCTCACTCCTCACGGTCTTCTTTCTTCCGACTCGGCCCACCGACTCCGCAGAGGCACTGCACTCAGACCGTGACGCCTACGCCCGGTTCTTCGGTGCGATGCTCGACCAGGGGATTCTCCTGCCGCCCTCCCAGTTCGAGGCCTGGTTCGTCTCGATGGCCCACCGGCAGGCCGAGATTGAGGCGACCCTCGGGGCCGCCGGACAGGCGTTCCGGACATGAGAGATCGCTTCCTCCGGGCCTGCCGGCGTGAGTCCGTCGACACGACACCGGTCTGGTTCATGCGCCAGGCCGGCCGCGCGCTACCCGAGTACCGAGCCATCCGCGAGCGGGCGACACTTCGAGAAATCACCGGCGATCCCGCCCTTTGCGCCGAGGTCACCCTCCAGCCCGTCAACCGGTTGGGCGTCGACGCGGCGATCCTGTTCGCCGACATCACGACGCCGCTCGCCGGAATCGGGGTGGAGCTCGACATCGTCGATGGCGTCGGACCCGTGATCGAACGGCCGATCCGCACGCTCGAGGACGTGGCGGGTCTCCGAGCCTTCGATGCCGAGGCCGCGGTCGGCCCGCTGCTCGAGGCGATCCGGCTCGTGCGCCGGGAGGCCCGAGTTCCGCTCATCGGCTTTGCCGGCGCACCGTTCACGCTGGCCTCGTATCTGGTCGAGGGACGCTCCTCGCGCGACGCGCAGCGGCTCAAGACGCTCCTCCACGCAGACCCGGGGACTTTCGACCGACTCATGGCCGTCCTGGTCGATCTGACGGTCGCCTACCTGCGGGCCCAGGTCGCCGCCGGAGCCCAGGCGGTCCAGCTCTTCGACTCGTGGGTCGGCACCCTCAGCCCGTTCGACTACCGGCAGTCGGTCGCACCGCACATGCGCCGGCTGTTCACCGGGCTCGCCGATCTCGACGTCCCGGCGATTCATTTCGGTACCGACTCTGCCGGGCTGTTGCGGGTGATGGCCGACGCCGGCGGCGACGTCATCGGGCTGGACTGGCGGATCGGGCTCGCCGACAGCTGGGCGATCGTCCCGGACCGTGCCCTCCAGGGCAACCTCGACCCGTCGCTTCTCCTCGGCCCGTTCGACGCCGTCGCCGACCAGGCGCGCTGGATTCTCGAACAGGCGGCCGGTCGACCGGGGCACGTCTTCAATCTCGGCCACGGCGTCCTGCCGGCAACCGACCCCGATGACCTGCGGCGCCTTGTCGACCTCGTCCACGGAGCGGGCGCGCGGCCAATCGCGTTCGATGACCCGTCACTCCTGACTTCGACAACCACACGTAGCGCCAGATGACCGACGCCGTCCTCCTCATGGCCTACGGCAGCCCTGACCGGGTCGACCAGGTCGAGGCTTACTACACGGACATCCGGCGGGGCAGCCCGCCATCGCCCCAACTCCTCGAGGAGCTCGTCGGCCGGTATCGCGCGATCGGCGGCGGCTCGCCGCTGTCACGGATCGTCGAGGCGCAGCGGGCCGCGCTCCAGGCCGAGCTGGCCGGGCGCGGACGGGCGCTCCGCGTCCATGCGGGGATGCGCCACATCGAGCCACGGATCGGCCGGATCGTCGAGGGCATGGCGTCCGACGGCGTCGAGCGGTTTGCGGCGATCGCCCTCGCGCCCCAGAAGTCGTCGAATGCCGCCGGTTACGGGCGCGCCGTGGAGGCCGCCCTGGCCGACCTCGGCGAGGCGGCGCCGGCGGTCGTCGTCGTGGATTCGTGGCACGACCAGCCACGCTTCATCGAGGCGCTCGCGGCGACGACGAGCGAGGCGCTGGCCCGCTTCCCCGACCCGACCCGCGTCCGGGTGATGTTTACCGCACACAGCCTGCCGGCGCGGGTGGTCGCCGAGGGCGATCCGTATCTGGACCAGCTGGCCGAGACCGCAGCGTTGGTCGCGGAGCAACTCGGCCTGACCGAGTATGCGTTCGCCTTCCAGAGCGCGGGGCGGACCGGCGAGGCCTGGCTCGGGCCGGACATCCTCGAAGAGATCCGGCGGCTCGCCGGGACGGGGGTGACCGAGCTCATCGTCCGACCGGTCGGCTTTGTTGCCGACCATCTGGAGGTCCTCTACGACATCGATATCGAGGCCCAGGCCGTCGCCCGGGACGTGGGCGTCCGACTCGAGCGGGCGCGCTCGATGAACGACGACCCGATCTTCATCGCCGGGCTGGCCGACGTCGCAACGGCCGCCCTGCCCGAAACGTAGCGCGAGCCAGGCGGGCGCGTCCTGACCGACCGTCACCAACAACGAGGCCGACCATGACCCAGCTGATCACCGATCGCCCGAGCCACCCGGGTGGACATCCCGGCGGGCATCCGGACGGACACCCGACCGCCGTGGGGGCCGTCCGGCCCGAGGGTTACGTCTACGGGCGGGCGCCGATGCTCGTCTACTGGGAGACGACGCTGTCCTGCGGCCTTGCGTGCAAGCACTGCCGGGCCACGGCGATGCCGGACCGGCATCCTGCCGAGCTGTCCACCGAGGAGGGCTTCGCGCTCCTCGACCGGGTGACCGGCTTTGGACAGCCGTATCCCCACCTCGTCTTCACAGGCGGCGATCCCCTTCGTCGGCCGGATCTTGAGACCCTCGTCACTGCCGCAACCGCGCGCGGGATCGGCGCGTCGCTCGCCCCGGCGGTGACCCCTGACATGACGATCGAACGCCTAGCAGCGCTGAAGGCTGCCGGTATCCAGACAATGTCGCTCAGCATCGACGGCTCGGACGCCACCCGTCACGACGGGTTCCGCGGCGTGCCAGGCACGTTCGACATGACCATGCGGGCGGTTGAATGGGCCCACCGGCTTGATCTGCCGCTGCAGATCAACACGCTCGTGACCGACGAGACCCTGCCTGACCTGCCGGCCGCATACGAGCTCATGAAGACTCTCGGGATCATGCGCTGGAGTCTGTTCTTCCTCATCTCGATGGGGCGAGGCAGCGGCCTGCGGGAGATCGGGCCGGCGGAGTCCGAGCGACTCAACCACTGGCTGTACGACCTGTCGAAGACATCGCCGTTCCAGATCAAGACTACCGAGGCGACCCACTATCGCCGCGTCGCAATCAACCGGATGCTCGCCGAGGGCATGGACAAGACGGCGATCGCGGCGACGTCCGTGGGCCGCGGCTTCGGCGTCCGCGACGGCAACGGGATCATTTTCGTCGCTTATGACGGTTCCTTGCATCCCTCCGGATTCCTGCCCGTTCGGACCGGGAACGTCCGGAGCGACGACATCGTTGAGATCTACCGGACCCATCCCGTCTTTACGAGCCTTCGCGACGTAACGACCTACAAGGGCCGATGCGGCCGCTGCGAGTACGTCCAGGTCTGCGGCGGGTCCAGAGCCCGGGCGTACGCCTGGACGGTCGACTTCCTCGAGTCCGATCCGCTCTGCCCGTTCGTCCCGCCGCTCGCCGGGGCCCTGGAGCAATGAGTCGGGCGCGCCAACGATGACGGCCCTGGTCGTCGGCGGCGGGATCACGGGCCTGACTGCGGCTTACACGCTCGGTCGGGCCGGCATCCCAACGACGCTTGTCGAGGCATCGGACCGGCTCGGGGGTAAGGTCCAGACGGAGAGCATCGACGGATTTCTCGTCGAATCCGGCCCCGATTCGTTCATCAGCTATCGGTCGGCGGCGCTCGAGCTGGCCCGCGAGCTGGGCCTGGCAGACTCGATCATCCGGCCGACCAACCCGCGGACGGTTTGGATTTGGTCGGGCGGCCGGTTCGTGCAGATGCCCGAGGGGATGGGCCTCGTTCTCCCGACCCGGCTGGGTCCATTCATCGCGACCGACGTGTTCTCGCCGCTCGAGAAGCTGCGGATCGGGCTCGACCTGGTCCTGCCGCGCGATGGGCTCGACGGCGATGTTTCCGTCGGGGCGTTTCTGCGGCGGCGGCTCGGTGGGGCCTTGGTCGATCGCCTGGCGGGCCCCCTCCTCGGCGGCGTCTACGGCACCCCGATCGACGAGCTGAGTCTCGACGCCGTCGTCCCCCAGCTGCGGGAGGCGGAGCGCCGGCACCGCAGCCTCCTGCTCGCCAGCATCGCCTCGGGGCGCGCCGCGAAGGCCGGCCGAAGCGGCTCGCCGTTCGTCAGCCTGGCCGGTGGTGTGGGCCAGCTCACCGGGGCCTTGGTCGAGGCGATCACGCGATCCCGAGGGGTCGAAGTTCGGATGAAGTCGACGGCCGTCGCCCTCGAGGGACGCGGTGGCGGGTTCGATGTCCACCTTGCGAACGGTGAGCTACTTCGGCCGGAGGCGGTCGTCCTTGCGTCTCCCGGACCCGCTACCGCTGCCCTGCTCGAAGGGATCGCCCCCGCGGCGGCGGCACACATCCGGTCGATCGCCCACGGCTCTACGGCGGTCGTCTCGCTCGGCTACCGGCTCGACCAGTTCCCGAAGCCGCCGACTGGCCACGGGTTCCTCGTTGCCGCAGGGGAGCCGCTGGCGGTCGATGCCTGCACGATGAGCTCACTGAAGTGGGCCGGACGTGCGCCCGACGGGACCGTCCTCCTGCGCGTCTTCATCGGGTCGCGCTTGCCGGGCGTGCTGACTGGTTCGGATGCCGAGCTCATCGCGCTGGTGGAGCGGGACCTCGCCCTGGCGATGGGGGTCAACGGCGCTCCGATCCTGGCCCGGGTGGCGCGCTCGATCGGCCAGATGCCCAAGTACACGGTCGGCCACCTCGAGCGGGTTGCCGGCGCGAGCGCGGCGCTGGCCGGGCTGCCGAATCTCGCCATCGCAGGGGCCGCCTTTCGCGGCGTCGGCGTGCCCGACTGCATCGCCCAGGGCCGGGCAGCTGCGGCCCGCGTCGGCGAGGTTCTCTCGCGCGGAGCGCCTGATCCGGCGGAAGCCGCCGAGGTTGTGCCTGCATAGCAAGTTGGCCAGCTGACAAATCAGGCGCAGGAGCTGCTACGGAAGCTCGTCTCCAGATACTGGTTCGCCCGCTCGACAAGACCCTTGGCCTCCGGATCGCCGGGCTTGCACAGGATGCCGCCCATGCCGAGAGCTCCGGCAAAGGCCGAGAAGCCGGCGGTGAAGGTTGGCTTGCCGCCCCGCCAGCGGCCGATTGCACCTTCGTTGTCGTATACGCCCTTGCGAGGCACGCGACCGAGATCCACGAGACAGGCCAGATGACCGGACAGGAGGTCGTGGCTCTCGCGTGAAGGGATCATGCGGGCGAGGATCGTGCGCGAGTAGCCGGCCACCCCGACGATGACAGGAAGGCGAGCTGCCTTCTCGGGGCCGATCGGGATGTCGACTGCCGGGAACCACAGATCCCACTGGGCAAGCTCGCCGGGGCGATATGTCGTCCGGCCGGCTGGATCGGGCGGCAGATACGCCGGTCGCAACTCGTGGACTCGATCCTTGAGGATCGTGATGCCGCGGTTCCAGCCGATCCGTTCGGCGATGACCGTCGCCGGCATCCGCGGGTGGGCGCGGAGGAGTTCTCGGATCGCAGGTTCGACCGCATCGACCGCCGACGGCCTGGCCGTTCGGATGTAGCGAGGCGGCTCACAGGAACGAACAGCCTCGCGCACGGTGTTGCGGGCCAACCCCAGACGTCGGGCTATCTCCTTGATTGGGACGTTCTCCGCGAGATACAGCCGCCGGATTTCGGCCCACTCTTCCACGCTTCGCAACTCCTCCCTCCCAGGCAGAGCTTCATGAGCTTCAAGCCTGGGCTCGATTGGTCGAGACCGCCACGAATGGCGGCAGGGGGTCAGTTTTCAACCGGCGTTAGGGGGTCAGTATTGGACCGGCGTCGACACACCTGGGCATGTCGCGTGGGGGGTCAGGCCCGCAAGGACCTGAGTCCGGAGAGTAGATAGATCCGAGGGGGCCGTGACACAGGCGATGGTGGCGCCTCGCGGGGTCGTCGTAGGCCAAACGGCCGTTGGTGGCCGGCCGCTTCGGACACGCGGGGATCAATGGTCGTGGCCGGCTCCTGCCCCCCAACGGCGCAGGAGCGAACCTGCAGGTCGCCTAACGCGGCGTCAGCGTGGCCGTCCACGGTCCTTTGCAGTTCAAGAGACCGGTCCAGTCCTCATACAGCACGTAGGTCCCAGCCGGAACGCCGGTCCACTCGTCGTCGCCGCTGTAGTCCTTGGCCTCGGGCAGGATCGCCGACGTGCCCTTGACCACGGCGCCGTTGAGCTTCGGGGATAGGATCAGGGAGAAGTAACAGCCCGCTAGGTCGGCCGTCGCGGTCCACGCCACGGTGTATGAACCGCCCGTGAGTTTGAAGGACTGACTGACACCTGTGCTTGCATCGCCGCTGGCTGTGACGGGCTTGCCAGCCGTTGGGCTCGGCGCAGGTGTGGCGGTAGCTCTTGGCGACGTCGTCGGCCGCGTGCTCGCCGTCGGTACCGTCGAAGGCGTTGCATTCGCCCTCGTCGTCGGGGCTGCCGATGGAGTCGTGGCGTTCGCGGCTACGGCAGGCGTCGATGTGGCCCCCGCGCCGGTCGTCGCGGCCTTCGTGGAACCTGAAAGGCTGACCGCAACGAAGTAGACGACCACGAGAGCGATCGATCCTCCGACCCGCAAGCGCCGGTCGGTCGCGGTGCGAGCGATCTTCCCGAGTACCCAATAGGTCGCGTCGTACACCAGTGGCCCGAAGAAGAGGTAGCCGAAGGCGGCGCAGGCGAGCAATCCCGCCATCGCCACCCGCAGGCCGGCTGATCCCGTGCGCAAGCGTGGCTCGAACCAGGTCCATCCTTTGCTAGCGATTGGCATCGAAGCGTTCCTTTCCTTCGTTCGAGATGACGAGACGGCGAAACCTGCGGGCTCCTGCGGCGGCGGCTGCGACGGTCTGGTCTCGGGTTGCTGGGGCTGCTGGGGCTGCTGGGGTTGCTGCGACGACCAACCGACCTGCTGTGGCCACGCTGGCGCTCCGGCTGGGCCGGGCTGGGGCGCCTGCGGCGCCTGCGGCGGCTGTGAGGGCCAACCAGGCTGCTGCGGCCACGCTGGCGGTTGCCCGACCGACCGCGCCGGCGATGCCTGCGGTCGCGGTGGCATCAGAACGTAGGTGACGATCAGCTTGTCCGCCGACCGTCGGAATGCGAACGGCCACAAGATCGGGATCAGCAGCAGCCACAGGCTGCGATGCCCACCGACCGCGGCGGTCGATCGCACCCCGTATCCCTTGCCGGCGTAGCGGGCGGCCTCGCGGCTCATCACCATCCGCCCGAGCATGCCAGTGTTGTATGAGCGGACGATCACCTTCTTCTTGCCGAACATCTGACCCTCGTCACTCCCGCTGGGCAAGCTCTCGGGCCCGGGCCTGTGCCGTCACAACCTACCTCGTTTGGCGGTGAAATGTCACTCTAATCAGGTGGACTCAAAGTAGACAGTGCCGTTCCCTGTCGGCATGCCATCGGACGACGACAAGGAGTTCCTACGAGGGTTCGGGGAGGCCGTGCGCGCTCGCCGAAGGGCGCGAGGTCTGTCCCAGGAGGCGTTCGCCGACGAGATCCCGCTGTATCGCTCCTACGTCGCGGACGTGGAACGGGGCGCCCGAAACGTGGGCCTCGTCAATGCCAGCCGGATCGCCAGGGCGCTCGGTCTACCGCTCTCAGCCTTGATCGCGGATGCCGAGCGCGGCGAACCTCGCCAGTAGGCGGGAGAAGAGCGCCGGGCGCACGACCTTTTCGCGAAGCTTCGTCCCTAAGGGCCTCATCGCCCGGCCAATCACCCGCGCCGGCCCGTACTTCGTTTTCGAGGTGGACCTCGGCGCAAGGCGCGGACGGTGCCTCCCCCTCGGCGCCGGGTCGTTCCTCGGCAGCCGGCCGACCCATCGGAGAGTGAATGGGACGGGCGGCGTGTAGACGAGATGAGCGAGTAGCGTCAGCCCGCCACGAGGCCGGCTCGGGCCAGCGCGTCAGCGGCTCGAATGCCGAGAGCCTCGGGGGTCTGCTGGGCATACCGTCGGGTCGGGATGGTCGAGGAGTGGCCAAGATAGCGGGACACTTCTTCGAGGGGCATCCCGTTGTTGACCAGCAGGGTGGCGGTGGCATGGCGGATCCGGTGTGAGCCAAAGCAACGCAGGCTCCCGCCGCCAGCGTGGTAGCGGCGTGTCAGCATGAGCGAGACCGAGTTCATTGTGAGCGGCCGTGGCTCACCGCCAGCGTGCGAGAGGAAGAGCCAGCCCGGATCGTCGGAGGGGGTGGGGGATAGTGGAAGGAAGGCGTCTCTCCCGCTCTCGAGGTAGGCGCGGATTGCGGTCGCGGTCCCCGGCTGTAGCGCGAGCTCGAGGGTCTTGCCGCCTTTGGCTCGGCGAAAGCGGATGACCGCCCGTTCGAAGTCGAGGTCTTCGAGCCGCAGGAGACGGACGCTTGAGTTGCGAGCCGCCGTCGTGACCAGGATCGAGACGATGGCCTGATCGCGCAGATCAAGCGGATGCACCCCTGCACATCCCCGCTCTAGGGCTCGGAGATCGTCAAGAGTGGCGCTCTTGGTCGGAGTCTCTTCTGATGGGAGTAGGGGATTGAGGGCTGCTCGACGCCGGGATCGCCGGAACGGATTGAGCGCGAGCAGGCCCTCATCGACGAGCCAGATGGCCAGGGAGCGCAACGGTCGGACATAGGCGTTGACGCTGTTGGCGGAGAGGGTCTGTACAGGACCGGCTTGTAAGGATCGCGCGAGGGCGTTCGGGGACCCACGCCAGACGCCACAGACCTTGGGCCGCGAGCGAAGATCGGTCACATAGTCGACGAGGGTCATGAAATCGAGCGACTCCGTGGTCAACGGCAGTTCGTTGGCCTTGAGCCAATCGAGGAGACGGGCGAAGTCGTCGGCATGCTTGCGTCGGGTCACCTTGGACCAGGTCGAGCCGAAGGTCGCGGTGTACTCGGCGATCAACGGCTCCAGCGGGAGAGCCGGGAGGCTATCGCGCCCGCTCGGGCGGCGCAGAAATGGTGCACGTGAAGGGGTCTCGACATGGTCCTGCATTCGCGCTAGCATGACGCTATATTACGTCAGTCTTGAGCTTCCAGCAACCATTGGTCGGCCTCGATCGAGGCCTGAGAGGACCCCAAATGTCACCAGACGACGAGGAGTTCCGAATGGCGATCCGTGAGGTCCTGCAGCGCTCAGGTCTCTCGATGCGGGCCCTGAGCGCCGCCATGGGCCGCGATCCCGGATACATCGCCGCTCTGCTCGATCCTACGCGTCCGTCGCGAGCTCGGCCCACCCCGGCAGATCTTCTCGCAGCCTCGGATGCCACCGGCATCGCCTTCGTCGAGCTGCTGGAGAGCCTGTGGGGGATCGAGCGTGACCGCCTAACCGGCGAGCTTCGAGAGCTCGGGCTGGCTGGTGACCTGGATGCAGCGAAGCGTCGCCTGACCCGGGACGAGCGGGCCCTCGTGGCCGACTTCGTCGAGCTGCTCGTGGCTCGTCGGGCAGGTCGCCCTAAACGCGACTCCGCAACCGGATAGCTGCGGCGCCGAGATACCGCTTCGGCCTGCGCGAGCAGGCTTCGAAGGCGCCCGGCCGTGCCTAGATCGGCCCTACGGCGGGTCGATGCCATCGTCGGGCGTGGTTGGGGATGCGACCTGCCGCAATGACGGAGGTTTCGAACTCAGCGTTCCGACGGGTTTGCGGCCAGCAGCACGGCCATCAACCACCGCGGCGCCTCAGGCCGCCCGGATTTGGCCCCCACTCCCGCGCGGACAGCGAGGTCGGGTCCCACGGCCCGCTCAGGTCGGGTCCGTGACGGCGGTGCGACCGGGCACTTCCTCGAGTCAAGCTCACCAGGCTGACCCTGGGCGTGGGCCTCGCTAAGACTTGCGCCCTGCCCAGATCGGCGCCATACGCCGCGGCGTCCACCTGGTCGTCATGGGCTCCGTTGGGAAAGGCGATGAGCTCGTCCTCAAAGTCGGCCAGGCCGGGCGCGGAGCGCAGGTGGTAGACCTTGCCAGCCTCGTAGCGCGCGGCCAGGGGGCGAGCCCGGGTCACCTTGTCACGGTCCGGGACGACAGGCACCGCGGGCAGGTTGGTTCGGTTCAGCAGCTCGCGCACAAAGGTGCTCTGGAACATCACCGACTCGATACAGAGCCGTGCCAGATGGCGCGGCGCCTTCGGGTGGCCACCGGCGCCCGCGAACCCGGGTCCCAACCGCTCGAGCGGCACAAGCAGGCGCGGGCCGTCGGGCTCACCGTATACCGGGACCACGCCGTACTCCATCGAGTCGGTCCGGCCGGTCAGCCAGCGCTGGTGGCCCTCGCCAAGTTGCTTACGGTGGGCGCTCACCATATAGAGGTTGTGCTTGTCGTCCTCGACCCATTCGACGGCCGCGGTGTAGTCGGCTCGCTCGGACGAGGAGGCGTTCAGGTCCAGCCCGACCCGCCGGGCCCCCGCTGGCACCTCGTCGATGTAGCGGAACCAGTCGCGCTCGAAGATGTTGCCGCCCATTCCCGACGGATCGTTCTGGTACTGGAGGTTGAAGATGGCGCTGCCGAGTTCGATCCGTTTCGCCTCGAGCTTCGCGACCGGCCATAGATCTGGCCACAGGGCTTGTCCGTCGGGCCCGATTGCGGTGCGGACGAGAGCGGGCCAGCCTGCGGCGATGAGCTCGGAGTACAGGTCGTTTTCGTGCCAGCGGGTGCCCAGGAACCAGCGCCGGCCCGGTAGGGTACCGTCGGGATCGAGCTCCCACCCGAGCGCCGGATCGGCTGCCAGGGCCTCGCGAAGAGCGGGGCTGTCGGGCACCAGAATGGGATCGACGACCGAACGGTAGGTAGTCAGGACCTTGGCGCGCATGGCCGGGGTAGTGACCTCCTGCTTGTTGGCGGCAGGATTATTTGCACACCGATCGGCAGGATTGGGCGCGGCCCGGATGGCAGCGTCGATGAGGACGGCTGCCTGAGACTCATTCGCTGACAGCTTCGGCGACAGCCTTTCGGGC
>Ga0116116_1000102_pt1 | contig 98691 bp, 73 predicted proteins | sample June2015DPH_10_1_FD_89722 | JGI IMG/M metagenome (GOLD analysis project Ga0116116, IMG submission 89722) | Peatland microbial communities from SPRUCE experiment site at the Marcell Experimental Forest, Minnesota, USA - June2015DPH_10_150 | ecosystem: Environmental > Terrestrial > Soil > Wetlands... | reverse complement strand
GCTGTGGCCCAGCTACCCTCCCCACCCCAGAATCGCTGGCCGGAAATCTTGGGAAATTACTCCCTCTGACCTTTCTCCTTTTGAACTCGCACAGGATTCTCCTTTTGAACTCCCGCCGACACCTAACGAGTTTTGGGTTGTGTTGCTGAGTTGCGGGCCGGGGTGTCGGCTGACGCGCTCAGGGCACCGATCTGGTAGTTCAAGGTCGCCTGTTGGATGAGCACATCGTAACGGGCGCCGCTGTGAGCCATCTGGGCCGAGGTCAGATCCAACTGGGACTGGCTCAACTCGACGATGGAACTGCTGCCGACCTGGTAGCGCGCCTCGGCGAGCGTAAAGGCGTCGGTGGCGTGCTTGAGGAGCTGGGTGGTGATGTTCAACCGCTGCTCCGCGTTGCTCAGGCTCAGCCAGGCGATACGCACATCGCGAACTACGTTGTCTTCGGCGCTACGGAGGAGTTCTGCAGCGGCCTGCGCCCGGTCCTCAGCTTCATGCTGGCGGGCGACGTAGAGCCCGCCGGCGAACAGGGGCATGCTCAACTGGATACCGGCGGCCGCGTAGTTGTCGGGCAGGCGGTCGTCGTGAATGAACGAGTTGCCAACCGTTCCCACAGCGGCCACCACCGGCCACCGGGCATCCCGCTGGGCGCGGGCAAACCGGAGGTCGGCCTCGTGTCCGTTGCGCAGGCTGGCGAGTTCCGGTCGGTCCTGGAGCGCCAGGTCAATCAGTCGGTAGACCTCGTTGGTGGTGGTGGTGGGCGGCAGCGATTCGTCGGCTAGCTGGTAGGCATGCAACTCATGAAACCCCAGTGCCGCTGAGAGTGCGGCGCGGGAGGCGTCTGCGTTGTTGCGTGTTTCCTCGACCAACAGCCGGGCTTGTTCAAAGACGACATGGGCGAAGCTCAGGTCCAGTTCGGACTTCAGTTTGTTGGAGACTTGGAGGGAGACCAGGTCAAGCAGGGCCTGGCGGGCGGCCAGGGTTTGTTCGGCGACGTGGAGGAGCGCCTCGGCTTTCAACACTCCGAAGTAGCTTGCGTCCACCTGGAGCAGGACCAGTTCGCGCGTGGCGGCGGCGTTCTGGTGTTCCGCGTCCGCTTGGAATTTGGAACTCGCGGTGAGATTGGCGGTCCGTCCGAAGTCGGTGATCAACATGCTCGCGCCCAACCCCTGGGCTGCGCGATCGAACACGCTCGGGTTGTTGAGCCCGCCCGCCATGATCCGGGTTTGTTGTGAGTCGGCGCCGACCGCCGAGGCGTACAAGGTCGCCGCGGGGTAGAACCCCGAACGGGCCTGCTTCACGGCCTGCTCGGCGGCAAGGGTGCGGTAGTTGGCGGCGTTGATTTGGGGATGGTTGCGAAGGGCCAGTGCGTGGGCCTGGGTCAGCGTCAGCGACTCCAAAGCGTTGTCCTGGTCGGCCGCCTGCGCCCCCAGGCACAGCACGAACCCTAAGAGGCGAAAAATGACTCGCATCATGGTGGTGTCGTGGTCATGAAACCGGAGCGATACTGCCCGCGCTGGCTGCCGTCGCTTGCGCCCTTTCCTCCTGCCGGCGGTAGAGGACGTAATAGGCGGTGGGCACGATAAAGACCGTCAGCACCACCGAAACCGCCAGACCGCCGACGATGGCGCGTGCCAGCGGCGCGTAGGCTTCGCCGCCGGTACCGAGTTTCATGGCCATCGGGATCAAGCCAATCAGCGTTGCCAGGGAGGTCATGAGCACCGGGCGCAGGCGGACGCGGCAGGCGAGCGCCACGGCTTCGCGCAGCGACCGGCCTTCGTGGCGTAAGCGGTTCGTGAATTCCACGATCAAAATGCTGTTCGATACCACGATACCGACCATCATCACCACGCCCATCAACGACATGACGTTGAGGGTCGTGCCGGTGGCGAACAGGATCAGGAGCACTCCCGTCAATCCGGTGGGCACCGCGAGGAGGATCAAGAGCGGGTCAAGGAACGATTCAAACTGGGCTACCAGGATCAGGTACACCAGCACGGTGGCGAGGATCAGGCCGAATCCGAAACTGCGAAACGAGGTTTCCATGGCCCGGGCGGAGCCACGGATTTCGACCCGCACGTTGTCGGGCAGTTTTGTTTCCGCCAGAATAGTGCGGATGCCGGCCAGCACCTTCCCCAGGTCCTCGCCGGACGGGGCGACGTACACATCCATGACCCGGCGCAACTGATAGTGGTCCACCTCGGTCGGCGCCTGCCGATGCGTCACGCGGCTTACGGCGCCCAGGCGCGTGGGCAGGGTGGACTTGGTGCCGCGCAGGGGCACCGAGGCGAGGTCGGCCAGGTTCTTCACCGCGTTCTCGGGATACTGCACGGTGAGGAAATAGTCGTTGCCGCTTTTGGGATCGACCCAGTAACTGGGCGCGACCATCAGGTCCGAGGTTAACGCGGTGATGACGTTGCCCACCACTTCCTTTTCATTGAGCCCCAACTCGCTGGTGTGGATGCGGTCAATGTCGAGTTGCAGGGCCGGATAATCAATGTCCTGCGGCACCAGCACATCGCTTACGCCGGGCAGGGCCAAGACCTTCTGTGCGATCGCGGTGGCGGTGCGGTGCGCGTCCGCCAGGTCGTTGCCCGCGACCTGGATGTCAATCGGCGCCGGCAGACCCAGGTTGAGGATCGCGTCCACCAGACCGCCGGTCTGGAAATAGGCGGACACCTGGGGCAGCTCCTTCTGCAGGCGCGTTCGCACCCGGTCCATGTATTGAAAGCTGCTGAGGGCGTGACCGGCCTGCAGCCCGACCTGCACGAAGGCCGTGTGCGGACCCGAGTTCGGTGTGTAGATGGAAGAGAAGCCCGGAGTGACCCCGATGTTCGAGACGATGATTTTCAGGTCTCGGGCGGGAACGGTTTCGCGGACGATGTTCTCCACCTTCTCCACCAACGAACTGGTGAGTTCGAGCCGGGTGCCGGTGGCGGCCTTGAGATTGATGACGAACTGGCTGGGGTCCGTGCGCGGGAAATAGGCTTCGCCGACCAGGGGATAGAGCGCGAGACTCAACAGGAACATCCCAGTAATCCCCAAAACAGTGGCGGCGGGACGAAGCAACGCTACGTTCAACCAGCCGTCATAACGGTCGAGCATCGCCGTGAACCGGCAGTTGAACCAGCGGTTGAAGCGCAGGCCCCAGCCCCGGGCCGGCGTTGATCCGGCCTGCGCGTGCCCCTGGTGGCCCTTGATGAACCGGGCGCAGAAGAGCGGCACCACCGTCATCGCGACCACGTAGGAAGCGAAGAGCGACAGGACGACGGACAGCGCCAGCGCCGTGAACAGGAAGCGGCTGACCCCGTAAAGAAACAAGACCGGGAAAAAGACCACGGCGGTCGCGAGGGTGGCGGCCAGCACCGGCAACGCCACCTCGCGCCCGCCTTTTTCAGCCGCCACTTCGGGGGCTTCCCCGGTTTCGAGATGCCGGAAGATGTTCTCGAGCACCACCACCGAGTTGTCGATGAGCCGCGAAAAGGCCAGCGCCAGGCCGCCGAGGATCATGGCGTTGACGGTGTTGTCACTCACGGAAAGGGCGATGAAGGCCGCCAGCGCGGACAGCGGGATCGAGAGGAACACGGCGATGGTGGCCCGCAGGCTGCCGAGGAAGACCAGGATCATGACGCCGGTGAGCACCAGCCCGATGGCACCCTCGTGAATCAGGTTCTCGATGGCATCGCGCACAAAGACGGACTGGTCGAAGACCACCTTTGCCACCAGCTCCCGGGGCACGTCGAGCAGATGATCGAGCGCGGTCCGGATGCCGTCCACCACGGCGATCGTGTTGGCGTCGCCGCCCTGCTTGAGCACCGGCAGGTACACCGAGGGCTGGCCGTCCACGCGGACGACGCAGTTTTGAATCTGTGCGGCATCCTTGGCCTCGCCGACGTCGGCGACCAACACTGACGACTTGCCGACCGTCTTGAGCGGCAGGCGGTTGATGTCCTTGATCTCCTCGATCTGGCTGTTGGCATACAGATTGTAATCGAACGGGCCGATCTTCACGTCGCCGGCGGGCAGGATCAGGTTGGCGTCATTCACCGTGCGCACGACATCCATGACGCTCAACTGATGGGCCTCCAGTTTGAGCGGGTCCACATAGACCATGATCTGGCGATAGCGGCCGCCAAAGGGCTGTGGCACCGAGGCGCCCGGCACGTTGGCGACCTGGTTGCGGACGTTGTACTGGCCCAGGTCGCGCAGCTTCGCTTCCGCGAGGCCCTCGCCCTTGAGGGTGATGAGGCAGACCGGCAGGCTGGAGGCATCGAACTTCAAGACCACCGGCGGCAGCGTGCCCGGCGGCAGGCGGCGCAGGTTGGCCATCGCGAGGTTCGCGATCGTCGTCACGGCGGAATCGGGATTCACGCCCGGCTGGAAATAGACCTTGATCAGGCTGACGCCGGGCAGCGAGCGCGATTCCATGTGGTCAATGCCCGCGCCCAGGGTGAAGAACCGCTCAAAGCGTCCCGTGATGTCGTTCTCAATTTGCTCGGGCGGCATGCCGGAGAAGAAGGTCGCCACCACCACGACGGGGATCCGGATGGGCGGGAACAGGTCCACCGGCATCCGCACCAGGGTCGTCACGCCCACCACACACACGATCAAACAGACGACCACGATCAGATAGGGATAGCGAAGGGCAAAGCGCGACATGCGGGAGCGGGAGGGTTCAGAACTGGTTTTGGGCGATAACGACGCGCAGCTTTTCGATCGAAAAACCGGGCGACTGGCAGAAGGCAATCAAAGCCTCCTTCCGGGCGGAGATCTTCGCCGCGACGTCGAAGACCTGCGGCACGAGTTCGATGGGGATGGACTGGACCCCATGCAGGTCGCCATGCAGCAACTCGCCGGAGTGAACCTTGAGGCCGTCCACTTCGACCGGGGTGCCGAACTCCACGATGTGCGTGTAAGCGTGGGATACCGACACGTTGCCGGCAAAAACCTGGAACCCCAGCGCCTCGGCGATGGGAAGGCTGCGCACGGCGCCGTTCGTGACGATCCCCACGCAGCCCAGCGCCCGCTCGATGTTGAAATGAACCTGGCCCATCAGCGCGCCCAACCCGGGATGCGAAGCGATGTCCTGGGCCACGATGATGTGTGGCGCCGGCAGGGACTGGACATAATCCCACCAGTCAGTGCGCTGGGGATAAAGACCGGCGGTCGTCGGCGGCGCCGAGCCGCGAAGCTTGAGGGTGGCGGCGTAGCCGACGATCGGCGGCAGGTGCGGAAAGAAACAGCGCAGGGCGCCATCGGTGAATCCTTCGTTGCGCAGGCGCACTCCGAAGGTTTCGATGGCGTTGGCCAGCGTGCAGGCGTCGAGTTGGCGCAAGGCTTCGAGCTCTTGGGGCGTGAGCGGAGGTTTCATTTTTGGGCCAGGGGATTGATCGGGTTGGACTCCACCTTCTGGCCTGGCCGAACCCGCGAGCGATCGCCGACCATCACGGATTCGCCCTCTTTGAGGCCGGAGAGGATTTCATATTTGTCCGGGGTTTCGAGGCCGACGGTGACGGCGCGTTCCTCAATCGTGCGGTCCTGATTGACGACATAGACCGTGGGTTGCTTGTCCCCGGTGAGGGCTTGGACGGGGATGGCCAGGGCGTGCGGGCGCGGCTGCACTTTCACCATCACGCTGGCATACATGCCCGGCACGATTTCGAGGCTGGGGTTGGGCACTTCGATCTCCGTCATCATGGCGCGGGTGTCGTCCTCCACCTTGCCGGTCACCCGCGAAATGGTCCCGACGAATGCCTTGCCGCCCAGCGAATCCACCCGCACGTCGAGTGTGTCGCCGACATGGACGTCCTTCACGTCATCCACGGAAACGTAAAAATCCATCCGCAGCCGGTAGTTGTCGGAGACACGGATCAACGCCCGGGCCTGGGTGTCGGAAGCGGTGCCGGCCTGGATCAGCGTGCCGGGATCGGCGGAGCGCCGCGTGACCACGCCGGCAAACGGTGCGGTAATGCGTGTGTAGTCCGCCATGGTTCGCAGCTTTTGCACGTCCGCGGTGGCCGCGGCGATGGTGGCCGCCGCCTCCAGGTCCCGCGCTTCAGCGGTGTCGAGGTCCTGCTGGGCCACCAGGTTTGCGTGAGCCTGGTTCACCGTGACGAGGCGGGTGTAGGCGAGGTGGGCGTTGGTGTAATCCGCCTCGGCGTGACGTTCGGCGGCGAGGGCGCGCTGGAGGTCATCCTTCAACTCCGGGACTTCCAGCGTGGCCAACAACTGGCCCGCCTTCACCTTGTCTCCCAAATCCACGCTGATCTGCTCCACGTAGCCGGAAACCTTCGCGTGCAGATCCACCTCCTCGTAAGGCCGGAACTCCGCCGGATAGGTCACCCGTTTGAAGAGGTCCTCGCGGGTGACGGGAGCGACCGCCACGGTCGGCACGGGGGCCGCGGGCACGGCCTTGCCGCGGGTGAGATGTCTGAAACGCAGCCCGCCCGCCAGCGCCACCGTCACGAGCGAAGCCAGCAGGGCGGCGTAAACCCAGCGTCGTCGCGCGGGTGAGAACGGGGGAGGAGACTCGGCCGGGTCGTGCTTCATGCCTGGTTCGTCGGGTTGCGGCGGTCTTTGGCCAACGGGAGCTTGACGCGGAAACGACTGCCACGGCCCACCGCGCTCTCCGCCTCCACCGCGCCCCCGTGCGCGCTGCAAATGGATTTCACAATGGCCAGGCCCAGGCCCGCGCCGCCCGTTTCGTTCGAGCCCGTCGGGTCCACGCGGAAGAAGCGGTCGAACACGTGCGCCACCGCCTCGGGGGGAATCCCGATGCCCGTGTCCGCAACTTCCAGCACGGCGTGACTGTCGGCGGTGCTGGTTTTGAGATGCACCGCGCCGCCGTCGGGCGTGTATTTGATGGCGTTGTCCAGCAGATTGACCACCACCTGCTTGAGCCGCGAACGGTCGCCCTCGACCATTACCGGCGCTGGCGAATCACACGTGATCGCGATCCGCTTCTCCTCCGCCAGCAACGCCATTTGGTCAGCCGTTTCCGCTGCCAGCGCGGCCAGATCGAATTCCACCCATTCGCTCCGCGCCTCGCCCGCATCCAGCCGCGACAGGGCGAACAGGCGCTCCACAATCTTGCTCAACCGCTCGACTTCTTCGAGCAGACTGCCGAGGCTGTCCCGCTGTCCGGCTGCAAGCGCCGATTCCTGCGCCAGGTGTTCCAGTTCGCCGCGCAGGATTGTCAAGGGCGTGCGCAACTCGTGCGAAGCATCGGCGACGAAGCGTTTCGACGTTTGAAAGGTGTCATCCAGCCGCGTGATCATGCGGTTCAACGAAACCGAGAGTCGCTCCAGCTCGTCCCCGGTGGGTGGCACAGGCAGGCATTCGCTCAGATTGTGCTGGGTGATCATCTCCGCTTTGCCGGCGATGCGATCCACCGGTCGCAATGCCCGCCCGATCAGGAAATAGCCACCTCCGGTCGCCACCAGCACAACCAGGGGCAGGCCAATCCCGAGCAGCAGCAACAAGCGGTTCAGCACGGTCTCCACCGGCCCTGTGGGAGCGCCAACCTCCACGAGATACGGCGTGCTGCCGTTGGCGGCGGCGCGAAACGCCGCAGTCAGCAGGGCGTGCCCGTCGGGAAGAACCTGCTTCCGGTTGAACTCGCGCCGCGGGGATGCGTCGGCCACCGCCACCTCCGTGGGATCGAAGCTCTGATCGTTCGGGGGGCCGGAGCGGTACAGCACCGAGCCGTCCGCCCGGGTGATGCGGATGAACCGCCCACTGAGTTCCGGGGCGTAGAGGGATGCGACCTCGCGAGCGACGTAGGGCTCGCCGGTTTGCTTCACGTTGACGAGCAGGGTTTCGGCAATTTGCCGGGCACGTCGGACCTGAGCCTCAAGGATGTTGTCCTCTAGAAAACCTTTGAGCCGGGCGTAGAGGAGTGCCCCCAGCAGCACGAAGACCGTGGTGAGCAGTCCGGCGTACCACACCACCGCTCGGAACCGGATGGAACGGGTATTCATCCTTGCTCCTCGTCCGACAGGCAATAGCCCACCCCGCGCACGGTGTGGATGAGCTTCTTGGGAAAGGGATCGTCCAGCTTGCTACGCAGGTGGCGGATGTGCACATCCACGATGTTGGTCAGTCCTTCGAAGCTCTGGTCCCACACGTGCTCGATGATCATCGTGCGCGAAAACACGCGCCGGGGATTGCCGGCGAGATACTCCAACAACGCGTACTCCTTGGCGGTGAGGTCAATTCGCTTGCCCGCGCGCCGCACCTGTTGCGACAGCCGTTCCACTTCCAAGTCCCCCACGCGCAGGACGCTGGACCGGTTGACCGGCCCCCGCCGTAGCAGGGCCTTCATCCGAACCAGCAGCTCGGCGAAGGCAAACGGCTTGGTGAGATAATCGTCCGCTCCGGCTTCGAAATTTCGCACCTTGTCCTCGGTGGCGTCCCGCGCCGTGAGAATCATGACCGGCAACTCGTGGTTCCGCCGGCGAACGCGCTGCAGCAGTTCCGTCCCGCTGAGGCCGGGCAGCCCCAGATCCAGGATGATCAGGTCATAGTTGCAGGCGGCGGCCATCTCCCAGCCGCTTTGTCCGTCCCGGGCCACATCCAGCGCGAACCGGTCGGCCCGGATCCCCCGGGCAATCATGTCGGCCAGTTTCTTGTCGTCTTCAACCAGGAGTATTCGCATACGAACAATCTGACACAGGATTAAAACAGGCGTTGATTAAAACTTCATGAAGGCCAGATTAAATTTCGTTCAGAAATCTTGCCGCCACGGGATTTGGATTATGTTGGTTCAGGTTCATTGCCTCCCCCAAGCGGGTGGAAAGAACGGGAGACTGGCACATCGCCGGTCTCGGATCAGAATGAAAGGCCGTTTCATGAAAAAGGAAATTCGCTCCCCCAAGCGGCTGGCGTTGACCACGCTGACGCTCACCCTGCCGTGGCTGTTGAGTTCGTGCGCCACCAACCAACCGATGGCCCTGGGCACCGTCGGGCCGGAATCGGCGACCGGCCGCGTGACCGAAGGGCGTGGGTATCTGGTCGTTTACTCGGAGACGCAGCCGATTCGTCTGGACAAGGGAATTCCCTATTACATTCACACGAGTTATCTCATCCAGACGCCACAGGGCCGGACCATCAAATGGATAGACAACCACATCGGCGACATGGATGAGGCGCCGCAATGGGTGCCGCTGCCCGCCGGCACGTATCAGGTTTTGGCCCACTCGACTGACTATGGCCGGGTTCGCGTGCCGGTGATCATCGAGCCGTTTCGAACCACCCAGGTTCATCTGGAAGGCAAGGGCAGTTGGAAGCCGCAGTTGCCGAAGGAGGACGCGGAACTGGTTCGGCTTCCGGATGGTGAACCCATCGGCTGGCATGAACTGGCCGGCCAGTAGCTCCGCTGCCGCGATCCCGCCGCACCCCTTGGTGAGGCAGGGGCGGCCTGGCTTCACCCCGTCAACGACTGGCGGATTTGGGGCGGGTGCTGGAGACTAATGAACATGGAAACCGGCACGAAAAAGCCCACGGTGGCGAGCCCGCCTTCGGAGACGCCAACGGAGAAAGCGCCTGATCTCGCGTCCGCGTCGGTCGCCGACACGCTCGCGACGCTCAAAGTTAACCCCGAAACCGGGCTTGCGCGGGCCGAGGTGGACACCCGCCGGAACCAGAACGGCTACAACGAAGTGGCCGAAAGAAAGGGCCACCCGGTCCTCAAATTCCTCCGTAAATTCTGGGGAATCTCAGCGTGGATGCTTGAGCTGATCATGGTTCTTTCAGCCGTGCTCCGAAACTATTCGGACCTCGTCGTGGTGGGCGCGCTGCTGGTGATCAACGCTGGGTTGAGCTTTATGCAGGAGCGACGAGCCGCCGGTGTCGTTGAGGCCCTGCGGCGACGCTTGCAGGTCAGTGCGCGCGTCCGGCGCGATTCGAGCTGGCAGGTCATCCCCGCCCGGGAGCTGGTTCCTGGCGACATCGTTCGCGTGCGACCCGGCGACATCATTCCGGCGGACGTGAAACTCCTCACGGGAGCGTTGGCGGTGGACCAGTCGGCGCTCACCGGCGAATCGAAGGACGCGGACAAGACGCCCGGCGAAGTACTCTCGTCGGGGTCCGTCGTCCGCCGGGGCGAAGGCAACGGCGTGGTGATGCTGACCGGGGCGAAGACCTACTTTGGCCGCACCACCGAACTCGTGCAGGAGGCGCGCCCGAAACTTCACATCGAAGCGGTCGTGGCCAAGGTCGTCCGCTGGCTCTTCGTCATCGTCGGCGCACTGCTGGCCGTGGTGATCGTGCTGTCGTTGATCCGCGGTGCGCCGCTCATCGAAATGGTCCCGCTCATGCTCGTCTTGTTGATGAGCGCGGTGCCGGTTGCCCTCCCCGTCATGTTCACGGTCAGCATGGCCGTCGGATCGAATGAGTTGGCCAAGCGCGGCGTGCTGGTGACGCGCCTCAGCGCCGCCGAAGATGCCGCGACGATGGACGTGCTCTGCGTGGACAAGACCGGCACGATCACGATGAACCAACTGGCCGTCACCGGCGTGATCCCGCTGGGGCACGCGACGGAGGCCGATGTGCTGTTCGCCGGAGCGCTCGCCTCGCAGGAAGCCAACCAGGATCCGATTGACCTCGCGTTCCTCGCCGCGGTAAAAGATCGGCACATCTTCGACAACCTTCCCAAGGTCGCGCCGGTTTCCTTCGCTCCGTTCGACGCGAAAAACCGGCGGACGGAAGCCGTGGTCGAGCAGAACGGGCAGCGGCTCCGCGTGATGAAAGGCGCCGTGCGAACCGTTGCCGACGCCTGCGGACTCCAACTCCCGGCCATCGAGACATTGGAGGCTCGGGTCAGCGAATCGGCTGCGAAGGGCTATCGGACGCTGGCGGTGGCGCGTGGCCCGGAGACGGGCGCCCTCGCGCTGGTCGGATTGGTGTCGTTGTATGATCCGGCGCGACCGGACGCCAAGCAACTCATCGCCACACTCCACGATCTCGGCGTTCCGGTGAAGATGCTCACCGGCGACGCGCTGCCGGTGGCGCATGAGATCGGCCAGGGAGTTGGGTTGCCCAACATCCGGCGGGTGGCGGATCTGAAGGCGGCGGGCGCTCAGGCCGGCAACGAGGCGGTGGACTTGTTGGCGGGCGCCGATGGCTTCGCCGAAGTGTACCCGGAGGACAAATACATCGTGGTCCAGCACCTGCAGGCCGCGGGGCACGTGACTGGCATGACGGGCGACGGCGTCAACGACGCGCCCGCGCTCCGCCAGGCCGAAGTCGGCATCGCCGTCAGCACCGCGACCGATGTCGCCAAGGGTGCCGCGAGCGTTGTCCTGACCGAACCGGGCTTGACGAACATCGTGGCGCTGGTCGAGCAGGGGCGGACGATCTATCAGCGTATTCTCACCTGGATCATTAACAAGATCAGCCGGACAATCCTCAAGGCCGCTTTCGTGGCCATTGCGTTCGTCGTGACCGGCAAGTTCGTTGTCTCCGCCTTCGCGATGCTGCTGCTGGTCTTCATGACCGACTTCGCGAAGATCTCCCTTGCCACGGACAACGTTCGGTCATCCAAGAAACCGGAAACTTGGAACATCGGAGGCTTCATCGTCGTATCCGTGGCGCTTGGTGTCGCGATGGTTGCCGAAACGCTCCTCCTGCTCTGGGTCGGCTGGTCGCACTTCGGTCTGGGGACCAACAACCATGCGCTCTACACCTTCAGCTTCCTGACGCTGCTCTACTTTGCCGTATTCTCCATCGTGTCGGCGCGGGAGCGCCACTGGTTCTGGACGACGCTGCCCAGCAAGACCTTCCTGTCAGCCCTCGCGGCGGATGCGCTCACGGGCACCGTCCTCACGTTTGTCGGTCTCCCCGGACTCACGCCTTTGCCTTGGTGGCAGACGCTGGCAATCTTCGCTTATGCGATGGTCTCGTGCCTGGTCGTGAACGACGCCGTGAAGGTCGTCATGATCAAATGGCGCGTTCCTGCGGCGGCAGCCTGAATTTCGCCGATGCTCTAACCATCTCTCTCCTACGGCATGGTGAATCGGCTTGCTCAAAGCTCGGCCGGCAGGGGGTAAGCCGATTCTCCACCGGCCACGGCCACGGCGGATCACACGCGGCCTCGCCTTTCGTGGGCGGGATTGGTTATGCCGGTTTCACGCCTTCGCGGTTGGCGTGGAAGACGGACTTTCAGGCAATGCGGTCGAAGTCGTGGTGGCGGGCGGATGGCTTCTTCCTGTTCGAGCAGCAAGTCGGTCATAAACTCAGCGAGGCGGACGGGTGTTCCACGGCATTTTCGCCAGCAGCAAACCCATGCCGCAGAAATCGGTGATGCCGGCGAAAACGAGCCCCGCACCGACGAAGGCCGCAAGCCCGATGAAACCGGGGTGGACCAGCCAGCCGAGCAGCGCGCCCACGAGCACGAGCGAACCAGCGGCGATCCGCACCTGGCGCTCCAGGCTGATGACCTTCACGGCGCCGCGCGTCACGGGCAATCCCGCTTCAATCCACGCCAGTGTGCCGCCTTCGACGACGACCGTCTGGGGAAAACCGTCCCGGGCGAACCGCTCCGCGGCTTTCGCGGCGCGCGCGCCGGAGCGGCAGAGAAGATACACCGGTTGGTCCGGCGGTAGCACGCCGGACTCGACCAGCGCCCGGGGCCGGAGTCCGTCGAGCGGTTCGTTGCGGGCTGGCGCGACGTGGACCTCCGCAAATTCGATGGGCGTGCGCACGTCGAGCAGGGGGAGGTTGGGTTGGGCGGCAAGCAGCTTCTGCAGCTCGCTGGGACTGATCGTTTTCATACCTGTTTTGGCATAAGGTGCAGCACGCGGACCAGTTCGTCGAACTCCGCGTGCGTGTTGTCGAACGCCAGCGACGGGCACACGCTGCCGTTCAGGCCGCTTCCAGAGTCTCGCTTTTCAACTCGTTCCTTGGATTTTCCCAATGCGGACCGACCAACCAACCAATGAGGTGGATGCCGTGGCTGAGGCCGTTCAGCCTGAGGTAATCTCCGACGAGTTGGGTCTCGGCTGCCGTGCGGAGTTCGGTGTTCCAGCAGTTGAAAGGAGCGGTTTATGGCCGCCAGCGCCAATCCCACCAATCCCGCATATTCCGTCAGATGACCGCCCTTGCGGATGATCCTGATCGCGAGCGCCAGGGCGCGGTCGGACAGGTCGGGCTTGAGCCAGCGCAGGAGGGTGACGATGAAAGGCGCGATGCGCGCCGCGGAAAGCAGATCGGTCGAGCCGGTGAAGATCAGGGCCATCCACGCCGGCGCTGGCAGCCAGTATTTTGGTCCTTCCCACCGCAGTCGCATCGCGGCATCCGACGGGAGCTTCTGCCGGCGCACAAGCCGCAAAATCGCAGAAATGGAATTGCCTTTCCGGCGTGAGCGGTTAGACAACATGACGTGAAACGACCTTGGTGGATGGGCCTTTTAGCGGTGGGGCTGGCCGGGCTTCGGGTGGCGGCGGTGGACGGCCAACCCGACCTGACGTTCAGTCCGCTGGGAACCGACGGCGTGGTTTCGGCCCTCCGGCTCGCATCGGACAATGGGATGTTCATTTCCGGCAAGTTTTACTCCGCCGGCGGTTATGCGCGGCCCGGCATCGCCCGGCTGTTGAGCAGTGGCTCCGGGGATTCGAGTTTCTCACCCGCCGCACCGGGCTGGCCCTATGTCGGGCCGATCACCGCGCAGTCCGATGGGAAAGTGTTGCTTGGCGTGGCGAACCTCATCACCTACGGCAATCTCTGCCGCTTCCAGACCGGCGGCAGCGTGGACCCGAATTTCGCATTCTCCGACGCTGACACCTATCCGCGGTTCAATGACGTGCTCAACGTCCTGGCCGTGGACCGCACCAACCGCCTTTATGTCGGCGGCAATTTCAGCGGCATCTTCACCGGCAATTCGACGACCGGCAAGGTGACCGTGGTCCGGCCGTTGCTGGTGCGGCTCAATCCCGACGGCTCGCTCGACAGCGGCTTCCGGCTCGACACGAACATTCTCAGTGGCGAGATCCACTGTGTAACCTTCCAGCCCGACGGCAAAGTCCTGGCCGGCGGCGAAACGACAACTAATGGGCCGGGCTTCCTGACCGCCGGGCCGCCGCTGTTCCGCCTGCAGACCAACGGCCAACTCGACGCCAGTTTCCAGTTTCTGCCTTCGGCGTTCCCGCTGGTTTCCATCGACCCGCTCACGGTCGCGGAGGTGCAGCCCGACGGCAAAATCATTTTCGCCTGGAACTCCAGCCCGCAACTGTTCGGCCGGGTGCTGACCAACGGCGCGCTCGATGCCACGTTCAACGCCACGGTCGCGCCCGACAACTCGATCAACGCCGTGCGGGTGCAGGCCGACGGTCGCATCCTCATCGCCGGCGACTTTCGCACCGTGAACGGCGTCACCCGCACCCGGGTCGCGCGGCTGAACCCCAACGGGACCCTGGACCCGACGTTCGATCCCGGTGCGGGGCCGAACAGCCTGGTTAACGACCTCGCCCTCGACGGCAATGGGAACATCCTCATCGCCGGCGCGTTCACAACCGTCAATGGCGTGCCGATGAACCACGTCGCCCGCCTGTTGAATACCGAGACCAACAACCTGGTCGCCCGGCTCGCACCACCGGCGGTCCTCCGCGCGTCGAACCGGGTGGACCTTACGGTCACCGTCGCGCCGCGGCGCTTTGCCCAGGTACAGGCGAAGAACACGGTGGTCACCAACGTCGCGTGGACGCCGCTGGCGATGGTCGGCAGCGATGACTGGGCGGGCACCTTCCGGGAATCGGCCGTGGTCACCACGAACCGGTTCTATCGCGCGCGGACCAGGTGAGGCGCCGCGGATCGGTCTAGGCACGAAATGCAGTAAACCCTTGGTGGTTCGTGCACCGCCCGGCAGTGGTTTGAAAATGGGGAGCGCGCCCGTCCCGGGCGCTGCCGACGGCGTCCCGCCGTCGGCCCTCCGCGTGCGATGCCTCGAGCTGCGATGCTCCGCCGCTGTGACGAGTCGTTCCACGTTCGCCGGGCAAGTGAAGATGGGGCGCCGACGCAGCAGCGCCGTACCAGCACCTTCGCCCGCCCGAACCGCGGCCGGTGGAGCTTCTCACCACTGAGAGACGGAGAACACAGCGACGGGAAAAGACGACGACACCCTCCCACACCAGCGGACATGCGGTTTTCCGCATCCGGCGGTGGTGGCTCCGTCCAGAGGTCTTCCCAGCGCTATGCAATGCGTCCGGGCGTTCCCCCGGAGAGCTCCGCGATTTCCTCGGCGAGTTGGTTTGCCTGCTCCTCCAGTGCGGTGCTTTCCTTTTGAACTAACCGATCGGGGAATCAGTGCATACTGTGTTCTTTCTCTCATGGACGAGATTGAGTCCGCGTTTGGATTTCGCTAGCAACTGCTATTCTGAATTCATCGTATTCCCTGCGCTGGTTCACCCACTCCTCTAAAGGGACAGGCCTGATGGCATATTTAGCTGGGGCGGGGCACATCACGAACTTTTTCACGTCTTTCCAATCTACGGATGTCAGAGAATCGAGAAGTTTGTCACGATCCGTTGGCAGCATCTGCCAGCCGAAGTACACAGCCACAATCAGTTGAGTCGGAAGCTTTACGAATTGGTTGTCGTCAAGTGAAGATGCCAATTTGACGAGTCGCCATTCCTTTTCGTAAGCCCACTCGGGGCTCTTTCTAAACACCATTTTCCAAAGTTCCTCTTTACTTTGATCTCGATCCTCGACTCTCGGCCTTTCGTCTGTCTCTGGGTAGTGGACTTGACCAAATTCTTCGGTGGCGAATGTCTGGTGTTTCGGATCGAACTCAACCACAAACCCAGTATGGCCTCTCCCATAGTGGCCCCACATGAGCAGATCGTCCAACTTCTCTGAAAAGCATACCAGCCTGAAGTCTTTACTAACCAACTCGCGGAGTGTTCCAGCCATTTCCAAGCTCAGCCAGGCATTAAACGCAGGAGCGCCAGGAATAACCTCCCTTTTGTAGGTCCTCCAGTCGCAGTTTACCTCAGGAGGAAGAAACGCAAACTCCTTTTTCACGGTTCGCTCCATTTGACTCTCCACTAATGTCTCAAATTGCGGAAGTGCATCAAACGGGTCGTTGTACGCCTTCAACGCCGAAAACCAGAGTTGCCTCTTCGCGAAGAAATCAGATCGGTGTGGTGGAAAATAGCGGAAAAGACGTTCAGGGCGAGGGTTCATATCAGATGGTTTCTTAGCACGAAAGTGCTGTTTTCCTGCAGCATTCCCTGGAAGGCGCATTCCGCCGCTGCCCGTGCCTGTTTGAAGCACTGCCCGGCGTAGCACATTTTCCAGAGCAACTTTGCGTCATCGAATTCTTGCGGTTGCATGGGCATGAGGCAGTCATTGCCACCGAACGAAGAACCCGTCCGCCAGGCGCTCAAGGTCCAGCCTCTCCGCCGGGTCGTGCGATGTGGCTTCCGAGTGGCGACGTGCGCCCGCGCGCGTTGGACTGTGCATGGCGTTGGCGTTGAACCGTGTGTTGGCGAGGAAGCAGTCGGGAAGGAGGTCGCAGCGGAGCATGCCGGCCTGCTCAGGGCCGAAGGTGCTGGCGCACCGCCAGCCTTTCCCGCGGACGCGATGGGTTCTTCGGCGGTTCATCCGGCGATTGAAGCACGTTCTACTGGCCATTCGCAAGTTTTTGATCCCGCTCAGAACGAGGTTGATCACGGCAAGGCGACGGAGCGTGGGCGTGCATTCCTGGCAGACGCAAACCGGATTTGTTCAACTCAAATTGTTCAACCCTCATTTCAACCGATGCGGAGGTTTGGGCCGCGACGCAGCGCGGCCGTACCGCCCACTTGGACGGCTCGCCGGGAGGCTCGCCCTACCGCCAAGATTGCGCCCGTCAGCCAAGCGCCTGCACTTCCTCCGCCGTGAGGTGGCGGAAGGCGCCCTTGGGCAGCGCGCCCAGTGGCAACGGCCCGATCGCCACGCGGATGAGCCGAAGCACGTTGACGCCGCACGCGCCGAGCAACCGTCGGATATGCCGGTTCCGGCCCTCGCTCAGCACGATTTCGAGCCAACTGTTCCGCGTCCCACAACGAAGCACCTCGGCCTGCGTCACGGCCAGCAACTCGCCGTCGGCCTCCGCGCCGGTGACCAATCGTCGGCAGAGCGCTGCCTCCGCCACGCAGTCCACTTGCACGTGATAGCGCTTTGGCAGGTTGCTCGCCGGGTCGGTGACGCGCGCCGCCCAGGCGGTGTCGTTCGTGAACAGCAACAAACCCTCGCTGGCCTGGTCCAGCCGGCCAACCGGTGACACAAAGGGAAGGCCCGGATCGGCGAGACAGCGAAACACCGTGTCGCGCCCGCGCTCGTCGGCCGCGGTTGTCACGAGCCCGCGGGGCTTGTTGAGCATGAGATAAACGGCCGCGGCGGCAACGATGGGCTGACCATCCACCTCGATCCGGTCGCGCCCCGGCACGACAGGTCGCTCCGGATCGCGCACGCCGGTGCCGTTGACCCGGACACGTCCGGCGGCGACCAACTCCATTGCCTGGCGGCGCGAACAATGGCCGAGTTTCGACAGGGCGCGCGCCAGCCCGCTCACTCCTTATCCTTCGGCTCGATCACGGGCACGAAATAGACGCTGAATTTGGCGGCATTCACATTGATGCCGTACTTGGCCAGATTTCGCTGCGTCTCCTCGTCGCTCAGGTCAATGGCGTTCTCGAAATCGTCGTTCTCGTTGAGCTGGGTGGTGGACAGGAGCTTGTGCGAGGTGTCTTCAACGACGTAGGCCAGGCCTTTGACCGGCGCCGTGAATTTGACGTTCAAGCCGCCACCAATCCGGTAGCGGGCGGCAGGCAGGCCGTTGGCGCCGAGACCGCCGGCGTAAGGCGGGGGCGCGGTCTGACAGCCAGTGAGCAGCGCGAGGCCAAGGGCCGCGAGCGCGGATTTGAAAAACTTGTTATTCATCGTCGGATCGAGGACTGGCTTGGAAGGTAGGCGGTGCGTTACGCGTCGTCAAAGTTGGAAGGGCGGCCGCCGGAGAATTGCGAGTTGCGAGGGTCGAGTGTCGAATTAGTGAGAATTCGTGAAATTGGTGTCTCGGCTCGCGGTACGCTCCAACCAATTCAGGACACTACCGGATCGCCGGCACCGAAGTCGCGGTGCGCAGATACTCTGGTAGCCGGCAGCCGTCGCAGATGGCGTTGGTGCAGTCGCAGAAATCGCGGACGACCTGGAGCAATCCCTGCTGGAGGGCGGCGCGCCGGGGGCGGTGCGCCGTGGTCCCGGCGAGCAACCGTTGTCGCGCCAGGCGCAGCACGGTGTTGTCCTCGGCCGCGGGCCAGGCAAAATAGCGCTCCTCGACGCGCCGGCAAACGACGTCGTTCCGCCCGGCCTGGGCGCGGCTCCAGAACCAGGGCAACAGCACGTTGATGGCGAGATCGGTGGCGCGCGGCGGTCCAAGCAACGGTTGGGGGCGCGGGAGTCGGGCGGAACGCAGCGTCCAATGCCACGACCAGAATGCGTCCGTGGGCATGGCCAGGGCGACGAGGAACTCGCGGGGCGCGGCGGTGGCGGAGAGGTCGGCGGCCAGCCAGGCTTCGAGGCGCCGCAGCCAGCCGGGGTTGGCCAGCCAGTGGGCGGCCAGGGCGAGCCGGCGTTGCGGGTGGTTGGCGGGGCGGACGCCGCTCAGCCGCCAGACGGTGCGGGGCAGCAGGCAATCAACCAGCCGGTCGCGCTCGCGCCACCAGAGGTCCCAGAGCCGGCGCAGGAAATCGGTGTTGGCGGCGGGCGCCCGCGGCAGGTCGGCGGGCAGCAATCCGGCAACGCCCAACAGACGCGCCTGGAGCGCCTCCGGTTCCGGCGGATTTTGGGCTTCGCCGACGATGCGGGGGCGCAGTTCGGCCAGGCGGCGCATCGGCCAGGCGTTGTGCTTGAAGCCGAGCGCGGCCAGCAGTCCTTCCCAAAGGGCCTGCTCCCATCCAGCGTCGCGGGCGCGGGCGGCAAACTGGCCGGCTTTGCGTTGGAGGCGGACCCGGGCGGCCTGGCCCAGCAGTTCTTCCCGCCACGCCACGGGCAGTTCATGGAACGCCGGGGCGCAGCGGCCGGCCTGGCCAGCCGGGAGGTCGGCGCCCGGCCCGGCATCGAGCCAAAGCTGGAGTTCCGGGAGCGGCGCGTCGAGTGCCTGACGGATGGAAACCGTCGGCAAGGCGCCCGGGCCGGAACCGGGTTCCCAGACGACGTGCAGGCGGACATTGCGGTAGGCAACATTTTCGTGGTGGCGGTGTTGACGCCAGTTGCCAGGATGAAGATCAATTTCGACATCGCCCGCCTGCGGAACATCGTCGCCGACTTGCACGACGGCATCGCGGAAATCCGGGCCGGCCTCGCGATTCCAAAAGCCGGGGTGAAGAACGGTCACCGGCCGACCGTCCAACGTGCTCAAGGCGCCCCGGCGGAGCCGCTGGTGGCGCCACACTTGTTGCAGCAGACGCTCGGAGGGCGGTCCTTCGTGGGCGGTTTCCCGCAAACCGGCGTCGGCCGCGGCCCCGGCCCGCCAACGAAGGTAGAGATCGCACGGGAACACGGGCATGATGCATTGCTTTTCGCGCCGGAGTTCGCCAATGTCAAGCTTCCGTACGGGCGGGTAATGTTCCAGTTGAATGGACCGCGGCTGTGTCGGAGACCAGCCGCATCGTTTTCGGCCGGCTGCGGCTGACGCTGTGCGCACAGCCGTGCTCCTGGACCGGCCGCGCGCGGAATGAACGGAATGTCATCAACAATGTCCTTTGCCGCATGAAAACATTCTTACCCAAGGTGGGCTTTGGGGCCCTTGGCATAGTGTGGCTGGCGGTCGGTCTGGCCGCAGCGGAACCCGACATCCGCCGCGATGCCACGGTCGAAGCCGTGGCCCGCGCCATGCCCAGCGTCGTCAACATCGCCACCGAGGAGTTGGTCGAAGTGCAGGATCCCTTCGGCCAGATGCTCCAGGAATTCTGGGGTCCCTATTACCGGCGCCGGCCCGCCCAGGCGCAATACAGCCTGGGTTCGGGCGTGATCATTGACGAGGCGGGCTACGTGCTCACGAACGACCACGTCGTCCGCCGCGCCAGCCGGGTATGGGTCAAGCTTTCGGAGGAAGCCGGCGGCAAGCTCTACGAGGCGGAGGTGGTCAACTCGACGGCGCGCAGCGACGTGGCCTTGGTGCGGCTGAAGGCCGAGCCGGGCGAGAAGTTCCAGCCGGTGCGGTTCGCGGCCAACGATGACCTGCAACTGGGCGAGACGGTGCTGGCGCTGGGCAACCCGTTCGGTCTGGGCGGCTCGGTGACCCGGGGCATTCTCAGTTCGAAGAGCCGCCGGCCGCCGGTGGAAGGCAGTCCGCTGGACATTGCCGACTGGCTGCAGACCGACGCGGCGATCAACCCGGGCAACAGCGGCGGGCCGTTGATCAACCTGAGAGGCGAGATCATCGGCCTGAACGTGGCGATGTTTCGCGAGGCCCAGGGCATCGGGTTTGCCATTCCGATCCGGCGGGTCACCGAGGCGCTTTCGGAGATTTTTTCGCCCGGGTTGAAGCACCTCTGGCTGGGGGCGCGGATCCGTCCGGGCAGCGCGCCGGTCATTTCGGCGGTGGACCCGGGCAGTCCCGCCGACCGCGCCGGACTCCGTGCCGGCGACACCATTGTCAGCGTCAATGGCAAGACGCCGCGCGGTTACATTGACATCATCCAGGAGCTGAGCGCGAGCGGGGAGCAGCGGGACGTCGAACTGGCGGTGCAGCGCGGCACCGAGCGTCTGGAAGTGGCGGTGCGGCTCATCCGCGAGTCCGCAGTGTTCAACGCCGCGTTGATCAAGCGCAAACTCGGCATGAGCGTGCAGGAACTCACGCCCGACCTGGCCGAGCGGCTGGGGATCGCGGCCAGCCAGGGGCTGGTGGTCGTCGAGGTGGAGCCGGGCGGCCCGGCGGCGCAGGCGGGCCTCGAACGCGGTCACGTCATCACCGCCCTCGAAAGCCAGACGCTGGAAGACGTGATCGCGGCGGCAAAAATCTTGTATGCCAAAAAGAAAGGCGACAAGGTTGCGGTCGCCGTTCTGGTGCAGCGCCAGCGGGGCAACTTCGTGTTCATGCAGCGGGCGCGGGCGGAGTTGGCCGTTCGTTGAACCGCACCGCGGCGCCGGTGTTTCCCCAGACCATGAGCTACGGACCGATGATCGAAGTTCAGCATCTGACCAAGCGGTATGGCCGTCATGCTGCCGTGGATGATGTCTCCTTCACCGTCGGTCGCGGCGAGATCGTCGGCCTGCTCGGCCCCAACGGGGCGGGCAAGAGCACCATCATGCGCGTGCTCGCCTGTTTCCTGCCCGCCTCCTCCGGCACCGCCCGGGTGGCCGGTTTCGACGTGTCCCATGAGGCTGACGACGTCCGCCGCCGCATGGCCTACATGCCGGAGAACAACCCGCTGCACATGGACATGCGGGTGCGGGAGTATCTCAAGTTCCGGGCACGTTTGAAGGGACTCGGCGTGGCCGCCAGCCGCGCGCGCGTGGATGTTGTCACCCAGGAATGTGGACTAACCGACGTCAGCCGCAAGATCATCGGCACCCTGTCCAAGGGCTACCGGCAGCGGGTGGGGTTGGCCGACGCCCTCGTCCACGAGCCCGAACTGGTCATCCTCGACGAACCGACGATTGGGCTGGACCCGCGCCAGATTCGCGCGGTGCGCCAGCTCGTGAAAAACCTGGGCCGGCGCCACACCGTGCTGGTTTCCTCGCACATTCTCCCGGAGATCGAGATGACCTGCGAGCGGGTGCTGATCCTTCGCGAGGGGAAAATCCTGGCCGCCGACACCACCGCGAACCTGCAGGCGCGGATGAGCGGCGGGGGCACGGTCGTCGCGGAAATCGAGGCGCCGGTGACGGAGGTGTATGCGTGCTTCGAGGCGATGCCGGTGGTGGCGCATTGCGAAGTGGCGGCGGCGGCGGGTTCGTATTGCATCTGCACGCTGACGGCGGAGGCCGGAGTGGACCTGCGGCCGGTCGTGTTCGAAACCGCAGTGGCACGCGGGTGGAAGCTGCGCGAACTCACCCACACCCGCCACTCGCTCGAGGATATTTTCATGCAGATCACGCGGGCGGACCGCGAGGAGGAGGCCGCCTGATGCGCCCTTACCTCACCCTGCTGCGGCGCGAATTGAGCAGCTATTTCCTCGGGCTCAGCGGGTACCTGCTCATGGCCGCCGTGCTCATGCTGCTGGGCCTCAGTTTCATGCTCATGCTGGTCAATGGCCGGGGCGTGGCCTTCAACGCGCCGCTGACCGAGGTGTTCTACAACTCGTATTCTTTCTGGCTGGTGATGCTGCTGGCCACGCCGGTGATCACGATGCGCCTGTTCGCGCTCGAGAAATTCACCGGCACCTTCGAGGCGTTGATGACCACGCCGGTGAGCGATCTCGAAGTGGTGCTGGCCAAGTTTTCCGCCGCGCTGGTGTTCTACCTCGTCATCTGGCTGCCCATGCTCGCCTGCCTCCACATCGTGCATGCCTACACGCAGCCGGGCGAACCCTTCGAGTGGTGGCCCACGGCCAGCACCTACCTGGGCATCCTCCTGCTCGGCAGTCTCTTCCTCGCGATGGGCTGTCTTGCGTCCGCAGTCACCCGCAGCCAGATCATCGCCGCGACCATCGGGTTCGTGCTCGGCACTTCGCTGTTCCTCCTCGGCTTTCTCACCTTCGGCGTCACCTCCGGCAGCGGCTGGCTGGCCCGCCTGGCGCCCTACATTTCGAGCATCGCGCACATGCGGGATTTCGCCCGGGGCGTCGTGGATACGCGGCCAGTCGTCTTTTATATCAGCGGCACGGTCCTCTTCCTGTTCCTGACCTTGAAGGCGGTGGAGAGCCGCCGCTGGAAATAGCATGGATCCGGACGCCGTCAATCGCCCCAGTTTCACGCCCGTGCGCCGCTTTGGCATCTTCCTGAACGTGCTGCTGTCCGTCCTGGCGCTGCTCGCGGTCGTCATCATGGTCAACTACCTGGCCGAGCGCCACTACCACCGGTTTTTGTGGACCGGCGACGCCCGGTTCGATCTCTCCCCGCCGACGCGCCGGGTTCTGGCCGCCGTGACCAACGAAATCAAGGTGACGGTTTTGTTCGATCGCGAGAGCGCGCTCTATGGTGCGGTGTCGGGTTTGCTCAAGGAATATGCCTACGCCTGTCCCCGCTTGGTCATCGAAGAGGTCAACTACCCGACCGCGCCGGATCGGGCGGCGTGGATCGTCCAGAAGTACCAGTTGCCCCGCGTTGATGCCGACCTGGTGGTGTTCGACCTGAACGGCCGTTCCCGCGTCGTGCGGGCCTCGGAACTGTCCGAACTCACTGACTACGATCTCAGCGGGCTGCTGAAGGGCGGGCACGAGGTGCGGCGGATGGCGCTCCGCACCGAGGAGCGGTTCACCGCCGCCATCGCGGGGCTGCTCGAAGGCAGAGCGGCCACGGCCCTCTTTCTGACCGGCCACGGGGAGCACGACATGACCGACGACTCGCCGCAGGGTTACCGCGAGTTTGCGCGCCTGCTACAGCACAAGAACATCGGGTTGAAGCCGCTGCGGTTGGTCGGTGACACCACGGTGCCGGACGACTGCCAACTGCTGGTGATCGCCGGTCCGGCCCACCGGCTGGCGGACACGGAACTTGAGCGGATCGGCCGGTTCCTGCGCCAGGGCGGACGGGTGCTGGCCCTCGTGAGCTGGTATCGCGCCGAGAACGCGCCGACGGGGCTGGAAAAGTTGTTTGCCGAATGGGGCGTCGTGGTGGGTGACAACTATGTCTATGACCCGAAAAACAGCCGCAGCGGCAATGACGTGGTCTGCACCAACCTCTCCAACCACCCGGTCGTCCGACCGCTTCAGGGCAGTTCGATTTACCTGCTGGCGCCGCGTTCGGTCGAGCCGGCGCGCGCCGTGAACCAAAGCGGCGACTCGCCCAAGGTGAACCCGCTGATCTCGACTTCGGTGGACGGCGTCGGCTCCGCGGAACTGGCGGCCGACCGGACGCCCCGGCCCAATCTGCTGCGCGACCGCCACGGCGCCATCCCCCTGGCCGTCGCCGTTGAAAAGGGCAACCTGCAGGGGGTCGCCGCCGACCGCACCTCGACGCGCATGATTGTGGTGGGCGATTCCATCTGCCTGGGAAACGCGGCCTTCCAGTACGGCTACGACGCCAACGTGGATTTTGCCAACCTGGCGGTGAACTGGCTGTTGGACCGCCCGCAACATCTGGCGGGCATCGCGCCACGGCCGATCCGCGAATACCGGGTGAACCTGACCCGCACGCAGCTCGCCCAGGTGAAATGGTTGTTGCTCGGCGCGCTCCCCGCCGCTCCCCTGCTCGCCGGCGCCCTGGTATGGTTGCGCCGCCGTCGCTAGCCTCACCGCCTGGATGAATTCATCAACGACACGCTGGCTGCTGGTTCTCGCTGCGGGGCTGTTCCTGTTCATCGTGTTCGTTGAACGTCGCACTCCGGGCACGGCCGTCCAGGCCGATCGCGAGACCCGCCTCTTTGCCGACCTGGTCCCGACCGAGGTGTCGAGCATTGAATACACTCGCGGTACCAACCTGCTCTTCCGCCTCGAACGCGCGGGGGAGGACTGGCAGTATCGGGTTCCGTTTGTTTATCCCGCCGTAAATCGCGGTGTGGACCGCATGCTCGAGGCCCTGGTCGCGTTGCGGAGCCAGTCGCGAGTCACGCCGGGTGAGGTTCTCGCCCAGACCAACCGGCTTGCGGCGTTCGGGCTCGATCCCCCGGCGGCCACCCTTGCCTTCCGCCGCGGCGATCGGCGCACCGAATTGCGCCTCGGGGCCGCCACCGCTCTCGGCTCGCAGGTGTACCTTCAGATCGTCGGCCAGGGTGACCTCGCGGCGATTGACCGCGGTTTCCTCGAGAACCTGCCCGCCACCGCCAACGATTGGCGCGACCCGGCCCTGTTGTCGCCGACCGGGTTCGCGTTCGACCGTATCGCTGTCCGGCCCGGAACCAACGGGTTCGAACTCGCCCGCAACCCGACCAACCAGGTCTGGCGCCTGATGAAGCCCCTGTCCACTGCGGCCAACAACCCCAAGCTCCAATTCCTGCTCCACGAACTGGAACAGGCCCGCGTAGCCCGCTTCGTGAACGACGATCCGGCCGCCGACCTCGAAACGTACGGCCTGCTGCCGCCCGAACGGGAACTGGTGTTCAGCCGGGGCACCAACGATCTCGCCACCCTCCAGATCGGCCGCAGTCCCACCAACGCCCCCGCCGAGATTTTCGTCCGCCGCCCGGAAACCTCGAACGTCGTGGCCGTCGCCCGCAACCTGATCGAACCGTGGCTGGCCGATTTCCGGGAGTTCTGCGACCGCCGGCTCGTGGTCTTCAAGCCCGACGCGGTGGAGCGCATCGAGGTGCACGCCGACCAGGCCTTCGCGCTACAGCGCCTCGGCACGAACCAGTGGCAGATCGTCGAACCTTGCGTGGCTCCGGCCGACACGGTGCTGGTGCTCGAGTTCCTGGAAAATCTGGCCGAAATGCAATTCAGCCGCTACGAGCGTGAGGTGGCGACCGATTTCACCCCCTACGGGCTGACCCCTCCGCGGCGCGAGTTCACTCTCCGCGGCGCCGCCGTCAAAGCTCCCGCCGGAACCACCAATCCCGTGCTGGCGGGCCTCGACATCGGCCTGCCGGTGCCGAACGAACAGGGAGCCGCTTTCTATGCCCGGCGCCTGCCGGAGAACGCCGTGGTCACCGCGTTTGTAAGCGATCGCCTGCCGCGCGCCGCCTTTGAACTGCGCGATCACCGGATCTGGAGCTTCACGACCAACCAGATCGCCACCCTCACCGTCGAACAGTTCGGCGTCACCCGCAAACTCCTGCGCCTCGGTCCCCTCCAGTGGGTGCTCGCCGGGGCCACCAACACTCCGGTTGATGAGGTGCATAACGTCACGCTGGAGGAAGCCGCCGACCGGCTCGGCAGCCTCCGGGCCGACCGCTGGGCCGCGCGCGGCGACGACCAGCTCGGTCGTTTTGGCTTCGCCACCATGGACCACCAGGTGACGGTCGAGCTTCAGTCCGGCGCGAATCCCGACCGATACGTGATCCGCTTCGGCCGCCGCGCGCCGGGGCGGGGCGTTTACGCCGCGGTGCAGCTCGACGGCCAGCCGGAGCCGGTCATTTTCGAGTGCCCCGCCTCGCTCTATGAATTCATCCTCGGTGACCTGAGCGTGCCGCCGCCCGCCCGCTGATATGGCTGTCAACCGCCAACGCCTCTGGCGCCGGTTGCGCCTCCTCTTCCGCTGGTGCCGCATCGCCGTCCTGCTTTTCATCCTCGCGCTGTTGGTGGCCCTGATTTATCTCGGCCGCGTGGGCCTGCCGGATTTTCTGAAGAGCCGGCTGCAAACCGAGTTGCGCGACCGCGGGCTTGACCTCGGCTTCGAGCGCGCCCGGCTCAGTTGGTTCCGGGGCGTCGTGGCCGACGTCGTCACCGTCAGCCGGGCGAACCAGCCGGAAGCTCCCCAACTGGAGCTGGGCGAGATCGCCATCCAGCTCGACTGGCGGGCGGTGGCCCGCGGGCAGTTGAAGGTGGATGGCGTCCAGATCCAGCACGGTCGCCTGCAGTTGAACCTGGCCGAAACCAATCAGCCGCCGGAACCGTTCACGCTCGACCGGATCGCCACCCAAATTCGCTTTCAGCCCGGCGGACGCTGGGACCTCGAGGCCTTTGAAGCCGAGGGCCTGGGCGTGACCTTCCGCCTCACCGGCTGGATCAGCCACGCGACTGAACTTTCCCGCTGGACCACCGGCCGGCCGGTGGCCACCACCAACGCCCTGGCCTTGGCCACGTGGCGCGCCGAACTGCGGCAAATGGTCGAACTCCGCCGCCGGATGCGCTTCCGCCACCCGCCGGAGGTGCTGGTCCTCTTCCACGGCGATGCGCGCAACCCGGCCAGCTTCGCCGCGGACCTGCGGCTCCAGGTATCCGATGCGCAAACCGACTGGGGCAGTCTCGACAACCTCCGGCTGACGCTGCGGTTGAACACGCCGCCGCCGTCCAACGGCTGGTTCAACACCACGCTGCAGCTCGACGTGGACAATGCCCACACACCGTGGGGCGATCTCGACCAGGGGCGTCTGCAGGTCCGCTTGGCCAATCCGCCCACCCACCGCGTGCCCGCCCGGGTGGACCTCGAACTCTCTGCCCGCGAGGCCCGCACCGCCCGGGCCCGCCTCCAATTCGCACGGCTCCTGACCCACAGCCGCCCGCTGGACGACGCCGCGTCCCGCTGGGAAACCAAGCTGGACCTGGCCGCGGACGGTGTGGTTTACGGGCATTCCCGGTGGCGGATGAATCGGCTGACCGGCCAGGGCGTTCACACGTTGACCAACCTCTTCCCGGAATCCGCTCGCGCCACCGCGCAGGTCGCCTTGCCCACGCCGGAAGGCGCCGTGGGTGAAGTGACGGTGGAGTTGGCACGGACGAATCCCCCGCCGCCATTCACCGCCGCGTGGGGTCCGTGGACCAACCTCGCCCGCTTCCGTTTGGGTTGGAGCCTGCGGATTACCGATCCGCGTCAAGCCGGCGCCGACGCCGTGCTTTCCACCTGCGGCGGCGAATGGCTTCCGCCGCGGCTCCTCGTCACCAACTTCCATGCCGCTCAATTCGGCGGTGAACTGAACCTGGCGAAGGCGCAACTCGACGTCGCCACGCGCGTGCTCGAGTTCACCGGCCTCGACGCCCGCCTTGATTGGCGCCAGCTCGGCCCCCGCCTTCGCGGCGGCGTCACCAACTGGCTGAACGAGCTTGCCTGGTCCCGCCCGCCAACCCTGATCGGCGATGCCCGGTTGATTGTCCCGCCCTGGACCAACTCCCTTTCCACCTGGCCAGCCTTGGTTTGGCCGACCCTCGTGGCCACCGGCCACGTGGCGGCCGACGAACCCGGCTGGCGAGGCTTCACCGCGCAATCCCTCGCCGCCGACTTCACGCTCTCCAATCGTGTCTGGCAATTGCCCAGCCTCGTTCTGCAACGGCCCGAAGGCCGCCTCGAGCTCGCGGTGGAGCAGGAGCCGGACACAGGTCGTGCTCACGTCCGTTTGCACAGCGGCATTGATCCGATGGCGTTGCGGCCGCTGCTCGGCGAAGGCGCCGGCAAGGCGCTCGATCTATTCGAGTTCGCCGCCCCGCCGCAAATCGAGGCCGAGCTGCAGGGGCGCCTCGCCGACCCCGGGACCGTGGGCGCGCAGGCGCGGGTGCGCCTGACGAATCTCGTGTTCCGCAGCGAGCACTTTGACTCGGTGGATGCGAATCTCCAATTCACGAACCGCTACATCGTCGTCACCAACGTGCTCGTCACCCACGGCGACGAATGGGCCCGGGCCGAGGCCGTTGGGTTCAACCTCGACAGTTTCTGGGTTTATCTGACCAACGCGGAGGCCCGCATGGACCCCATGCGCGTCGGTCGCGTCATCGGCACGAATGTCACCCGGGTCATCGAGCCGTTCACCTTCCTCCGGCCGCCCACGGCGCGGGTCAACGGCCATGTGCCCGCACGGGGGAAAACCGACACGGCGGATCTGACGTTCGAGCTGGCCGGCGGCCCTTTCCATTACTGGCGCTTCAATCTCCCGGACCTCAGTGGCACCGTCCACTGGCAGGGCAACACCGCCACCCTGACCAACCTGGCCGGCGGATTCTACGAGGGCCGGATGGGACTCGCGATGCGACTCGACTTCGCACCGGGCGGCGCCGCGGATTTCTCCTTTGCCAGCAGCTTCACGAACGTGGACCTCCACGCGCTGGTCGCCGACGTGGTGATGCCGACCAACCAGCTTCAGGGCATCGTCACCGGCCGCCTGAACGTCACGCACGCGAACACGGGCGACTGGAAGAGCTGGGATGGCCACGGTGAGGTGACCATGAAGGACGGCTTCCTCTGGGACTTCCCCGTGTTCGCGATTTTCTCGCGATTGCTGAATGTGCTGCAGCCGGGCAGCGGCAACGCGCGCGCCACCGCCGCCAAAGCCACTTACCGGATCAACCGCAGCGTCATCCGCACCGAGGACCTCGTGGTGAAGGCCACGCCGCTGGGATTGCGGTTCAACGGTACCGTGGACTTCGCCGGCAACGTGGACGCCCATACGGAAGGCCAGGTGTTGCGCCGGACGCCGTTGATTGGCCCGCTGATCAACCTCGTCATGACGCCGCTCACGACGGTGCTCACCTACAAAGTCACCGGCACCCTGGGCAACCCGCACGCCGAACCACTCTACCTTCCGAACGTGATTCAAAAACTGTTCGATCCGGGCAGCCTGTTCAAGGAGAACCCGCCATCGGCCCCTCCCGCGCCGCCGTCCAAGCCACCCGCCGGGTGATCGTGAAGGCAAGGTCGTGATTGCCTTCCGTGAGTAATTGCATCAACCTCCGCCAACACTCCACCATGATGCAACGAAGATCCTTCCTCCGCGTCACCGCCACCGTGGCGGTGGGTTTCCAGATCGTCCCGCGCCACGTGCTCGGCCAGGGGCTCACCCCGCCCAGCACGAAGCTGAACATCGCCGGCATCGGCATCGGCGGCCAGGGCGGCGGCGTCCTGCAGGACATGAAGAGCGAGAACATCGTCGCGCTTTGCGATGTGGACTGGGCCAAGGCCGGAGGCACGTTCAACGCCTTCCCCAAGGCGGAACGGTTCAAGGATTATCGCGTGATGCTCGAACGCCGGAAGGACATCGAGGCCGTGATGGTGGCGACGCCCGACCACATGCACGCGCCGATCACGCTCGCCGCGTTGCGCGCCGGCAAGCATGTCTATGTCGAGAAACCGATGGCGCATTCCGTCGAAGAAGCGCGGCTGATGACGCAGGTGGCCCGCGAAACCGGCCTGGTCACCCAGATGGGCAACATGGGCCATGCCGGCGAGGGCTTGCGGCTCACGCGGGAATGGATCCAGGCCGGCGCCATCGGTCCGGTGCGCGCCGTGCACGGCTGGAGCGATCGTCCGGGAAACTGGTGGCCGCAGCCGGCCATGCGCCCGGCCCAGGGAATGCCCGTGCCCGCGGAACTCGATTGGAACCTCTGGCTGGGGGCGGCGCCCGAGCGGCCCTATCACCGCGCCTATCATCCGTTCGCGTGGCGCGGGTGGTTCGACTTTGGCACCGGCGCCCTGGGCGACATGGCGGTGCACAACCTCGATCCGGCCTTTTATGCGCTCGACCTGGGCGCCCCCGTCTCCGCCGAAGCCAGAACCTCCGGCCTGGGCGCCGAAACCTATGCCGCCTGGCAGATCATCACGTTTGCTTTTCCGGCCCGCGGCGCGCAGCCACCCGTGAACATGACCTGGTGGGACGGCGGCAAACTCCCCGGCAAACCCGTTCATCTGGCGGATGAAGTGGACTTGGGGGACAACGGGATTCTGTTTCTCGGGGACCAGGGGACGATCCTCTGCGGCGGCTGGTCCGGCCCACCGCAGTTGTTCCCCGCCGCCCGCCGCGCCGCGTTCCGGCTCCCGGCGAAAACGATCCCGCGGTCCATCGGCCATCGCGCCGAATGGATCCAGGCCTGCAAGGACCGCAAGCCCCAGGACGCGAAGGCCGGCTTCGCCTATTCGGGTCCGTTCACCGAAGCGCTGCTCGTGGGCAACCTCGCCACGCGCCTGCAGAAGCCCATCGAATGGGACGCCGGGGCGATGCGGGCCGCGAACGCCCCCGAGGCCGACCGCCTCATCCACAAAAACTACCGCGCCGGGTTCGGCATCGCATGACGCGGCTCCGCTTCCAAGTTCAGGTGCTGGGGGCTGCGTGGCTGGCGGCCGGCATTCTGCACGCGGCTGCGGTGCCCGCCGCGCCGGAGGCCGCCGGAGAGGCCTGGCTGCCGCAGCGCCTGGAGTGGTATCAGGACCTCAAATTCGGCTTCATGATGCACTGGGGCGCCTACAGCCAGTGGGGTTGCATCGAGTCCTGGCCGCTGGTCGAGGAGGACAAATGGGCGCGACCGGACAACCTCGCGGCCTGGATGGAGCGGGGTCGGGACATCGAGCGGTTTAAGCGCGATTACTGGGCGCTGCCCGCCACCTTCAACCCCGCGAAATTCGACCCGCGTCGCTGGGCCCGGACCGCCCGCGCCGCCGGCATGAAATATGTCGTGTTCACCACCAAACACCACGACGGCTTCTGCATGTTCGACACGCGGTTCACCGATTATCGGGTCACCGCGCCCGCCGTGCCGTTCCACACGAACGTCCACTCGAACGTGGTGCGGGAGGTGTTCAACGCGTTTCGCGGGCAGGGGTTCGCCATCGGCGCCTATTTCTCCAAGGCCGACTGGCATTGTCCCGATTACTGGGATCCCGCGGTCCCGGCCCGCACGCGCAATCCGAACTACGACGCCCATGCCCAACCCGAGAAATGGCGGCGGTTCGTGGATTACACGCACGGACAGATCGAGGAACTGATGTCCGGTTACGGACCCATTGACATCCTGTGGCTCGACGCCGGACAGGTGCGGCCGCCGGACCAGGACCTCCAGATGGACCGCCTCGCCGCCATGGCCCGCCGGCACCAGCCCCGGCTGATCGTCGTGGACCGCACCGTCGGGGGGCGCTACGAGAACTACCGGACCCCGGAGCAGGAGGTGCCGGAAAAGCCGCTTCCTTACGTGTGGGAGACGTGCATGACGATGGGCGACCAGTGGTCGTTTAAGCCTAATGACAACTATAAGTCCACTCACCGCCTGATCCACCTGCTCGCGGACATCGTCGGCAAGGGCGGCAATTTCCTGCTCAATGTCGGTCCACAGCCTGACGGGGAATTGCCGGCGGCCGCGGTGGCGCGGATGCGGGAGATCGGTGCGTGGCTGAAAGTGAACGGGAACGCCATCTACGGCACCCGGCCGGTCGCACCTTACAAGGAGGGCCCGGTCGTGTTCACGCGGAAGGGACACACCGTGTTTGCGATTTTCCTGACCGCGGGCGAAGGCGATGGCCCGCCGGAGCGGGTGACGTTGGCCGCCCTGCGTCCCTCGCCGAATTCAAAGATTCACCTGCTGGGCGTCAGCAAAGCGCTGGCTTGGCAGACGGCCGCCGACGGCCGGACCACCATCGAGGTGCCGGCGGCGGTCCGCAAGTCGCCGCCGTGCCATCACGCGTTCGTCTTCCAATTCACGCCGGCAAACGACTGATGCAAAGGCGGCCCATGCGATGGCATTTCCTCGTGCTGGTGGCGCTGGCAGTCCTCCTTGGAGCGACGCCGGCCGCCGCTCGGTCAACCTCGTCCACGCCGCCGGCCATGTTGCGCCCCGTGGACGTCAGTGCCGCGCCCGGCCTTTTCGTCTGGACCGACACCTGCAATGTCTATGCGGTCCAAGACGGCGAGACGGCGCTGCTTATTAACTTCGGTGATGGCAGCGTGCTCGATCATCTCGCGGAGATCGGCGTGAAACGGGTCGAGTGGGTGCTGTTCACGGACCATCACCGCGAGCAGTGCCAGGGAGCACCGCGCCTGCGTGGCACGGGAGCCAAAGTGGCGGCGCCGGAGGCCGAACGGGCCCTGTTCGAAACGCCGACGGCGTTCCGAAAAATGAACGTGAACTTGGGTGATCGCTTCACGATCCACAGTGCCAGCTACGTGCGCCCGCCCATCCAACCCATTCCCCTCGATCGCGCCTTCCGCACGAACGACACGTTTGCCTGGCACGGGCGCGAGTTCCTTTGTCTGGACACACGCGGCAGCAGCCCGGGTGGCATGTCCTATCTCCTGCGCGAGGGCGGGCACTGGCTCGTGTTCAGCGGCGACGTGATGCTCGACGGGGCGAAGATGCACACGTGGTTCGACACGGAATGGGACTACGGCTTCGCCGCGGGCATCCAGGCGCTCCGGCGTTCGGTGGCGCTGCTGGCCCGCTACCAGCCGGCCCGGCTCCTGCCATCGCACGGACCCGTCGTGCAAAACCCGGAAGCCCAGTGGCCGCAGTTCGGCGAAAAGCTGGCGCGGCTCGAACCGCTTTATGTCCGTGGCTACGGCGTCGAAGGCGCCTCGGTGGCCTACCAGGACAAGGTTTCGACACCGACCGTGGTCTCGAATGTCTGGCAGGTGTCGCCGCACCTGTTCAAATTCAAACGTCTGAATTTCTGGCCCAATTTCGGGCTGATCCTGGCCGACAACGGTCATGCGCTGGTGGTGGACTGCGGGTTGCTCGACGAAATCTTCCTCGATACGGCGCTGGCCGGACTGAAAGCGCACTACGGCTTGAAGGCGATTGATGCGGTCATCATTTCCCACATGCACGGCGACCACTTCCTCGAAGCGCCGCATCTGCGCGAAAAATGGGGCGCGCCCATCTGGGCCCTCGCGAACATGGTGGACAAGATGGAGCATCCCGAGTGGTTCGATTACTCCGCGCCCATCCAGGCTTATGGCAAGATCGGGTCCGACGGCCGGCGCCTGACCGGCGTCAAGGTGGACCGGGCCTTCCGCCCGGGCGAAACGTTTCGGTGGCAAGGGCACTTGTTCACGGTGGACTGGATGCCGGGCCAGACCGAGTTTGCGTTGTGTCTCCATGGCCGCGTTGATGGCCGGATCGTCGCCTTCACCGGCGACAACATTTTCGGCGACCCGGACGACGTCAGCCAGACCGGTCACGAGGCCATGGTGGCCCACAACAGTGCGATCCTCGAAGAGGGTTACATTGAAGGAGCGGAATTGCTGCACCGGCTCCAGCCTGACGTCCTGGTCGGCGGTCATTCCTTCGTCATGGGCCATCCCGCGCAGTTCATCGAACGCTATCGTCGCTGGTCCTACCAGATGCGCGACGCCTTCCAATCGCTCAGCCCCGACCCGGACTATCGCTACTGGTTCGATCCGTTTTGGGTCCGCGCCCAACCCTACCGGGTCACGCTGCGTCCCGGCGGCAGCGTGACGGTGGACCTGCACGTGCGCAACTTCCGGTCGCGGGCGCAAACCCACCGCATCGAGATCCACACGCCGCCCGACCTGATTGCCGAGACGTCCGTGCTGACCGGCCGCCTCGCAGGCGTCTCCCGTCGCGTGTTTCCGCTGCGCTTAAAGGCGACCGCGGGGGCGGGGGCGGGAGTTCACCTGGTCAGCTTTGATGTGACGCTCGACGGCCAGCGTTACGGGGAATGGTTTGACCTGATTGTGAACGTCGAACCTGTGCCCGCGGCGCAGCCGGCCGGCAATTAGCGCGCCTGAGAGCGCAACGTGGACGGCAGGATTGCTGAGCGGATCTCCTGCCTATCCGCGATGGCGGTTGAACGCCACCGCCAGCGGACACCATGCCAGCCGGGCGCACGGGAGCAGCGTCACCGAGGCAAGCGCCCGCATGTGGTTTCCATGACTGCCCACCGTCCAGATCGCTCCCAGCGCCAACAGCGCCCAGACCGCCGTCGCCACCGCGGCTGATCGCAGCCGGAGGTGTCCGCCCCGCACCACGAGAACGACGCCGGTCACGGCGAGCAACAACTTGACCGTCAGGAGCGCGACCACGACCCACAGGGCGGGCGCGCTTTCGCCTTCGCCGTCGAGATAGCCGGCGAGTTGCCAGGTGCCCATCCAGGCCAGCAGCGTCGGCACCAACAGCGTCGGCAATCCCTCGAGCCGCCCGGTCAGCAGGAGCGGCAGCGCGCCGATCATGACGTGGGCACTGACGATCGCGAACCAGACGAGCATCGGGAGCATGTCCGGGAAACGCGGGTAGCCGGGCGGCATGTTCGGGAGGCTGACCGCCAGCAGGACGACGATTGGCACCCAGACGGTGAGAAACGCGAGCAGCATGGCCAGCAACCGCGGCGCCAGCAGACCGCCGGCATTCACCGGCAGGGTCGCGCGGAACGAGGTGAACCCGGTCTTGAAGACGCCCAGCGATTCCCCGGCCACCACCATCCCCGCCGGCGCAAGCCAGAGGAGGCCCCAAAGCATCAGGTAATTCAAGGCCGCCATGGTCGCCACCTCGGAGAACCATCTCCGTTCGGGCTGGTAGGAATGCATCCCGGTGATGACGGCGATGCTGATCAGCGTTGCCACAGCCAGCCAGCTCAACGCGAACGCACGCCACAGCGGCCGTGCCTCCGCCCAGACCAGCGCGGCGAAGGGCGAACGCAGTGGCCCGGCAGCCACGCCGTTGTGTCGGCGCGCCGCCCGCCCTGGCAGCGCCAGTGAAAACCCGCCCGGCCAGTCGCCGCGGCGATGCGCCCGCGCTACGCCGATGCCGGCCAGCGCCAGGACCAGCGACACACCCGCCATGTAACGCATGACCTCGCCCCGTTGCACCGCCCAGCGCGGTGAGGTCGGCGGCGCGAACGCCAGCCAGAGCGCCACCAATATCAACGGCGCCGCGAGCGTCCAGAACTGCGCCGGTTTCCGCGGCGTGACCCAGGAGATTGTCTGAACTACCGCCATCAAACCCAGCAGCAGGACGAGGTGATACCGCGCGTCGGTGCCCGGCAACAGGCGTTGAACCAGCGGCGACCACGCGCTGTGCACGGCGGCAATCGCGGCCCAGCCGAGGGTCAGCGGCAGCAGCACCAGCACGGTCGCCGGCACCGGCAGCACGAACCACCGGGTGGTCATCGAACTGAACCGCCAGCCGCCATGGCTTTCCATGAGGGTGAACGGCGCGAAGCCCAGGATGAGCGAGGTCAGCCAGAGCAGGACGCCGGTCTGGCGGAAGGAAATCATGCCCGGGTCGTCGGGCGGCGCGCTGGCGATCGCGTGCGCCAGCCACGCGCCCACGCCCCACAGAACGAGCAGGGCGGGCAGGAGGACCCGGCTCTTCCAGAGCATCTCCCAGGCGAGCGCGCGCAGGGGCGACCCATGTGCCAGCACCGCGTTCGTGCGGGGGGCCACCGGAATCGGACAAGTGATCGAGTTCATGACCAGCTCCCTTTCAAGAAATGACGCTGCGATGCTGGATGACGTCTTCAGCCGGTGGCGTGACCGACGCGGGCATGGAAGATTTCCTCGAAGGTCGCGCCCCCTTCTTCGAGCAACTGGCCGCCAAGTTCGCGCAACGCCGGCGCAAATGCCTCGGGTGTGCCATTGCAGATGAGCGTCCATTCGCCCGGCCCGCCGGACACGAACAGGGCGCCCGGCAAGCCGGCAAGGCGCGCTATCGGGACGTTGGCCTGCACCACCACCCGGCGATGGCGTTCCATCACGGCGGCCAGCGGTCCGTGCAACACCAGGCGGCCGTGGGCCATCATCGCGACGTGATCTGAAACCCGCGCGATCTCATCGAGGAGATGCGACGAGAAGAGGACCGTGCGGCCGTGCTCGGCGACCGCCCGGACGACGGCTTCGAGCAATTCACGGCGCACAATGGGATCGAGGCCGGAACTCGGTTCATCCAGAACCAGCAACTCGGGCCGGTGCGCGAGGGCGACGATCAGCCCGGCCTTGGCCAGCTCGCCCTTCGACAGGTGGCGAAGCATGGCATCGGGCGCCAACTGGAATTGTTCGCGCAACTGCTCGGCGTAGGCCGCGTCCCAGCCGGGACGGAACGCGCGGCTGTAGCGCAGCAGTTCGCGGACGGACATCCACGGCGGCAGGTCGCGGTCCTCGGACAAATAGCCGAGCCGCGCCAGCACCCGCACGGGGTGGGCCGCGGGATCGAGGCCGAACACGCGGACGGTGCCGCTTTGCGCGCGCAGGAGGCCGAGCAGGTGACGGATCAGCGTGGTCTTGCCCGCGCCATTGGCGCCGACCAGGCCCAGGACAATGCCGCCCGGCACCGCCATCGTCACGTTGTCCAGGGCGAGCTTGCTGCCGAACCGACGGGAGAGCCGGTCCACTTCGATGAGGTTGGTGTTGTTCATGATTGCTCCTTTTTCTTGAGGTTGGCGTAACGTTCGCAGACCAGACGGATGATCTCCTCGACGCTGGTGTTGAGGTGCGCGGCGTCGGCGAGCAACGAGTCCACCTTGGCGCTCAGCGCCTCGCGACCGGCGCGCGAGGACAGGCGGGTCGGGTCCTCGGCCACGTAGGTGCCCGACCCGTGCCGCCGCACCACCAGGCCCTCGTTTTCGAGCTCGGCGTAGGCGTGGACGACCGTGTTCGGGTTGATCACCAGCTTTTCGGCCAGCGCGCGGATCGTCGGCAGTTCCTGGCCGGGCCGGAGCCGGCCGGAGGCGACCAGGTATTTCACCTGGTTCACGATCTGCCGGTACACCGGCACGCCGTCCGAGGTGGAGAGCCGGATTTCCATGCCTCAATCCTCGCGCGCGGCCGGGACGGGCGAGTCGCCCGTGCCACCCAGTTTGGACGGGTCGGTCCCGCCGCCGTTGCCGAGTTGGTTGACAAGTGTCATAGCCGTCTATTACACTCAGACATGACACCTGTCCAGTCGTCACGCGCTGTTTCCCGGGAAAGGGCGAGGGAAGAAAAACGCGGCTTCGGCGTGACGATGCGATTTCAAGGTGGTCAAAGCCCTCAGAAACGCGGTCCCGCCGCTTGGCCCGGCCGCCTGTAAAGAAAACCAGATTCGTTCAAATCAATTGCCAAATGTATGAATAGCATCAAACACTCGCTGTTCGGTCTCCTGGGGCTGGGGCTCGTGCTGGCCACGCCTGGCCGGGGACGCGCAGCGGAGGCCACGATCGCGCCCGCGGCCACGAACCTGATCGAAACCCATCTGCAGGCCATCGGCGGCCGGGCTGCGCTGGGCCGGATCACCAACCTCGTCTTCAAAGGCACCGGCCGGGAAGGCATGCAGGAATTCAGCACGACGCTGGCATTGAAGGCGCCCGGCTTCATGCTGCTCACCATGCAGTCCGCCGAGGGAGTGAAGTTCCAGCACGCCCGCGACCCGCAGGCGCGGTTGTGGTCCTGCCGCCCGGACGGGGTCCGCGATGTCACCGATCCGCAGGACCAGGGGGTCATTCTCGACCTGATCATGGCGGCCTCGCCGTTCGGTTACTTGCGCATGGCTGAGCTTTACGGTGGCGGTGCCAGCGCCCTGGTCTGGAGCAACAACCACACCTATTACATGGTCCGCGAGAAGACGGAAACGACGCCGCGGCTGTGGTTCGACGCCGAAAGCGGCCGCCTGGCGCGCGTCGGATTGTTGACGCTCGAGGACTACCGGGAGGTGGGCGGGATCAAATTGCCGCACGCGCTCCGGATGAACAACCAGATCAGTTTTGAGTTCACCGAGGTCAAACTGAACCCCGACCTGCCGGACTCGATGTTCGAGCGGCCGAAAGGCGTGCCCGCCGCCCCGCCGCTGTCGGGCCAGCCCCGGTTCAAGACGCTGACCTCCGCGACGGGCAAGCTGGAGATCGTCCGCACGCCGGGCCCGCTGCAGTTCCGGCGGGGCAAATCCACCCAGATTGGCCATTGGGACCCGAAGTCTTTGCGGCCGGATCAGGTGGACCTTCGCAGCTACGACCTCTCCGCGCTGGACCTGCAAGACCGGCTGACCGACCTGGAGCACGCCCTTTTCGACAACCGCACGCGCTGGCCGGCGCAGTTGCCGGTGGGGTTTGAACCGCCGCGGATTATGGACGTGGGGCGCAACCCCGGCCTGGGCGTCCGCGCGGTGCACGCCCGGGGCATCACTGGCCGCGGGGTGGGCATTGGGATCGTTGACCAGCCCCTCCTGGTCAACCACCAGGAATACCGTGACCGGCTCCGGCTCTATGAGGAGATTCATTCCCAGGAAAACGGCGATGCTTCGATGCACGGGCCGGCGGTCACGTCCATCGCCGCGGGCAAAACGATCGGCGTGGCGCCGGGCGCCGAGCTTTATTACGTCGCGGAATGGCACCAGGACAACCAGGGCGAACTCGACTTCACGCCGCTGGCCCAGGCGGTCAACCGCCTGCTCGACGTGAACGCGACACTGCCGGCTGGGCACAAGCTCCGCGTCATCTCCATTTCCGTGGGCTGGTCGCCCGACATGAAAGGGGGCGCCGCGGCGGATGCGGCGGTCCAGCGCGCCCAGCGCGACGGCGTGTTCGTGATTACCTCGGCCCTGGAGCGGCACTATAATTTGAAGTTCCATGGGCTCGGCCGCGAACTGCTGCCGGACCCCGACCGGTTCGAGTCGTACGGTCTCGGGTCCTGGTGGGCGAACACGTTCTGGAACGGTACCCACCGGTTCGCGCCGGGCGAACGGCTGCTGGTGCCGATGGATGCCCGGACCACCGCCGGTCCGACGGGACCGGAGGATTATGCGTTCTACGCGGTCGGCGGCTGGAGTTGGTCGGTGCCGTGGATTGCCGGCCTTTACGCGCTGGCGTGCGAAGCGAAGCCGGACATCACGCCGCAGGAATTCTGGGCCACCGCGCTCAAGACGGGCCGCACGGTGAAAGTCACCTTGGACAAGGAAACGGCCGAACTCGGCACGATTGCCGATCCCATGGCGCTGATCCAGGCGCTCAAACCGGGCTGGTGAGCGGGAACCGCCCCGGATGGCGACGGGGGGGCGCGGTTGCTTGCTTCCTATGAACCGCCAGCGTATTTTTCAGCCATGAGCAAGTATCGTGTTACTTTGATTGAGCATGCGGACGGCGTTTCCGTGAGTTGTCCCGCGCTGAAAGGCTGCCATTCGCAGGGCCGCACACGCGAGGAAGCCTTGAACAACATTCGCGAGGCGATCCAGGAATGGCTGGCGGCGGAAGCCGACGAGTCGAGACACTTCAAGGTGAGCGAAGCCGAAGTCATGGTTTGATATGCCGAAACTTCCCGGTATCCGACATCAAGACGCCATTCGCGTCTTTGAGAAGCTCGGCTACCGCGTCATCCGGCAAGGCGGGCATGTCGTCATGTCCAACGGTGAGACGCGGCTGGTTATTCCGCGGGCCGATCCGATCGATCCTTACACCATGGGCGGCATAGCCCGCGACGCGGGCCTGACCCCGGACGAATTCCGGAGGCTGGCATGAAACGGCGGCCCTGGATTGACCTGGCCAACGCCGGCGTGTGCGATGCACCGGCTTTGCCATTTGATACGGACATGTGTGCCAATACACAGGACCCGTTTATGCGAGAACCACTGCGTCGGTCCGAATAGAATATCATGTGTGAGTTCCCATATTCGGTGAGCTTCTGTGTTGTGCACCCGTCCATCGCGCCGGAAGAAATCACGCGCGCGTTGGGGATGAAGCTAGACTCTCAGTCGGAGGCTGGTAAGGAACGCCTCAGTTTTCGCGGAAAGCCATCAGGCCGGAAAGCGGTTCTGAGCTATTGGCAGTGCAAACTCCGCCATGCGCAACGAGTGAGTTCGGAAGACGTCACCCTTGACGACTTCTTGAAGCATCGGTTGGCCGAGCTGGAAAAGAACAGATCGTTTCTTGCTCAAATCATCAGCGACGGCGGCAAGGTGTTTTGCGACATTGGCTGGGATGCGCGCTCACCTTGTACCACGGGTGTTTTCGATCATGGGACACTTGCTGCGTGTGGGCGGCTTGGAATTCACTTGGAAATCAATGTCACGGTCCCGGAGGCATGGGGTCGCAGAAACCGAGGACGCGCAGCATCTCCGTCATGACCGCCACAGTGCCTCATTTGGTGCGGAAGTTCCGCGGTCGAGCCGCAGCGCTGGTGCGACGGCCAAATTCATGTTCAGGTAACCGTAGATGATGAACGCCCACGCCATGAAAACTCGTTCCCCGTTCGGACTTTTATCCCTGGTGGCCTTGCTTGGGTTGCTCGCCCCCGGTGGTGTGTGTCCGCGCATCGCCGCGGAAGCAACGGCGGCCCCGGTCAACGTCATCCTCTGGTTCGACACAGAGGACTATCTGCTGCCCGCCGATGACGATGCGACCCGGCGCCTGGGCGAACTGCTCACCGAGCGCGGCATCCGCGCCACGTTCAAGGTCGTGGGCGAAAAGGCGCGCGTGCTGGAGCGACGCGGACGCCAGGATGTCATCGCCGCGCTCAAGCACCACGACATCGGCTACCACTCCGATTTCCACTCGGTTCATCCGACCCCGACCGAATATCTGGCCGAATGCGGCTGGCTGGACGGCATCGCTGAGTTTGCGCGGCGCGAAGGTGGCGGCGCGGCCGATGTGCGGCGCATTTTCGGCCTTCCCACCCTCGCGTGCTACGGTCAGCCGGGTTCATCGTGGGCGCCGCAGGCGATTGCCGCGCTCCGGCAAATCGGGGTCGCGCCGCGCGGCGTGCCCTGCTACGTGGATGAAGATTCGCATGTGCGACTGGACGGCAAGCCGTTCTGGTATGCCGGGGCCTTGAACGTCTTCGGCATGAACCCGAACCTCGCCCGCATGGAACTGCACGACCCCGAGGCCGTCGAGCCGGCGAAGAAGAAGGTTTCGGCCATCGCGGAACGGTTGCGCGGCGAGGGCGGCGGCTTGATCAGCATCTTCTATCATCCCTGCGAGTGGGTGCACCGCGAGTTCTGGGACAGCGTGAACTTTGCCCGCGGCGCGAACCCGCCACGCGAGCAGTGGAAAGCGCCGGGCCAACGCCCCGCCGCGGAAACGGAAGCCGCCTTCAAACGGTTCGCCGACTATGTTGATTACATCCGCGCCCTCCCCGGCGTTCACTGGGTCACGGCCAGTGACTTGCCGGCGCTCTACCTGGACCTCGTCCGCTCCGAGGGCGCAACCGAAGCTGACCTGGATGAACTCGCCCAGCGGATCCACCACCGGAGCGTCGGCGGCGTGGACTACCAGCGCCTCGGCCCGCGAGTCTATTCCGTTGCCGATCAATTCGAGCTGCTGACGCTCGCGCTCAGCGACGTCATGGCCGGCCGCGCGCCGGCATTCCCCGTCAAAGCGGGCGGACTGTTCGGACCGGATGCGCCACCGCCGGCGGCTCCCGTGCTGACGAGCCTCGATGGGCTCGCGTTCCGCGACGCCCTGCGCGACGTGCGTAACTTCATCCAGGTCGAGCGTCGGGTTCCGGCCCGCGTGTTCGTCGGGGCGGAGGCCGTGCCGCCGGCCGATTTCCTCGCGGCGATGGCGGCAGCGTGGAATTTCCACCGCCAGCATGACGGACCTCTGGCCGGGCAAACTGTGTTGTTGGGCCACGAGGTGGGGGTTCTTCCCGAGCGCCACCTCGCGAAGGACACCCCGGAGTTGTTCGGTGGTTGGGTGATTCACAAAACCGGCTTCCGCGCCCCGCAGCTCATGGAATTGGCGCGGCTGCAGGCGTGGACCTTGAAGCCCGCCACGGCGAGGCCGTGACGCTTAGCATGATCCTCCCGCAACTGAAATCGAACCCGACCCGCAGACCGGCCGGTTCCCTGGCCGGCCCCGGCGTATTTGCCTTGATTGGGTGCTGCTCCGCCGTGCCCGCGCAGCGGACGTTCACGGTGCCAGCGCCTCGGCTTGACGCGTGTCCGGCGGTCGCCCATAACCAACAGCACATCCGTGAGTGAAGCAACGCAAGCGACCCCGCCCAACGTGATCTCCCGGGCGCCAGCCAGCACGACGCCGCTGGCCACGGGCGATTCCGCGGTACCCGGCCCCATTTCTCCGCCCCGGCGCCTGCAGTCCCTCGACGCCTTTCGCGGCGCCATCATGCTGCTGATGGCGTCGAGCGGGTTGGGGATTCCGCAAGTGGCAAAGCATTTCCCAGACAGCGCGGTGTGGAAGTTCCTCGGCGACCAGTGCGACCACACCCCGTGGGCGGGTTGTACGCTCTGGGACCTCATCCAGCCGGCGTTCATGTTCATGGTGGGCGTGGCGCTGCCGTGGTCGGTGGCCAACCGGCAGGCGCGCGGGCAGAAGTTTGGCGTGATGTTCGGCCATGCGCTCTGGCGGGCTTTACTGCTTGTGTTGCTCGCGGTGTTCCTTACCTCGGCCTGGAGCAGGCAGGCCGAATGGTCTTTCACGAATGTTCTCGCGCAGATTGGCCTTGGCTATCCGTTCCTCTTTCTGGTCGCGTTCACGAAACCGCGCACGCCGTGGCTCGTCGCGTTCGCCCTCTTGTTCGCCTGCTGGTTTGCCTATGCGCTGCATCCCTTCCCGCCGGCAAGCTTCGACTGGCAGGCCGTGGGCGTGCCGGCGGACTGGCCGCGCCTCAGCGGCTTCGCGGCGCATTGGGAAAAGAACGCGAACTTCGGCGCCACGTTTGATTTGTGGTTTCTCAACCTTTTCCCGCGTGAAGGGCCGTTCACGCACAACGCCGGCGGCTATCAGACCCTCAACTTCATCCCCGCGCTGGCGACGATGATCTTTGGCCTGATCGCCGGCCGGCTGCTGCGCAGCGAACTCACGATCGCCGACAAGCTGAAGCGCCTCGTCATCGCGGGGATGGCCGGGATCGTGCTCGGGAAAGTCCTTGAACTGGCCGGCTTCTGCCCGATCGTGAAGCGCATCTGGACGCCGAGTTGGGCGTTCTTCAGCGGCGGGTGGGTGACGCTGCTGCTTGCGGGCTTCGTCGCGCTCCTCGACTGGCGCGGCTGGAAGCGCTGGGCCTTCCCGCTGGTCGTCGCGGGGTTGAATCCGATCACGCTGTACTGCCTGTGGCAGCTCACGGGCGGGTTCATCCGCGAGAGCCTCAAGACCCACCTCGGCCAGCGCGTCTTCGAACGCTGCGGCGCGCCTTATGCCCCGATGCTCGAACGGAGCGCGGTACTGCTCGTCTTCTGGCTCATCCTCCTGTGGATGCACCGGAAAAAGATCTACTTGAGAATTTGATCCACCCCGGCCTACAAGAACGCCGGCACTCTTATGAAAACATTTCGTTCCTTTCCCTGGATATTGTTCCCGCTCGCGCTCGCCGGGGGGCTCGCCGCCCAGGAATCATCCCCGGAGCAATTGTTGCTCAAGGATTTCAGACCACGGTCGATTTACCAGGTGCCGGTGACGCATTTGGACAAGGCCCGGTTCCCGGTGATCGACCTGCACAGTCACGATTACGCGAAGGAGGACGGGCAAATCGCGGAATGGGTGCGCACCATGGACGGACTGGGCATCAAGAAGTCCGTCATTCTTAGCTGCGCGCACGGGAAGGCATTTGACGCCATCGTCGCCCGGTACAAGAAGTATCCAGGGCGCTTCTCGGTCTGGTGCGGGTTCGATTACACGGGCTACGACCAGCCGGGCTACGGGCCGGCCGCGGTGGCCGAATTGGAACGCTGCTTCCAAGCGGGGGCGGAGGGCGTGGGAGAACTCGGGGACAAGGGGAAGGGCCTGTTCTACTGCCAGCCGCCAGCCTGGGGGATGCACTGTGATGATCCCCGAATGGACCCGCTGCTGGAAAAATGCGGCCAGCTCCGCATGCCCGTGAGCATCCATGTGGCCGATCCCAAGTGGATGTATGAGCCCATGGACAAATACAATGACGGGCTGATGAATGCCTACCAATGGCGGCTGGACAACCAAACCAACATCCTGTCCCACGCTGAGCTCCTTGGCACGCTCGAACGAGCCGTCAAAAAGCACCCCCGCACCACGTTCGTGGCCTGTCATTTTGCCAACTGTTGCTACGACCTGGCCCGGCTCGGGGCGATGTTCGACAAGTATCCCAATCTCTATGCCGACATCAGCGCGCGGTACGCCGAGACCGCACCCATCCCGCGGACCGCCGCGAAGTTTTATCGCAAATATCAGGACCGGCTCGTGTACGGGACCGACATGGGCCGCGGCAAGCAGATGTACCTGACGACTTTCCGCATCCTGGAAACCGAGGATGAACATTTCTACGACTGGGACTTGTTCACCTATCACTGGCCGTTGCATGGGTTCGGGTTGAGCGACAAAATCTTGAAGAAGGTTTATTCCAGAAATGCGGAGAGAATCCTCCAAGTGCGAAAATAGCATTTCCGAATCCTCACGGGCCCTGGAGATCAACCCCATGCCGGCGGTCAGTTGCACCGCTCCAACCGATGACTGGGTCGCGGCGGCGATCGCCTCCCAGCCGGGCAGTGAGTCCACCCGGTGAGTAACCGCCGGGTGAGGCTCGCCCTATTTCACCACCAGGTTGAAGCTCTCCGAGTGGCTGTTGAATTCCGGCGCATACATGCACTGGATGCCCGCCACCCCGGTTTGGTACTGGCCGCGCAACTGAATGCGCGTGGCATACTCGAAGACATAAGTGCCCTTGGGCAGGTAATCAATGAAGAAGTGGCTGGCCGTGTCCCGCGTGGATTCATAATAGCCGAGGCCGTCCTGGTAGCGGTATCCGGACAGGACATTCACCGGTTCCGTGCCGCTCCCCCGTTCGTCCTTCAAGTGGACGTATTCCATGTCGCGGTCCACGCGCAGTTCGATCCGCACGACCAGTTCGTCGCCCACCGCCAGCGGTCCCTTCACCGCCTCGAGCACCGGGCCCTTCGCCGTGTTTTTTCGCGTGAAGAGCGTCTTTTTAAGTTTCAAAGGCGTGCCGGCGTAAGGCGTCACCTTCGTCATGTCTTCGAGGTACTGCCAGTGGACGCTGCCCCAGGCGACGCCGTCGTCGAGTTTCTTCACCGTGATGCGGCCCATTGCAGGTTTGATTTCGGGACCGGCGAAACGCCGCTCGTAAAAGCCGGTGCCGGGCTCGACCCGGTTGAGAGTTGAGGGTTGAGAGTTGAGGGTGCCGACTGGCTTCGCGCCGGGCGTGACGTCGAGATTGCCGAGTTTCACCTCGACCAGTTTGTCGCTCGCGAGCAGGTTTCGGCCGCGCAGGAGTAGCGCATAGATGGCGTCGGCGGTGGCCTTCGTCGTTTTCCAATCCTGTGTCTGCTTTTGCTTCAACAGCCAGACTTTGCATTCCTCGACCGCCGAGTCGTCATGCGCGACCTCGCCGAAGGCCTCGATCAGGAGCGCCTGGGTTTCGATGGGCGCGTGATACCACCACCAGCTCAGTTCGTCCTCCCGCCAGAACCGCCCCATCTCCGGGTCGGTGACGGAGCGTTCCTTGAGCGATTTCATAATGTCCATCGGCGTTGAATCGTTAAACGAGTTGAAGAGGTTGAAGCGTTGCAGCGCGATGGCCAGATGGGCCTGGGTCTGGCGGTTTCCAGTTTTCAGCCAGTGCCGGCGTGCCTGCTGGAGGAAGAAATCCACGGCCGGCCTGTGCTCCGCGGCGACGGGCTTGTCCTTGAGGAAGAAGCTCCGGCCATAGAGATAAAGCGCATCGGTCGCGCCCGGCACGTAATCTTCCGGTTTCCTCCAATCCTTCAGAATGCGGTCGTGGTGCTCGCGCATCCAGTTGTCGAGCCGGTCGAGTGAACGGAGGGCGGGCGGCATCTGGACGTCGGCGCCAAGCTGCCGGAGCCGGCCGAAGCCGGTGGTGATGTAGAGCGTGATGTAATCGTTGGCCGGCCCGCCGGGGAACCACGGCCACGCCCCGTCGCCCAACTGGCCCTCGGCAAGTTTCTGGAAGGCAAGGGCAAGTTCGGCGTTGAGCCGGTTGTCCTCGAAGAGCAGACCGACATTCTTGCGGGCCTGGCTCTCATTCTGGGCCTGACGCAACCACGGCGTTTCCTCGATCGCCACACTCTTCAGGTCCTGGTTCTTCTCGAGCGGGCTGTCGAGGGCGGGCGTCGCGCGCCAGAGCTCGAAGACGCGATGAATCTTCGGGTCGCTATTAGCGATCGTGCGGGCCAGCGCATTCGCGTAAAAGCGGTTGAAGGTCTGCTCGGCGCATTCGTAGGGGAACTCCATCAAGTAAGGCAGCGCCATCACCGCATACCACGCCGGATTGGACACCATCTGCACGGTCAGGCTCTGGTGGCGCAGCGTCGTGGATTTGCCGGAGTCCTCAAGCCGCTTGAAATCGAACTGTTTGGTTGCCGGACCGCGGATCGGCAGCGGCAGCGATTCGGTTACCAGAATGCGGCGCGACAGGACCGGAAACACTCCTTCCTCGCCGTCGGACACCTGGTCAGACGCAGCGACCGCCTTGTAGGAAAGCGCCGGGAAACCGTCGGGCACCGCCAGGCGCCAGGCGAAGCTCCGCGATTCCTTCGCCGGAATGTCGAACGCCTGTTCGGGAACCTTGTTGCCCAGCAGCGCGTCGGCGGACTTCTCCGTCCACGCGTCGTTCAGTGTCAGCCGCACCTTGCCGCGCTGGCGCTGGTCGCTCTGGTTGGACACCTTGACGGTAAACTCGACCGCGTCGCCCTCGCGCAGGAAGCGGGGCGGGTTAGGCTGGACCATGAGGTCCTTGGCCGTGACAGTTTCCCCGAAGAGCTGGCCGGCGCGACAGGCGTTGTCGTGGGCAAAACCCAGGAAGCGCCACTCGGTCAGCCCCTCGGGCATGGTGAAGGAAAGGCGCACGACGCCGTTGCTGTCGGAGACGAGTTGCGGGAAGAAAAAGGCAGTTTCGTTGAGGATTTTGCGGGCCGCGACCTTGTTCAAATCCGGCGCGGCGCCGCCCTTGTCGGAACCGCCACCGATAGCACCGCCGCTACCCGGCGCTATCATGCTGCCGGTCACGACGACGCGCTTGGCCATGTTGGCCTCCATGGCTTTGCCATCCGGGGCGGCGAACGCCAGTCTCGCCGCCGCCGCGGGCATGGGTGCTTCCGCCAAGGAGTCGGCCAGCATCATGTTCTGCATCGCTCCAGCCCTTCGAGGCGCCGCCAAGCCATAGCGCATCATCATGCGCATGGGCGGCGCATAGGCCAGTTCGGGCGGGAAGGTCCGATACGTCAACTCCACCGGTTCGTTGGGAACGGGCCAGTCCTGGCGGAAGATGCCAAAGCCGCGCTGGTCGTTGCCGAAGAGCACCTGGCGGTTGCTGTAATCCATGCGGAAGCCACCCAACGCCGCCGGCCAGTTGAGCGGCGCGAAGGCATCGAGCGAGGCGTCGTAAAGCGTGGCGACCAGTTCAGCCGCAGCCGGCCCGCCCAGCTTGCCCGCCACTTTCGGTCCCTGGATCGCGAGCGTCCAGGTTTCCTTCTGGCCGGGCTGGAGTTTCGACGTGAAATGCTCCCACTTCAAAACCAGTTCCTTGTTCGACCACGGAACGTCCACCCGTCGCGACTCGAGGTAGGCGCAGTTTTCGCGGACGAACGTCACATGCAGCGTGAAGCCGCCGCGCATCGCTTCGCCAATCGTTTGCTTGATCTGCGCTTGCGTCACCCCGGCGGGCGTCCAGAACCGCTGGATCATCTTGCCGCGATGCTCGATTTCAACAAACGCCCGGCCAGTTTCGTAGCCGGTTCCCCACAGGGCCATGAACTCCTGCCCGGGCTCGACGGACCACGCGGGCGCTTCCAGCAAATGCGGTATGCGGGAAGTGAACCGGTCGGCCGCCGGCTGTAGCACGCGCAGAGCCAGCCGGCCGGTGACTTTCTTGCCGAAGCGGTCCTGGGTTTCGAGCAGGGCGCGGAAATCCCCCGCCGGCAGCTTCACGGACAGCGTTGTCTTGCCCTCCTTGTCGGTCGTAAACCCGTGCTCGAACACCACCGGCCCCTGCGGCCACTGGTTCACATCGGCCAGTTCCGGCTCCGACGCGTCGTCGGGCTGTGGAGTGCCGCCGGCGGCGAGCGAGGGGCGCTGCACGCGATCAGGCGCCTTGAGCGCGTACACCTTCACAACGCCCTCGGCGGTCTGCGGGGTGCCGTCGAGCGTCGTGGTGAGGACTTTCAATTCCACCGGCTGGTCGTCGGTGAGCCAGTTTTCAGCGCTGAGCCGGGCCTGGAGCGCAGTGTAACCGAGGCGGATTTGCTGGTCGGCCGAACGCGTCTCGCCAGCGGCATCCGTCACGTCGGCGTGGACGCGAAAGACAAATGTCGGCTCGTCCTTCTCCGGCACCTGCGGGTCGGGCTTCGCCACGAACTCGATCGGGAAACTACCGTCCGCCCCGGTGCGGGCCGTGCCGTGGGCAATTTCCTGGCTTTCACCCGGTCGGAACCCGCCGCGCCACCAACCCCACCACCAGGGCATTTCCACCTCCCGGATGATCCGGTACTGCACCGTCGCCCCGTCGGTGGCCGCGCCGGTGTAATTCATCGCGTGGCCGGTGACCGTCGTCTTCTCGTTCAGCTTCGCCGCAACCTTCGGCAGATCGAGCGTGACCTGGAATTTCGGCCGTTTGTATTCCTCGACGTTCACCCAGGCCGTGCCTTGCGGGCCGTCCTTCGTCGAAATCCGCATCCGCCCGAGAACACGATCGCGCGGCGCGGTGAAACTGCCGGCAAACGATCCGTAATCATTCGCCCGCACGGACTGGCTGGCGATTTCCTTGCCGTTGCCGTCGTAGAAAACCACGGTCATCGCGCGGCCGGCGATGGTGGCGTAATTGTCTATGGTCGTATCCACCGCCACGCAGATGCCCTTGTAGCTGACCGTCTGGCCCGGCCGGTAGATCGCGCGGTCCGTGAAGAAAATGGTCTGCTCGTAAGGTCGCTCGACCCCGCGCCGGTTCCAGACGAACACATCCGAGCCGCTGGCAACGGACTGATCGCCGGCAGTGACTTTGATGACGTAGCCGAATGAAGGCTGCGCTTCCAAGGCGAAGAAGCCATTGGTGTCGGTGGCGCGTTCCGGCACCGGCACCCGGTTGCCGGTCCGGTCGAGGAACCACGCCTGCACGCGCGCGGCGGGGATGGGCTGACCCGATTCGGCGCGGAGGACGAAGCCTTCCAGTAGGTCGTCGCGGGTGCGCAACACGAAAGCGAGGTCGCTCACCCAAATGTCCGCCAGCGAAAGCTGGTTGTTATGCTCGCCGAAAGTCGGGTCACCGCTGGCGACGATAAAATAGAACCCCGGCTTCAAGTCCGTCGGCGCCGGCAGATCGAGCGTGTGCGTCTTGTAATCCGTGGTCGGCCGCAGCGCAGCGGACCATTCCCGCGCCGGCGCTTGCGCCAAAATCGCCTTCCGCTCCGCGTCTGTCAGGTTCTCGGGGCGGCGGTGCCGCTTGTCGAGGAACTCGTCCCAATTGCCCGCGACGGCGCGGAACCAGACGTTCGTGACGTTGCGGTAGGCGACGCGGATCTTCGGCCAGGGCGCGTTCCAAATGCGCTCGGTGCTCATGTCAATGGCTCTCGCCTCGATTTCCGCAATCAGGTTGCCGCAGAGCTTCCCGCCCGCGCTGTGCGGATGCGCATTGCGCCCGCGCTCCGCCAGGGCGTGCGCCTCGGTCAGCTTGTCTTCCTCGCGCAGTGTGGTCGCCCAGTGCCACAGCACCATCGAGGCGAGGTCGTGGTCGCCATATTTGTCCGCCAGCACCTTCAGGGCGGCCTTGAAGCGCTCGTTCTTGTCCTCGCCGGCCGCCACGTTCTTGGCCCACACCAACCGCGCCAGGTCGGCATCCAGCAGCGCACTCGGCTCGGCGTCGTTCAGGTGGAACCGCAGGAGCGCCTGATAAAGCCTGATCGCCTTCAGCGCTGGCGCGTTCGTGTCGGTCGTGACGGGTTGCCACGCCAGGAACTCGGTCACCGGGCCGAAGACCGGGCTGTCCACGGGGACGGTGAACGCGTCTTCCGGTTTGGCGGCCGCCTGCTCGCCCGAGATGTAGAACGCCAGCGCCTCCTGGGCGACGAAATCGTAAAGCGTCGGCCGGCAGGCATCGGGCAAGGCCCCTTTCGGCAGCAGATCATTCCACACCGCGATGGGGGTCGCCTTGAGGATTTTTTCCGCCACCAGCGCCTTTTGGAACTGGGCGTCAATTTCGGCGAACAGGCGCGGCAGATCCCACGTCGTGAAATCCTTGCCGGGAGGCTGGGCGGTCGCGGTGCGCTGCATGAACCGCCAGCGGTTCTGCTGGAAAAACTGCCAGTACCAATGTGCCAGCACCGTGTCGAGCATGGGCGTCATTTCCTTGGGCGCCTTGGCGAGTTCGGCCTGCAACCGGAGGATGCGCTCCTCGGGTTTGTTGCCCTGGATCATGCCCTCGAAGGCGATCCGGGTGGCCAGCGCCTTGGTGGCCTCCGCCCACGCGTGATCCGCCAGCGCGCCCTGGAGAATCGGCGCCAGTTCCTCGATGGCGGTTTTCGGCAGGCCTTTGGCCGCGGCTTCCTCGACCCGTTTCCACTGCGCGTCGCGCGGACCGGCATGGAGAGGTGAATTCATGAGCAGGGCAAGCGTGAGGGCGGCGAGGGTTCGGATCATAGCGGCATTGTGTTCACATTGCTCCCGCCACGGTGGACGGGCAACCAATCTTTTAGACGGCAGGCGTCGGCCGTTTGCTCCCGGCAAACCGCGCCAATTTGGCTTGGGGCCGGCGGCGGCGCGGCCTTAGAGTCCCCGCGCATGTCGCAGATGTTGAAATCCTCCGGCGCGATGGGCGCGGCCACGCTCAGCAGCCGCGTGCTCGGACTCGTGCGCGAGCAGGTCTATGCACGGTTCATGGGCGACACGCCGGTGGCCAGCGCCTTCATCCTCGCCTTTCAGGTCCCGAATCTCTTCCGCCGGCTGCTCGGTGAAGGCGCGCTCACGGCCGCCTTCATCCCCATTTTCAAGGAGAAGGAAAAAACCGCCGGCGAAGTGGAAATGTGGCGGGCGGCCAACGCCGTCATGTCCGGCCTGGTGGTGGCCGTGGCCGTGGTGGTCGGACTGCTGATGCTCGGCATCGCGGCGGTGCTGGGGCTGGCCAGCCTGCACCTGGGCCGCGGCGGGCTGGCGGTGTTCCCGCCGTTGATCCTCTCCGCCAACACGCGGCTGATGCTGCAATTGCTGGGTCTGATGGCGCCCTATCTCTTCCTCGCCTGCCTGACCGCGCTGTGCATGGGCATTCTTAATGCTCGCAACCATTTCTTCATTCCTGCTTTCGGCGCCACGCTGTTGAACGTGGTGATGATCGCGAGCGTGTTTCTGCTGACGCCGCGGTTCGGCACGACGCTCGAAACCCAGATTTTCGCGCTCGGCGTCGGGGTGTTGGTCGCGGGCGTCGCGCAACTCGCCTTCCAGTTGCCGACCCTCTGGGGCGAAGGCTACCGCGCCCGCTGGGTCACGCCGTGGCACGACCCCACGGTCCGCGAGGTCGTTCGCAAAATGCTGCCCGGCACGATTGGCGTGGCGGCCTTCCAAATCAATGTGCTCCTCATCCAGTGCCTCTCGTGGTGGGTGGACAAGACCATCGTGGCGTCGTTCAACTACGCCGTGCGGCTGATGGAATTCCCGCAGGGCGTGGTCGGCATCTCGCTGGCCACCTACCTCCTGCCTGCGCTTTCCGGCCTCGCCGCCCAGAAAAAATACCTGGAATACCGCCGGACCCTGACCGACGGCCTCGGTTACCTCATCTTCGTGAACCTCCTGGCGGCGGTGCTGCTGCTGGTGCTGGCGGAACCGATCGTCCGCCTGCTCTTCGAACGCGGCCTGTTCACCAGCGCCTCGACGCATCGTGCCTCGCTCGCCGTGGCTTTCCTGGCACCCGGCCTGGTCGCGTTCTCCACCGTCAATATCCTCGCCCGCGCCTTTTACGCCCTGGGCGATATACAAACGCCCATGAAGGTCAGTCTCGCCTGCCTGGTGCTCAACCTTGTCGTCGCCGCGCTGGTGGTGGTGCCGCTGCGCCAGGCCGGCCTCGGCCTGGCCAACACGATCAGCGCCGGCGTCAACGTCTGGCTGCTGCTTCGCGCCCTGCGTCTCAAGATGCCCAAGCTCGACCTCGCCCCGCTCGGGCGACTCCTGGCCACCATGCTGGCCATCACCGTCCTGGCCGGCTTGACCGCCTGGGGCGCGCATTATCTCTGCAACCGCTGGTGGGGGCACGCGACCTTGCTGCGCAAGGCGGGCGAGGTGTTCGTGCCGATGGCACTGGCGACGGCCGTCTATTGGGGGCTGGCCCTCTGGGCGCGCGTGCCGCAGGCGCATGAGTTCGGCGAGCTTGTTCTGGGCCGGTTCCGAAAGCGGGCGGGCGACCCCGGCCAAAACTGATTCGCTGTCAGGACCGGTCCCATGCGTCTGCTCGTGGTGATCAATCCGCACGCCGCCAGCGGCAGGCCCTTGCGCCGCCAGGCCCGCATTGAAGCGCGCCTGCGCCAGGCCGGGCATGAAGTCCGCGTGGTCGTCCCTCCGAACGTCGCCGCCATGCACCGGGACATTCGCGAGGCCGCCGCCACCGCGGTGGAAGGCGTTCTCGTGGCGGGTGGGGACGGCACGCTGCACCAGGCCCTGCCCGCGCTGGCGGAGACGAACCTTCCTCTTGGCGTGCTGCCTTGCGGTCGCGGCAACGATTTCGCCCGCAACCTCGGCATGTCCCCGCGCCTGGAAACGGTGCTGCGCGGGCCGCTGCAGTTCGCCGTTGACACGGTTGACCTGCCCCGCGCCAACGGCCGCCCGTTTCTTTCGATCGCTGGCGTGGGCTTCGACGCCCGGGTGAACCAACTGGCCCGCGCGGGCAAAGGCTGGTTCCACGGCCGGGCGGGTTACCTGGTTTGCGTGCTCCGCGCCCTGCGCACCTTCGCGCCGTTTGCGGCGCAGGTGCGGGTGGATGACCGTTCCTGGCAGGGCTGCCTCACGCTCGTGGCCGTGGCGAATGGGCCCGGCTACGGCGGCGGCATCCGGATCGCCCCCGGCGCCGACCTGCGGGATGGCAGGTTCGACGTGTGTGTCGTCGGCGACCTCGGCAAATGGGAGTTGGTGCGGAACCTTCCCCGACTCCTCCGCGGCCGACACCTCGACCATCCACGCGTGTCGCTCTGGCCGGGACGGCAGGTCGAGATCGTAACCGCCGAACCGCAACCGATCTTCGCCGACGGCGAATTCCTGGGCACCACTCCGGCAACCTGCGTCCTCGACGGGACGAAACTTCGCGTGCTCCGGCCCGCGGCGTGAAGGTTGGTTCGTCGGGCCACGCAATCGGTCGGAGGCGGCGGAAACTCGCGCGATCTTCACTCAGGCGAATGTCCGGTCCGCCGGCGCCGCCGTGTGCTGGCTTGAAACGAAACCGGACAACTGGAGTGGGGGACCACGCCCGCCTCGGGCGTTGCTGGACGCGCCTCGCGTCCAGCCGCTGGGCGAAAGAGTCGATCCGGGCGAACGGGAACTTTTTTTGCTGTTTTCCGCGAGGGCGCGGAAAACGGCACCCGGGGCGGACGCGCTCCCCTTTCAACGTCGGTCTTCAGGTTAAAAAACGATGGATGGCATCCAGACGGGCCCCGGCTCTTCGTAGGGACCGCGCGCCATCAGGGTCATGATCTTGGTCAGCCGGCACCCCGCTTTCAGTAGCGACCGGTAAAGCGCGGTGTTGCGCAACGGACAGAAGAAGAAGTTCGTGCCCGGCCGGGCATGACGCGGTATCTGCGCGATCAGACTGAGCGCCAGCGCCTCCGTCTCCGCCACCCCATGCCCCAGTTTGCCCGGCACCAAATAGCCGTGCAAGCGCCCATGATCCTCGATGACGAGCACCGGGAACCCGCGCTCCAACCAGGCGGCCAGTTCCTTCCGGCGGCTCACGCCGTAGATCCGTGCGCCCAAATTCGCGAGCGTCGGCAGATCACCGGTCCCGGCCAACCGCACCGTCGGGTCCGCTGGACACACGGGTCCCGCCTTGAGCAAACCCACGGGTTCGCGCACATCAAACCCGAGCGAGGCGTAGAGCGAAAGCGACGTTGTATTGCAGGCGTCCTGCAGCAACCGGACCCGCGTGATTCCGCGCGCCGCGGCATGCTGGAGCACCGCCTCCATGAGCCGCCGGCCAATGTTCCGGCCCTGGCAGACCGGGTCCACCGTGATCGGGCCGACTCCCGCGACACTGTCGGTGAGCAGCAGGAAGTTCGAGCCCACCAACCGGCCGTCGAGACTGGCCGCGACGCCAAAACTCCCCGGCAGCCCCAGGATGAGTTGCAGGACCTTCGTGGCCACGTTGGCGTCGGGAAAATCATCCTCGAAGCCATGCGAGCGGGCCACCTGGCGGAACGCGTCGTCGCAAATGCGCCCCAACTCCGGCAGGTGCTCCGGCGCCGCCGGCAGCAATTCCACATTACCCATAAATCTTCGTTGGTTCGATTATTCGCGGACAATACACCGGAACTGGCAGAGGACCAAGCGCGGCGCAGGTTCGGCCGGTCAAGGCGGAGGGCGGGGGCGGCCGGCAGGGAATTGCGAGTGTCGAGTGTCGAGTGTCGAATTCGTGAGGGCTTGGGGATTTGTGTCTCGGCTCGGCCGGACGTGTCGGCGAACTCACGGCGAGCCGCTCGCTCCCCGCCAGGAAACCAAACTCAGACGCCCCACGGGAGGCTTGAGGCGCGACTCGCTTCCTGCTAAGCCACTGCCCGTGGACTCCCAATCTGAAGCCGAACCGGTGGAACCGGACGATTATGGCCGCCGAACCGCAACCGGCGCACCTGATCTTTCGCGGGACGAACAGGCGGTGTTGCTGGACCTGGCGCGGCGGACGTTGCATGACGTGGTGTTGCTGGGGTGTCTCCCGCACGCGGATGCGGAGACGATGCCGCCAGGATTGCGGGTGGATCGAGGTTCCTTCGTGACGCTTACCTGGCACGGCGTGTTGCGCGGCTGCATTGGCAATGTGCTGCCCGACGGGCCGCTGTGGCGTTCGGTGATGTCCAATGCGCGCGCGGCGGCCACGCGCGATCCGCGGTTCCCCCCCGTCGAGGCAGCCGAACTGGAAGGATTGCAGATCGAGGTCAGCGTGTTGGGTAAAACGCAGTCGCTTTCGTTCCGGTCGCCAGAGGAGTTGCTGTCGCAACTGCGGCCGGGGTTGGACGGCGTGGTTTTGCGGCTCGCCTCGGGCAGCATGGCGACGTTCCTGCCCCAAGTTTGGGAACGGCTTCCCGACAAGGCGCGATTTCTCGACACGCTGGCGGGGAAAGCGGGGGGCGCGCCGGGCGATTGGCGCGAACCGGGCACGACCGTGCTGATCTACCAGGTTGCTTCGTTCGGCGATGCGGATCCGCCGGCGCCGTGACGGCGCAAGGTAGGGCTGCGGTGCCCCGCGGCCCAAACTTTGCGTCGGCGATGACGGGATTCATCCGCGAGCGCAGGCCCCACGGCGGACGAGTAGCGCCTCATGTCAAGATGGGGACACGACGCAGCGTGTCCGTACCGGATTTGGGTGGCGGGTAGGTTGCGAACCGCGGGGCGGCGACGACCACTGCCCGCCCAGCGGTCGGTCAGCCACCTCGCAGGCGGACGTCGAACGTGCGGCGCCGCGCTGATCATGCGGCGGGAGGGGCGCCCGTGAGCAGTTCGTGGGCCCATGCAACCGTCCTGGCCGGCGAGTCCGGCACCAGCTTGATCAGCAGCAGCGTGCCCGCGACGGTCATGATCCCGCCTGCGAGGAACACGCCGCCCGGCCGCAGTCCGCCCAGTTCGGTGAGCAGATAATGCACCGCCGAGGCGACGAAAACGCCGATAAACGACAGCAGGTTCGCCGTGGCGAGCAGGCGGCCCTTGCGCTCCGGCGCGGGTCGGTGTTGGAGCAGCGCCGAGATCGGCACAATGAAGAAACCGCCGCTCAGGCCAACCAGGGCCAGGCCGGTCATCGCGAGCGAGAAGGACAATCCGGGCAGCGACATCAGGGACGAGGTCACGGCCAGGCCGACCGAGCCAAGCGGGATGAGACCAATCTCGATCCGGCCGCGGGAGAGATAACCGGCGGCAAGACTGCCAAGCCCGATGCCCAGGGCGACGGCGACATTCAGGAGACCGATCTGCAGCTTGCCCAAGTGCAACACGTGGACGCCGTAGAAGAAGAGGTTCAGAAAAAGCAGCGCGGCGAGGAACCAGAAGTAGGTGTTGCCCAACAACGCCAGCACCAGCGGCCGGTCGTTGCGCGCGGCGCGCACTTCGCGCCAGACTTCGGCGATGAAGTTGGGATGGTAGCGGCGCGTGGGATCAGCCGGCGGCACACGACTGATGCCGAGGCTGGTGGTCAGACCGACCAGCGCCAGCCCCACGAGGATGAGGCCGGACCATTGCTGGCTATCGCCAAACCGCTCGGCCAGCACGGAGGCAGCCACCGTGCCGAGGATGATCGCCAGGAACGTGCCGAGTTCGAGGACGCCGTTACCCCAGGAAAGCCGGTGTTCATCCAGCAGTTCCGGAAGCAGGCCGTATTTCGACGGTCCAAAAAACGCGCTGTGAACGCCCATGAGAAAAACGGCGGCAAGCTGCATCGGCAGACTTTTCCACGCCAGTCCCGCGGTGGCGAAGAGCATCACGAAAACCTCGAATACTTTAACGCCGGCGCAAATCGTGCGCTTGCTGAACCGGTCCGCCATGAAGCCGCCGGTCATCGAAACCAGGATGAAGGGCAGGGCGAACAACGCGCCGACCAGTTCGCCGATCTGGTGCTCCTTCGCCTGGCTCAACCCAGCGCCGACAATCAGCAGCACGACCAGGAACTTCAGCGCGTTGTCACTGAACGCGCCTTGGAACTGGGTGACGATCAGGCTCCAAAAACCAAGCTTCCAGGGCGGTTCGGTCCCGCTGGGGGTTGCGGCGTTGGCGTTTTGCATGGGGGCAGATTACCCGAAACGTGTCGCGCTCGTTAATAGATAAAACGATGGACTTGATTGAATCAAGCGATGGCGCCGACGAGGTAGTGTCCCAATTTGGCGCGTCGGTGGGGCGTCCGTGCGAGCCGCCATCAGGTTGATGGGTGATGGTTGAGAGTTGAGCGACCGGAGAAGGGTCGCAGCAAACTTCGCACCCCGACCTTCGGACCTCGTAATCTGCCCCTGATGCGCGTGGCGGCCGGCCGACTGCTGGGCGGCCGGGAGATGTCGCGGCCCGGCGGTCCGCGACCCACCCAATTTGGCTTTTGGGTGGGGTGTCCCCGCCGGCTCGTCAGCGCCTCACCCAATTGGGACACTCCCCGTCGGCGGCGGTGGGGGGCCGGTTTCAGTGACCGGGCACCTGGTTCAACTGCTGGAGCCACTGCCCGCCGTATTGCTGGTAGATCGGCAGCGCGTCCGCGCCGAGCGTCTGCTGGAGCGCCTGGAGCGTTTGCTGCCGGATCGCATTCAGCGCCGCCTGCTGCGTCTCCGGCGGCAGGTTGGCATTGCCGCGCACGGCGTCGGCCTGTTGCAGCGCGGCCTGGCGCATGGCGAAGACGTCGTTGGCCACGTCATCGCCCAGCCCCAACCGCTGCGTCACACGCATGAGTTGCTGATAATCGCCGTCGCTAGCGCGCTGGTAATCGGCGAACCGGTCGCCCAGCGCCGCCTGCATGGCCGCATCCTGGCTGGCTTTGATGGCTTTCAACTGCGCGTCACGATCCGCCGCGGTTAGCGGCGCGTCCGGCGTTGATGGGGGTGGGGCGAGGCCGTAACGCTGCATCATCTGCGGATCCATGGCGGGCCGGATCTTTGCCCGCGCGTCGTCCGCCTCTTTCGTCAGCTTCGCCACCGTGCGCCATTCGTCCTCCGTCGGCTCGAACCCGTACAGATTGGCGGCCCAGTTCGCGGTGCCCGAACGGCGCAAATCGTATTCCGACTGTTCCTCCGGCGAGAGGAGGGCGCGCCGTTGTTGCTCGAGCTGTCGGGTCAACTCCGCCGAGCGTTGACGGTCCTGGCTGGTCCAGCTCTTGTCGGCGCGATTTTGAATCTCGTCGGCCACTGCCTGTTGCCGTTTCATGAAGTCCGCTTCCAGCGCGAGGATTTGCTGCCGTTTTTCCGCCGGCAGCCAGGCGAGTTCGGTTTCGACCTGGCGCAGGCGCTGCGCCTGCATTGCTTCCTGGTCGGTTGGCTCCGGCCCCAGCACGTCGTCAATCAGTTCCTGCCGCTCCTGTTTCAACTTTTCGAGCGGTTCCACCATCCGTTCCAGCTCTTGGTTGTCCCGTCCGAACGTCGTCTGCACCGCGAGCACGTCCCAGAACCGGGCTTCAAGCTGATCAAGGATCGCGCGCCGGCGCAGGGCGAAACGGTCGTTGATCTCGGCCAGCATGATGTCCCGGACGGTCGCCTCCGGACAGCCGATGGCGCGCAGGTTGTCCCGATAAACTTTGAAATCCTCGGCGAGCAACTGGCGCCAGTGAAATTCCGCCACCCGGGTGCCGGGATCGTTCGTCGTCGCGACGTCCGGACCGGATCGCACCGACCGGGTAAACGGCGGAGGCGTCTGCGCCGGAGGCGTGGCGGGCGCGTTGTGGGCCCGCCACCAGAGGGCGCCGGCCGCGAGCAGGGCGACGTTGAGCGCAACGGAAAGCCAGGTGGCGAGACGGCAGTTCATGGGCCCGCCTCCGCGGGGGGCTGGTTGGTCCGGCTGGTTAAGCCCTGGAACCAGGCCGTGTTGTTGGTCAGATACTCATGGCCCGCCGCACCGAGCGAGCCGGCGATGGTCTGGGCCGCGGTTTGCTGGATGGCCTCGAGCGCGATGGCCTGTTGCTCCGCGCTGAGGGAGGCGTCACTGGCGATCAGGTCCGCTTCGCGCTCGGCGCTTCGCCGCGTTTCATACACCTTGACGGCGGCCGCGGTCGGGAGGTCGTGCGCCCGGGCGAATTGAAAGGCCTCGTGGAACGTGCCGTCCTGCGCCCGCTGATAGTCGGCGAAGCGGGCCGGCCCAAGCAACTGGGCGAGGTCCTTCTCGAAGGCCTGTTGCCGGCGTTTCTGTTCGGCTTCGGGCGGGTCCTCGCCGTCCCGCAACACCAGGTCCTCCATCACGTCGGAAACCTTCAGGCTCAGGCCCGTGATCTGGCGGAGTTCGGCGCCGGTGAGGTTCACGCCCTCGAACTTCTCGTCGTTCATGGCGAACTTGATCACCTGGATGCGCCGCCGCAGCTCGTCGCCTTCCGCCAGGGACAGCAAGGTCGGGAGTTCGCCGGTCACTCGGCCGAACAGTTGCCGAAGCTGGGCGCGGTCCGCGTCGAGCAGGATGTGGTCGGCCGCGTCACGGATGCGACGGGATTCCTTTTCCACGCCTTCGATGAGCTGCACCACCCGCACGCCCTTTTCGTCCGACAGGAAGCCGAGCAACAGGGCGGCGATGGGTTCCTCGTTCCAGACCTTGGCCGCCTCGCTGCTCCATTCGTAGCCCAACAGTTCCTTGATGACGGCGCGTTGCTCGGCGTGGAGCGCCTCTTCGTGAGTGGTCGCCACCCGCTGGGCGGCCCGGCGGCGGGTGGCGTTGTACCATGGCTCGATGTGCGCCGGTTCGAGGTCGGCCCCGCGCTGCCCGTAGAGCTTTTCCACATCGGCGACGATGAGATCGCGAACCAACCGGTCCGGACATTCGATGGCGCGCAGGTTGGCGATGTATTGCCGGTAATCGTCGGATTCCACCATCCGCCAATGGAACGGGATCGTCTTCGGTGCCGCGGGAGTGTCGGTGGCTTCCGGCGCGGACGCGGCGATGTGAGCGGGAGGCGCGGACGTGGCGCGGGCGGCGCCATGCGACGGAGGCGGGCGAGGTGGCCACACCGCCAGCGCGGCCGCCGCCAGGGTCAGGTTCAGCGCCAGCGACAGGATCAGCGGCCCGCGGCGGACGCGGTCGCGACCTGGGTTCGTGGCGCCATTCATGGTCATCGGTCAGTTCGACAAATGGGACTTGGGGCACTCACGCGGCGGAGTCGGCATTTCACTTCAACCAGTGCGGCAGGGCCGTGGTCAACGGCGGAAAATACGTGATGAGCAGCACCCCGCCCAGGAGCACGAACATCATCGGCAGCGCGGCCCTGGTCACCTCGCTCATCGGCTTGCCGAACCGGTAGGAGGCCAGCAGCAGGTTCAAACCGACCGGGGGCGCCAGGAACCCGAGTTCCATGTTCGCCAGGAAAATGATGCCGAGATGGATCGGGTCCAGCCCGAACGCCTCGCCTACTGGCACCAGCAGGGGCACCACCACGACGATCGCCGCGTAAATTTCCACGACCCCGCCGATCACCAGCAGCACCAGGTTCAGGCCGAGCAGAAACAGCCATTTCGATTTGATGGTGGCCGTGGCCCACGCCACCGCCTGGTCGGGAATCTGCGCCTCCACCAGGAAATGCGTGAAGCCCAGCGCCACGCCCAAAATCAAGAGTACCCCGCCCACCAGTGACCCGCATTCGGTGATGACGCGCGGCACATCGCGGAACAATCTCAGGTCGCGGTAAATCACGACCTCGCAGAAAAAGGCGTAGAACGCGGTCAGCGCCGCGGCCTCGACTGGCGTGGCGAATCCGCCAAAGAGCGCGGCCAGGGCCACGACCGGAATGAGCAACTCCCACTTCGCCGCCCACATCGCCCGCGCCGCCGCCTTGCCGTCGAAGTGTCGTTTCGCCGCGGCCACCTTCGGGCCCTGGTAAATCCCCCAGCACGCGGTCACGCCCATCAGCAGGATGCCGGGCAGAAAACCGCCCTCGAAGATTTTTTCGATCGGCACGCTGGTGCGGCCGGCACTGCTGGCGACGATCGAGTAAAGGATCGGCGGCAGACAGGGCGGAAACAGCAGCCCCAACGACCCGGCTCCGGTGAGCAAGCCCAGGGAGTGACGTTCGCTGTACCCGGCGGCGATCAGAATAGGCAGCAACAGGCCGCCCAGCGCGAGGATGGTCACACCGGAGGCGCCGGTGAAGGAGGTGAAAAACGCGCAGACCAGCACCGTGCCGATGGCGGGTCCGCCTCGTAGGTGGCCGAACAGCGCGTCGAACACCTTCACCAACCGCGGGGCGGCGCCGCCCTCGGCCAGGAAATAGCCCGCCAACGTGAACAGCGGAATGCTCGGCAAGGTGGGATTCGTCGTCAGGCGGTAATGATTCAACGGGATGGCCGCCACGGCGTCGCCGCCGCTCCACAACAGGATCAGCGCGGCGCCGCCCAGGGCGGTGAACACGGGCGCGCCCAGCGCCGTGGCCAGGAGCAGCAACAGCAGCCCCGGGATGCGCAACCTGGCTGGCGAGATTGGCAAGGCGAGCACCAGACCCGCCAGGGCGGCGGCGAACAGGAGCGCCGCCAGACGCCCCCGCCAGTTCGTCCCAGCGTGCCAGACGAGTCGGGCCGCGATCAGGACGAAGCCCACGGTGATGACGGACTGGACGATCCACACCGGAATTCCGTAAGCCAGCTCGCGTCCGAGGCTGCGTTGCGAAATCACATAGTCCTTGCTGGCCCAGGCAAGAAACCCGCAGACCGCGGCGGCGAAACCGTTGCTGAAAACGCGGGTCACGGACTGCGTGGAGAGGGTGAACTGGGTGGTCAGGGTGGACAACGCCAGCAGGCGGTTGTCGCGCGCCGCCAGCGCGCCGCCGAGCATACCCACGACCAGCACGAGGTGCTGCACGATCGGAACCGAGGCCGGCAACCCGGTGTGGAACAGGCTGCGCAGGAGAATTTCGCCGCATGGCAGGATCACCATCACCGCCAGCGCCAGGACCGTGACGAGGTTTTCGACCCGCCACAGCCAGGACCAGCCCGCTGGCAGCGGCGCCTCGGTGAGCGCGGGGTTCCGGATGGGCAGAGACGTGACTCCGGTGGACATCGGCTCAGTGGTGTTGATCGGCCCGGTATTCCTTGATGAACTTGAGCGCTTGATCGAAGACGTCCTCGGGGACGACACGTGCGCGAATCTGCGGGTACACGGACTCGCCCATCGCCCGCCATTCGGCCTCGATCTCCGGCGTCACCTTGGTCACCTTGAGGCCGCGTTTTTGCATGGCCTGCACGGATTCCTCGCCTTCCTTGCGGCCGTTTTGCTTGATTTCCTGGCCGGCGGCCTGGGCCACTTTGAGCAGTTCGCCGCGGATTCCGGCGGGGAAGGATTCCCAGGATTCCTTGCGGATGACGCAGGCGCCGACCAGAGGCGCGTAATTGATTTCGAGCATGTAGGGCGCGCGCATGTCCACCTGGCTCAGCAGGGCGAATATCGGCGGCATCGGGGCCGCGTCAATCAATCCCGTTTGCAGGCCGGGCAGAATGTCGGCCGTTTCCAAGGCCACAGGATTGAAGCCGGCGGAGCGGTAGATCGTCACCTCATCCGGGCTGCCCGCCCAAGTGAACAGCTTCATCGGCTTTAAGTCGGCCGGATGGACGACTGGCTTCTTCGTGAAGATCCGGACCCACCCGGCGTCGGTCCAGAAGAGGACCACGAACCCCTTCTTCAACAACTGCTGGTCGAGCATCGGCTGCAGTTTCGCGCCCACGTAGTCCACTTCCGCGAAGTCATTGAAACCCATCGGAATGCTCTGGAGGCCGGCCACGCCCTTCTCGATGTCCGAGAGGCCCACGGTGGTCAACATCGAAGCCTGGATGGAATTGACCGCCATCAAGCCCACCGTGTCGGCCTCGCCCCCCAGTTTGCCATCGCCGTAAATGACCAGGTCAATCGCACCGCCGGAGATTTTTCGCCAGGCCTCCCTCATGGCGAGCAGGCTCTTGTAATACGAGCTGCCGGTGGGGGCGAGGGTGGCGAGCTTGACCTTCGCGGCGCACACGGCCGGCAGCGCCACGAGCAGCGCCACGACTACGGAAAGAATTCGAAACAGATTCATCGCAGGAAAAATGATTACGGCTGGCGCGACGGTTTTTCGCCCGGCGCGTCAGGAATGAGAAACAAATCGGCGCGCCGTGCCAGCAGCCACCGCGCCCGGCGCTGCATGACCAGGTTCACCAGCCGGACTTCCGGGTGCGCGTCGGCGTTGATCGCCAGCGCCTGGTTCAACAGGGCGTCGAACTCTTTCAGGTTTTGCTTTTGGACGCAGACCGCCTCGGCGAACGTCACCAGCGGCCCGGCCTGCCACCCACGCGAGAGGGCCATCGCCCGCTCGAAGTGCCGCCGCGCTTGCTCCGCCGGATCACCTTTCGCGTCCTGCCTCACCATTTCGTAATTGATGAGAAAACCGTGGATCGCGCCCGAGTCGTAGCCTTCCTCCAACGCCAGCGCCCGGTCAATCAACGCCTCCACCTGGGGGATCTCCGCAATGAGGTGGGGATCGTCCTTCGCGAGCGAAATGGCCGCCGCCCAGGCCGTGGCCGTCCAATAGAGCAGGGGAACGTCGCGAACCCGCGCCAGCACGCCGGCGGCTTTCGGGTCCACCCGCAGCTTAGCGGTGAAATTCGGGTGTGTCACCTCCAGGCCCCGCAGACCGTAATCCCGCGCCCGCAGATACAGGCGTCGGGCCCGCGTGCGCATCGCCTCCGCCGTCGCGAGGTCGCGGTCCTGCATTTCGTCGGCGTCCTGCTGGACGAAGGCGAAGGCGTATTGCGTGAAGCCGCTGGTGGTGGCGGACAGGAGCCCGCGGTGTCGCGGACTTTCCGCCAGCAAGGACTCCATCAATTTCAGGCTGAACGGAACCGCCGCCTTGACCAGCTCGGGATCGTCGTCGCTCGCGAACGTCGTGCCGCCGCCGGCCAGGGCGTCGCCCACCTTGTTCACGGCCATGCGCCGGATCGAGCAGCCGGTCGCCAGCAATCCGATTAGCGCGAACAGGGCGAACAGCGCGACGGCGCGGCTGGCTCGCTCGGCGGCTTTCCTGGCTCGTGCTGGCATGCGCTTTTTCAAGTTCGACCGTGTTTTATCGGTCCGGCGGACCTTTGGCCAATTGATTATTCCACCCGCCGCATTGAGTGGCGCGATGGCCGGTTTTACCCGTGCAGCGTCGGCTGGCAACCGTTCGATCGCCCTGAAAAGGCCGGTCCGGGCGCCGGCGCCGGGTTCAAACGAGTTTCTCCTGCAAGATCTTCGCGGCCTGCGCGGCGCGATGGGCCGCGAGCTTCTGGCGCAGCTCCGGACGCTGATTGGCGAGGATGGCGATGGCCAGCAACGCCGCGTTCACGGCGCCCGGCTGGCCGATCGCGAGCGTCCCCACCGGGATGCCGCCGGGCATTTGCACCGTGGACAGCAGCGAATCCAGGCCCTTGAGCGACGCGCTTTCCATCGGCACGCCCAGCACGGGCAGCAGCGTGTGGGCCGCGGCCACGCCGGCCAGATGCGCCGCGCCCCCGGCCGCCGCGATGATAACCTCCAGCCCGCGGGCCTCGGCCTGACTGACGTAATCCGCGGTCTGGCGGGGCGTCCGGTGCGCCGACAACACCGAGCATTCATGTGGGACGCCGAACTGTTCGAGCGTTTCGTGCGTGTGCCGCATCACGTCCCAATCGGACTTGCTGCCCATGATGATACCGACAATCGGTTTGGTTTGATCGTTCATACGGAGCCAAGCGTTGTCCGGAGAGACTTGGCGAGCCGCCCCGGTTTGTCAAACCCGCCCGTCGCTTGGTCGTGTCCTGTTTTGGTGGATTCTCATCACTTTTGCTGCGGGCTGAACGGATCGTTCCGTTCGTCGTACTTGCCGCCTTGGGCCAGCACCGGATAGACCGCTGAGGGGAAGCAGAGGCTCTGATAAATGGTAAACTCGCTCCACTGGATGGACCCCAGATTGTCGATATACTTGCGTTCCCGGGCGAGTCCGGTGACGGCGGGAACCGACACGCCATTGCCCGTTCCACCTGGACCGAAGACCAGAATTCCGGGGCGAGGACCCCATCCCTGCCGCTTGGTATAGGCCGATTCGCGGTCGTGGGGATTGTGGACACGGTTGAATCCGATCCCGGTCATGTAGCACTTGCCGATGGGGTTCAGGCCCTGGACGTAGTCCATCAACTGACTGGCCGCGTCGATGTACTTCTGTTCCTTGGTCAGGGACCACTGGAGCAGGCAGGGATAGGCATATTGGCCCTGGGCCGAGTTGCTGCCCCACCAGCGAAGATTCGCCGGGGTGCCCACCGGGTAAGCATTGCCGGCCAGGTAGCCGATTTCCTTGTCGGCGGCGGCTTTGATGGCGGCCTGGAACCGTTCGACGACCGCCGGGTCGGTGGGCCGATCCTTCGCGACGATGTAGGAATAGAAGAAGGAAGCGAGCCAGCCATTGCTGGCAAACGACTCAGGCGCGCCGTTATAGTTGCTGGCATACCCACGGACGCTGGGCGACAAGTCCTTGACCATCTGGTGGGCGGCCTCATCCCCGGTCAGCAGGTACTTCTGCACGGCGTAGTAGAGCTTATGCGTCGGACGGACGGCGTCGCCTGCGGCCGCAAACGCCATCTCCGCGTGCTGCTGCAGCTCTTGCGAGCGGGCCGCCTGGTACGGCTTGATCAAGCGGGCCAGATGCATGAACATCCCGGACGCGAAGCTGGCCGACCGCGGATCGAGTACTTCGGTGCCGAAGCGCGTGGGGTCGTTCTCGTAGGTCGTGAAGGGCGAATACCCCTTGGTTTCGGTGCCCCAGTGGATCGCACCGTTCGTCTCCTGCATGTATTCCCAGAACATCGTGCCCCACATGGCTTCGTCGAGGATGTCCGGAATCCCGTTCCCTTTGCCCAGGACATGGTACTTCTCGTCGAACCGGTCGGGAATATTGAACTGATCGTCCGTGAACAGTTGCGGAAACGCCTCGTAGGTCGTCATCAGCGTGACCGGCACGTCCATGTGGTAGGTGCGACGGTCCGCATCGCCAGCATCGTGATAACCGCCGTAGGCGGTGAAGGTGGGTTCATTTCCCGTGACGATCAGTCGGGCTTCGGTGATGGGGCCATTGACCTGCCAGATCGTCGTGTGGCACGGGTCCGGCTTGATGTTCCAGGCGTACGGCTCCACGATTGGGCAGCCGCAGCGCTGGTGGTAGAGCGACCGGAACGACACATAGCCAAGCCGGCGCGAGAAATCGCCGCCGACGCCGAAGGGATACGAACAGCCATAGCCCCTGACGGCGATCTTGTAGGGGCCGCCTTCGGGGACGGCCGACAGATCGATCCGGTAAACGAAATCGCCCGACGATGCGTCCTCTCCGATCACCTGCAAGGTGCCTTGGGCGATGATGGCACCGTTGGCCAGCTTGAAAACCGTATAGGTGGGCAGCTCCCCGCTGATCTGCCTGGTTCCGCCGTCGCCGAGCCAGATGGCGAAATTGGCGTAGCGCACCTTTGACAGGGCGCTGTACCCATTCTGATTCGACTTGATGGACTCGCAGAAGGTGGTCCGATCGTCGAACACGAAGGTCATCTCGCCGTGGGGCGTTTGCAGCGTGTAGGTCGTTCCGTTGACCAGCGTGGGCACCTGGAGGTAGATATGGTGATCGCAGGCGTCAGCTTCGGTGACGAATTTGTTGATGGCGGCCACGGGATGGCCGTTAAGCTTCCAGGACGCCAGATCGGCCGTGTTCACCTCATTGGCGTTGATCACCGTGCTCTTGAAATAGGCGACCAGGATGTCTTTGGACGCGGTGCGGATTTCCGTGACGGTAAGTTCCGCGTTCGCTGCCAGCGAGGAGCCCAGGCAGAGGGCAATGATCAGCAGACGTTTCATGGGACTAATGGGAGTTTGGTTCTTGATGCGCCGCTCGTTCATTGAGGATTCCACTAAGGTTGATAGGTTTTTGAGAATTGATTCCGCATATTGATCACGGTGAACGTGCCGTCGCGCTGCACGGAAACCTCGATGGCCTTTCCTTCACACGCCTCTTGCGTGTTGGCAATAAAATCAGCGGGAGCATTCTTGTCCTTGGCGGACACGGAGGTGTGCAACTGCCAAAGGTCCAGTAAGCCCGGCGAAGGCTTCAGGGTATCAAAGGTCACGGCGTCGCCGCCTTTGCGCGCCCCGTTGTTCATGATGGCCACCTTCGGATGCAAGGCGTGGACCAACACCGGATTGTTGGACCGGAAAGATCCATGATGGCTGACCATCAAGAGGTCCACGGTGCCGACAGGGTTGTCAGGCGTCATCAGGGCAAATTCCTGGGTCTGCAACAGATCAGCGAAGTCGGCCATGCGGAACTTTCCGAACGCGTACAGCAGCCCGATGCACTCCGCATTTTCATCTGGTGGCCCGATGTCCGGCCTTGTCGCCGTGGCCGCAAATTCATTGGGTTTGCCCCCGCCGGGCAGGGGCTTTTTAATGACCTGGCCGCTCGCCGTGAGCACCGTCGCCTTCAGCCCCTTGAAGGGGAGCATGTCGCCGGGCTTGAGCGTGACGCGTTTCCGCGCGCCGATGCACTGCAAATAAGTCGTCATATTGCGTTGGATGCCTCCCTGACTCCCGCCGGGTTGAAGCGGTCCGCGATCGAAAAATACCTTGGCTGGGATTCGGGCGTCCACATTGGCAATGTTGCCGACGTGGTCGCCGTCGTAGTGGGTGACCAACATGTAATCGAACTGCATGATCTTCAACTCTTCGGCCGCGGCGACAATGCGTTTGGCATCGCGGTCGTTGTGGCCCGGGAATCCCGCATCCACGAGCAGCGACTCGCCGTCAGGTGTGAGCATGACAACGGCCTTGCCGAGGAACTTCAGCGGCCCAGGCAATTCGCGGGCATTGCGGTCGGTGATCGCGGCCAGATGCCAGTTCTTCCCGAGGCACCGCACCTCGACCACGTATCTTCCCGCCTCGCCGGCCAGGCCGCGGGTCTCGTCCCAGACGGTCGGCAGACCCTTGAGAAATACCTGACTCAAGACCGCCACGATTGTCCGGTAATGAGGGTGTCATTTCCCTTTTGCGGTTTCGTATGTTTCCGTGGCAGGGTTGTTCCATGATCCAACGGCGCAGCCGTCCGGGCAAGCAAAAGGGTCAATTATTGGCGGGTTGCCTCATGGCATTCTGGATGCGCACGTAGTCGGGCATTTCCTGCGGGGCCACGGGCTGAAACCAGTCATAAAATATCTTTGGCACTTTCCATTTCCAATGTTCGACGTGGCCGTCGGCAAAGGCGAGATTTGCCCCCTGACTGTGCCGGTCGGACGGCATATCCCACCAGATGTTCTGCGTAAACCAGGGCGAACCAACGGGAGGATTGCCAAATTCCGCGTCGGCAATCGTGTCCGCGCTCTCATCAATAAAAGCAAAAAGCGCGCTCGGCGGGGGCTGGCGGACTTCGGTGAATTGCGTCCAGGTGGGGATGAATTGATACACGTCCGGATCGCCCTGCGGATAGCCGTTCACCGATTGACTCAGATTGTAACTCCGCCAACGCAATTGTGGCAATAACTGTCCGTCCGGGGTTTGCAGGGTGGACCGGTCCGCCGGACAATGATAAATCGGCAGCGAACGGTTGTATTGAAACAACAGGCCGGAAATGATGTTGGAAGGGTCAATCTCCGTGCGCGCAGACCCGTCCGGCAGCCAGGACAATCCCCGATTATCCACCGTGGGGGCATTGGTGCCGAACGAGCCAACCGCGACGGAATTGTTGGGCACGAAATAGTCGTTGTTGTCGGTGACATAGAGCTGCAAGCACAGTTCGAGTTCCCTGAGGTTGTTCATACAGGCGACGGTGTGCGCGCGGTCTTTGGCCCGGCTCAGCGCGGGCAATAGGAGCGCGGCCAGAATGGCGATGATCGCAATCACCACCAGCAGTTCAATCAATGTGAACGCCTCGGCGACAATCCGCCGTGAACGAGAGCCTGTCTTGTAATGGCGTGAGGCCATTGACGATAGAGTATTCCTGTCGGGCGCTTCTGCAATTGGATTTTCCAACCGATCCAGAATCGGGAATGGGTTGGTCCTTGTTCACAGGACGGCCACCCTTCCGGGTTTCAGGTCTGAGCCGACCACGGGGTTACTCACCCGTAACTGGGATGTGACACACCCGGTGGCGCCGTTCTGGGACAAGGCTGCCCAGCGGACCGCGATGCAGACTGGCGACGATTCCCGCCGGAACGTCTTCGAGCTAGTCCTGCGGGAGCAGGGCATCGCCCTGGTCGGCAGGCCGGATGCGAAGATTGAGAAGATCACGGTCGTTGACACACGGAAGGTGGGCGCCGCGAGTCCTCCGGGGTGGTCTATTTCGCTGGCGCACCGATGCAGAACAGGTTTGTCGCCCCGCGCAGGAGGATTTGGCCGCCGCTGATGGCGGGCGAGGCAAAGCACCTTTCGCCCAGTTCGTTTGCCGCCACCAGGTCGTACTTTTCCCCGGGTCGGATGACCTGGGTGGTCCCCTGGTCGGTGAGAAAATAGACGAGGTCACCCACACGCACCGGGGAGGCATGCGCGTGACCGATGGGCTCATGCCACAGAATCCGGCCCGTGGCGGCGGCAAAGCAGTAAATGTCATTGCCCGATTCCGCCACCGTCAGGAAAAACCCGCCGACGGCAATCGGAGAGGGGACGTAGGGCGCTCCCGGCGCATTCTTCCAGGCGATCTTGCTCTGGGTCACGTTGCCCCGGCCATCCGGTTTGATGGCCACCAATTCTCTTTTGGGCCAACTCGATGAAGTGAGCAACAATCCCGCCGGCTCGCTGAAGACCGGCGTGATCACGGAATCGGTGGAGGTGTTCTCGACAAACCAAAGGCGCTCGCCGCTCTTCGGATCGAAGCTGGTTACGGCTTTGTCGCCGCAGAGGACGATCTGCGGACGCCCGGCCACCGCGCCCGCCAGGGGTTGGCCGAAACTGTTGGAGGGATTGTCGAGGGCGGTTTTCCAGAGGGTCTGCCCGTCCGTGCGACGCAAGGCGACCAGGAAGTTTCCTTGTTTGCCCTGGGCGCTCAGGATGACCTTGTCCTCATAGAGAATGGGCGAGCTGGAAAAGCCGTGGTCGTTCTGAAAGGTCCCCGGACGCACGAGCCAGAGCGGTTTCCCGTCGCAATCAACGGCGGCGATCGCGACCTGTTTGCCATCCTGGAAGGCCACATAGACTCTTTCCCCATCGGTGGCCGGGGTGCCGGAGGCATAACTGTTCTCCCCACTCTTGGCCTCCAGGGGCGCGGTCAGGACGGTTTGTCGCCAGCGGATTTGGCCGGTACGGCGGTCAAAACAGAGCAGCGCCCGCTCCTCTTGCTCGGGAAAGGCCGTGGCCGTGAAGATCCGGTCGCCCCACACGATGGGCGAGCTGTGGCCGATCCCGGGCACGGCCGTTTTCCAGGCGAGGTTCTCGGTCGGGCTCCAATGGGTGGGCGCGTTCGTTTCGAGGCTGGCGCCATCGCCGCGGGGGCCGCGCCAGGCAGGCCAGTTCTCCGCCGTCGCGCGCGGCATCAAGACTGGCAGGGCCAGCACCAGGGCGAGCAGAAGACAGAGGCGTTTCACCATTCCGTGAGTTGGGTTTGCCGGGCTCAATTCCATACTTATCAACATTTTTTATCCCAAAGCATACTCTTTGATGAAATATCGTTTTTCGCGACCAGTGTAAATTCATTTCCTATCGGAGATCGAAGCGCCGCGGCATATCGGCTGGTCGCGCCGGGTGAGACTCCGTTCCCAACGCAGCGCGCAGTCGCAGCTTCACCGGGTTGGCCAGCCGAGTGTTTTCCCCGTGACCGTGTTCAAGCGGCGCTCATGAGTTCACGGGTTTCGCTTCTTGAGGAGGAGCGCCCAGTCGAGCCATCCCGGAGTGTTCGGCGAGGTCCAGGCGGGACCTTGAACCGGCGGCAAGGGAATCGTCTCGCCCGTGAAGGCGTCGAACCAGTGCGCGTCATAAGTCCCGGGTTCGAGCCGGAGGGTGACGTTGCCTGCTTGGGGCAGGTACACGGCGTAAAGTTCGCCCGGCTTGGCCAGACACCAGGCGCCGTGGTTGACCAGTTCGTCATGCGGGTCGGTCTTCCACCACTCGAAGCTGGTGAAGAAATCCACCATGTGCTCGTAGCCTTTGAGCATGACCATGGTGTCATCGCCGCGTCCGTTGATCCAGCCGCCGCCGGTGTCCGGCCAGATGTTAACTCCCCGCCGAGCCGTTTCTCCCGCCGAGCCGTAGGCGCCGGCCATGGCGATTTCCCAGGCCAACCTGCGGAGGGTTTCCGCGGAATCGCCGTCCGGCTTGGGAGCCCAATGGGGATAGTGATCCTCATAGCCGTATTCCTCATTGCTCTGCGGGATGATCCGACCGGTCCTGGCCTGGATGGCCCTCTCTTCGAGCATCAACGCGTGCTGCGGGCGCGACCAATCCTGAATCGAGGTAAACCCAAACCAATCAGCGGCGCGGTCCTGATGCTCGCGATGGACCGGATGACTGGTGGCCAAATGTCTGGCCTGATCCCAGTTGACCAGCCGCCCACCGAGTTCGTGCGCCCACTGCTCGTCGCGAAAGGTGTCCAAATCGTCGCCGAGGTCCCAGGTGATGTTGGCGAAGGCGCCCAGCCGGGCCGCCGCATAGCGGAAGTAGCGCCGCTCGTCTTCGCTGCCGGCGGCGGCCTGGGCGGCGTGGGTGGAGATGTCCAGGATCACCGAAATGATCATGTCGCGTTCGCGGGCGAACCGGAGCATGCGCTCCCATCGCTGCCAATAGGGAAGGTTAAACCGCGTGTAATCAATGCCGGGGTGATCGAAGTTTTCCGGGGCTTGGGCCGGCCAGGGACGGAGGGACAGCGTGAAGTTATCTCCGGTCATGGCCGGTTCGCCCCAGAGAATGTTGGCCGCACCCGCGAGCAACACGCGGAGTCGGTTGATTTTGAGCCGGTGAAGACGCTCGATGCAGCTTTCGATGGTTCGGTCGTCCCGCCATCCCATCAACCAGAACGCGGTGGTGCCGTTGAAAAAGTAATGCTGACCGGTGCCTTCCCAGATGAAATGCCAGGGGTATTGGGGATCGACCCGGATGGGACCCTTTCGCGATCCAGCGGACGCCCGGAACTTGCCGGTGTGCGCCGCCTCAAACCCGGACTGGCGATAGGTGATTGAATAGGAGTAATCGCCCGGGGAGGAGGGCATGAACCGGATGCGAAACAGTTTGCCCGCGGGCGAGTCGCAGAAGCCGTCCACGCGGAGCGTGCCGCCGCCTCCGGTCTTGCCGAAGGAACCGGACAGGGCGGCATCCACGAACGGATTGGCTGCGTCCGCTCCTTCAACCTCGACCGCCACTTCCAGATAGTCGTAGGTTTCCACGGTTTCGACGGGTTGAGAGAAGGAGACATTTTTCGGTGTGGCGCTGAGCGACGGTGCGAGCGTCAGACCGGTCAGCAAACAGAAGAAAACGCAATGTCGAAGCATCATAAGCGTGTTGGCTCCGGCGAGCAGCAAGCAGAGGTCGCTGGACGGTGTCAAGCAGGATTATCCAAATGCGCACGCACTTCGCTCTTTGGGAGTGTCCGAATTCGGCTCCCCGGTGAGGTGAGCGTCCTCGTGAGCCGGCTGGTACCGGCGGCTCGTCAGAGCCTCGCCCGACCAAACTACAGGACACTGCCCGCCCTTCTCTCCTCGCCAGAAGGTGCGCCCAACGCCATCTGTTCATCACGTACTACGTTTGCATGTTAACGCCTCCAAGAGTCTGGGGTTTGGTCGTCCCAGCCACCCCCATCCAGTTCCCAACCAACTGCAATGTTTGGACCCGGTGCGCGTGACGCGGTGATTTCCGGTCTTGTGTGCGCCGGCAACCGTGATACGATCCCAGTTGTCCGCTCGATTTCCGAAACAAGTTGCTGGTTTTGAACATCTGGGACCATGGAATGCGAAGCGACTGCCGGTGGAGATTGTTCCGAGATCACGCGTCGCCTGCGTGCGGCGTTCCGGGCGATCCCGCCAGAGGCACGGCCCGATCCGACACGTTACGGAGCCGACATCCTCAACCGGCTGCCTGAATTTGTTCGATGACCTTTCAATAACCACGTACCCCCCTATGAACTCCAATCCCATGAACTCCAACAAACGCACGGATGACGGACAAGCGCAGGCCAACCTGAACACCACGCGTCGCTCCTTCTTGCAGACGAGCGCCCTTGTGGCTTCGGCGTTTACGATCGTCCCACGCCGGGTGCTGGGCGGACCCGACGCTCCCAGCAACAAGCTCAACATCGCGGGCATCGGCGTCGGCGGCATGGGCGCCCAAAACCTCAAAAACTGCGCCGCGGAGAACATCGTGGCCCTCTGCGACGTGGATACGGGTTACGCCGCCAAGACCTTCCAGATTTATCCCAAGGCCAAAGTTTATGGCGATTATCGGGTGATGCTCGAGAAGCAAAAGGACCTTGATGCCGTGATCGTCGCCACGCCCGATCACTGGCACGCCCTCATCGCGCTGGCGGCGATTCGGGCGGGCAAACATGTCTATGTACAAAAGCCGATGACGCACTCGCTGCAGGAAGCACGGGTGCTGACCGAAGCGGCGCGCGCCCAGAAGGTGGCCACCCAGATGGGCAACCAGGGGCACTCCGGGGACGGCACCCGCCTGATTTGTGAATGGATCCAGTCCGGCGCCATCGGCGTGGTGCGTGAAATTCATGCCTGGACCAATCGCCCGGTCTGGCCCCAGGGCGTGGAAGTGGAGCGACCCACGGAAACGCCCCCCGTGCCCGAGGGCCTGAACTGGGACATGTGGCTGGGCCCGGCGCCCTACCGCCCTTATCACCCGGCCTACGTGCCTGGAACCTGGCGGGCTTGGTGGGATTTCGGCACTGGTTCGCTGGGCGACCTGGGCTGTCACATTCTGGACGCGCCCTTCTGGGCGTTGAATCTTAAATATCCAACGAGCGTCGAGGGGTGTATCTCGACCTACTGGCAGGGCTTGTGGAAGAAGACCGATCCCCGCAATGAGAATTATCCGCGTTCGACCATTGCGCGTTACCGGTTCCCGGCGCGGGGCGACCTGCCCGCGTTGAAGCTCACTTGGTGGGATGGCGGCATGATGCCGCCGCGCCCCGAAGGATTGGAACCCGACGACGAGTTGGGGGACGCCGATGGCGGTGTGGTTTTTCTCGGTGACAAGGGGGTGTTGATCTGCGGTTGCTATGGGCTAAGCCCACGCGTCTTTCCCGAGGAGAGACGCCGTGATTTGCCCAAGACACCTCAGACTTTGGTCCGGATTCCGGGCGGGATTGAGGGGCACGAAAAGGATTGGGTGCGGTCGTGCAAGGGCGGCGCGCCGGCCAGCTCGAGCTTCGACTACTCGGGTCCGCTCACCGAAATGGTGCTGATGGGCAACCTGGCAGTGCGTTTTCCCAACCGCCAGTTGCTTTGGGATGGTCCGAACCTGCAAGTCACCAACGACAAGGACGCCAACGCGTATGTGCGGCGGAAATATCGCGAGGGCTGGACGTTGCAGGCCTGACCCGCCGCCCGCGGCGGTCGCGCACAGCCCGAACGCTCACCCGGCGCCACCCAACCTGTAGTGACAACTGTCCGCAAAGAACGCGTTCGGCGCGCCATCGAGTTTCGTTCGCCGGATCGGGTGCCGATTGTGTTTTGGAACCGGGACCAGACCGAGGGGGATGTGATGCTCTACCACCTTGCGCTCGGGGCGCCAGGCGACGGTTCCGTCAACGCGTGGAACTGGTCGGTGAACGAGTGGGGCTACCGGCTGGAAAAACTCGGAGACGGCACGATGGGCCATCCGGTCGAGCCGTTTTATCGCGAGTTGCCGCAGGCGGACGAAATCGAAACACCCGCCTTGCGCGAAGATGAACGGATGTCAGCGGCGGCGGCGTTCTTCGAGACGTGTGAGGATCGCTACCGGCTGGCCAGTTTCGATTTGAGCGGGTTCACCGTCTATATGCTGCTGCGCGGCTTCGCGAACGCGATGCAGGATTTCCTCCTCGAGCCGGAAGGTTTTGCGGCGTTGATGGACCGGATCGTGGACTTCGAGTGCGACCTGATGCGAATGGCGGCGCGGCACGGATTCCACGGGATTCATTTCGCCGATGATTGGGGGGCGCAATCGGGCCTGATGATCTCACCGGGTCTGTGGCGGCAGCTCTTCAAGCCGCGCTACGCCCGGCAATTCTCGCTGGCGCACGAGCTGGGGCTTCACACCTGGTATCATTGCTGCGGGGAGTTCCTGCCGATCATGGAAGACTTTCACGAGATTGGCGCGGACGTGCTCAACATTTCCCAGCCGAACGTCAACGACATCGCCGAAGTGGGACGGCGGTTGCGGGGCCGCCAATGCTTCATGTTGCCGATCAGCTACCAGACCGTATCCATCCAAGGCACGCCGGAGGAAATCCATGCCGAAGCCCGGCGCCTATACAAGCTGCTGGGCGCGTCCACCGGCGGCTTCATTGGCTACGTGGAGGAATACAGCGTGCTGGGCATGTCGGCGGAGAACTACCATGCGTGCGGCGAAGCCTTCCGGCGGCTATCCCCCCCGTCTTGACCGGGGAAACCAGAACATGAATGGGCGGCAGAGAACCTCCGCATCATGAAACGGTGCCAGACAGGTCCGCCGCGAGCACGCAAACCATTCTCACCCCCCGGAATTGGGCGTACGCCCGCGGAGTTGTCGCGTCGTGGCCAAACTCCCGGCAGCGGCGCAACCATCAGTTTGAATTCGTGAGGACACTGCCGCCCCGGCGGCGCTTGACCGGCAACCGCGGGCGAACTTATAGTTCCAACAACGGGGAGCCAACCCGTGACCGGTGCGTGCCGGTCACCCAGGCTGAGAGGGTCGCGCGGGAGCGTGGCCGACCCGCAAGACCTGATCCAGGTAATGCTGGCGAAGGGATGCTTCCGTTCCGCCTCCTTTCGGTGAAGGCCGCCGCGTGGTGTGTCCGTCTTCGCTGGCATCGCCTGGTTCGTTGAATCGTTGACGATGAACACGGCTTTACCTCGCTGGCCGGCATGGCCCGGCCTGATCGCCGAGAATTGAAGACAGAAAAGGTTTCCCGATGATCGCCCAACCCAACTCCTTGGAACCGCACAGCCGCGAGCAACTGCCCGGCAGCCGACGCATCTACGTTGCCGGCCGCATCCATCCGGACGTCCGCGTGCCGATGCGCGAGATCACACTCACGCCGACGAAACTCCTCGACGGCCGGATCGAGACCAACGAGCCGGTGCGCGTGTACGATTGTTCCGGCCCGTGGGGCGACCCCGAGTTTCAGGGGGACGTGGAACACGGCCTGCCGCCGCTGCGCCGGCCCTGGATCCTCGCCCGCGGTGATGTGGCGGAATACAACGGCCGCCCGGTTCAACCCATTGACGACGGCTTCCTCTCCACCGAACACCGCAGCCTGGTCCAGACCCGGCGCCAGGACGAAACCAGCTTCCGCCTCGACGCCTCCGGCCTGCCGCAGCGCAGGGTTCTCCGCGCCAAACCGGGCAAGGTGGTCACCCAGCTCGCCTGCGCCCGCGCCGGCGTCATCACGCCGGAGATGGAATTCATCGCCCTCCGCGAAAACCTGCAGGGAGCACAGGCGGCCCGCCTGTCCGCCGATCCGGCCCGCATCGGCGATCTCTCCCGCGACAACGCGCGCAACGATTTGATGAAGCAACACGCCGGCTCCTCGCCAATCTCAAATCTCAAATCTCAAATCTCACATTATGCGCCTTCGATTTTCCGCCGTTTCCCGCAGCGCATCCCGAGGGAGATCACTCCTGAATTCGTCCGTTCCGAAGTCGCTGCCGGCCGCGCCATCATTCCCGCCAACATCAACCATCCCGAACTCGAACCGATGATCATTGGCCGCAACTTCCTCGTGAAGATCAACGCCAACATCGGCAATTCGGCCATCGCCTCCAGCATCGGGGAAGAGGTCGAGAAAATGCGCTGGGCCACCAAGTGGGGCGCGGACACGGTCATGGACCTCTCCACCGGCAGAAACATTCACGCCACCCGCGAATGGATTCTCCGCAACGCGCCCGTGCCCATCGGCACCGTGCCGATTTACCAGGCGCTCGAAAAAGTCGGCGGCAAGGCCGAGGACCTCACCTGGGAACTCTTCCGCGACACGCTCGTCGAACAGGCCGAGCAAGGCGTGGATTACTTCACCATCCATGCCGGCGTGTTGCTGCGCTTCATCCCGCTCACCGCGCGGCGCATGACCGGCATCGTCAGTCGCGGCGGCAGCATCCTGGCCAAGTGGTGCCTCGCCCATCACCAGGAGAATTTCACCTACACCCACTGGGACGAAATTTGTGAAATCATGGCTGCCTACGACGTGAGCTTCAGCATCGGCGACGGCCTGCGTCCGGGCTCGATCGCCGACGCCAACGACGAGGCGCAGTTCGCGGAACTCAAGGTGCAGGGCGAACTCACCGAACGCGCCTGGAAGCATGGCGTGCAGGTGATGAACGAAGGCCCGGGCCACGTGCCGCTGCACCTGATCGAGGAAAACATGCACAAGCAGCTCGAGTGGTGTCACGAGGCCCCGTTCTACACGCTCGGCCCGCTCACCACCGACATCGCGCCCGGCTACGACCATTTCACCAGCGGCATTGGCGCGGCGATGATCGGCTGGTACGGCTGCGCGCTGCTTTGCTACGTCACGCCCAAGGAACACCTCGGCCTGCCCAACAAGCAGGACGTGAAAGACGGCGTCATCGCCTACAAGATCGCGGCGCACGCGGCGGACCTGGCGAAGGGCCATCCCGGCGCGCAATACCGCGACAACGCGTTGAGCAAGGCGCGCTTTGAATTCCGCTGGGAAGATCAATTCAACCTCAGCCTCGACCCCGTCACCGCGCGCGAGTTTCACGACGAGACATTGCCGCAGGAAGGCGCCAAGACCGCCCATTTCTGCTCCATGTGCGGGCCGCACTTCTGCTCGATGAAAATCACCGAGGACGTCCGCAAATACGCCGCCGAACAGGGCATTGCCGAGGAAGAGGCGCTGAAGAAAGGCATGGAAGACAAATCTCGCCAATTTGTTGAGAAAGGAGCAGAACTTTACGCGAAAGCCAAACCTCACTTGAAACATGAAACCTGAAACTTGCAACTCCGCGCAGCGGCTTGGCATCGCCGAAGAAGAAGCCTTGAAAAAGGGGATGGAAGAAAAGTCCCGCGAGTTCGTGGAGAAAGGCGCGGAGGTTTACGCGAAGGCGTGAATGGACGGTTCATCGCCACTGCCCCGTCAGGGTGAAAGCCGACCAGAAGAACGGATCGGAAAAATCCTCGCTCGCCCCTTTTGAGCGGATCAGCGACAATTGCGCTTCTCGCCATGCTTTCACGCGCGGCTCGCCGGCTCGCCAGCGGCGCATGAATTCCGTCATCAACCGGCTCGTGGCCCGGTCACTCACCTTCCAGTGGCTCGCCAGCACGGTTTCCGCTCCGGCGATGCGGAAGGCCCGCCGCAACGACATCACACCTTCGCCGATCTTCACCTCGCCTGAGCCGCTGTCGCACGCGCTCAGGATGACCAATTCCGTTCCCTGCAAATTCAGGAGGGATGCTTCCAGCCCGGTGAGCAGGCCGTCTTCGAGTTCCGAATTCCGAGTTCCGAGTTCCGAGTTTGAAAAGTGGTTCGCGCCCGCCAGCGCGATGCCGCAGCGGATCAGGGGATTCTCCCAGTCCTCCTTCGGCAACGACGCGTTCCACCGCGGCCCCCAATTCCCGGCCCAGGAATCCGGGAGCGAATTCGTCCGTTTGAACTCCCGGTCCGAAAGGAAGAAGCCGTGCGTGGCCAGGTGCAGGACACGCGGCGACACCACCGCCTTCAACTCCGCCTCGCGCGCGTCCGCGCCCAGGCGCAGGACGGTGTCGCCGCCCAGGAGTTTGGCCACACTGCGCGCCTCCGCCTCCGCCTCCGGCAACGGCGAGAATCTCATGCCGCGATAGTCGCGGCTCAATGATCTCGTAGCCGACGCAACGAGGCCCACTTCAATTTCGGATTTCGGATTTCGGATTTCGGATTTCTCAGCCAGAGCCTCACGTCGGCGGCTGCGGGCCTTCGCCAAATCCAGATCGAAATCCGGGTTGCCCATCACGAGCGACCTGCCAACGGAGGACGGGCTTCCAGCCGATGTCACTTTCTCCGCGGCTGCGGGCTTTGATTTGGAGTCAGGCGCGACGCCTGACCTACGCTGCAGCCGCACGATCTCGCGTCCGCTGCCGACGTAGCTGATGGTCTTCTCCTCGATCAGGAACTTGTCGCCGACGGGCAGCATTTCGAACGGCAACCGGCTCAACTGGCCGTCCGGGCAGACGATCAGGTGCGCGACGTGGGTGAGATGCGGGGCGAGCGGGGCATAGACCAACTGGCTCAACCGCTGCAAGGCCGGCGACACATCTCGGGCGGCAAATTGCCCGGCCGACATCCGCTTGCAGACCAGTTCGACGGCTTCGTTGATGGGCGCGGCCTCGCCCAAGTCCACCCGCTCGACGAGAACGTTCGTGGAATCTTTAGCCAACGGGAAAGTCAGGTAAGCGGCGTAACACTGTCTTTGGAAGTTGTTCGTAGTTCTCGCGGTGAAATCGGCCCGATAATACTGAACGAAATCCAGCAACGCACCATCGACCGGAAGGCTCCTGGCAACGTCGGCCAACGTCAAATGCCGCTCCCGAATTGCTTGGGCCACGAGTGCTACCCGCTCGGCCAGCTTCGACTCGAGCTGGTTCACCTCTCCTTGCAGTTCCTGCCGCCGCCTTTCACGCTCACCTGCTTCAAGCTTGCTCTCCGGCAATCGTGCCAGTCGGAATCTTACAGACTCTAATTGTTCGCGGACTTCCCTGGTTGTGGTTTGCGGGTCCATCTCCAAAGCGGCTTGGGCGGCCTGTCCTTCTTCCGCCAAGGCTTTATTCAAACATAATTGTTCCGCGCCTAAAACCCTTGCCTCAGCCATGTTCCTAGCTGAACAACTCCAACATAACGAGTGAAAGAAGGAAGCGTCGGTAAACTGGCGTTCTTGGAACGCCAACGCCTCTTGGGGCGACCACCAGACGAACTCACCTGCGAAATAACGTCGTCGTAGGGAGAAGACCTGCGCATACAGTGACAAACTTTGCGTCAAATCGCTTTGGGATTGACGAAACTCTCCTTGGAACTGGTGCAGCAAGGCTAAGTTCGCAATGCTTGTCATTGTGTGGGGATGCTCCAAACCATAGACACTTTCAAAAATTCTCTCTGCTCGCTCGTAATAGAGCATGGCCCCCTCGTGGTCCCCCCGGAGGTCACAGGTCAGAGCCAGATCATTGCACGCTGATCCCACTTGAGGGTTTTCCGGCCCAAGCGTCTTTTCCAAAATGGCCAAGCTGCGTTTGGAAAGCTCGAAAGCCTCGTCATAATTCCCTTGCCTTCTGCGTATCTCGGCCATCGTTCTGAAACAAAAGGCCACGTCGGGATGGGTTCCTCCAAGCTCCGACTCCTCAAGGATTTCCAGACGGCGGCGGCACAACTGTAGCGCCGATTCATAATCTCCCTGTAGGATTCGCAGTAAGGAAAGAGTACCCAAAGCATTGGCCAATTCGGGATGCTTCGGTCCATCTGTCTTTTCCAGAATCTCAACGCTTCGCTGGGCGAACGCCAGGGCTTCCTGGGTAACTCGGTCCTCGTGGTAATACGTCAGGGCCAGGTTGTTCAAAGTTGTGCCGACGTAACGATGCTCCTTTCCCAGTGACTTTTCTCGGATGGCGAGGCTTCGCAGTAACAAAAAACGAGCTTCCCCGAAATGCCCCTCATCGCTGTATAAAGCGGCCAGATTGTTGAGGACAAGGGCAACCTCAGGGTGATCGGGGCCAAATACGCTTTCCTTGATTTGGAGACTCCGTTTGTAACGCGGCAGCGCCAGAGCGTACTCTCCGAGCAACCGATAACAATCGGCCAAGTTACTCAGCAGAGTCGCGACTAGGGGATGCTGCGGGCCATACTCTTTTTCCATAATCGTCAAGCTCCGTTGGAATAAGCCTAAGGCTTGAGCGTAATCCGCCTGTTCTGAATAGACGCTTGCCAAATTGCACAAGACATTTGCAATACTGGGATGGCCCGGTCCGAGAGACTTCTCCATCGTTTTCAGGCTTGCCTGAAAGAGTTCTAACGCTTCCGAGTACCGCCCTAGCTCTTTATAGAGCAAGCCCAGATTGCTCTGGATAGTTGCCGTGTCGGGATTGTCTGGGCCGACGGTTTTCAACCTCGTCGCCAGAGCGCGCTGATAGAGATCAATGGCGTTGGTGTATTGGCCTTGGCTCTTACAAACCCCTGCCATGTTGTTCAAACAGGTCACCACAAACGGATGTCCATCACCAAGTGCCTTATGGCAAATTTCCAACTCGCGCTGGTAAGACGTCACTGCTTCCCGATAATTCGCCTGCTTTGCGTATAAATCTCCCAAAGCGTCCAAAGTTCCGATCAAATTCGTGCTTTCGTTTCCATACACCTTCTCCTGGAGAACCGCGCAGCGCTCAAAGGCGGTAGTTGCCGGCGCGAAACTCTGTTGCGCTCTGTAAATTTGGCCCATGTTAATCAGCGCAGTAATCCTCTCCCTTTCGTACGACTTCTCGACTTCAGCTTTGTCCGTGATCTCGACAAACCGTTTGAAGAATGGCAACGCCTTGTCAGGCTCTCCGAGAGACGAGTGGATGGTCCCAATCAGAATCAACTGTCTTGCCAATTCCGGGTTGTCTTTGCCCCATGTGGATTCACTGATCGCGAGGCCGCGCTCGTAAAGAGGCAGGGCGTTCGTGTAATCCCCCTTGTCCCAATAGTCTCTGGCTCGCCGACCTAGTTGCATCAGGTCTTCGGCTGCCGAGACCGGGCTTGGCGGCAGCTTTTGAGGCGGGGTATTGTTCTGCGCATTCACAATCAGCAAGCTTGCGGCGACCAGGCCAGCACAAATTATAGGTTTCAAGCGGTGGCTGACCATTCTGCGAGTCAATTCAAGTGTCGGATTTCGCCTGCGAGGTTATAGGTCTTGGAGTAGTTCTGGCAAACCGTCCTCTGCGCTAAACAGACCGACGTGTCGCCTCAAGCCGTCCTCCCACTCGACGCCGTTTCTTGGGTCTGAATCGCCGTTGGCGAGCTCTGATGAAAGCCGGAATTTGACTTGTAGGCCGGGAAGTACCTCGCGAGCAACGTGCTCGATCGCGTCGGCTTCATCCGCCAATACGTACGGCGAGATAATGACTTCTTGCGCGTCCAGGAGCTTGCGCGGGTCCTGTCTCATTTTCACCCCGGAGCTGACGACAACCGCGTTTACGCTAAAGACCAAGCGAACCTCCTTCTCGTGTTCGTAGCTCTGGCTCTTGAATACAAAGGGCCGTGTGGCGTGCCCCAAATCCGGGCAAGACCCACCGTAACGGATTGGCAGGACGAGCATGTCTTCAAGCCCCGGCTCAACGATGGCCTCGCGAAGCTGGCCAAGCGTTGTTTTGACCGCGACACCGTCTCTGGCGTACAGATTCCACATGGCCATGCTCTCAAGGAAATCCCCCGGCGCCTGAGACCCCGGAGCGCACCAACACCAGGCGCAACGGCGGATGCTCAACTGGAAACGCCACTCATTCAGGAGATGCGGCTTTGAGGTGAACCCCCTGGCCTGCGCGAACTCGCTCAAATCAAAGCGCCGCGAGGTATGCTTTTTCTCCAACCAGGGCACGGCCTTCTGAAATACATCTGACTCCCAGACCTCATCTTCGCCCGTGGAGCACGTTGAAGCGCGCCCCTCTTTCGGGTCTCCTTCCTGCAGCTTGCTCAGCAAGGGAATAAAGGCCGTCCCCTTCAGCAGCAGGAGAAACGTGCTCAGTTTCATATATCGCCACAGCGGCGTGTTCGGCTCCATCTCCTTCTCGCCGAGAATGGGTTTCAAGTGCATGGCAATGGTGTAGCCCCGTCAGCGCATTCTGTCCACTCGGCTTGTGTTGCCGGGTTCAGAAGCCTGACGGGGAATGGCATTAGAATCAGGGCTTGCAGACCTTGCACTGCCGGTGGCCGGCCTTGATCGCCTCGTCGCGGGTCTTGAAGGTCTGCAGGTTCGAGGCCGAAATCTTGTGCGCCCATTTGCAGCCGGGCCGGTGGAACGGCTCACGCAAGCTGGAGGCGACGTAGGCGACTTTGGTTTGCTCCGCTGTTTCCGTCGTTCGGTCGTTGCAAGCGGTCAGGCTGGCCACCGCCAGCAACGCGGCGAGGGCGAGTTTCGCGAGAGTTTTCATGGCTCGTGGTGGGTTGTTGAAACTGGGGTTTCAGTTGATCGGGAACCGTCACCAGCCGGATGAGTACTTTGGCACACGGACGGTGCCGAAGCCGCGGTAGCTGAGGTTGTCGGTCACGGTGTTGTTGGGAGGCGTGCGGACGTGGGGCGCGACGTAGGTTCCGTTGCTCCGGTAATAGCCGCGCACGTTCACGGACGGATAGGCGGCGTAGGGGTTGCGATACACGTAGCCGGAACTGGGGCTGCTGCCGAGCGAGCCGGCGTTGGACCGGTAGTGTGGCGCGACGTAGGTGCCGCTGCTCCGGTAGTAGCCGTTCACGTCCACGGACGGCGTGGCGGCATAGGGATTGCGATCGGCGTGGCTGGAACTCGGGCTGCTGCCGGGCGAGCCGGCGTCCGAACGGTAGTACGGCGCCACGTAGGTGCCGTTGCTGCGGAAGTAGCCGCTCACGGGTCCAGCTTGCGTGGCCAACGCGGAGCAGGCGATCAGGGCGGCGAGGGCGAGTTGGGTCAGGGATTTCATGGAGTCGAATGAGTTGTTTGTTTTTGAGCGGCGATTCGTTGTGAACCGCCTTCACCCGCTACATCGCAAACGCCGTCCGGTTTCTTACAACTTTCTCCGGTGGGGCTTGAGCCGTGGTCGAGTCCCTTCCCGAAGGCGCGGCTTGCCAGCGGGCAGGGCGGGGCGCATAGTGAGCCGCAGGTTTATGAAAGCGAAAGCCAACGGACGTCGCTGCCGCATCGAACTGGGCCGGCACATCGTCGCCGATCCGGAGATTTGTGGCGGACAGCCGACGTTCAAGGGCACGCGGATCATGGTCTGGCTTGTCCTGGAGCAACTCGACGAGGGCCTGACGTGGGAAGAGATCCAGCGCGAGTGGGATGGAAAGGTCGGCGGCGATGCCATTTCCGAGGCCATTGCCATCGCGCCGCTGGTCGTGAAACACGAGCCGTTCCGGGGGTTCCATGTTGGTGCTCGACGAAAACCTGCCCGCCAGCCAGCGGCGCTTGCTGCGTAACTGGCGGATTCGCTTCCGGGTTGTCGGCGCGGACGTCGCGGCACCCGGCACCAAGGATGAGAACCTGATTCCCGTCCTGCACCGTTTGCCTCGCCCGACGTTCTTCAGCCTCGACCGCAATTTCTATCGGCCCGACTGGGCGCACGCGGAGTACGGTCTCATCTGGTTGGACGTCCGCGGGCGTGACGCGGCGGCTTTCATCCGTCGTTTCCTTCAGCATCCTGCCTTCGACACGCAGGCCAAGCGGATGGGTGTGGTCGCCCGGGTCCGCGCTGATGGCGTGGTGTGGTGGCGCGTGGGGAAGCGCCTGGCCGAATCAACGTCGTGGCTCCAGGAATGAGCCTGCCCGATCTCCACGCGCTGCAAGGAGGCGATGAAGCCGCCTGGGACGCGGCGTTCCGCTGGTTGTGGCCGACGGCGTTCGCCGTGGCGCAACTCAAGCTCGCGCCGTTCCTGCCCGAAGAGGTCGAGGACGTGGCGATTGAGGCGCTGGAAGTGCTGGTGGAGAAAGTGCGGGAGGTGAGGACCGTGGAGGAACTGAAGCCCTTGCTCGCGGGCATCACGCATCATCGGGCCGTCAGCCGGCTGCGCGAACGGTTTGCGAAGAAGCGCGGCGCGGGGCAGACGGAATCACTGGACGCGCCCGCGCCGGACGGCGAGGTCAAGCCCGAGCCGGCGTCGCTCGAATCGCCGTTGGATGCGCTGGCGGAGCGCGAGCTGGCGCAGCGGTTGCAGGAATCGCTCAGCGCGCTCAAGCCGCCGCAGGGCGAAATCCTCGCGGACTTTTTTCTTCATGGGTTGCGTTACGAGGCGATGGCGAAGAAACACGGAATCGCCGTCGGCTCGGTGGGGGTCCATTTGAAGCGCGGGCTGGAGGCGCTGCGGCGCATTTGGGGAGGTCGGGAAGATGGTTGAAAGAAACGAACGGGCTTTTGCGATGCACTCAATGAATGACGAACGGTTCTTCAATCTGGCGATGAAAGCCATTGCCCGCCAGGATACCGAAGCGGAGCGCGCCGAACTGGATGCGCTGATGGCGCGCGCGCCGGAATTGAAGCAGGAATTTGAGCGATTGCAGGCGGACGTGCGGACGGCGAAAGACACGCTGCCACTCGTGGAAGCGGCGCAGGCAACCACCGGCGAGCTTCCCGCGTACGCGCGCGGGCGGCTGCAAACGAAAGTGCGGGAAACGCTGGGTCGTCCGGCAGCAGGGAAAGAGACATCTCGCCGTCTGGCGTGGGGCTGGCGTTGGGTGCTGGGATTGGCGGCCACGGCGGCGGTGATTCTGCTGGTGGCGTTGCCGAGGTTGCGCGCGCCGGGCGCGCCGGTGATTCAAGTGGCGATGCTGGACCGGACGGGCGGCACTCGCGGAACCGACACGAATGACGTGGCGCTCCTGCAAGCCACGTTGAAGGGAAGTCCAGTCCGAAGTTTTTCCAGCGCGAGCGAACTGGAAACGTGGGAGAAGAACTGGCCTGCGAACGGCCGGCGGAGCACGGCAAAAGTCATTTACGACCCGGCAAAAGGAGAGGTCAGAGTGTCCGGGTATTCGCAAGGGAAGTTCTTCCACAGAATTTTTCCTTTGGACAAAGATTTGGCGACGACGTTGCAGCAGGTGAACACGTTTATTCTCGAACACGGGTTTTGATTGAGCGCGAGGACGGTTTCGGTCAGGAGAAGTTGGCCGGGTTTGCAGGAGGTACTTACGCGAGTTGAATTTGAGGAGTTGTGCCCGAGTTGAACCCAGTGGTCGCCAGTTGCCCATGCGCCTGGCCGAACATGAACGGCGCGCGAGGATGTGTCGGCGAGCTCACGTCGAGCCGCTCGCCCCACCGGGCAAGGCAAATTCGGACACGACCCGGGAATCGAATTGCCTTTCGGGCAGGGCCTGAGGTAAAGGTCATCACATGCAAAAACCACCCGAGACGTTCTTCAACGTGGAGGATTTCGTGCCGGACCTGCGCCAGGTTTTCGCACAGCCCCCGCTCAATCCCCGGAAGATGCTTTTGGCCGCCATTCCGGCCAAGAATCTCGAAGCGGACGGGGCCCAGGTTCCGGCGGGCATAGATCGCGGTTCGCTGGCGTTCAGCGATGGCAAGCAGTTCTGGTTCTGGGAGACGGATTCGTTGCGGGCGCTGTTTCGAGGCGACAAGCGACCGCCGGTGCTGGGCGACTATCCGGAGGCGTACAACGACTCGTTCATCCTTTTCGATCTGCACGCGCTGGAAATCAGCAAGTTCTTCGGCGACCGGCGGGATGCCGAGATGCGGGAGGTTTACGCGACCTTGCGGCGGCGGCCGGACGGTCGGAGCCTGGGATTCGTCCACGATTACATGTGGCAGGCGGCGGCGCTCATCCTGGGCACGCGGCCTTTGAGTCAAGCGGAGTTCGAGCCGATCATGGCACGGCTGGAACGATCCTGCCGGACGTTCGAGCAGGGCCCCACTTCCCGAAATTACATCGCCGCGCTGAGAACGACTTTCGGCCAGGCCAGCGGTTTGGGTTGAGCGTCGGCGTGCCTCGTATTGCGCGGTCGGCTGGGAGTTGCGAAGCACGGCGGTCGCGTCTCCGCCCCACCCCGCTCCGTGTGTGTTTTCAATGCGTCATTTTAATGCGTGCTATGACCTCGGCGTGTGGTAAAATACTTGTTTTATGCCATTTCGCGCACTTGGCCTTGATGCCAGAATATTGAAGGCGGTTCAGGAGGCGGGTTATACCGAGCCGACGCCCATCCAGTCCGCCGCCATCCCGCCGATCATCGCCGGCCACGACCTCATCGGCATCGCCCAGACGGGCACGGGCAAGACGGCGGCGTTCACGCTGCCCATGCTCACCAAGCTCGCGACGCAACCCGCCGGTCCACGGCGCGGCGCGCGGGTGCTGGTCATCGCCCCGACCCGGGAACTGGTCGTGCAGATTGATGAAAACATCCGGGCCTACGCCCGGCATCTGCCGCTCACGGTCGCCACGGTTTTCGGCGGCGTGGGTGAACATCCGCAAATCAGCGCGCTGCGGGCGGGCACCGATGTCATCATTGCGTGTCCGGGACGGTTGTTGGACCTGCTGGGCCGGCGCCACGGCGATTTCTCCGGCCTGCAATTCCTCGTGCTCGATGAGGCCGACCGGATGCTCGACATGGGTTTCCTGCCGGCCATCCGGCAGATCGTCCGGCAAATGCCGTCGCACCGGCAGACCTTGATGTTTTGCGCGACCCTCTCGAAGGAGATCGAGGCGCTCACGCACGAATTCCAACGCGCCCCGAAGACGATTCAGATCGGCCGGCGCTCGAATCCGGCCGAAACCGTCACGCAACTGGCCTATGAAGTGCCCAAGCAGTTGAAGCCGGCCCTGCTGTTGCATCTGCTGCGCGATCCGCAAATGGACATGGTGCTCGTCTTTGCGCGGATGAAGCACGGCGCCGATCGCATCGCGCGCCATCTGGAGCAAAAGGGAATCCGCACGGCCACGCTGCACTCCAACCGTTCGCAGAACCAGCGGCTCAAGGCCTTGAAGGATTTCAAGTCCGGCGCGGTGCGTGTGCTGGTGGCGACGGACATCGCGGCCCGCGGCATTGACGTGGACGGGATTTCGCACGTGGTGAACTACGATTTCCCAATGCACGTCGAGGATTACGTCCACCGCATCGGGCGCACCGGGCGCGCCCATGCCGTCGGCGACGCCATCAGCTTCGTCACGCCGGAGGACCACGCCGAGTTGCGCGCGCTGGAACGTTTCATCGGCCGCGGCATCGTGCGCAAACGCGCTGAGGGATTCGATTATCACGCTGCCGGACCCGCGCCGACCGAAAGCCGCCGTGGTGACCGCCCGCCACAACGGTCACACGATCATTTGGCCCCCCGGAGCCCGGCGCGGCCGGACGGCGGACGACTACCAGGCGGTCACGCGGGATCCAGCCAGACGGGTGGGCGGCCCCACGGCCAACGCCGCCAGTTCGGCCGGTGGTAATTGGAGAAGATCGGTCCGGCCGAGCTGACCGTATGATCCGGCCGGTCCGGCGCGCACAAGCGGGGGCCGGCTCAGGAACGGGAGCAGGCTGGCGCTGGAAGACGATTCCGAGCGGGAAAGGGCAACGCGGCGCCGCGACGAAAATTGTTGCCGATTGTTGTTGCTATCGCGGCGGGACCGCCGATAATTATCCTGTCCGTTAGATCGCTTGCGTCTTTCAAGGCATGGTGAATCTTCAGGTGAACTTAGTTCAGTGATGATTTTAAACCCGACGTTCGGGATCAGTCTCGGAAAGTAAGAGTTTGTCGGACAGTAAAACATCACATGAGCAATAAATTATTCGTCGGAAACCTCTCCTTCGACACCACCGAAAACGACCTGCAGGACGCCTTTGCGGCGCACGGCACGGTCCTCGAAACCAACCTGCTGATGGACCGGGCGACCGGCCGTCCGCGCGGCATCGGTTTTGTCACCATGGGCACGCCGGAAGAGGCGCAAAAGGCCATTGCGGCGCTGAACGGCGCGCAACTGGGCGGACGCGCGCTCACGGTCAACGTGGCGCGGCCGCGGGAAGAGCGCCCGCCCGGCGGCGGCGGCGGTCGTCGTGAATACGGCGGCAGCGGCCGTTATTAAGCCGTTGGTTGAATTTTGGGCGGGGTTCGGGTGAACCGAACTCCGCCCTTTTCGTTTGGCCCGGCCCCGTTGGCGGGTCGGCCGGACACCGTTGGCCAGTATCAGCACGGTTATTTCCATCAGTCCATGAAAGAAGAGCACATTGAAGTGGAAGGCAACGTCACCACGGTGCTGCCTGGCACGATGTTCCGCGTCGAACTCGACAACAAACATCTGGTGCTGGCGACGATCTGCGGGAAGATGCGCAAGCGGTGGGTGCGCCTGACGGTCGGCGACCGCGTGAAAATGGAGATGTCGCCCTACGACCTGAACAAGGCGCGCATCACCTGGCGCGTGCGTTAGAACGGTCGCGCTTGCTCGCGGCACAAGGCCACGGAAGCCCCCAATCCAGGCGCGTCGGCTGTGGCGCTGCGGGGCATGTCTCCGAATTGTTTCCCCGGCGAGACTCGCGTGTAACCCCCGGAATACTGCGCCCGGCCACGGCGGCATTTCCCGTCCGGCTTGTCGGGATGCCCTAATCCATCGCTTCGGCAATGCCGATTTCAAACTGGCTCTACAGGTCGAAGACAAAATGCTGAAGATGGTCACCGGCTCGAATTCCAGCCGACACCGGTAGCTCCGTTTGCCGCCCTTTTCGCCCCGGTCCACGAGTCGGACGGCGAACAGGCGGCCGAACGCCCTCATTTCCTCCCGCATCGGTGCTTGCTTCGGAACGATCTCTTCCTTTGACCTGCCCTTCAAGCTCCCGCAACGCCGGATGCAACAGAATGGTGGCCCTCAAAGCCTGCCTTGAATCACGCGGGGAGGAGTTCCGCCGATGGGGCTGCAGCCGCGCGGAGACACTTGGTGTTTTGCGGCCAGATCGTTCCCATTTCTTCCGGGCACGGGTTTGGTTTCGATTGAACCCACCGGCAATTTCCATTAAGACCTCGGGCGAATTCGCAGAGCATCGTGAGGACATTCAATCGGGAGTGGGCCGAAACCAGCGTGGCAGGGGGATGGGCGGACCGCCATATTGGTGATGGGCGCTGTCCCGGCTCGATGGGCGGGTTTGGTTGCCGCATGAATGAGATTCGCCTTTTACGTGCCGTTGTCCGCGCTGGCCCCGCCTTGGTTCGCGCGCTCGTGTGTCGGCGTATCTCTTCGGTAGCTGGTTTCGTTGTGCTTCTGCTGGCTGCGGCGGTGAGCGCGAACGCCCGGGAAGCGCGGCCGTTGCTGCGGGATTTCATCGGCCTCAACGGGCACACGGTGCAGTTCAAGCCGGACCTTTACCAGCCGGTGGGCCGGCTGGTCCGCGACTATCATCCGGTCGAGTGGGACCTGGGGGCCCGGACAGCCGAGCTGCCGCGCTTTCCATTCGCGAAGAACGGCGTGGACTGGAGCGAGGTCTATGGTTCATGGCGCGACCGCGGATGGACGGTGGATGTTTCCCTGATGTTCGAGTCGGTCAAACGCACGAACTGGACTGACCTGGAAACCGACGCCCGCGCCTACGGGCGGGCGTTCGCGCGCGAGTTTGGGCCGTCAGGGAGGCGCCGACTGGTGGACTCGGTGGAGATCGGCAACGAGCCGGGCAAGTGGGGCGACGCGGACTACACGCGGATGTTCCAGGCGATGGCCGCGGGGATTCGCGCGGGCGATCCGAAGCTGAAGATCGCGACGTGCAATGTCACCACCGGCAAGAGCGGCGATTACGAGAAGAGCGTGGAATGCGTGGCGGAGCATCCGGAGTGGTTCGACGTGTTGAATGTCCACAGCTACGCGCAATTACAGGGCTGGCCGACGTGGCGCCGGAGCTTTCCCGAGGACCCGAAGCTGCCGCATTACCTTCAGGACGTGGAGGCGCTCTGCCGTTGGCGCGACGCCCACGCGCCGGGCAAGCCGGTCTGGATTACGGAATTTGGCTACGACAGCAGCACCCAAATGCCGGAGCAGTCGGCCGACTTCGCGAAGTGGGTCGGCGTGACCGACCGGCAACAGGCGCAATGGCTTGTGCGTTCGCTGCTGGTGTTCTCCGCCCTGCCGGTCGAACGCGCCTACCTTTACTTTTTCAACGACGAGGACCAGCCGCGGCTACACGCCAGTTCCGGCCTCACGCGGCATTTTCAACCGAAACCATCGTTTTACGCCCTCGAGCATCTGCAGCGCGTGCTGGGCGGGCTTCGCTTCGAGCGCGTCGTGACCAACGAGCCTGGCCGGCTGCGGGTGCAGGAATACCGTGGCGAGGCGGGGAAGATTGCCTGGGCCGTGTGGTCGCCGACGGGCGAAGAAAGGCATTTCACGGCCACCCTCGAGCGCACGCCGGGAAAACTGGTGGCGGCGGAGCGCATGCCGCTGACGGCAGATGAGCGCCCGCCCCAGTCGCTCCCACTGCAGAACGCCGATGGCGGTCTTGGAGTCGAGGTGGACGAAAGCCCGCTCTATTTGGTTTTCGAAAAGCGGTGAGTTGGGCGCGTCAGGCTGGCATCGCGGCGGGTTCCGGAAGCGTGGCCTGACGAGCCCGGCCGCAGGTGAACAGGTGGGCGCAGAGACAACTTCTTGCCGCGAAGGAACGTAGAAACCGCAAAGCTAGGCCTTTCCATCGCTGCGCTCTTTGCACTCTTTTGCGGCGATCGGCTTCCCCGATCTGCAGCCCAGGAATGAAGGAAAATGAACCTGGAAAAACCGGTTCAATCGCCGATGGATTGGACTTTTGTAGTCGTCTGCTCAAAGATTCTGCGAACGATGAACCTTCTTCGATTTTCACCCGCAGCCGGGTTTCGTTGCCGGCTAGGCATTGGCGCCCTCGCCGCGCTGTGCGTGTTGGGCGAGGGCTGGGCCGCGTCCCCGGAGAGCATGGCGGTGGCCCATTGCCTGGCGATCGGGCGGGTCGGGCGGGGTGGCCGGTCGGCGGTCCACACCGATGCCGTCGAGGCGCAGATCATCGCCGGGAAATGGCAGCGACCGGCGGCCAGCGACGCGCTGCTCCTGCCCGACGGCAGTTCGCGGGTGTGGACACAGATCGCGACCAACAAGGACGGCTGGTTCGAGGATGGGGCGTTCCGGGACGGCTATGCCTATGTGCCGGTGGTCGTCGAGACGAACCGGGTTATGCTCCTCGAAGCCGCGGGTGACAGCCTGGCGTACGTGAACGGCGAGCCACGCGCGGGCGATCCCTACCAATATGGCTACGTGCAACTGCCCGTGGCGCTGCACGCCGGCACCAACGATCTGCTCTTCCAATGCAGCCGCGGCCGGCTGAAGGTCTCGCTCGCAACTCCGCGCGCGCCGGTCGCCTTCAACTTGGGCGATCCGACCCTGCCCGACCTGATCGCCGGAACAAAGCTCGATGGTTGGGGGGCAGTGGTCGTGGCGAACGCCACTCCGGGGACGCAGCGGGACCTGCGCGTTCGCGCTGCCATCGCGGGCGGTCCGACGGTGGAGACGCGGCTGCCAGCCATCCCGCCGCTCAGCGTGCGCAAGGTGGGATTTCGCCTGCGCGGGAAGGCACCCCGATCCGGCGACAAGGCGGTGCTGCAACTCACTTTGCTTGACGGGAAGCGAGGCGGGCACACTACGCTGGACTCGGCCAAAACGGACCTGCGCGTTCGCCGCCTCGAGCAAACGCAGAAGCGCACTTTCATCAGCGACCTTGATGGCAGCGTGCAATACTGGGCCTTGAACCCGGCGCAACCGCTTCACCGCAGCGACCCGGCACCCGTGCTCTTTCTGTCGGTTCACGGGGCGAGCGTGGAAGCCATCGGCCAGGCCGACGCCTATTCGCCCAAGAGTTGGGGGCACCTCGCCGCGCCGACCAACCGGCGGCCCTACGGCTTCGACTGGGAAGACTGGGGACGGCTGGATGCGCTCGAGGTGTTGCACCTGGCCGAGGCCGAACTGCATCCCGATCCGCAGCGGATTTACCTTACCGGCCACTCGATGGGCGGGCACGGCGCCTGGCAACTGGGCGCGTTGTTTCCGGATCGCTTTGCCGCCATCGGTCCCAGCGCCGGGTGGATCAGTTTTTCCTCCTATGCGGACGAAGGGAGTTCCACCAACGCCACGCCGGTGGAGGCCTTGTTGCAACGGGCGACGGCGACCAGCGACACGCTCATGCTGGAAACCAATTATCTCCAGGCCGGCGTTTACATCCTCCATGGCAGTGCCGACGACAATGTGCCGGTGAAGGAAGCGCACCGCATGACCAACGTGCTCGGTGCATTCCACCATGATTTCCAGTATCACGAACAGCCCGGCGCGGGCCACTGGTGGGATGTCTCGGATGAACCGGGCGCGGATTGCGTGGATTGGGCGCCGATGTTCGACTTTTTCGCGCGCCACGCCATCCCGACGGATGCGAGCCTGCGCGAGATCAATTTCGCCACGGTCAACCCCGGCGTCTCGGCCACCTGCCATTGGCTCGAGATCGGACAGCAGGTGCATCCGCTGGAGCGCAGCGCCGTAAAAGTTCGCTGGGACCCGGGCAAACGCCGGTTCGTCGGCACCACCATCAACGTCGCGCGCCTCGCCTTTCGCCTGAACCACGTCAAGCCGGGCGCGCCGTTGCGCGTCGAACTCGACGGCCAGACCCTCGAGAAAATCCCGTGGCCGCCGGCCGGGAGACTCTGGTTGCAGCACGAGGAAGACCGCTGGCGTGTGGCCTCGGAACCGCCGCCGGCGTTGAAAGGCCCGCGCCGGTCCGGTCCGTTCAAGGACGCCTTTCGTCATCGCATGATGTTCGTTTACGGGACCGCCGGGACGTCGGAGGAAAACGCCTGGGCCTTGGCGAAAGCCCGCTTCGACGCCGAGACCTTCTGGTATCGTGGCAACGGCTCCGTCGAAGTCATTCCCGACACCGCGTTCCAACCGCGCGGCGAGACGAATCGCAGCGTGATTCTGTATGGCAACGCGGATTCCAACCGCGCGTGGCCGGGCCTGCTCGGCGACAGCCCGGTCCAGGTGCGGCGCGGCGAAATCAGGATCGGCGGGCGGACCTTGTCCGGGGACGATCAGGCCTGCCTGTTTCTGCGTCCGCGACCGGGGAGTGCGGTGGCCTGCGTGGGGGTGGTTTCCGGCACGGGTGTCGTGGGCCTGAGACTGACGAACCGGCTGCCCTATTTTCTCTCCGGCGTGGGCTATCCCGATTGCACGGTCATCGGACCGGAAATGCTCCGCGAGGGTGCCAGGGGCGTGCGCGCCGCCGGCTTCTTCGGCAACGATTGGAGCGTGGACAAGGGCGAGTTCGCGTGGCGCGAGAACTGAGGCTCCGCACTTCTTCCTCGTCCTTCATTCCGGCCAGACCCGCGCGTCCTGCCGGATGTGCCAGCGCTGGATGTGTCCGTCCGGCAGCTTGATTTCGGCCGTTGCCACGAAGCCGCCCGCCGTCAGCTTCGTCATCGGGGCTTTGACCAGACCGTGGGCAAGGTCCGCCGACAGGGTCAATTCGCCGAGTGACGCCGCCCAGCGGTGGTGGTTCGCCTGGTATTCGCGTTGCGCGTAATAAATCTCTTGCAGGGCATTCCGCACCGGCATGGCCGGGTCGGGGACAAAACGCGCCGCACCGACCGCTTTCCGGGTGAACTGCACATAGCCCCACTTTTCCGGCCGGTGCATGTCAACGATCCCGGGTGGCGACCAGATCCAGTTGTCCTCGCGCGTTCCCGCCACCTTTTCATATCGCCCGTTCACGATGTTGATCTGCCATTCCACGCGCGAGAAATCCACGCGCCACTGATCGCCCTCGCCCGGTGGCGTGCGCCGGTGCGCGTAGGTGGCCAGCGCCGGCCAGGGAAACGCGATCTCCAGCGACCAGCCCTGGTCCTTATCGGCCGGGTTGTTTAGTGTTCCCTCGATGTGGACCGCGGTTTTCAGTCCGGGAATCTCCCATTCGTTGAGCGCGGGGCCGCCGTCCTTGTAAGGTTTTTTCAGCAGCAGATCCCACCCGGTGTTCAGCGCGTTCATCTCGAACTCGTAGTACTCATGGCTGTCGCCATTGGGGTCCATGAAGATCTCGAAATCGTTGTCACGGAAGATCACCGAGTCGTGTTGCGTAAGGGTGGCCCAGACATGCGGTTCCTCCAGTTCGGCGGCCACGTAAAAGTAATGGTCGTCCCACAGCATCTTGGCGCGCGTGCGGAAGCGGGGCCTTGGTTTCGCCGGGCCCTCGATGTCCTGGAAATCGGCGGTCCACGGTGCCCGTTGCCAGTCCGGTTCGTCCAACCGTCCGTCAATCTTGATCGCTCCGGTGGCGTGATGGCAGACGTAGCCTTGGGGCACGAATGGCTTCATCCGCGCCCAGTCGTCCAAGAAACCGGCGTGCAGGGGCAGGGTTCCGCCAACCAACCAAAGTGACGCGAGCCAAACGGCAGCAGGATTATTCATGTTTTGTCAGGACTGGCAGCGATGATGTGCGGGCCGGCGACCAAACGCAATCCCCGGCCCGGGCCCGGGCCCATCGCGGCGTGAAAGGCCTGTGGTGTGACTGCTGGGCGGCGGTTTGAGACGGGGATGCCCGTCCCGGGCGCAGCCGAACGGCGTGCTCGCTGTCGGCCGCCAATGCAGTGCCGCTGCGACGCTCCGGGGCCGTGACCGAGCATCGCGCGTTCGTCATGCAAAAAGGCACACTGCCCGCCCAGCGGTCGGGTACCCCCCCGCCGAGGTTCGCCGCGAGGACGCGGCGAACAGCGGGCGAGACGCCCCAACTCCCCCAATTCCCGCCACAGGCCACGATGGTGGGTCGCGGACCGCCGGGCTGCGGGCTGCGGTGTTGAGACTGTCTCAAAAGTGGAGAAGCACTGAGTTTTCGGAAATCTTTCTTCCGCATTTGCCTGATAGATGGTGTTACGACAACCGTCCTGCGGAGGTTGCGCGGCGGCAGGAATAAAAACTTGCCCAGTGAGCCGATCCGACTATTTTGATGCCGTTCGGCGGGGTAGCCAAGTGGTAAGGCAGGGCTCTGCAAAAGCCTCATGCGTCGGTTCGATTCCGACCCTCGCCTCCACTTGTTGTCGCTTGGGCGACAATAAGTTACGAAACAGGGAGGCGCGAGTTTCAGTGGATTCTTCAGTGTTTTGAGTGCTCGGGCGCGACCCGCCCACTACTCCGGCGCTGCTCGCCCACTGCTCGTTAGCGCAGGGTCGGCGGGGGGTTCATGTTCATTCCATGGACTCGAACATGAAGAACCGTTACCGCGCGTTCGGCCGGGGTTGGGGCGTTTACTGCTGCGAAGACACCCAGACGCGAATGACATCGGGATCCTCGAACTCCTCGTAGAACAGCGGATTGGAATAGGTGCCGTTGCCGTTGTCGGCAGTCCAATGCCGGGTCGCCGCAGGAGGCAACCCGGAGGAATCCGAGCCGGCCGCGAGGCTCGATAGCGTGCTGCCGGCCAGCAAAGCCGACAGTAAGCCAGGGGACAGGCTTGACAGCTTCATGAACGACGCTGTTTCGCAAGTTCGACCGTCCAACCGCTCACTTCGCCTTCAATTTGAGGACCGTGACGGAATAGGCCGGAAACTCGCGGGTAAAGTCGGCGCTCAAGCCGGTCACGGTCTCCGTGCGGGGAACGACTTTGTTCGGCTCACCGATGGAGTTCGTGTCATTCGGGCTGCCGGCTGCCAGAACCACCGCTTCACCTTCGGGCTTGATCTTTGACGCCCCGCTGATTTGAACCTGGATTCGCTGCGCCGTCCCGGCTTCATTGACGACCTTCAGATAAACGATCCCGCTCCGACGGTCGCGTGTGGCATCAAAGAACACCTGGCGGAGTTGCCGTGTCGGCGCGGTGCCGCCACCGCGTTGCGCCCGCGGCTGCCCTTCGCGCGTGGGGATGTCTCGCGAATCGGTCGCCAGAATCTGATCGCCGTGCATGGTGCTGAACATCTTCTGCGCGTGATACGCGGGCGAGCCGTAGCTGGTCAGCGCGTCGTAGCCAATCAGGTCCGTGCTCCATTGCATCGAACGATTTTGTCCGCTGATCTGGCTCACGTTGACAAAGAGCGGGGCGTAGCAGTGCATAAAGAGGATGTCGGAATTGCGCTCCATGCCGGTCATCCAGGCGGCGTCGCCCAGCGCCCCGGCCATGTTCGGAGTGGGCGAGCCCACGCGCGTCGCCCATTCGCCGCAGAAGATTCTAGTCTGGTTTGTGCGCGAATACTTGTCGTAGTCGAGCGCGTGCGCCTGCATGTCTTCCTGCGAGCGATAATAGTGTTCGTCCACCAGATCCGGTCTGCGACTGCGAACCTGCAGCGTCGCGGGTTGTTCGTAACCGACCGACGAAATGAGCTGCAATTGCGGGTACTTGGCCTTGATGGCGTCGAACAATTGCGCGAAGCGGCCGCCGTAACTGCCACTGCGGTCGAACCAATCCTCGTTCCCGATCTCCACATACGTCAGCTTGAACGGCTTGGGATGCCCATCCTTGGCGCGCTGCGCGCCCCATTTTGTCCTGGTGTCGCCGGTGACATACTCGATCTCCTCCAAAGCCTCCTGTGCGTAGGGCGCCAACGCCGGGCCCGGTTCGAGATATTTCTTGTCCAGGGTGTAACCGGCAAAAACGGCCAGCACCGGCTCTATGTGCAGGTCTTCACACCACTGCAGGAACTCCAGCAAGCCGAAACCGTCCGTGGACCAATAGCCCCACGGACTGCGGTGTCCGGGGCGCTCCGCGACGTCGCCGATGGTTTCCTTCCAGTTGAAGCGCTCGTTAATGGCGTTGCCTTCGAGATAATTGCCACCGGGGAAGCGCAGAAACGTGGGCTTCATTTCCGCGAGTAATTGCATGATGTCCGGACGCGTGCCGTTTGACCGATGGTTGTACGTGGGCGGGAAGAGCGAGACATTCTGGAACCACACCGTACCAGGCTGGGTCGTCGTGATTACAAAACGGTTGTCCTTCGAAGGCTCAACCTTTTTGGTTTTCAGCGTGACTTCAAACTTCTTCCATTGGCCGGAGATCCTGGACACCGTCGCGCTGGCGAAGGTCGTCTTGCCGTCGGTGCTTTCGATCGCGAGGTTCAACGGGCCGGAAAAACCCTCGCCACGGGCGTAGAAAGAGGCCCGGTAGGTTGCGCGCGGCCGGACGGGGATACCCCAGTAGCCGCCGTTGGCGATCCCGCCGGGCGAAGCCGCGGACGCCTTACTCAGGTCCAATTTCAAACTTACGTTCAACGCGGTGTTGAGCGGTTGGTTCGCGTCGATCGTCATCGTCGCATCCCCGACGGCGTTCCAGAACAGCGGGTTCTGGGCGTTTGCCTTGAACGTGCGGTTGCGGATCAATTCGCCGTAAATCCCGCCTTCGTAGGAGAAATTGATCTCCTCGGTCATCAGCCCGTAGAGCATGGGGCTGACGGTGCCGGTGACTTTGCCCACGTCGATTTGCAGCACCGGGGTCGCGGCAGGCCCGGTGGCGGCAGCCGCATTTACAGCGGCCGAGGTTGCGGCGGGGATGGCAGGGGCGGGCGTTACCGCGCTGGTCTCGCCCCCGGATTGCGGAATGATTTCAATCGCGTTGATTTGCGGGTTCTCGACCTTGGGAGTGAAGGTAACCTTGATCACGGCGTTGGTGGCTTCGACATTGACCGTTTCCACGTACGCCCGCATCGGCCCGCCGGCCTTGACCCACACGTCGAAGTCCTTGAATTCGTGTCCCTGCACGTTGTAGGAAAACACGCGCTGACCGG
>Ga0116116_1000089_pt1 | contig 107450 bp, 97 predicted proteins | sample June2015DPH_10_1_FD_89722 | JGI IMG/M metagenome (GOLD analysis project Ga0116116, IMG submission 89722) | Peatland microbial communities from SPRUCE experiment site at the Marcell Experimental Forest, Minnesota, USA - June2015DPH_10_150 | ecosystem: Environmental > Terrestrial > Soil >... | reverse complement strand
CGCCCCGCTGGCGCGATACGGATGGTCTGCCGAATTTCGGTCTCCATTTTTACGCCCTGAACAAGAAAGGCGAGTTCGGCTCAGCCGGGATCTATGAGGGGGGAAAGTACGCGGCCCACGACGGCGTCGAGAACAAGCTCAGGGACTGCGCCGGGCTCTATAAAAAGAAAAAATAGACGCGCCGCACCGGCCACCGGCCGCTCATTCCTCCATCAGGATGACGGGAAAGCCCTCGTCCGCCAGCCGGCGGGCTGTTTTGAGCGCCCCGTCCCTGTCCCTGGCCCTGACCCGGACCCGGAAATAGGTGCGGTCCGGCGTTTTGAAGGTCGAGACAAAAACACCTTCGTAGCGCGCTTCAAGCTGCCTTTTGAGGGCATAAGCGTTCTCCTGGACGGCGAACGCGCCGACCTGGACGGAGAAACGGCCTGGCGGCGCGGCCGCGGCTGCGGCGTAGCCCTCGAGGACTTCCAGGCGGACCCTGGCCGTTCCGGGACCGATCATCCCCAGGACACGGGCCGCGGCATAGGACAGGTCGATGATCCGGCCCCCGATAAAAGGCCCCCGGTCGTTGACCCGGACGACGGCCGTCTGCTGGTTGTCCAGATTGGTCACCATGAGGGTCGTCCCGAAGGGCAGCGTGGGGTGGGCCGCCGTCATGTCGTTCATGTTATAGATCTCCCGGTTCGAGGTGGGCCGGCCGTGGAATTCTTTCCCGTACCAGGAGGCGAGGCCGACCTCGACCCCGCCGCGGGGACCGGGCGGGGGCCGATAGCTCAGACGCGAACACGACGACCCGGCGAGGGCCAGAAGGACGAGAGCAAGCCAGGGAATAGCCCTGCTCGTCCGGAGACCTCCCCGTCCGGAGAAAACGGGCCGGCCCTTCATTTCAAGAATACCGAGAACCGCTTCCTCAGAAATTGGAAGGCCTCCCGGGGAGAGGAGCAGAACTTGAAGAGGGACAGATCTTCGGCGCAGATCGCCTTCATCTTGATGAGGTTCTCGAACTTGATCACCTTGCGCCAGTAGTCTTCTCCATACAAAACGAGGGTCATCTCCTTCTTCGAGATCTTGCTCGTCTGGAGCAGGGTGATGATCTCGAAGAACTCGTCGAGCGTTCCATAGCCGCCGGGGCAGATGACGACGGCCCTGGCCTTGTAGACCAGCCAGAACTTCCGCATGAAGAAATAATGGAACGTGAACGACAGGTCCGGCGTGATATAGGGGTTCGGCTCCTGGGCCTGGGGGAGGGCGATGTTCATGCCGATCGTCTTCCCCCCGGCCCGAGCCGCGCCCCGGTTGGCCGCCTCCATCATGCCCGGCCCGGCCCCCGTACAGACCACGAAATCCTTGCCCTTGGGTTTTTTCAGGGAGATCGCCCACTTCGCCAGAAGGTAGGCAAGCTCTTCAACCTCCCAATAATAGCGATACAGGATGGAATCCGGGGAGATGGGATTGGCCTTGGCCGAACCGAGGAAGAGGATGGTGCTGTTGATCTTGTGTTTGTCCAGCGTGGTCATGGGCCCCAGATATTCGCTCAGGATCCTGAGGGTCCGCCCCTCCAAGGATTCCAGGAAGGCCGGGTCACGATAATATTCTTCGGGATGGAAGAGTTTGGCCATCGGGTTCCCTCACGGCTGGACTTGACGGCGGAATCTCAAAGCGGCCAGATTTTAACAGATTCGGACAGCCGTCACAAGCCGGGCGTGACTTCTTTGACTTCGCCGCGCGGCCTATGGTATCAATAGGACTTTGAGGATAAGCCCATGAACCCAACGCCGGGAGTTCTTTCGACCCTCGAATACGCGGGACGACTCATTTCGCTGGGGACGGCGCCCGACGGGGCCAAGGCGGTGATCATCTACGCCATCACGGGCCGGTCGCCGTCGAGCCAGGCCCGGAAGCTCGTTTTCCGGGCCGGGGGCATCTGGGTCCAGCCGACCGATGAGGAGGTCCTCAAAAAAGGCAACGTCGACCTCCTCGTCTATCCCGCTGTCCTTTTTCATCAAACGGGGATCGCCGTCTCCAACGGTAAGCAGACGACCATCATCCGGGACGGGCTGTCGAGAGAGGCAAATCCCGTTTCCGTCCTCGCCGGGGCCCTGGAGGGCTGGGATTTTGAGCCGGATGCTCCCATCTTCACCCCACGGATCAGCGGCTGCGTCCGGGTTGGCGCCGCCGGGTTGAGCCTCATTCGCCGCGGGCCGGGCGGAGTGACGCTCCGGAGCTTTTTTGAAGTCCCGATCCGGCCGGGCAAAGCCGGCCTGATCTCGACCTATCAGGGGACCAACAGCGACCCGCTCCCTTGCTTCGAAGGGGAGCCCCGGGAGATGCTCCTCGAAGGAGCAGCGCCCTGGGAAACGGCGAAAAACGTCTATGACGCGCTCGGGCCACGGGTTCCCGGGAAAGACTTCCGGGTGGCCGTCGCCTGCGTCTTCGCTTCCCTGGCCGATCCCGCGGTCTACGATCTCCACATCATCAACCGGCAGGAAAGGACCTGAAAGAATGGACAAGCCCGAACGCACCGCCCGAACCCAATATCAGACCAAGGTCAGGGAAGATTTCCCGGACGTCCTGCCGTTCGGAGAGACCCGCTTCGTCAAGAAATTCCCGATGCGCTACGGCGAGAACCCCGGCTATCCGGCGGCTTTTTACCAGGAAGCCGGGGCCTCCGGCCCGAACATGGGGAGTATCGAGCTCCTCCAGGAAGGGACAAAAGGCCTGAGCTACATCAACGTGGGCGACATGGACCTCGGCCAGAGACTGGCCAGGAAGATCACCGACGTGTTCAAGGGCCGCAAGGCCTGCGTCCTGATCAAGCACGAGATGCCGAGCGGTGTTGCCCTCGGTGACGACGAGGTGGGCACGTTCGAGAAGGCCTGGAACTGCGATTCCCTGTCGAACTTCGGCAGCGTCGACGTTTTCAACTACCCGGTGACAGAGCCGCTGGCCAGGTTGCTCGTCGAGAGCCCGCGGAACGTCGAGGTCGTCTACGCCCCTGGAATCACCCCCCAGGCCCTCGACGTCCTGGCCACGAGGAAGGTTCTCCGCGTCGTTCGGATGGGGGCTTCCCTCGAGTCTGCTTCGGTCGACAACGGGCTCGAGATCAAGCGGGTGGCCGGCGGTCTCCTCGTCCAAAAGCGGTTTGATTCGAAAATCGTCTCGCCCGAGTCCGTGGACATCGTCTCTGCCCGGAAACCGAGCGACGAAGAGATCCAGGCCGCGATCTTCAACTGGACCGTGGCGGCTTTCACCCGCTCCAACGCCGTTGTGATCGGCAAAGCCGATAAGACCCACGGCATCGGCTCGGGGCAACGGAGCCGCATCGATTCGACCGAGGACGCCATCCGGCTGTCGCGCCGCGGGTACGGGCCTGAAGGCTGCGTCCTGGCTTCCGATGCCTTCATGCCGTTTCCCGACGTCGTAGAGCTCGCGGCCAAGAATGGGATCACGGCCGTCATCTACCCGCTCGGCTCCGTCAAGGACCAGGAGGTCATCGCCCGGGCCAACGAGCTGGGGCTGGCTATGATCGTCACCCGGAAGCCCGGCGAAGTCGATTGCGAGAGGTGCTTCCTCCACCGCTGAGTTTTCTGAATCCGGACGGCTGCCGGGGAGAGCTTCCGTGAGCCTCAGGGAATATCAAAAGAAGCGTGATTTCGGCCGGACGTCCGAGCCCTCGGAATCCCGGGCCAAGACAACCGGCAGGACCCTGATCTATGCCATCCAGAAACATCAGGCCTCGCGCCTTCATTACGACCTGAGGCTCGAGGAACGGGGCGTGCTGAAGAGCTGGGCCATTCCCAAAGTCCCGGTCAACAGGGAAGGGGTCAAGCGGCTGGCCGTCCAGACCGAGGACCATCCCCTCGGATACGAAGACTTCGAGGGGGAGATCCCGGAACCCCAATACGGTGCCGGGACCGTCGAGGTCTGGGACCGGGGTGAATACCGTCCGCTCGAAAGGGCACCGGACAAGATGATCGTCGAGATCTCGGGTCGGCGGCTTCGCGGGCGGTTCGCCCTGATCCGGATCAAGGCCAGGGAAGGCGGGGATAAGAACTGGCTATTCTTCAAGCTCAAAGAGCAACCCAAGCCGACCTCTTAGCGCCCTTTTGGAGGGGGAATCCGCTCCGCCCGGCCCGCGAAACATCCGCCTTGACAGGGACTCGGAGTTTATTGGATATATGGAAGTTGCTTTTCATGCGAAGATCATCATCGAGCGCTGCCCGCCCAAGACCTCAGGCCGCCGGGCTCCTGGTCGTCCTCCCCGGCTTCCTTTTGGTCCTGGCCATGATCTCGTGCGCGAGGGACCGGACCCATGCCCGCTATGGAGAGGTCGCGGACAAGATCCGCAGGACGGGGCTGATGGATGAAAAGGCCTACGATGTCCTTCGCCGGATCACGGAAGTCGGCCCCCGGCTGACCGCCTCGCCCGAAGCTGCCGCGGCGGTCGACCTGACCCGGAAGATCATGGAGGGCATGGGGTTCGACAATGTCCATCTGGAACCCATCACCGTCAACCGCTGGGTCAGGGGGGCCAAGGAAGAGGCCAAGGTCATCAACTCGGGGGAACCCGGGAGGATCGCCCTGTCGGTCACGGCGCTCGGGGGGAGCATCGGGACGCCGGGGCCGGGGATCACGGCCCCACTGGTCGAAGTCAGATCCTTTGAGGAACTTGATCGCCTCGGGACCGGCGTCAAAGGGAAGATCGTGTTTTTCAACAGGCCCATGGACAGGACGCAAGTCGACCCTTTCGCGGCCTATGGCGGAGCCGCCGACCAGAGGGTCGGCGGGGCCGTCCGGGCTGCCCGACTGGGCGCGGTGGCCGTCCTGGTCCGGTCGTTGACGTTCCGCATCGATGATGCTCCGCATACGGGCATGATGAGCTATTCCCCCGACGTCCCGAAGATCCCGGCGGCCGCGGTCAGCACTGCCGGAGCCGAAATCCTAAGCGCCCTGTTGAAAAATGGAAAACCGGTCTCCGTTTTTCTCAAGATGAGCTGCGAAAGCCTTCCTCCCGTTCCCTCCGCCAATGTCGTCGGCGAGATCACGGGCTCAGAATCGCCTCATGACATCATCCTCGTCGGCGGACATCTGGACAGCTGGGACCTGGGCACGGGGGCCCAAGATGACGGGGCCGGCTGCGCTGTCAGCCTGGAGGCGCTTCGCCTGGTCAAGGCCATCGGCCTCCGTCCAAAGCGGACCATCCGGGCCGTGCTCTTCATGGACGAGGAGTTCGGCGGAACGGGCGGCCGCTTCTACGCCGTCGCTTCCCAGAGAAAGGGGGAGAGACACCTGGTCGCCATGGAATCCGACCGGGGAGGCACCCTGCCCGTAGGGCTCGCGGGGGGAGGCTCGGACCCAGGAGCGCTCCGCAGGCTCCGGGCCTGGAGTGCTTTGCTCCGACCCTTGGGCATCACGGACATCGGCCCCGGAGGCGGCGGGGTGGACATCGGGCCCCTCCTCGAGCGGGGGGCCGTGCCGGTCGCCGTCATCACGAACGCCCAGCCCTATTTCGACGTCCATCATTCGGCCCATGATGTTCTCGAGAGCGTTCATCCCCGCGAGCTCGAGCTCCAGGCCGTCATCCTGGCGATCCTATGTTATATCTTCGCCCAGGAAGGAACCTGACAATGGAGCCCGCATGAAGGAACTCCGTTTTCTCTTTGCGGTCCACAACCATCAGCCGGTCGGCAATTTCGAACACGTCCTGGACAAGGCCTTCAAGGATTGCTACCGCCCGTTCCTCGAGCGTCTCGAAAAACATCCCCGGTTCAGGTTCTCCCTCCACTTTTCGGGCCCGCTCTGGGAGCACATGGAAAAAAAAGAGCGGACGAGCTGGGACCTGGTGAAGGCCATGGCCGGCCGCGGCCAGGTCGAGCTTCTCAGCGGGGGCTTCTACGAGCCCATCCTGTCCGTCATCCCGGAGGAGGACCGCATCGGGCAGGTCCGGTTGATGAATGATTTCATCGCAGCGAACTTCGGCCAGACACCTCGCGGCCTCTGGCTGACGGAGCGGGTCTGGGAGCCGCACCTCCCGAAGTCGCTCGCCGCGGCGGGGATCGAGTACACCTTGCTCGATGAAGAGCACTTCCACTACGCCGGGGTCCGGAACCTTTATACCACGTATCTCACCGAGGACGAGGGCCGGCCCCTGCGGGTTTTCCCCATCGACAAGAAGCTTCGCTACATGATCCCCTTCCATTCCCTCGACAGGGTCGAGGAATACCTCAGGGAGATCCAGGCCTCGGGAGGAACGGCCATCCTGGGCGATGACGGCGAGAAGTTCGGGGTCTGGCCCGGGACGAAGAAATGGGTTTATGACGATGGCTGGCTCGAAAAGTTCCTGGCGTTCGTCGACGACCGGGGCATCCGGATGATGACCGGCTCGGAATACCTGGACGCCTTCCCGCCGGCGGGACGCGTCTACCTGCCTCCCGCCTCCTACGAAGAGATGATGGAATGGGTCCTCGAGCCGGCCGAACGCCGCGCCTATGAAGAGATCCGGGCCATTGTCCCTGAGGCAGACCGGCGGTTCCTCCGGGGCGGCTTCTTCCGCGATTTCTTCCTGAAATACGTCGAGAGCAACCACCTCCACAAGAGGATGATCATGATCTCCCGGGAGGTCCACGCCTCGCCCGGGGATGCGGAGGCTGTGCGCGACCTTTACCGGGGCCAATGCAATGACCCGTACTGGCACGGCGTTTTCGGCGGACTCTATCTCCCTCACCTCAGGGAGGCCGTTTACCATCATCTCCTCGAGGCCGAGAAACGGACCCCGCGTCCGGGGGACTGGGCGACTCTCGATTACGACCTCGATGGCCGGGAGGAGCTGTTCTGGCGCGGAGAGACATTCAACCTTCTCGTCAAGCCGTCCTTCGGCGGCAGCCTGGTCGAGGTCGACCATGTGCCCTGGGCCAGGAATCTCTCCGACGTTCTGTCCCGCCGGCCCGAATCCTATCATTTCCCGCGTGGCGAGGAGGCCGGCGAAGGGAAGAGCATTCACGAGATCGAGAAAAAGCTCCCGCCCCGGGCGAAGGATCTCATGCGCTATGACTGGCATCCCCGCACCTCGCTCCTCGACCACTTCATCAATGCCGATTCCACAGAAGAGGACTTCAGGAAAGTCAATTACGGCGAGCAGGGGGATTTCGTCAACCAGCCGTACGAGGCTTCGGTCCGGGACGGCGGCCTCGACCTCGAGAGAAGGGGAGGGGTTTGGGTGGACGGGGAACGGGTCCAGGTCCTCGTCCGAAAACGGATCGAGCCCGGACCGGGCCTGATCAGGGTTGTCTATGACGTCGAGAACCTCTCGGAAAGGAACCTCCGGCTCCGCTTCGGCTCCGAATGGAACCTCCTGGCCTTCCCCCAGGAAGTCGAGTTCCACCGCCGGGGCTGGGTCATCCTGTACGGGGGGCGGCTCGCCCTGGAACCGCAAGACCCGGTCGAGCTCTGGACGATGCCCCTCGAGACACTCTCCCAATCCGAGGAGGGATTTGATATAATACATCAGGGTTTCAGCTTCATGCCGTTGTGGACCCTCACCCTGGCCGGGAAAAAAAAGGAAAGGCTCGAGATCCTCTTGAAGGAGAGGAATGGCCAATAAATATTTCTCCCTCGTCCTCCACAGCCATATCCCCTATGTCCTCGACCACGGCAGCTGGCCTCACGGGATGGATTGGCTGTATGAAGCCGCCGCCGAAACCTATCTCCCTCTCCTCGGGGTCTTTGAGCGGCTGGCGGCGGAGGCCGTCCCTCCCCGGGTGAATATCGGCTTCACGCCGGTCCTCATGGCCCAGCTCAAGGACCCGGATTTCGTCCGCGGCTTCGACGGGTACCTGCGGATGAAGATCGAGGTCGCCGACCGCGACGGGGCCTCATTCCGGGCGACCGGGCACCCCCTCCTGTCCCTCACCGTCTATTGGGGAGAATGGTACCGGAAGCTCCTCCACGACTTCCACGAGAGGTACCACGGCGACATCATCGAAGGCTTCCGGTCGCTCCAGGATCGGGGGCAGATCGAGGTCCTGACGTCGGCGGCCACCCACGGCTATTTCCCCCTCCTCAAGAAAGACGCCAGCATCCGCCATCAGATCGAGCAGGGGCGTCACGTCTACCGGCGATATTTTGGACGGGAGGCCCGAGGTTTTTGGATCCCCGAGTGCGCCTATCGTCCGGCCTATGCCTGGAAGTCGCCGTTCGGTGACGCTCAAGCCACCCCCCGCCTCGGGGTGGACGAGATGCTGAGCCAGGAGGGGATCGGCTATTTCTTCGTCGACGCCCACCTCCTCAACGGCGGCGAAGCCAAGGGTGTCTACATCGACCGGTTCCCGGGCCTGAAGCTCCTCTGGGAAAAATCACGGAAGGAATACCGGCCGGCCGACGAGCTCAAGCGCGACCCTTATTCCGGGTATCTGGCCTATCCCTCGAATCTCCCGTTCTTCGTCCGCGATGAGGTTTCCGGCTCGCAGGTCTGGAGCCGCCAAATCGGCTATCCGGGAGACGGGTGCTACCTGGAGTTCCATAAAAAGCACTTCCCCGGCGGCATGCGCTACTGGCGGATCACTTCGAGCGATCCCGACCTGGCCCTCAAAGAGGCCTATGACCCGGCCGCCGCGGCGGGCCGGATGGACGACCACGCTTCGCACTTCGTTTCCGTCCTCGAGTCGGCCCTCAAGGACAAGGAGGCGGGGGTCGTCGTCGCCCTCTACGACACCGAGCTTTTCGGTCACTGGTGGTTCGAGGGCCCCGAGTGGGTCTACCGCGTGATCAAGAAGCTCGCCCGGAGCCCGGTCCAGCCCCTGACGGCGGGCGAATGCCTGGAAAAGCTGCCCCCGACGGCGATCATCTCTCTGCCCGAAGGCTCATGGGGCCAGGGAGGGTTCCACTGGATCTGGCTCAACGAGGAGACGGCCTGGATCTGGAAAGATATCTACCGGGTCGAGGAGGCCGAGGAGGAGATCCGTCCGCGCGCGGCCGTCCTCGACAAGCGCGTCCTCAAACAGTTCTACCGGGAGAAATTCCTTCTCGAAAGCTCGGACTGGCCATTCCTCATCTCGACGTGGACGGCCCGGGACTATGCCGAAAACCGAGCGGCCGAGCACTTCACGAGGGCCATGGAACTCGTCGGATGGCTCGGGAGCGGACGCGTCCTCACGGCCGCCGAGGAGGCCCTCCTCCGGGTTTACGAAAAAGAGGACGGACTTTTTGAGGAGATCGTGTTACCCGATGGAACTGTTGTCTAAGAAAACGCTGGTCATGGTCCTGTGCGGGGGAAAGGGAGAGAGGCTTTATCCCCTGACCCGGGACCGGGCCAAGCCCTCCGTCCCGTTCCTCGGCTCTTACCGGATCATCGATTTCAGCCTCTCGAACGCCCTCAACTCGGGGCTCCGGAAGATCGCCTTGGTCACCCAGTACAAATCCCTATCCCTTGAGCGGCACATCATGAACGGCTGGAACATCTTCCATGCCGAAAGCGGCGACTTCATCCTGTCCATCCCGGCCCAAGGCCGGGTCGGCGACCACTGGTACGAGGGCACGGCGGACGCCGTGTTCCAGAACATCTACACCATCCAGCAAGAGAACCCCGATCAGGTCCTCGTTCTCTCGGGCGACCACATCTACAAGGCGGATTACCGGAAGCTCCTCCTTTTCTCGGGGCAGCGGGACGCCGACGCCGTGATTATGACGAGGGTCATCCCGACCCAGGAGGCAAACCGGTTCGGCGTCATTGGGATCGATGAGGACCGCCGGATCATCGAGTTCATGGAAAAGCCGAAGAAGCCCTCCCCGACGCCCTGGGATCCCGGAAAGAGCCTGATCTCCATGGGCGTCTACTTGTTCAAGACGCCGGTCCTGATCAAGGCCCTGTTCAAGGACGCCCGGAGCTCCTCCAGCAGCCACGACTTCGGGAAGGACATCATCCCCAGCCTGACCCATGACTACCGGACCTTCGCCTACCTCTTCGACGATTACTGGGAAGACATCGGGACGATCGACGCTTACTGGGAAGCCAATATGGCCTTCCTGGCCGACCCCGCGCCGGCCATTCTCCGCGACCCGGACTGGCCGTTCCGGACCTACAAACCCCAATACCCTCCGGCCTTCATCAAGGGAGGCACGATCCGGAATTCGATCCTCAGCCCGGGGGTCACCCTGGCCGGGGGGCGGGTCGAGAATTCGATCATTTCCCCGGGCGTCCGGATCTGTGACAGGGCGGAGGTTTGTGATTCGATCCTCCTCGAAGGGGTCGAAGTCGGCCGGGGGGCCAAGCTCAGGAAGGTCATCGTCGACAAGTTCAGCGTCATCCCCGAGCGCTTCGAGATCGGCTTCGACGCGGAAAAGGACGGCCGGAATTTCAAGATCAGCAAGTCCGGCGTGCGGGTCGTCCCCAAAGGCTGGAAGGACGAATGATCGAGAAGTACAGCGTCCTGGCCTCGGATTTCGAGAAGAACGCCCCTAAGGAGATGATGCTCCTGTCCATCATCTCCCAGAGCTTCTTCCAGCCGTTCTCCCTGGAAGACAACCTCCTCGTCATCATGACCGCCCTGACCTCCGGCTCGGGGGTCGGTTTCAACAGGGCCATGCTCTTCCTCCGGGACGGAGACAGCCTCCGGGGCGAGACCTGGCTGGGCCCGCGGACCTCCGAGGAGGCCGGCTACATTTGGGAGGTTCTCTCGACCCCGGGGATCGGCTACGTCGAGATCATCGAGCATAACCGGACCCTCGTCAGCAAGAACGAGGACACCCTCAGCCGCCGCATCAAGAATCTTGTTTTCACCATGGACGAGGAGACCTGCGCCTTGATCCCGGCCTGCGCGGCCTGCAACAAGGAGACCTACCTCGTCCGCGAGGCTTCGAAGGACCCGATGGTGGACAAGAAGTTCCTCGACCTCATCCAGGTCGACGAGTTCCTCTGCATCCCGCTCCTCGCCCGGGACGAGGTCTTCGGCGAGATCATCCTGGACAACGCCTTCACCCGCGTCCCCATCAGCCCGGGGGACATCAAGCTCGCTAGCCTCTGCGGCCTGATCGCCAGCAATTACATCTATTCGGCCACGCTCCACGAGCGGCTCCTCGACGCGGAAAAGATGGCCGCCATGGGCGAGATGGCGATGTTCGTCACCCACCAGCTCAGGAACCCGCTGGTGACCATCGGCGGCTTCACCGACCAGCTCCTCCAGCCGGGCGTCTCCGACGACAAGAGGGAGCGGAACCTGAGGATCATCCGGGACGAGATCCAGCGCTTGGAGAATATCGTCTATCAGATGGGCCACTTCCTCAAGGTCAGCCTGAAAGAACCCGTCTATTTCAGCGTCGGGCCGGCGATCGAATCCGTCCTCCGCAGCCCCGAGGTCCTGGCCAAAGGCCAGGGCTATGCCCTCAACGTCAAGATCGAGGAATGCCTGCCCCAGGTCCTCTGCGACCCGACCTCATTCGGGGAGGTCCTGCGAAACCTCCTGGACAACGCGTTCGACGCGACGCCCCCTGGAGGGACGGTTTCCCTGAGGGCCTACCGGAAGAACAAGGCATCGTTCGTCCTTTCGGTGAGGGACACGGGCCACGGCATCTCCAACCCCGACAAGGGCCAGCTCTTCAGGCCTTTCTTCACCACCAAGGAGAAAGGGATGGGGCTGGGTCTGTCGTTCATCAAGAGGGTCATGGATACCTGCGGCGGAAAAATCGAGGTCCAGAGCCGGGCCGGGAAAGGGGCCCTGTTCAAGCTGATCTTTCAAAGCCGTGAAAGGGAGTAATTCGCCATGAAGAAGATCCTCGTCGTCGAAGATGAGAAGGCGCTCTGTCTCCTGTACGGGGAGGAGCTCGGCAAAGCCGGCTACGCCGTCACGACGGCCTACGACGCCGACGCCGCCCTGAGGGAGCTCAAGAAAACGACCTTTGACCTCATCATCACCGACATCCGGATGCCGGGGAAGAACGGGATCGAGCTCATCACCCAGATCATGGGGCTCCGCAAGGACATCCCCATCATCATCAACTCAGCCTACCAGAGCCACAAGGAGGATTTCATGACCTGGGCCGCCGACGCCTACGTCGTGAAATCGTCCTCGCTCGATGAACTCAAGCTCAAGATCAAGGAACTCATCGGTGAATAATGTCTGAACTCAGAAAAGACCTGATCAGCGGACGCTGGGTCATCATCGCCACGGAGCGGAGCAAGCGACCGGACGATTTCCGGCCGGCCGGCGGCACGGCCCCGGTCGTGGAAGCCAGGGGGTTCTGCCCTTTTTGCGAGGGGAACGAGGGGAAGACGCCGCCCGAGGTCTTTGCCCTAAGACGAAGCGGGACCTTGCCTGACTCGCCGGGATGGCGGGTCCGGGTCGTCCCCAACAAGTTCCCCGCCCTCAACCGCGGGACAACGCCTCCCAAGCACACCAAGGGCGTATTCGAATGGATGGAGGGCATCGGGGTCCACGAGGTCATCATCGAAAACCCCGACCACGACAAGGAGCTCGGCGACCTCCCTCCCGGGCATGTCCGGGACGTCCTCCAGGTCTTCCAGCAGAGGATCCGGTCCATCGAGGAGGACCTTCATTACCAGTACGTCCAACTGTTCAAGAACAAGGGAAAGGAGGCCGGCGCATCCCTCAGCCACCCGCATTCCCAGCTCGTGGCGACCCCCATCGTCCCGAAGCGGGTCAAGGAGGAGATCTACGGGGCCGAACGTCTGTTCCGAGGCCTCAAGGAATGCACCTTCTGCCGGATCATCCGCGAGGAACAGGCCATGGGCGAGAGGCTCGTCTTTGAGAACCGGCACTTCGCCGTCATCGCGCCATTCGCCTCTCGTTTCCCTTTTGAAATGGCCATCTTCCCGCTCCGCCATTCGCCGTCCTTCACCTCCCCACGGGGGGAGGAGCTGGAGGCGATGGCCGAGACCATTAAGACCGTCCTGACCAAGTTGAAGACGACGCTCGGCGACCCACCCTACAACATGGTCCTTCACCAGGCGCCCAACCCGGCGCTCTCCCTCAAGAACTGGCCGGATATCGACCACAACTACCACTGGCACATCGAGATCTTCCCGATCCTGACGAAGGTGGCGGGTTTCGAGTGGGGGACGGGTTACTACATCAATCCGGTCCCGCCGGAAACGGCGGCGGGGTTCCTCAGAAAAGAATAGGGACTGTCCTCGGAGGGGCTGTCCCTTTGAGCGGGCTCGCCAGCGAACCCGTGACGGCCCCACCCCTAAGAGAGTCCCTTGATCTTTCTGTAGAGCCCGAGATACTCTGCGGCCGATCTCGTCCACGAGAAATCGGAGGCCATGGCGTTCCGGATGAGGGCCCCCCAGAGGTCCGTCCGGGAATACGTGTCGAGCGCTCGGCGGAGAGAGAGCAAGAGCGCCTCGACCGACGCGGCCTCGAACTTGAATCCGTTCCCCTCGGCCGAGCCCGGCTCGAACTCCTGGATAGTGTCGTCGAGCCCGCCCGTGGCCCGGACGACCGGGACGGTCCCGTACTTGAGGGCGTACATCTGGGTCAGGCCGCACGGCTCATAGCGTGAGGGGATCAGGAAGATGTCGCTCCCGGCATAGATCGTGTGGGCCGCCTTCTCGTCAAAGGCGATCATCAGGCCGAGGCGGCGGGGGTGTTTTTTCTTGGCATTCTTCAGGAAGTCCTGGATCTTCTGGTCGCCGGTCCCGAGGATGACGACCGTGACGCCCAGACGGAAGACCTCGTCGAGGGCGTCGCAGACAATGTCGACGCCCTTCTGCCCGGCCAGGCGTGTGACCATCCCTGCGACCGGGGAACCGCCAGCGTTTCCTAGCCCAAACATCTCGAGCAAGCCCGCTTTCGAGCGGGCCTTTCCGGAAAGGTCGCCGGGGGAGAAGCGGGCCGGGATCAGCCGGTCCGTCGCGGGGTCCCAGTCGCTGTAATCGACGCCGTTCAGGATGCCTGAGAGGGCTTGGGAGCGCCATCGCAGGAGCCCGTCCAGGCCGCAGCCGAACTCCGGCGTCTGGATCTCGCGGCTGTAGCGGGGGCTCACGGTATTCACGGCCGTCGCATAGAGGATGCCGGCTTTCATGTAGTTGACCTTGCCGAAGAACTCGAGGTCATTCATGTTGAAAAGCCGCCCGGGAAGGCCGACCGCCGCCAGGACCTTTTCCTCGAAAAGACCCTGGTAGGCAAGGTTGTGGACCGTGAAGAGGGACCGGGTGTCCTTGAAGAACGGGTCGTCGCCGTGGACGTACTTCAGGTACGCGAAGGCGGAGGCCGCCTGCCAATCATGGCCGTGGATGACGTCGGGGGAGACGCCCAGGGCTCTCATCGATTCGAGCGAGGCCCGGGCGAAAAAGGCGAAGCGCTCGCCGTTGTCGGGATAATCGCCCGCCGGGGTCCCGTAAAGGCAGTCCCGGTCGAAATATTCATCCCGGACGATGAAATACACGGAGAACCCGTCCGCCCGATGCTCGAGGACGGAAAAGCCGGCCCTGGCCCCGGCCCAATCCAGGGAGAGATCTTCGACGACGTTCCGCAGAGGGAGGCCCTTTTTCCGCACTTCCCGGTAAAAAGGCATGAAAACCCGGACGTCTGCCCCGAGCCGGGCCAGGAACTTCGGCAGGGCGCCGGCCACGTCGGCCAAGCCGCCCGTCTTGGCGTAGGGGATGGCTTCTGAGGCAAGGAATGCTATTTTCATGATTCGGTTATTCTAGCACAATCCGGCCCTTTCAGGGAGGCTTGTGAATCATCCCAGCTTGGAATAAGATGGGGCCGAGAAAGATCCGATGAAAAAAAAGACGGGAACGGAGGGCCTTCCCAAGGTCGTGGCCGCGATCATCGAGCGGGACGGGAAGGTCCTCGTCGCCCGCCGCCGGAAAGGCATCCGCTTCAGCGGCCTTTGGGAGTTCCCGGGCGGCAAGCTCAAGGACGGCGAGGACCCCGAGACCGGGCTCGAACGCGAGCTGGCCGAAGAGCTCGGCATTCAAGCGCGGGTCGAGACGTTCTTTTGCTTCGTCCCGTACCGTGCTCCATTCCTGTCGATCGAGCTCTTGGCGTACAGGGTGGCCCATGTCTCGGGAGAGCTCATCCCAATCGACCACGATGAGATCCGCTGGGTGGAGCCGGCCGGGCTGGATGAATCGGCCTTCACGGAGCCCGACCGGCCCGTGGTCCGGTTGCTCAAGGCGGGCGATACGACTCAGGGTCTGGGGGGCCCGGGCCCCGGCCGATGAGAGCGGCCTGTCAAGGAGCCCTCATGGATAGCGTCATTCTCAAACCGGGGAAGGACAAGGCCGTCCGGAACCGGCACCATTGGATCTTCTCCGGCGCGGTCCGGTCGATGCCGGATTTCGACAATGGGAGCATCCTCCCGGTCAGGAGCGCCGACGGTGACCTCCTCGGCCACGCCTATTTCAACCGGGACTCGTCGATCACCGGGCGGATGGTCAGCTTCGGAAAATCGGCCCCCGAGGACGCCATCCGGCAGAGCCTCGAGCAGGCCGTCCGCCTCCGCCGCAGGTTCTTCGACCCGGCCGTGACCAACGCCTTCCGCCTGATCAACGCCGAGGGCGATCTCGTGCCCGGGTTGGTCGCCGACCTCTACGGGGACGTCCTCGTCCTCCAGGTCGCGACGCTCGGTATGGAAAAGCTCAAGGCCTTCGTCCTCGATATCCTCGTCTCCTCCCTCAAGCCCCGGAGCGTCTGCGAGAGGTCGGACCTCCCGGCGCGGCGGGAAGAGGGTTTGAATGATCTCGAAGGGACGATTTTCGGCGAGTCCGTGGAGAGAGTCCGGATCCTCGAGGAGGGCCTCCCGTTCGAAATCAGCCTGGTCCGGTCCCAGAAAACGGGGTTCTACCTCGATCAGCGGGAGATGCGGAAGCTCGTCAGGGCCTTCGCCCGCGGCCGCCACATCCTCAACGCCTTCGCCTACACCGGGGCTTTTTCGGTCTACGCCCTCAAGGGAGGGGCGGTCCGGGCCGACTCCGTGGACTCTTCCGAAGGCGCCCTGGCCCTGGCCCAGGAGAATTTCGAGCTTAACGCCCTGCCGGCGGATTCCGGCGTCTTCTTCACAGCCGACGTCTTCGAGTTTTTGCGGGAGCCCGGACTCGCCTACGACTTCATCATCCTCGACCCACCCGCCTTCGCCAAGAAGAAAACGGACGTCGTCCAGGCCTGCCGCGGCTACAAGGACATCAACCGTCTGGCCATCCAGAAGGTCAAGGCGCAGGGCCTGGTCCTGACCTTTTCCTGCTCCCATTTCGTGGACGAGAAGCTCTTCCAACAGGTCGTTTTCCAGGCCGCGCAGGAAGCCGGCCGGCGGGTCAAGATCCTCCAGCGCCACCGCCAGGCCGTCGATCATCCCGTCAATATCTTCCACCCGGAAACCGAGTACCTCAAAGGCCTCCTGCTCTACGTCGACTGAGCGCAAGGTGCCGAGGATAGCCTTTTGGAAGCGATTATTAATTGAGATGCGGACGCAGGGGGGATGTCCCGGAGATAACGCTAAGCACGACGCGGGCACGGTCCCTCGTCCCTTGGACGAGGGGTGCGGAACGATCACAGCGTGGGATTCCTCGCTGGGGAATCCCACGCTTTCGAAGGGACCTCCCCGAGTCCGCGACCTGGAGATAAGGTGCTTAGTGCTTGAGGATCCAGGCCGCGATGTCCCCGATGACGTAGGGCGCGACACTGCCGTGGACCTGAATGTATTCATTCGGCGTCGGCAGGCCCTGGCCCTCGAAGAAGAGGTGGTTGAGCTTGGGGTAGAGGTGGAGCTCGACATCCTCACGCGAACCCAGGGCGGTCTTCCAGTTCTCGAAATCCTCGGTTGTCACCTGGTAATCGCGGCTGCCTTGCAGGACGAGCATGGGCTTGGCCACCGACTTGGCCAGTTCGGGAGGATTGTAGCCGCGGAGGTCAAGCCAGTAGGCCGGCATGACCCCCAGGATCTTGACGGTCGAACCCTTGTCGGCGGGGACAAGGGCCTTGAGCCTGCCGACATCCGCCCTGAGGCCTTCGAGCCTTTTCCTGGTCTCCTCTGAGGTATCACCCCCGGACAGATACAGCATCTGGCGGAGGATCGTGTCGTCGAGAGGCCGGGTCAGGCCGGCCAGGCTGATGAATCCCGCAAGGCCCAGAGGTTTTGCGGCGAGGGCGATCCTGGGCATGAGGAAACCGCCCAGGCTATGACCTAAAATGAAGACCTTCGCCTTGTCGATCTTTACCGTCGCTTGGAGCAGGGCCGCAGCGGCCAAGGCGTCGTCGATCGTCTCCTCCTTGACCGTCAGCCCCGCCTCGAACTTCGGGTCGGCGACGATCCTGGCCCCGTAAACCTTGGTGCGCTTGTCGTAGCGGAGGACGGCGATGCCGCGCGTGGCGAGGCCCCAGGCCAGGTCCTTGAAGGGCTTGTTCGGGCCGAGCGACTCGTCCCTGTCGTTGGGACCCGACCCGTGGACAAGGACCAGCCCGGGGAACGGGCCGTCCCCCTTGGGCATGGTGAGCGTGCCCGGAAGCTGCCATTCGCCGGAGCCGACAGTGACGTCTTTTTCATCGAATCTGGCCGCGTCGGCATAGGCCGGCGGCTCGTACTTGGCGGGGGGGAGGGACGGCACGAACTGGAACCCCGCGATCTTGCCGGCCTTGTCGAAAACGACCCTGGCGTCCAGGGTCGCCTTTTCGAACTCGCAGGTGACGAGCACGATCTCGTAGCCCCCGAGCTTGTCGCGCCGGGCTCCCGTCCGTTTCCGGAACGCGCCCACCTGCTTCGGGAATTGCTCTTTCCAGAACACTGCCAGCTTCTCAGGACCCGAGACCTTGAGCATGGTCTCATCAAAATCTCGGACGGCCAGGTTGAAATCGCCCTTTTCGAGAGCCGCCAGGAATTCGCGGGCCTTGACGCTCAGCTCGTCTTCCGCTTGGACGGGAGGTCGGGCCTTGAGGAAGGGAGTCCCCATCGCCAAGAACCACAATCCCAAGATGGTCAGGAACCAGTTTTTTACCATGATATGACCTCACACGCGGCCTTCGGACATGCGCCGCCGGCCAGTATAATCCAATCCCCGCCGGGAGACAATTGCGCGGCCCCCTGGAAATACATATAATCGTTCTCTTCGAGGTCGGCCCGCGGCCGGCCACTCCGTGGAAGGAGGCTGTCATGGACTTCGAGGACGAGCTCCGGCGGCACCTCAGAACCGTTTCTTTGATCAGCGTTTCTATCGGCGCGAGCCTCCTCCTTGACTTCGGCCTCGAGGAGTTCATCAGGGCCCGTTTCAAGCCCTTCTACGGGTTTGCCGGGATCGCCCACCTTCAGCCGCTCCGCTACGGCTTTTTCGGCCTGGCCGCCGCGGCCCTGGCCCTCATCCTGGTGCTCCGCCATGCCCTCCTGAAAAGGCCCCGCGGGGACGACAGGAAAACCGCCCTCCACAGGCTCGAGCGGGCCACCGTCTTGACCCTCGTCCTGGCGCAGGTCCCGGCCCTCCTCGGCCTTGTCCTCTTCCTCCTTGGCGGGCTCAATACCGATTTTTACATCCTCCTTTCCGCGTCCATTCTCCTGGTCATCATGTTCTTTCCGCGCCGCTCGGGCTGGGAAGAGTGGCTGTCTTGACCCCTGTCGGAGGTGGTTCATGAGGAACCGTCTCGGAATCCTATTCCTTTGCGCGGCCTGGGGCCTTTTTCCCCGTCCCGTCGCGGCGGCGGCCCGGGCGCCCGCGGATCCCGTCCCGAACGCGCCCGTGCTGCGCTACGAGATCTGGGTCGATCTCGAGGACGCGACGAAAACGCTCCGGGGCAAAGAGGATATCGTCTGGACCAATCGCACCCGGGACGCCGTGCCCGACATGCTCTTTCATCTCTACTGGAACGCCTTCAAGAACTCAACGAGCACGTTCCTCGGCGAGGCCGCCGAGGAGACCTTCGTCGCCAGCGGGACCGAGCCGGAAGACGGCGATTGGGGCTGGGTCGACATCACGGACATCCGGCTGGCGGACGGCCGGGACCTCGCTCCGACGAAGGAGTTCGTCAGGCGCGATAAGCCGGTCCACGAGGGAGACGAGACCGTCCTGAGGGTCCGCTTCGCGGAACCCGTCAAGCCCGGGGACAACGTCCGGCTCCGCCTGGAATTCCGGAGCAAGATCCCACGGACCGTGGCCCGCTCCGGCTACTATCGAAATTCCTATTTCATCGGACAGTGGTTCCCCAAGCCCGGCGTCTACGAAGAAGGGAGGGGCTGGAATTGCCACGAGTACCACCAGAGCTCCGAATTCTTCTCCGATTTCGCCGACTTTGTCGTCCACATCACCGTCCCTGAGAATTTCGTCGTCGGGGCGTCGGGCCGGGAGACGGGCCTCGAACCCGGACCCGCGCCGGGCCGGGTCACCCACACGTTCCGCCAGACGATGATCCACGATTTCGCCTGGACGGCCGACCCGCGCTATCTCAAGGTCGAGCGGGCCTTCGTCGCCTCGAAGGAAGTGACCCCCCGTGAATACGAGGAGACGGCCGCCCTCCTCGGCCTCTCGGTTGAAGAGGTGAGGCTCCCCGACATCAAGATGATCCTCCTCATCGCTCCGGAACACAGGGGCCAGGTTGACAGGCATTTCAAGGCCCTCGCCGCGGCCATAAAATATTATGGACTCTGGTACGGGCCTTATCCATACGAAACGGTCACGATGGTCGACCCTCCTTTCCGGACCGGGAGCGGCGGCATGGAATACCCCACGCTCTTCACCGCCGGCACCGGGGTCCTGCCCAGCGCCGACGTCCTGTCACTCGAAGGCGTCATCGTCCACGAGTTCGGCCACGGCTACTGGTACGGGATGGTCGCCAACAACGAGTTCGAGGAGGCCTGGCTCGACGAAGGCATCAACACCTATTCGACCGGTCGCGTCCTCGCCCACGCCTACGGGCCGGGAGCCATCTCCCTCCACGTCCTGGGGATCCCCCTGGCCTCGATTTTCAGGATGCCGAAGGTTCTCGATGAAGACACCGACCGGGCGGCCGCTATCAACACCGTCCGGTACGACCCCGTCCTCACTTTCTCCTGGCGCTTCTATAACCGCGGGAGCTACGGGGCGAACGTATACATGCGGGCGTCGACCTGCCTCAACACGCTCGAACGCTTCCTCGGCGAGCCCACGATGGCCCGGGTCATGCGGACCTTCCAGGGACGCTACCGGTTCAAGCACCCGAAGACGGACGATTTCGTCAGGGTTGTCAACCAAGTATCCGGCCGGGACATGACCTGGTTCTTCGACGAGCTGATGGGAAACACGCTGAACTTCGACTACGGCATCGCCTCGGTTGTTTCCCGGGAAGCGCCCAAAAATCCCAGGGGCGTCTTTGACGTCGGCGGGAAAAAGGAGGAGATGACGTCGGCGAGGATCCGCGAACTCAGTTCCAAGGCAAAAGACGAGACCCGGGGCGGGGCGGCGGCGGAGAAAAAGGAATTCCTGACGACGGTGACCCTCCGGCGCTTCGGCGAGGCCCGGGTGAGTGGAGATGCCCGGATCAAACTCGTCGTGGCCTTCGAGGACGGAACCAGGGAAACCGCCTACTGGGACGGACAGGACCGCTGGGCCCGGCTGGTCTTCGTGAAGCCCTCTCGGGCGGTCCGGGCCGAGGTCGACCCCGACGGCGTTTGGCTCGTCGACTCGAATTTCGCCAACAACTCCGTCCTCGTCCAGCCGGTCCGGCGAGGCCTGATCAAGCTCCTCTCGCGGCTCCTCTGGGCGGTCCAGAATATCCTGCAATTGGCAAGCTCGTTCAGCTGAGGAAGGGGGAGCGGGTCATGGCAGCCTTCAAAGCGATCGGAAACGGGGCCGGAGCGGCGACCCGCCGCCCCAGGCTCCTCATCGACTTGTGGGTCATCAACATCGTCTACTCCCTCTTCATCGCGGCGCCCCTCTACGCGCTCTTCAAGGCGGACCTCGGCCATTCCCTGCTCGGGCGCAACCTCCAGCCCCTGGACTTCATATGGCTGGGAGACTTCATCTACAAGTACCAGGACATGGCCCCGGCCGCCCTGGCCATGATCCTGGTTTCCCTGCTCATCTACACGGTCCTCTATGTCTTCCTCAATGGCGGGATCATCGGCCGCCTTCTCGACAGGGAAGGGCCGACGACCCCTCAGGCGTTTTTCGCGGATTGCGGACGGTACTTCTGGCGGTTCGCCAGGCTTTTCCTTGTCTCCCTGCTTTTCTACGCCCTGGCCTTCGGGATCATCCTGGAAGCCCTTTCGGTCCTCTTCAACCCCGTCCTGGAAAACGCCAGGACGGAATGGACGGTTTTCTGGATATCCGACCTCAGGACCGTCATCGCTTTGCTCCTTCTCAGCCTCGTCCACATGGTTTTCGATTACGCGAGGATCCTCGTGGTGGCCGGGGACGAGAGGAGAATCCTCCGGGCGCTGAGGGCGGCCTTCGCCTTCCTCGGAACGCGGTTTTTCCGGGCCTGGTCCCTTTACCTCCTTATCGGGGCGGGCTTCCTAGGCGGAATGGCCGTCTATTTCCTCATCGGGGCGCATCTTCCGGACTCAGGCCTTTTCTGGCTCGGGGTCGGTATCCTCTGGGGACAGACGTTCATCGTCTTCCGCCTGTGGACGAAGATGATCTATTTCGCGGCCCAGGCCGAATTTTATCGGATGAGCCATTATTGACGGCCATGAAGATCACTTTCTTGGGAGCGGCGCGCCAAGTAACAGGGTCCTGCTACTTCCTTGAAGCCGGCGGCCTGAAGATCCTTATCGACTGCGGCCTCTACCAGGAGCGGCCGTTCCTCGAAAGGAACTGGGACCCGCTCCCCGTGCCGCCGGAAGAGATCGACCTGCTGCTGCTGACCCACGCCCATCTGGACCATTCGGGTCTCATCCCGAAGATCGTCCGCGAGGGCTTTTCGGGGACGATCCTGACCACGGAGGCCACCGCCGATCTCTTGTCCATCGCCCTCATGGATTCGGCCCGTATCCAGGAGGAAGATGCGGCTTTCAAAGCGAAGCGCCACAAAAAGGAAGGGCGGCAGGGATCCCATCCCGAGGTCCCGCTCTACTCCGTCGAGGATGTCCAGCGGACCATGCCCCTCGTCGAGGAGATCCCCTACGAGACCGACATCCCCCTCTCCGAGGTCCTCACCGCCCGGTTCAGGGACGCGGGCCACATCCTCGGTTCGGCCATGATCGAATTGACCTGCCGGGAGGACGGCGGGTCGAAGAGGGTCGTTTTCTCGGGTGACATCGGCCAGTGGGGCAAGCCGTTCGTCCGCGACCCGTCCGTCTTTGAGCGGGCCGACCACGTGGTGATGGAATCCACGTATGCGGACCGCGACCACGAGGACCCCAAGGCCGTGGACGAGATCCTCAGCGAGACGATCGTGGAGACGGCCAAGGCCGGCGGGAATATCGTCATCCCTACCTTCGCCATCGAACGGGCCCAGGAGCTCATGTTCTATCTCAGCCGTCTCGTTCGGGCCAAGGCCATCCCCGCTCTTCCCGTCTTCCTGGACAGCCCCATGGCCCGTGAGGTCACCGAGGCGTTTCGCCGTCATCAGGGCGACCTCGACGACGACGTGCAGGCGCTTTTCAAGGCCGGGACGAGCCCCTTCGATTTCCCCGGCCTCGTGATCGTCCGGACTGTAGAGGAATCCAAAGCCATCAACTCTATCCGGGGGTCGGCCGTCATCATGGCGGGCTCGGGGATGTGCACCGGAGGCCGGATCAAGCACCATCTCCTCTGGAATATCGCCCGGCCCGAGTCGACCATCCTTATCGTGGGTTACCAGGCCAAGGAAACGCTCGGCCGGCAGATCCTCGAAAGGCAGCCCCAGGTCCGGATCTTCGGCCAGACACTCCCGGTGCGGGCCAAGGTGGCCAAGATCAACGGCCTTTCCGCACACGCCGACCGGAAGGCCCTGGACCGTTGGCTCGATGCGTTCCAGGCTCCGCCTCGCCGTTTGTTCGTTGTCCATGGCGATGCGGACGTGGCCCTACGCTTCGCCGAAAGGATCCACCAAGAGCGGGGCTGGACAGCGGAGGCCCCGGAATACCTCGGCTCCCGCGTCCTCGATTAAAAGCCGGTCTTCGGCAGAGCTCCAAGCCCCTGGGAGCGCGCGTAGCCGGTCATGATCTTTTCCAGATCTTTCCGTAAACCGTCAGGAAGCGGCGGAAGGGCATATTTGCCGATCCTGTCCTCAACGTCCTTGTGGGCCTTGTCGAGGGCGGTTCTGCGGCCGGCCATGACCCAGGCCTCGTACGGGTCCCGGTCCATGATCACCGGCATCGTGTGCTCTTTTCTGTACCACTGGCGCGTATGGGGATGGGACAGGAACTGAAAATCGGCCTTGAAGCCCTCGAACTTGTCCAGGGCGATCGGGTCCTCTCTCTGGGCGATGCCGGCGACCAGCCGGTATGCCATCCCGCAGATCTCGTTGTCGATGACGAGCTTTTCGAGGCTCTGCGAACTTTCGAAGTCCAGCATCCCCGGCCCCGAGATGACGTTGACGCCGGCGAGGGCCGCCAGAACGGCGCCCAGGGCCGTCTCGATGCCGCTCTGGGCGTCGTTGACCTTGGAGTCGCTGAGCGCCATGTAGGCATGCGTCGGGAGCTTCAGATGTTTCCCGATCTGGGCGTAGGCCGAGTCGATCATCATGGTCTCGATGGCCCCCATCGGCGTCGTCCCCTTCCTCATGTCAAAGCTCGAGGGCGAGCCGCCGAAGATGACCGGGGCGCCCCGGCGGGCCAGCTGGCAGATGACGAGGCCGCACAGGTTCTCGGCCACGTGCTGGACCAGGGTCCCTGAGATGGTGGCGAGGGATGTCGCGCCCGTCATGCCCATCGAGATGAGTTCCGAGGGGATGCCGGCCCGGGCCGAGTCGATCAGGCTCTGGGTCGTCAGGTGACTCCATTTGAGGGGAGGGGAGGGGCAGGCGTCGAAGATGGCCAGGGGTTTGCGCGAGAGCTCCGCCTCGCCGCCCCGGACGGCGACGAGGAAGTCCTTCATGGGCTTGAAGCTCTCGACCCGGAACGTCCCCGTGACGACGGGCTTGGACGAGAGGAGGAGTCCCAGGTACAGCCGGTAACAGTCGGCGATCGCAGCCGGGACGTCCGAGGAGATCAGGCCCGTGCTCTGGAAATGGATGTGCTCGAGCGTCTCGACGAGCCGGCAGAACGCGACGACGTCCCGCGTCGCGGCCTTTCGCTCTTCCTGGGTCTCGTGGTCGAGGAGGGAGACCGCCGCCGAGCCCGGGTCGAAGTGGATCTCGTCGCCTCCGACGAGGTAAGACTTTTCGCCGCTCCGGTCGTACATCGTGACGGACGGCGGGGTCGACGACAGGCAGTCCAGGACGAGTTTTCTGCCAAGCCGGGCCCTCTGCGTGGCCGTGTCGACACCGGCGCCGGCCGCGGCCAGGAGCCCCAGGGCCTCCTGGTTCTCGACAAAGACCCCCTGCTTCTCGAGGAGCACGAGGCCCTCATCGACGATTTTTTCGACCAATCCGGGGCTCAGAAGCTCGATCTTCGGTCTTTTGGTCTCGATCATGGTCCGCCTCCCGTCATCTCTTCGGGGCCAGGCTCTTGGCCAGCTTGACGGCGGCCACTGCGTTCTCGGCATAGCCATCGGCACCCGCCTCGTCGGCCCACTTCTGGCTGGCCGGCGCCCCTCCCACGAGGACCTTGTATCTATTCCTGAGGTTCCTCTCCTTGAGGAGCCCGACCAACCGTTTCTGGTTGACCATCGTCGTCGTCAGCAGGGCGGACAGGCAGATGAAATCCGCGCCGACGGCCTCGGCCTTTTCGATGAACCTCTCGAGCTTGACGTCGGCGCCGAGGTCGAAGACCTCGAAGCCGCCGGCCTGGAGCATGGAGGACACGAGGTTCTTGCCGATGTCGTGGATGTCTCCCTCGATCGTGCCGATGACCACCTTTCCGCCCGTCCTGGCCTGGAGACGGGAGCGCTGGAGCTCGGGCTCGAGGACGGCCATGGCCGCCTTCATGGCCTCGGCGCTGGAGATGAGCTCGGGCAGGAAATATTCTCCCTGCTCCCACAGTTCTCCGACCCTCTGGATACCCGGAACATAGCCTTTTTCAATGACTTCGAGAAGGTCCAGGCCCGCCTTGACGGCCTCCCCGGCCAGCCGTCCGGCCCCCGCGCCGTCGCCCTCGACGATCGCCTCCCGCATCTGCAGGTAGTGCTCTTCCTTGTTCATGCCGTCCTCCTTGAGATCGATTCCGCCATGGCCTTGATGAAGGCCGGGTCCGTCCCGCAGCAGCCGCCGACGATATTGGCCCCGGCCCGGATGAGCTCCGGAACGAACCGGACATAGTCTTCGAGCCCTTGGGAATAGCCCACCCGGCCGTCGCTCCCGACAACGGGCTGGCCCGCGTTGGCCTGGGCGATCAACGGCAGGATCGTCTCCTGCCGCATGGCCTTGACGAGGCCCGTCATCTGCTCGCTATTGAGAGTGCAGTTGGCTCCCACGGCCCTGGCGCCTTCCTTTTCGAGCTCCTTCAGGCACCGGGCGACAGTGTCGCCCATGCTGGTAAAGTACCCCCGGGGATTCGCGGAGAAGGTCATCGTGACGAAAACAGGCAGGCTGGAGGCCGCCCGCCGGGCTCCTCGGAGGGCGGAGAGGGCCTCGCGGAGGTCATACTGGGTTTCGATGAGCAGAACATCCACCGCGCCGTCGGCAAGGGCCCCTGCCTGTTCGGCGAAGACGGACTCGAACTCCTCCTCCGTGAACTCGCCCAGGGGCTTGAGGAGCTTGCCGGTCGGCCCGATGCTCCCGGCCACGAACTTCCCGGGGGGCGCAACCTCCCGGGCGAGCCGGGCTGCGGTGCCATTCAGCTCGGCCGTCCGGCCCTCAAGCCCGTGGTGGGCAAGTTTGATCCGGCTCGCGCCGAAGCTGTTCGTGGAAACCATATCGGATCCGGCCAGGAAATAGTTCCGATGAATCTCCTGGACAACGTCGGGCCTCTCGATGTTCCACTCTTCGGGAAATTTCCCCTGGGGCAATCCGCGGGCCATGAGCTCCGTGCCCATGGCCCCGTCCAAGAGAACGGTCCTTTGACGGATCAGGTCCATTATCGAACGGCTCATCATCCACCTCCGGGGAAAGGGCCGAATTCCAGGCACCGGACAAACTCGTCCTGGAAATCCGGCCTCGCGGCCAGCGAAACATGGGTCACGCTTTTCGCCAGGGACCCGGCGGCCGCCCTCGCGGGAGCCGAAAGGAGGAGCTTGCGCGCCCCGGCCAGCGACGAGTTCCCAACGAACGTGATCTTTTTATCCGGGATCCCCGGCAGAAGGCCCAGGGCCTGGGCGTTGCGGATGTCGAGCGAGCTGCCGAAGGCACCGGCGACGTAAACGCTGTCCAACTCCTTCAGCCCCACCTGGAACTCCCGAAGCAACAGCCGGATCCCCGTCTTGATGGCGGCGGCGGCCAGCTGGATCTCCCGGATGTCGTTCTGGGTCAGGCTGAGCTTATCGCCCAGCCGGAGTTTTTTCTCCGGCCCGGCGATCTTGCCATCGCGGCCGATGAGGCCGCGGGCCAGGCCGTGGGCCAGGACGTCGATGAGCCCCGTGCCGCAGAGGCCGTGGGGCGTCCCGCCGCCGATCGTCTGGAGCCGGAAGCCGTCCCGCCATTCGGCCCGGTGGACCGCGCCCTCGACTGCCAGCATGCCGCAGCTGATGCTCATCCCTTCGAAGGCCGGCCCCGCCGCCGTGGAAGTGGCGACGAACTGCGGGCCTTTCTTGAGGACGATCTCGCCGTTGGTCCCGATATCGATGAAGAGCGCGGTGCCCGGCTTATCGGCCAGGGCGCAGGCGGCCAGCCCGGCCGTGATGTCCCCGCCGACGAAGCTCTTGATATTGGGGACGATGAAGACCCTGGCCGCCGGATTGAGCTCGAGGCCGATCTCCGCGGCGGGGAAGGGCGGCACGAACGTGAAGACCGCCTGGAAGGGGGAGAGGGCCAGCGGGTCCACGCTCACTCCGCAAAGCAAGTGGTTCATCGCCGTATTGCCGGAGATGACGGCCTCGTAGACGCGATCGGTCGGGACGCCGCTTTTTTCCGACAATTCGCGGGCGAGCGTGTTCAGGAGATGGGTGATGGACTTTCTCAGGCGCTTGAGATTGTCCGGCGATTGGAAGGCGAAGCTGATCCTCGAAACGACGTCAGCGCCGTAGGAGGCCTGGCTGTTGAGGGCCGAGGCCCGGCCGGCGCTTTTTCCGGTGATGAGGTCGACGAGCTCGACGACGACGGTGCTCGTGCCGATGTCCACGGCCAGCCCGAACGTCTGCGCAGACGTGTCGCCGGGCTCGATATCAAGGGCCTCCAGTTCGCCGTAGAGGACGGCCGTGACCGTCCGAGGCGAGCCCTGGTCCAACTCCTTGAGGCCCCTCAGGGCCGGAAGAGGGAAGCCCAAACCGGGCGCCCCGAGAAGTGACTCCAGGCTTTCCGTCACGGCCGCAGGGGCTGAGAGCGGGGGCCTTTCGAGGGTCACGGCGAGTTTCCTGACTTGGGGGTCAAGGGCGACAGGCAGAGAAAGGCCGGTCTCGAGGACGGCCACTTTGCCCAAGCGCGATTCCGGGAGGATTTCCACGACCATGTCGCCCCGAACGGCGAACCGGCAGGCCAGCCGGTGGTCGGGGCCGAGGCCCCTTTTATCGAGGACGGCCCTTTCGGGGGCCTCGAGGAGGGGCAGGAGCCCCGCCCGGATCCGGACGGCGCACTTCCCGCAGACCCCGCGCTTGTGGCAATAGAGGCTGACCGGAATGCCGGCCGTCGCCAGGGCGTCGGCCAGGAGCTCCCCGGCCCGGACCCGGATCTTGGTCCCGTCAGGGAGGATCTCGAGGGTATTAGTCACGTCGGTCATCTTCTTCAGCCGGCCACAAGAAGCTTCATTTTAAACCAAATCCCCGGCCATGCCTATCCTTTTTTGCGGTCCCCGCCGCCCGCGGGAGGACGCCTTCTCCAGATCAGGAAGGCCGGCAGGCCGGCCCCGAGCAGGGCCAGGCCCGCCGCGGACTTCAGGGGCTGGGCAGAGAGGATGTTGACGAAGATCGCCAGGCATATTACTACAAATACCATAGGAATAATAGGATATCCCCACGCCCGGTAGGGACGGCTCGCTTCGGGGCGCCGCCGGCGGAGGACGATGACGGCCAGGCCCGTCGCCGCGAAGAAAACGAGCAGGGCGAAAACCATGTATTCGTACAGCGATTGGTATCCCCCAGACAGGCAGAGCACGGCGGACCAGGCGGCCTGGCCCCAGAGGGCGCGCGTCGGGACTCTGGTGCGCGGGCTGAGCCGGGCCATGGACCGGAAAAAGCTCCCGTCCCTGGCCATGGCGTAATAGACCCGCGGCCCGAAAAGCAGGTTGGCGTTCAGGCAGCCGAAGACCGAGATCATGATCACGGCCGCAATCGCCGTTCCCGCGCCGCCGCCGAAGAGAGCCGTCGTGACGAGCTCCCCGACCCGCACGACCCCCTTCATCTTCTCCAGCGGAAGGGCCAGAAGGTAGACAAGGTTGATCGAGACATATAAAACGATGACCCCGACGACGCCGAGGGCCAGCCCCCGAGGGATGTTTTTCTCCGGGTCCCGGATCTCTTCGGCCGTGCAGTTGACGGAATACCAGCCGTCATACGTCCAAAAAACCGCGACCAGAGCCAGGCCGAGCGGTTTCAGGACGCCCGGAAACCTCAGCCCTGCGGGGAAAAGAGGGTGGAAGTTCGTCCCGCCCGCCTTGGTCCCGAAAACGAGCCCCAGGACGACGAGCGCCCCGACCGCCCCGATCCGGAAGACGGTCAAGAGGTTCTGGACGACGACGCCGGCCCGGATCCCGAGCGAGTTGATGGCGGTCAAGACGACGATGGAGGCGGCGGCGACCACCTGCCCGGCCGACAGGGAATATGAAAGCCCAAAGGCCGAAAACTGGGCGACTTTGACCCCCATGGAGAGTGAGGGAACGAAGGAGCCGAAGAATTCGGCGAACCCCACGGCCAGCGCGGCTAGCCCGCCGCACATGATGAACCCGAAAAAGCCCCAGCCGAAGAGGAAGGCTGCGCCCGGGCCGTAAGCCTCCCGGAGGTAGACATATTGACCCCCGGCCTTCGGGTACATCGCTCCGAGCTCGGCGAACGAGAGCGCCCCGCAGAGCGTGACGAGGCCTCCGGCCAGCCAAACGACGAGGAGGAGGCCGGGGGAGGGGAGGCCGGCCGCGATCAAGCCCGGCGTCATGAAGATCCCCGACCCGATGACGGCACCGACGACGAGGAAGGCCGTGTCCATGAGGTTCAGCCGCCTGAGGAATTTTGGTTCGATTGTTTCCGGGCTCATGGTCTCGGCCAGGCCCCATTGTACGGGATTTAGAGGATCAAGCGTGAGGAATATTTTTGTAATGCCGAAAGATACCGAGAGAGACAGTTACCCGAGCGCGATCAAAGGGATCGACCCATCCCCCCCCCCAGCCAAAGTTTCTCGCGGAATGATACGATGGAAAATCAACGTAAAATCCTATTGGCCCTTTATCATACTGATCACAAATCCACTTATATCATTTAATATCAATGATTTATAATATTTTTTGCGGCTTGCCCTTATTCAAAACGCTGTTTGCTGCACCCTGCCTTTTTCACGCATTCTTATTTTGCCGTCTCTCCGGATTGCCCCTTTTCTATCTCGAACCCAACTGTTTAACCTGCCGTCTAACCGCAGATTTCCTGATCAAGAGCACCAAGCTTCCATGATAGAGGATTGCGGTTATTCTTGGATCGGGCTTTGGCCTATTTATTTTCGAACTGGGGCTTTCAATTCGGCCTTTTTTTCGTTCGCTTCCAATTGATACATAAAACGCTTCCACTCGTCCTCCGCCGGACGCCCCTCAGCGATTTTCGCAAATCATTTTCTGCAAACCCGCGTACCTACTTAGCTTTTCTTTTTTTTCAATTCACTCGTGTCGACGAAATCTCTTTATTGTCGTTCCTAATCCCACAAGTTTTTCCCCACGACCCCAATCCCGTCTCTACGATACTGCTAAACTCCTTATGACCGGATTCCGGACACACATTTATTCATTTGTATTCAAATAGTTACAATAAATGTCGGCGTGCCGACATTATTCTATTCCCGCGACGATAATTCGCTTGCATTCCGGCCCCTCTTTCGTTATAAATGTACTCTCGAATCAATCCGTCCTGGAGGGAGAGAGGCCGGTGATCATTGCTATCACGAACCAGAAAGGCGGAGTAGGGAAAACTACGACATCGATCAATATCTCTTCTGCTTTGGCTTTGATGGGAAAGAAGGTCCTCCTCATTGATATGGACCCTCAGGCTCACAGCACGATTTCGACCGTGGCCGATCCGTCGAACTATGAAAAATCGCTCTATGATGTCCTGATGAATAAGCATGAGAAGATGGACAACATCATCGTCCGTTCGACAGTGCCGGGCCTGGACCTGGCTATCGCAAAGATTTCCATGGCCAAGCTGGAACCATCGCTTCTCGGGGAGATCGACGGTCATTTCCGGCTGAAGGATGCCCTCGAATCCACCAAACACAAATACCAGTTCATCTTAATCGACACGCCGCCGACACTGGGCTTGATCACCATGAACGCGCTCGTTGCGGCCTCGGCCATCCTGATCCCCATCCAATCCTCATATCTGGCCCTCGAAGGAACGGATGACCTTTTGGAAACGATCGAGAAGGTCCGCCGGATCGCCAACCCCGGCCTTAAGATCATCGGGGTCCTGGTCACGCTTCACGACAGGAGAACTAACCTCGGGAGGGACGTGGTGGAGAGGATCCGCCGCGTCTTCGGAAAGAAGGTCTTCAAGACCTTTATCTCGAAGAGTGTCAAGCTCGAAGAAAGCCCGGCCTATAAGGAATCGATCTTTACATATGCTCCCGAATCCGTCGGGGCGGAACAATACCGAAAAGTCGCCGAGGAGATATTGGAACGTGCAAAAAGCTAAGCGGTCCGGTCTTCCTGAAACCGTTACGATGAGGCATGATGGCCACTTTGTCGACCTGCTCTCGTCCAGGTCCATGGGGCCCCGCATTCGGATGATCGCGCTCGAGCATATCGACCCGAACCCCCATCAAGCCCGGACCGAGCTCGGCAATATCCAGGAGCTTATGGACTCCATTCGGAGCAAAGGCATCCTCGAGCCTATCCTTGTCCGGTCCAAAGGTAGCAGGTTCGAGATCATCGCCGGGGAGCGCAGGTTCATGGCTGCCAGGAACATCGACCTCAAGGAGATCCCGTGCATCGAGATGGACGTCGAAGAAAACGAAGCCATGGAGATCGCCCTCATCGAGAACCTCCAGCGGAAGGACCTCGACCTTTTCGAGGAAGCCGACGGGCTCCAGTCCCTGATCGACCTTTATGGGTATCACCATCAGCAGGTCTCCGAGAAGATCGGAAAAGCCCGCTCGACGATCACCGAAATCCTGTCGATCACGAGGATCCCCGCGTCCGTCCGCGAGATCATCAAGTCCTCGGGAGCCTTCAGCCGGGGCACGATCATCGAGGTCGCCAAACAGAAAACCGACGAAGACATGCAAAAGCTCGTCAAAGAGATCGTCGATCGCCATCTGACCAGAGAAGATACCCGCGATCTTTCCAAGCACCTCAAAGGCAAGACGAAGAAACTCAAATATTATGTCTATAATTTTGTCCCCGATGACACGGACAATTTCAGATTGAGGCTCGAGTTCAAAAAGCAATCGATCTCAAAGACCGATATCATCGAGGTCCTCGAGGACATCATCCGCAGGCTGAAAGCCAAAGCAGGATAAGCGCCTCGGAGGGGATCTTTCTCTTATACGATCCGTTAAAGAAAGCGCCCGGGACACGCTTCATATGGGGAAAAGCGATGGGTTCGTGCGCTCTTATGGTGCCCCTGGGCAATTCCGGATATTAGTTGACATAATAATTCTTATGCGACTCATTTTGCGGGGCCCCATTAATTATTTCCTCTACAGCCATTTATAATTCTCCACACCCTGTGGATATCCCTGCTGAACAATCCTTGTGCATTTGTGGAAATACCCGCCAGCTTTTTCTTGATCAGCGCTAGCCCACCTCTTGATCACGGCGCTATAAGGATATTTTTTATCTGGCCCACCACGTATCTCGACTGTTCCTCATCTGACCCTGCCCTGAAACCATTCCTGGCTTATCGTTGCCCCCCAAAATCGATTTTTTGGCCAAAAAAAAGGCCGGCCACGGTCGTCTCCGCCGCGCCGGCCCGTTCCCGGTCTCTTGGGACCTAAAGGGCCTTGCTCATGGCCGCCATGAAGTCCTGGTTCGTCTTGGTCTTGCTCAGCTTATCGATCAGCAGCTCCACGGCCTCGACCTCGTTCATCTGGCTGAGGACCTTTCTCAAGACCCAGATCCTGTTCAAGTCGGCCTCCTCGATCAGGAGCTCCTCTTTCCGGGTCCCGGACCGGCTGATATCGATCGCCGGGAAGACCCTCTTGTCGACAAGCCTCCGATCAAGGTTGATCTCCATGTTACCCGTGCCTTTGAATTCTTCGAAGATGACCTCGTCCATCCGGCTCCCGGTGTCCACCAGGGCCGTCGCCAGGATGGTCAGGCTGCCGCCTTCCTCGACCTTGCGGGCCGAGCCGAAGAATTTCTTCGGCTTGTGAAGGGCGTTGGCGTCGATCCCGCCCGACAGGACCTTCCCCGAGGGCGGGACGATCGCGTTGTGGGCCCGGGCCAGCCGGGTGATCGAGTCGAGCAGGATCACGACGTCCCGCTTGATCTCGACGAGCCTCTTCGCCTTCTCGAGGACGATGTTCGCGACCTGGGCGTTCCGGGTCGGCGGCTCGTCGAACGTCGACGCGACGACCTCCCCGTTGACGCTCCTCTTGAAGTCCGTCACTTCTTCCGGCCGTTCGGCCACTAGGAGCACGATCAAGAAGATCTCGGGGTGGTTTTTTTCGATGGACTTGGCGATCGTCTTAAGGATGGTCGTTTTTCCGGCCCTCGGGGGCGAGACGATGAGCCCCCGCTGTCCCTTGCCGATGGGCGTCAGGAGTTCCATGACCCGGGCGTTCATGTTCTTCGGGTTCCCGTCCTGGAGCTTGATCATTTCGAAGGGATAGAGCGGCGTCAGGCTTTCGAAGACGACGTTCCGCCTCTCCTCGATGATGACGTCAGGGTGCATGAAATTGACGGCCTCGATCTTGATCAGGGCGAAGTATTTTTCCCCGTTTTTCGGGGCCCTGACATGGCCCGAGATCGTGTCCCCGGTCCGGAGCTGGAATTTTCGGATCTGGGACGGCGAAACATAGATGTCGTCCTGGCTTGGCAGGTAGCTGAACTCTGGGGCCCTCAGGAACCCGAAGCCGTCCTCGAGGCACTCGAGGACCCCTTCCGAGAACAACAGGCCCTGCTTCTTGGCCTGGGCCTCCAGGATCCTGAAGATCAGATGGTGCTTGCTGGTTTCTTCGGTTTCCGGCTCCTCGATCCCCACGGCGACGGCGAGCTTCTTCAGGGCGGAAACGTCTTTTTCCTCCAGCTCGACCAAATTGTACTCTTTCATGGTTGACCTCACTGTAAAATATTTATTTACAACAACCTATATGGATTTTCAGCTCGGACCTGCGGCCTTGCCGCCGGTTGGGGGGACTCGTTCGGGCTCAGTTGGTCAGGGGCGGCTCCTTGGGCGCCTCCTCCTCCCCTGCCCGGGCTTTTCGCTCGGTCTCGGCGGCCTTCGCCTCCCGGCCTTCGGGCTTTTTGGGAAGCTCCCTTGTCAGGGCGATCTTGAGGACCTCGTCCATCGTTTCGACGAGGTGGATGGCCATATTCAGCCTCAGGACCTTCGGCAGGTCCTTCAGGTCGGGTTTGTTGTCCAAAGGCAGGACGGCCTCCCGGATCCCTTCCCGGAAGGCCGCGAGGAGCTTTTCCTTGATCCCTCCCACAGGCAATACCTTACCCTTCAGGGTGATCTCCCCGCTCATGGCCACCTTCTTGCTCACCGGAATATCGGTCAGGAGGGAGATGATGGCCGTGGCGATCGTGATGCCTGCCGAAGGGCCTTCCTTGGGGGTCGAGCCCTCCGGGACGTGGACGTGGATGTCGAAGTTGCGGTGGAGATCCCGGGCGATATCGAGCTCGTAGATCTTGCCGCGGACAAAGCTGAAAGCCGCCTGGGCCGATTCCTGCATGATCTCGCCCAGCTGCCCGGTCAGGGTGAAGTTCCCCTTGCCGTGGACTTTGTTGGCCTCGAACCTCAGGAGCTCGCCGCCGAACTCCGTCCAGGCCATCCCGGTCGACACGCCCACCTCGTCCCTCTTATCGAATTCGGAACGCCGGAACTTGGGGACTCCAAGGAAAGACTCCAGGTTCTTGGGCGTGACCTTCTCGGCATAATCCTTGCCTTTCTGGACGACCCGCTTCACGACCTTGCGGCAGATCGTTGTGATCTCCCGCTCCAGGCTCCGGACGCCCGCCTCCCGAGTGTAGCCGCGGATGAGCTTGAGAAGGGACTGGTCGGAAATCTTCAGGTTGGCTTCACTCAGCCCGTGGGCTTCCATCTGCTTGGACAGGAGGAAGCGCTTGGCGATCTGAAGCTTTTCGTCCTCCGTGTAGCCGGGAAGCCGGATGATCTCCATCCGGTCAAGCAGGGGCTTCGGGATGGGGTCGAGCATGTTCGCCGTGACGATGAACATGACCTGGGAGAGGTCGAAATCGGTGTCGATGTAATGGTCCAGGAAAGTGCTATTTTGTTCAGGGTCAAGGACTTCCATGAGGGCCGAGGCCGGGTCGCCGCGGAAATCCATGCTCATTTTGTCCACTTCGTCCAGGAGAAAAACTGGGTTCTTCGTCCCGGCCCGCTTGATCATCTGAATGATCCGTCCGGGGTAGGCCCCGATGTAGGTCCGGCGGTGGCCCCGGATCTCGGCCTCGTCCCGGACCCCTCCGAGCGACAGGCGGACAAACTTCCGCCCGGTCGCCCGGGCGATGGACTTGCCCAGGGAGCTCTTGCCCACTCCCGGGGGGCCGATGAAGCCCAGGATGACCCCGCGCGGGTTCTTGACGAGCTGCCGGATGGACAGGTACTCAAGGATGCGCTCCTTGACCTTGTCGAGGCCGTGATGGTCCTCGTTGAGGATCCTCTCGGCCTCTTTGACTTCCCGCTTCTCGCGTGATTTCTTGACCCAGGGAAGGGAGATGAGCCAGTCCAGGTAATTCCGGCTGACGGTCGCCTCGGCGGACATGGGGGGCATGGCCTCCAGGCGCTCGATCTCCTTGTAGGCCTTCTCCTCGGCGTCGGGCGGCATCTTGGCCTTGGCGACCTTTTGGCGGAGTTCTTCGATCTCGTTCGGCTGGTCTTCCTTCCGGAAATTGGGGCCCCCCCCGGGCGGGAAGGCCTTCTGCCCCTGTTCTTTCAGGGTGACCCGCCGCCGGTTGGCCCTCTGGGGGTCTTTCTGGTAGGAGGCATGGATCTTCAGGATCTCGTTCTCCAGGACGTAGTTCAGGCGGCGGAGCCGTTCCAGGCTGTTGGCCGTCTCGAGGAGGTTCTGCTTTTCCTCGAGCGGCATATAGACATGAGAGGCGATGATATCCGTGATCCGGTCAGGGGTATTCTCTCTGAGGGCCGGGATGATCGAGTCGAGGTTGGCGTTCTGGATGAGCTTGAGGTAGTCCTCGAAGAGGGCCAGGACCCTTTTCAGGAGGTCCTTGGACTCCGGCGCGTGGTCGTCCACCTCCTTGATCACCTTGGCCAGGATCTGGTAATAAGGGTAGGTGCTGAGGTATTCAACGATCCGGGCCCGGCTCTTGCCCTCGACGATGACCTTCATGTTCTTCTCGTCGGATTTGATGGTCCGGATGATCTTGGCCGTGACCCCCACCGAATAGATGTCCTTGGCCGTCGGGTTATCGATCGAAGCGTCTATCTGGGCGGCGAGGAAGATCATCTTGTCCTTTTCCGCGGCCTTTTCCAGGGCCTGGATGGAGGAGGAGCGCCCGACGATGAAGGGGACGAGGGTCGCGGGAAAGACCACGAGATCCCTCAGGGGAATGAGGGGGATGTTCCTGAGGACCTCGGAATGCTCGCTGGAATCCTGCATGATTTACGCTCCGGGCCCGCCGGGGCCCCCGACCGCCTCTGACGCGGAGCTCAGGAGATCAAATCGGAGCCCGCTTTTATTGGTTATCTATTGAGCTCAAGGGAAATCTGAGCATATGAACGATCAAGTCACTTAATTATAGCGTTTTTCACCAAAAAGTCAACTGTTTTGCGGAAGAGCAGGGTTTCCTGGATCTCCTCGCGGCGGTTCTCCCTGGCGATCACGTCCTCGAGGTATTTCTCGGGGACCCCGTTGGCCTGGGCCAGGGCCTTGATCTCCGACTGGATCTCTTCGTCGGAAACCTCGAAACCCTCCTGGCGGGCGATCTTCTCCAGGATGAGGTGGTTCGTCAGGTGCTCGACAGCCTGGCCCCTGGCCTGGCCCTTGAGTCCCTCAAGGGCGTCGGCGGGGATCCGGGGCTGCCGGGCGGCGCTCAGCATCCGCTTGAGGACACTCAGGGTTTCGTGTTCGAGGACGGACTCGGGGAGCTCCAGGGAGACCTTCTTGGCGATCTCCCGCAGGACGGCCGAGGCGGTGGCGTTCCGGCCAGCCCGCTCCCGGGCTTCCAGGAGCTCCTTCCGGACCTTTCCCTTGAGGTCGCTGAGGTCGGCATAATCGCCCGCAGCCTTGGCGAATTCGTCGTTGAGCTCCGGGATCTTCTTCTCCTTGATCTCGCTGACCTTCAGGGTGTATTCGATCTCTTTCCCGGCCACGCGCTTGTTGGCATGGTCCTTCCCGTGGGAGACCCGGAAAACGCGCTCTTCCCCTGGTTTCTGGCCCTTGATGGCTTCGTTCAGGGCAGGCTCGTTATCAGAGTGGCCGGCCACGACGACGGCCTTCTCGACGGGGAGGAACCGTTTGGTATTGAGGTCCTTCCCATGGATCTCGGCCGCCACATAATCCCCGTCCGCCACTCCCCTGCCCGCCACCGGGATATATTCAGCCGTCCTGGCCTGGATCTCCTCCAGGGCCTTCTCGACCTCGGCCTCGTCGACGGCGGCCTGGTGTTCCTGGACCTGGACGCTCCGGTAGTCGGGGAGATCGAAATCCGGCAGGACTTCAAAAGCCACCGTGCAGCGCAGGGCTTGGCCGTGTTCGTGGCGGAGGTCACGGATCTCGGGGACGTTGACCGGATTCAGGCCGTGGGCCTTGAGCTCCTCGCCGAGGACCTTGGGGACGAGCTCGTCGTAGACGTCATGAAGGATGTCATGGTCAAAAAGGCGCCTGACCATGTCCTTGGGGGCATGCCCTTTCCGGAAACCGGGGAGCTTGACCCGGCCGGCGTAATCGCCGAGGACCTTCATGTATTCCCTCTCGACCTCCTCGGACGGGATCTCGAGCTCGATCTCTTTGCGGCTCGGACTTTTATCGAGGAGGCGGTTCTTCTTGTCCTGTTCGCTCATGGCTGCTCTCTTTCACGGTTCATGCCCGCAGGAGAGGTCCCCGGATATCCGGCGGGCACGCCGGGGCGCCAAGAATAGGCAGGGCGGGAATCGAACCCGCACTCCTTCATCAGGAACTAGGTCCTAAGCCTAGCGCGTCTGCCAATTCCGCCACCTGCCCTTTATCAGCAATCATCTCATTTTAAATAAATTAAAGGTCATTTGGCGCCGAATCCGGAATTCCCCCCCTCCTTGGGCGGGGGACTCTCAGTGTGGATGTCCAGGCCTCTTTTTTAACACAGACGGCCCGTCCTGTCAATTTCCGGGCCGGGCCGAAGCTCCCTCACACCGCCCTCAGGCCGGAAGCCGTCCCGCCTCTTACCATATCTGTCCGGATGCGGACAGCCCCGGCTCACGCCCGATTTGTCCAGATCCGGGCAGCCCCGTCTCTTGGCGGGGCAGTCCCGCTTCTTAGCGTGGGCGAATTCTGAGGAGCGGCCAGCAGAAGTGTTTCGGAGCAGCCCGGAGCTGCATTTCTGGTAAATACCTGAAACGAGTCTCAGATCTTCTTGATCTGCGGATTCCCGCTCCAAGCCTAGCGGAGGAACTTCTTCAGCCTATCGGCCAAGGCCGGGTCCAGCGTCGCGAGCTTCTTGTAGATCTCCCTGGCACTGAGGTTGTCCTTGAGGTTGATGTAGACGATGGCCAGGTTGAACTGGGCGCTCGCGTTCTCCGGCCTGAGGTCGACACACTTTTTCATGGGCTCCAGGGCCCCTTCGAAATCCTTCGCGTACATATAGGAGACCCCCAGGCTCAGCCAGCCGCTGGCCTCGTCGGGGGCCAGGCCCGTGTATTTTTTGTAGGCGGTTATGGCCTCTTTGTACTTCTTCTGCTGAAAATACGCGGAGCCGATCTGGAACCAGGCGTTGGGAAGGTCGGGCTTGATGGCCAGGCACTGCTTGAAGGCTTCGACGGCCTCGTCGAACTTCTGGGCCTTGAAATACATGAGGCCCAGGTTGTAGATGTTCGTATCGTTCTTGGGGTCGAGGTCGACGATTCTCTTGGCGGGACCGATGGCCTTGTCGTATTTCTCGGCGGCGTCGTACATCCGGATGGCCATGGAGTAATACGACTTCGCGTCGGCCGGGTTGATCGCCGCCAGGCCATTGTATGTCTCCTCGGCCTTGTCGAGCTGGCCGGCCTTTTCGTAGGCATCGGCCAGGCTGGTATTCACCTTCAGATCCTTGGGTTGCGCCTTCTGGGCCTCGAGGAAGGCCGCGATGGCGGCGTCGTACTGTTTCAGCTGGGTCCGGCAGGCCCCCAGCCTCAGGAACCCAATCCAGGTCACCTCCGGCTTGAGGGCCAGGTATCTTTCATAGGCGTCGGCCGCCTTGGCCCAGTTCTGGATCGCCTCGTAGGTGTCCCCGAGCTCGAAATAGACCTCTTTATTGGCGATATTCAGGGAGATCGCCTTTTCATAAGCCTCGGCGGCTTCCTGGTATTTCGTCGTCCTTTTCAGGACATTCCCGAGACCGAAAAAGGCGTCGGCCCCCGCCCCGTCTTGGGCGGTGACTTGTCGATAGGCTTCGATCGCGGCCGAATAATCCCTCTGCTTATCATAAACGGCGGCCAGGAGCCGGAAGCCCTCCTTGAAGGCGGGGTTCAATTTCACGGCTCTTTCGAGGTACATCCGGGCATCCAGTTGTTCGTCCAGGCCTGCCGCCACTCGGCCGGCGAAAGAGGCCCCCTCGAAGAGCCCGAAATAATCCTCCCGGGTCCATGTCTTGAATTCGGCGACCTTCCCCGTCCGGGAGATCTTTTGGAGGACATCGACCGGGAGGGCGACCTTGACCCCCCGGCCGATGATGATCACCATCCCCACCACCTGGCCTCCGATATCGAGGACCGGACCGCCCGAGAACTGGTCGGGGGTCGTGAGAGAAACGTCCATGACCTTCTCCTCGGGCCCGATGTCGACGAACTGACGGAAGGTCCCTTCGGAGACGCTGATCTGGCCCGATTCGTTCGACCCCAGGGCGAAAAGCCTGGCTCCCGCGGCCAAAGCTTCATGACCGGGGACAGTAACGTTCAAGGGCTGGACTTTGCCCTTCAGCTTCAATAGGGCGACGTCGTGGGCCTTGTCGATCCCGATGATCCCGTCGACCTTGATCTTTTTCCCCTTGACGGTGAGGACCTCGACGTCATAGGCCTGGCTGATGACATGGTAGGCCGTAGCGAGGATGTCCTCCGCCAGGGCCATGGCGGAGCCCTTGGCGACCTCGGTCTTGTCGGCCCCGTAGATCACGAGCGACAGCGCTCCGCCGCTCGCCTGGGCCAGGATCTTCGCGGCATCTTCGGTCTGGCCGAAGGCTGTCGCGGAAACAAGCAAGAGGATCGTGACCAGGGCCGGGGAAGATTTCCGGAATGCGGTCATCGTGCGCCCTCCTCAACCAAGGATGTTCAGATGAATGCGGCCACGTCATAATGTACAGAAGGACCGCCCGGCCTGTCAAATCGAAAATGAAAGCCGTGACCGCCGCGGGCGGTACCGGATGACAGGAAAAAAAGAAAGGACTAAAATATGGCTTGCGGGATGAGGCCCATGAGAGACAGGATCCCCCCGACATCGGAGGCCGCAGTCCGCCGGGCCGTCCTGCCCGTTTTCGCTCTCACCCTCGTGGGGACGTTGGCCTGGCTCTCGGCCATCTATCTTGCGCCCTACTTAAAAGGCCGCTCTCCCGCCGCGGCCGTCTTTCTCTATTCCCTCTTCTCACCTGTCTGCCACCAGATCCCCAGCCGCTCGTTCTTTTTCCGCGGGTTCCCGCTGGCGGTCTGCGGCAGGTGCCTCGGGATCTACGCCGGCTTTCTGGCCGGCCTCATCATCTATCCCTTCGCTCGCGGATTCTCGAGGATCTCCCTGCCCCCGGCGGGCCTCTTCCTTATTCTCTCTGTCCCGGTCGGGCTCGATTTCGCTGGCGGATTCGCCCGGTTCTGGGCCTCCCCTATCGGCCTCCGGTTCGCCGTCGGGGCCATCTGGGGTGTCCTCCTCCCATTTTATTTCATCACCGGAGTCTCAGAGCTCGTCCTCTGGCGTTCCGGCCGGAAAAAAGAAGGCCGGGCCATCCCTCCGGGTTGATGAGCCAAGGCTTGATTATCCCCGGCGAAAAAACATAGAATAGGGAATCATGAACGAACCAGGAGCCTCCATAACTGACCGGAAGCCGGAATACCTCGTTCCCGCGCTCATCGCTGGGGCCGTCTCCGGCGTCCTCTCCGGGATCCCTCTGGTCAACTGCCTGTGCTGCCTATGGATCATCGGCGGGGCCATTTTGGCCTCATTCCTCCTCGCCAAAAATACCCTCGGCCCCCTGACGGCGGGTGACGGAGCCATCGTCGGCGCCCTGACCGGCATCGCCGCCGCCGTGGTCGACAGCCTGATCAGCATCCCCCTCCGGCCCGTCAACGAGGCATTCCTCAGGAGGATCACCGAAAGCCTGACCCAGTTCCGCAGCCAGATGCCCTCCTGGTGGCAGAACTGGATGCAGCCGGAGGCGCCGGGACATCTCACCATAGCCCGAGTCCTCTTCAGCCTGTTTTTCTCGGCCGCCATCTTCGCCGTCGTGGGCGTCCTCGGCGGCGTCATCGGCGTTTCCATCTTCGGCCGGAAAAAAACCGCGGCTTCCCCGCAGCCCCCGCAAGGACCCACGGATGCGCCGGTTTAAGACCCACGTCATCGTCAATCCGGAATCGAACCGCGGCCGGACCCGGAAACGCTGGGGCGACATCCGGGAGGCCATGAAGAATTTCCTCCGGGAATACAAGTACGAGTTCACGGAGAAGCCCTGCCACGCGACGGAGATCACGCGCCAGGTTATCAAGGAAGGGACCGAGCTCGTCATCGGCGTCGGCGGCGACGGGACCATGAACGAGATCGCCAACGGGTTCTTCGAGGACCGCAAGATGATCAATCCCGAGGCCACGCTCGGCGTCATCCCCTCGGGCACGGGCTGCGACCTGACCAAGAGCCTGAACATCCCCCCGGGCCTGGCCGGTGCGCTCAAGGTCATCACGGAAGCCCCGTCCGTCCGGATGGACGTGGGTCAGGTCCGTTTCAAGAATCACTCGGGCGCGGACGAGGAGCGCTTTTTCCTGAATGTTGCTGATTTCGGCCTGGGTGGCGAAGTCGTCCGGAAGGTCAACCAACGCCGCCTCGAACGCAAGGCCTCGTCCTACGTCCGCTGCCTCGTGGAGACCATGGTCCAGTACCGGAGCAAGAAGGTCAAGATCCGGGTGGATGGCGAGGATATCCCTCAGGGGGAATACCTGATCGGGGCCATCGCCAACGGCCGCATCTTCGGCAAGGGGATGAAGATCGCGCCTGAAGCCCGGCTTGACGACGGCCTCTTCGACAACGTGTTCGTCCGGAGCCTGAGGTTCCTCGAGTTCTGCCTCCACGGTTGGAAGCTCATCAACGGCAGCCACTTGTCCCACCCGAAGATCTCTCTCATCCGCGGGCGGAAAGTCGAGGCGGTGCCGCCGGACGGAACAACCGATGTCCTTCTCGAGCTCGACGGCGAGCAGCTCGGGCGTTTGCCGGCGACGTTCGAGATCCTCCCGCAGAACCTGGCCATCAAGGGATTCCTCGGACAGCTCCACTGACGGCCGGGGCAAGCCGCTTCCCCGAACGGCCTTCGGCCGTCAATATTCTTTTTTCTGGGCTGCGAGGTCCGGGTCGTTCGTCAGGACGGTCCGCCCTGACGCATCGCGGAACTTGACGACCGCTCGCGCGGAGCGGATTTCGGATCTGTTGTACCTGGCCATGATCCGGCTGATATAGTCCCGGGTTTCCTGATAGGGCGGGATCTTCCCGCCGTATTTCTTAACGGCTTCCTGGCCGGCGTTATAGGCGGCCAGGACCAGCTGGGTCTTGCCATTGTAGAGCTGGATCAAGTCTTTCAGATACTTCGTCCCGCCCTCGATGTTCTGGGCGGCGTCAAAGACGTTCCCGACCCCGTACTGGGTGGCCGTATCCGGCATCAATTGCATGAGCCCCATCGCTCCCTTTTCCGACAGGGCGAAGTTGTCATAATCGGATTCGGCCCGGATGATGGCATGGATGAGCTCCGGGTCCACCCTGTGCTTCTCGGCGACACGCTCGACGATGGGGTTATAAAGCTTCTTGAGGTCAGCGGAAGAGGCCCCAAAAAGGGCCGGGATCCAGAGAACGATGGCCAGGGCCGCCGTCCATCCTCTTTTCCAGGCGTTCATGACTGCTCCGCGTCCCATCATGGCCTGGGTGCCGTCGCTTGGCAATCCCCCCGGGAGGTGAATCGAGGGGTCAGGCCAAGAGCTTTTCAACGATTCCCGGCATCATCTCGAGGAGCTTGTCGAGCTCCCCTGGCCGGTTGCCCCCGGCCTGAGCGAAATCGGCCCGGCCACCTCCTCCTCCTCCGATGACCGGGGCGGCCTCCTTGATCAGCGCTCCGGCCTGAATCCGGGCCGTGAGGTCCCTGCTGACGGAAGCCACCAGGGAGACCTTTTCCCCGTCCGTCGCTCCGAGCACGACGACCCCGCTTCCCATCTTCTGCTTGAACACATCGGCCACGTCCCGGAGTTCGGCCAAGGTCAATCCGTCCATTCTCTGGACCTGAAGGGTGATCCCCTTGACGCTTTTTGCCACCGCCCCCTTTCCCTCTGTCCGTGATCTTGTCTCGGCCGCTCCGGCCGCGGTCGCCATCTTCTTGCGGAGGTCCCGGTTCTCTCTTTCCAGTGAATCCAGGCCGTCCTTAAGCTTCTCGATCCTGGCCATGAGCTCCTTCCGGGATGCGCCCAGCGCCTTTTCGACACCGGTGACGATGTCTTCGAGGTCCCGGAGATAGCGGAAAGCCTCCTCGCCCGTGACCGCCTCGATCCGGCGCATCCCGGAGGCGATGCTCGATTCCGAGAGAACCTTGAACAGCCCGATCCGGCCAGTCGAGTGGACATGGACGCCGCCGCAAAGCTCCTTGCTGAAATCGCCGATCTCGATGACCCGGACCTTTTCGCCGTATTTTTCCTCGAAGATAGCCGTGGCCCCTTCCCGGATCCCTTCCTCGAGCGTCGTGACCCTGGTCCCCACGGGGATGTCCTCCCGGATCTTTTCGTTCACCAGGGACTCGACCTTATGGATCTCCTCCTTGGAGAGGTGCGAGAAATGGGTGAAGTCGAAACGCAGCCGGGCCGCCGACACCAGCGACCCGGCCTGCCGGACATGGTCGCCGAGGACCTGCCGGAGGGCCGCATGAAGAAGATGGGTTGCCGTATGGTTATTGGAGACGGCCTGGCGCCGGACGAGGTCCACGGCCGCGTCGGCCGTGTCGCCCGCCCTCAGCTCGCCGGAGAGGACCTTGACCCTGTGAGCCGGGAGCTCCGGCGCAATGTAATGCGTCCCCTCTACGAGGGCCGAGAACCGGGCTCCCTTCAAAAAGCCGGTGTCGCCGACCTGACCGCCGGCTTCGGCGTAAAAGGGCGTCTCGCTCAGGACGGCCTCTCCGGTTTCTCCCGGCCCGAGGGCACCCGTTCTGCGGCCATCCTTGAGCAGGGCCAGGATCGTCACGTCGCTGAGCTCGGCCGCCTCGTAGACGCGCGAGACGATCTTGACGCCCTTGAGCTCTTCCTGGGCTTTCTTCTCTTTCTGGTCGAGTCCGCCTTTCCAGGTGAGCCGGGCCCGCTGTTTTTGCTCCTCGAGCTCCTTCGTGAAGCCGGCCTCGTCCACGTCGAGGCCCAGCTCGCGGGCCAGCTCCTGGGAAAGGTCCACGGGAAAGCCGAAGGTGTCGTAAAGCTTGAAGATCCTGTCGCCGGCAAGGACTGTCCGGCCCTCGTCGCGGGTCTCCCGGACGGCCTGGTCGAAGAAGCGCAGTCCGGAGGCGAGGGTGGCCGCGAACCGTTCTTCCTCGGCCAGGCAGACCCTGGAAACGTAGTTGATCGAGGCCAGGAGCTCGGGATAGGCGTTCTTCATGATGTCGGCGACGCGGCCGACGAGCTCGAACAGGAAGGGACGATTAATCCCCAGGAGGTTTCCCTTGCGGTAGGCCCGGCGGATGAGCCGTCTCAGGACATAGCCGCGCCCGACGTTGGTCGGCGTTACGCCGTCCCCGACGAGAAAGGAGACCGCCCGAACGTGGTCGGCGATGATCCTTACGGAAACGTCGCCGTCGTCGCCCGCAGGATATTCACGGCGGGCCAGCTCCGCGACGGCCTCGATGAGGGGGGCGAACAGGTCGGTCTCGAAATTGCTCCGCTTTCCCTGGAGGACCGCGGCCATCCGCTCGAGCCCCATGCCCGTGTCGATCGAGGGGGCCGGGAGCGGCCGGAGGAGGCCGCTGTCATCCCGGTCAAACTCCATGAAGACGAGGTTCCAGAGCTCGAGGAACCGGTCGCTCCCCTTCTCGATGAGGACGGCGGGAGGGCCGGCCTCAAGGTCCTCGCCCAGATCATAGTGGACCTCCGAGCAGGGGCCGCACGGGCCCGTGTCGCCCATGGCCCAGAAATTGTCTTTCTTGCCGTAACGGAAGATCCTCGCCGGCGGGACCCCGATCTCCTCCGCCCAGATCCGGAAGGCCTGGTCGTCATCAAGGTAGACCGTCGCGTACAGCCTGTCTTTGGGCAGGCCGAAGACGCCGGTGACGAGCTCCCAGGCGAACCCGATGGCCTCTCTCTTGAAGTAATCGCCGAAGGAGAAGTTGCCGAGCATCTCGAAGAAGGTGTGGTGCTTGGTCGTCCGGCCCACCGTCTCCAGATCGTTGTGCTTTCCGCTGACCCGCATGCATTTCTGGACGGTCGCCGCCCGTTTGTAGCTCCGCGTCTCGAGCCCGAGGAAGATGCTCTTGAACTGGTTCATCCCCGCGTTCGTGAACAGGATGGTCGGGTCGTCCTTGGGCAGGAGCGGCGAGCTTTGGACGACCTTGTGCCCCCTCGCCGCGAAATACCGGAGGAACGTCTCGCGGATCTCGGAGGACTTCATTTGGGCTCTTCTTCAGCCCCCCCCTCGACGCGCTCCACCTTGCCCATCCCCTTCTCCATCTCTTCCGTAGCGATGTCCAGGGTGGACTGGATGCCCATGACGCGGAGCTTGAAATTGTCCGGGTTGGAAGAGTATTTCATCCCCTGTTCGAAGGAGATATAGCCGTCACGGTAGAGCTGGTAGATGGACTGGTCGAAGGTCTGCATCCCGTACTGGGAAACGCCCGCCGTGATGGCGTCTTTGATCATTCCCGACTTGTCCTTGTCGGCGATGCATTCCTGGAGGTAGGGGGTCGTGATCATGACCTCGACGGCCGGCACCCGGCCCTGTCCGTCCATTCTCGGGATGAGGCGCATGGAGATGATGGCCTTGAGGATGCTGGAGAGCTGGAGTCGGACCTGCCTCTGGTGGTGGGGGGCGAAGACGGAGATGATGCGGTTGATGCTCTCCGGGGCATCGAGAGTGTGGAGGGTGCTGAGGACGAGATGGCCCGTCTCGGCCGCGAGTAGCGCCGTCTCGATCGTGTCCAGGTCGCGCATTTCGCCGACGAGGATGATATCGGGGTCCTCGCGGAGGCAGGCCCGCAGGCCGCGCGAGAAGCTCGTGACGTCCATCCCGACCTCCCGCTGGCTGATGGTGCTCTTCTTGTCCTTGTGGAGGTACTCGATCGGGTCCTCGATCGTGATGATGTTCTCCCGGCGGAAGGTGTTGATATATTCGATCATGGCCGCCAGGCTTGTGGTCTTGCCGCTGCCGGTCGTCCCGGTCACGAGGACGAGGCCCCTCTGGTAGAACGCGATCTTCTCCAGGACCTCGGGCAGAAGGAGCTGCCGGATCGTCTTGACCTCCAGGGGGATGATGCGCAGGGCAATGGCCAGCGATCCCCGCTGATAATAGATGCTGCCGCGGAAGCGGCCGAAGCCCGGGAGGCTGTAGGCCAGGTCGATGTCGAATTCCTCCCGGAGCCTTTCCCTCTGGTAATCCGACATCATCTGGTTGGCCAGCTCCTCGCAGTCTGCGGGGGCCAGGCGGGGAAACCCGGTCAGGGGCGTCAGCGTCCCGTGGACACGGATCATCGGATGGTTGCCGGCCTTGAAGTGAAGGTCCGAAGCGTCACGCTCGATGCCGATTTTCAAGAATTCATCAATAACCATGAGGCTCTCCTCCCATGAAACTAGGCCACATACGTGAGCCAGTCAAAAGTGTCATCCCGCGTCCCGTTGAGATAGGCGAAAAAGGCTTCCTGGATCTTCCGGGTGACGGGCCCCCGCTTTCCGTTCCCGATGACGATCTTGTCGATCGAGCGGATCGGAGTGATCTCGGCCGCGGAGCCGGTGAAGAACACCTCGTCCGAAATATAGAGGATCTCGCGCGGGATCGTGTCTTCGACGACCCGGACGCCTATCTCCTCGAGAAGCGTCATGACCGAATCCCGGGTGATGCCGGGCAGGACCGACGAGGACAAGGGCGGCGTATAGACAGTGCCCCCACGGACCAAGAAGAGGTTTTCCCCGCTCCCCTCGCTGACGTGCCCGCGGATGTTGAGGGCGATGCCCTCGGCATAGCCGTCCAGATTGGCTTCCATCTTGATGAGCTGGGAGTTCATGTAGTTGGCGCCCGACTTGGCCAGGGCCGGGAACGTGTTCGGAGCCATGCGCCACCAGGAGGAGATGCAGACGTCCACGCCGCTCTCCAGGGCTTCCGGGCCGAGATACTGGCCCCATTCCCAGACGAGGATGGCGCAATCGACGGGATTCGGGAAGGGATCAACGCCGAGGGTCTTGTATCCCCGGTAGACGATGGGGCGGACATAGCAGGCCTTCAGCTTATTGACCTTGATGGTCTCGACGACGGCCCGGTTGAACTCCTCCTGGGAATACGGGACCTCGATGCGGTAGATCTTGCACGAATTGTACAGCCGACGGGTGTGGTCCTGCAGCCGGAAAACGGCCGTCCCTTTGGGCGTGTCGTACGCCCTGAAGCCTTCAAAGATGGAACTCCCATAGTGGACAACGTGAGAAGCGACATGGATGTGGGCGTCTTTCCAGGGGACGAACCGCCCGTTCATCCAGACGAAGCTGTTTTCCAGGAAAGGACTCATCGACGACTCCTTCCTTCGATCGTTCGTTCGAGGCTCCTCTCCTGCCGGAGCGGACCTCACGGTTTTTCGAGGCCTCATGTTATATCAATCGCCGGCGGGAAGTCAAACCGCCGAGGCCGGGCCCCGGGGCCCCCCCAAGCCCTCATACGTTCTCCCCGCAGTGGGGGCAGCTGCGGGACTTGGGCGGGAGAGGCCGGCGGCAGTTCCAGCACTGGCCGGAGGCCTTCTGTTCCCGGGCCTTGATCCGGAGCATGATGTCGTCGATCTCCGATGTTTTGGGGGTCTTGCCCTTGTAAAGCGACAGGTCCCGGACGATCTCGGCGGCGCTCTGGTAACGGTCCTCGACCTTGGGGGCCAGGGCCTTCATGATGATGGTGTCGATCTCCTTGGGGACCTTGTTGTTGCGGATCCGCGGCGGCGTGATCTTGCCCTGCTGGGCCTTTTCCAGGATCTTGAAGGGGTCCGGGTCGAAGATCGGTGGCCGGCCGATGATCATCTCGTAGAAGATGCAGCCGATCGAATAGATATCCGACGCGTAGCTGGCCTTGCCCAGGAACTGTTCCGGCGCCATATAGGGCGGAGACCCGATCCTCGTCGAGGCGTACGGCACGGAGTTGAGCCAGGCCGAGGTCCCGAAGTCCGTGATCTTGGCCGTCCCGTCCTCCGAGATGATGATGTTCGACGGCCTCAGGTCCCTGTGGATGATCTTGTTTTTATGGGCGTGGTCGATGCCGTAGGCGACCTGCTTGACGTAGTCCAGGGCCTGCTCGTAGCCGAGAACCCGCTCCTTCTCCAGGATCTTCTCAAGGGTCGGACCTTTGACATACTCCATGACCATGAAAAAAACGTTCTTCTCTTTTTCGGCGGCCAGCATCCGGACGATGTTCGGATGGCTGAGGGCGGCCTGCAGCCGCGGCTCCTTCAGGAGCTTGTAGAGCTCGGCGGACTGCTTATGGGGGACCTTGATGGCGACCTTGATATCGAGCCAGGTATCCTTGGCCAGATAGACGGAGCCGAAGCCGCCGCTGCCGAGCGAGCGGAGGATCTCGTATTTTCCGACCTTCTGGCCCTGGAGAAACATGTCAATCGTTCCAAAAATGGGCGATCATCGCGACCCCGGCGATCGCCGCCGTCTCGGCCTTGAGGATCCGCCGCCCGAGACTGGCGGCCTCGCACCCGGCCTCTCTGAATGCCCGTTCTTCGCCTTCGGTCCATCCCCCTTCCGGCCCGACGAAGACCGTGACCGCCGGAGCCGGCGGCCCTCCCTTCTTTTCCGCCTCGAGGAGAAAGTCCTTGAGGGGCTTCCCTCCGTTTTCGCTCAGAAACAGCCTCAGTCCATCACCCGGCCGGGCGAGGATGTCTTCCAGCCGTTCGGCCGGATGAACGGCCGGCGCCGCCCAGCCCTTGCTCTGCTTGGTGGCCTCCCTGGCGATCCTGGCCCAGCGTTCCGCCTTCCGGGCTTCCCGCTCCACGGAGGCCTTCAGCGAGCGGGCGGTCTCCAGAGGGATGAAATCGGAGATCCCGATCTCCGATGCTTTCTGCAGGATGAACTCCATCTTTTTGGCCTGCAGGAGCCCCTGCGCCAAAGCCAGCTTGACGCGAGAGGCCTCGGCATCGGCTCGTTCGAGGATCTCGACGACCGTCCGGTCCCTCTTCACCGACTGGACCCGGCCCAAAACGCGGCGGCCGCCTCCGTCGAAAAGCCGGACCTGGTCACCCTCTTTGATTCTGGCCGCCTTGGCCAAGTGGCGGTGCTCCGCGCCCACGAGGGTGACGCGGGACACCCCCGGCTCGATCCGGGGAACATAAAACTGGTTCGACGTCAAATCTGTCCCTGGCCTAATGGAGGATGTTCTTGACCTTGTGGATGACACTCTCGTCGACCGTCTCGACGTTTTCGCCCCTGAGTTCGGCCAGCCTTGCCAGGAGCGTTCTCTGCTCCTTGGACAGGCCGTCGGGTGTCTTGACCTGGACCCTGACAAAAAGATCCCCTCTTCTCCGGCTGGAGATATCCTGGATGCCCTGGCCCTTGAGCTTAAAGGATTCTCCCGGCTGGGTCCCGGCGGGGATCTTCAGGACCTCACTCCCGTTAAGGGTCGGGATCCCGATCCTGGCCCCGAGCGCCGCCTGGGTCGACGAGATCTCGATCTGGCAGACCAGGTCGTTTTCTTCCCGCTCAAAAAACGGATGCTTGAGGACCCGGGTGACGACATAAAGGTCGCCTCCCGGCATCCCTTCGTCCCCGGCTTCCCCTTCCTCGACCAGCCTCAGCCGGGAGCCGTCGCTCACTCCGGCCGGGATCCGGACCCTGAGGGCCCGCTTTTCCTTGACGTGGCCTTTCCCCCCGCAGTGGTCGCAGGGTGATGAAATGACCTCGCCGCGGCCCTGGCACCTCGGACACGTCCTGGCCACCGTGAAGAAGCCCTGCTGATAACGCATCTGGCCTTTTCCGCCGCATGACGGGCAGGCGGAGGGGGTTCTCCCGGGCTTGCTTTTCGACCCGTGACAGGCCGGGCAGACCTCGGACCGGTTCAGCTTGATCTCCCTGTCGACTCCCGACGCGGCTTCCTCCAAGCTGATCTCGACCTCGAGGGCCAGGTCCCGGCCTCTCTCGCGCTCGCGGCCGCCCCGGCGCCTACCGCCGGCGCCGAAGAAATCCCCGAAGCTGAAACCGAAGAAATTCCCGAGGATATCCTCGAAGTCCTCGAAGACGGAAGAGTCGAATCCGGAGAAGCCCTGAAAGCCTTCGCCGCGCAGCCCGTCCTGGCCGTAGCGGTCATAGACCGATCGCTTCTCGACATCGATGAGGACGCTGTAGGCTTCGGCGGCCTCCTTGAACCTCTCCTCGGCTTCCTTGTTCCCGGGGTTGCGGTCAGGATGGTGCTTCAGCGCCATCTGGCGGTAGGCTTTCTTGATCTCTTCGGGCGGGGCGTTCCGCGGAATTCCGAGGATCTCGTAATAATCCCGCTTAGCCATTCGGGTCCAACCTCACCCCCTCGCCTTTCTGCCTCTCGATGATCGCCTCGAGCTCGTTCGGCGCGAGCCCGGAGGAGGGCCTGACCTCGATCTTCTGCTGCAGCCCTGTCGCGACGTCCCTGGCCGAGACCTTGACGAGGCCGTCGGCGTTGATCTCGAACGTCACGTCAACCTGGGGCACGCCGGCGGGAGCGGGCTCGATGCCCACGAGCTCGAACACGGCCAGCGATTTGTTCAGCGAAGCGAGCGGGTTTTCCCCCTGGAGGACGTGCAGCCTGACCCGGCGCTGGTTGTGCTCGACGGTCGTGAAGGATTTCGTCTTCCGCAGGGGGATCGTCGAGTTCTTCTCGATGACCGTCTCGTAGCCATCGTTCTCCGTCTCGATCCCGAGGGAAAAGGGAGCGACGTCGAGAAGGAGGATTAGCCCGCGGACCTGGCCCTGGAGGATGCCGGATTGGATGGCCGCCCCCATCGCCACGATCTCGTCCGGATTGATGTGCTCGGCCGGTTTTTTCTCGAAGAACTCCGTCAGCCTCTTCTTGACCAGCGGCATCCTGGTCTGGCCGCCGACGAGGATGACGTCGTCGATCTTGTCGGGGTCCAGGCGGGCCGCGCCGAAAGCTTCTTCGATCAGGGGGATCGTCCGCTCGACGAGGTCGGACGTCAGCTCCTCGAGCCTCTGACGGTTCAGGATCTTCTTGAGGTGCTTGGAACTTGTCTGGTCCGAGCAGATGAACGGCAGGTTGATCTCGGTCTCCAGGGTGAAGGACAGCTCCCGCTTGGCCCTTTCCGAGGCTTCCTTGATCCTCTGCAGGGCCAGCTTATCGTGGTGGAGGTCGATCCCCGTCTCCTTGCGGAAATCCTCGACCAGCCACTCGATGATCCTGTTGTCGAAATCCTCGCCGCCGAGGTAGGAATCGCCGTTGGTGGCGAGGACGTTGAAGACGCCGTCCCGGATCTCCATCAGGGTGATATCGAAGGTCCCGCCGCCGAGGTCGAAGACCGCGGCGGTCCCGTTCTTCTTGCTGTTGAGACCGTAGGCCAGGCCGGCGGCCGTCGGCTCGTTGATGACCCGCTGGACGTCGAGGCCGCTGATCAGGGCGGCGTCCTTGGTCGCCTGCCTCTGGTGGTCGTTGAAATGGGCAGGGACCGTGATGACGGCGTCCGCGACCTTTTCGCCGAAAAAGGACTCCGCGCACCCCTTGAGGTAGGACAGGATCATGCCCGAGAGCTCCTGGGGGGTGAATGTCCTCGACTCCACGGCGACAAGCACATCCCCGTTCTTGGCCTCGGTCAGCCTGTAGGGGAGCCTGGCCCGCGCCGACGAGATCTCATCGGAAACGAATTTCCGGCCGATGAGCCGCTTGACGGCAAAAATGGTGTTCTGGGGATTGGTGATCGCCTGCCTCAGGGCCAGCGTCCCGACCAGCCTCTCCCCCGCCGAAGTGAACGAGACGACGGAGGGTGTCGTCGGCAGACCCTCCAGGTTGGGGAGGACGATCGGGCTGCCCCCATCGAGATAGGCAATGCAAGAATAGGTCGTGCCGAGGTCGATTCCGATGATGCGATCCATGGCGTTAATCCTTCTTGGGAACGATGACCTTGACCAGGGCCGGGCGGAGAAGCCGGTTGTGGAGCATATAGCCTTTCTGGAGCTCTTCCGTGACGCGGGGCTCCTGGACCTCCGACGACTCTTCCATGGCCATCGCCTGGTGAAACGACGGGTCGAAATGATCGTCTTTGATCTCGATCGGCTGAACACCCCGCTTGAGAAGGAGGTTCATGGACATCCTGTAGATGAGGTCGATCCCTTCCCTGAACGTCTTCCCGTCCGCGTCTCCGCCCGAGGCCTGAAGGGCCCGCTCGAAATTGTCCAGGATTCCCAGGAACTCGAGCAGCACCTCGCTCAGGGCGAACTGGAAGTAATCGCTTTTCTCCCGCTCGAGCCTCTTCCGGAGGTTCTCGACGTCGGCGAGCTTCCTCAGATATTGGTCCTTGAGGTCCTCTGTCTCCTTCCGGAGGTGCTTAATCTCGGCCTCCCTCTTCTTGAGCTTCTCCTTCAGATGCTTGACCGCCTGGGCAGGCTCTTTGTCATGGAAGGCGGCCTCTGGTTTCTCCGGTTCGGCAGCCACTGGCTCCTTTGGTCCGTCCTCTCCGGGGGCCCCGGGCTCCGCGATGTATTCGATCTCTTCGGCCGGCTTTTCTTTTTTGTCGTCTGTCATATCGCGACCTCTCTGCCGTAGATGGTAATGGCCTGGCTCAGCCGCTTGGCGACCCTGTCGACGAGCGGGATGATCTTCGCATAGGGGATCCGCTTGGGACCGATGATGCCCAGGGAGCCGAGGACCTGGTGGCTCGTCCCGTAATGGGACAGGACCAGGGAACAGTCCTGGACGTTTGGAAAATTGACCTCAGCCCCGATCAGGACCTTGACCCGGTCCAGGCTGATGAAATCGGCCAGAAGCTTGACCAGGCTGGCTCGTTCCTCGAAATTCTCGAACAGGGACCGCAGCTTGCCCATGTCGAACAGCTCGGCCTTGCCGAGGAGCCGGGAGGTGCCCTGGATGAAGATCCGGTTTTCATCCTCCTCGCGGTTGATGACGGCCCGGACAAGGTCGGCGATCTTGTTGATGATGTCCTCATATCTCGTCCTGTACCTAGGAAGCTCCTGGAGCAGGACGTCCCGGACGAAGATCAGGGTCTTCCCGCGGAAATTCTGGTTGATGAACTGGGAGGCCAGGTCGAGCTCGGCCTGGGACATGGAGAGCGGGGTCTCCAGGGTTTCGGTCAGGACCATCTGGAACGGAGTTACCAGGATGGACATGATCCGTTGGGAGGAGATCCTGATGAAGCGGAGGTGCTCGAACTGGACCCGGGAGACCTGTGGCGAGATCACGAAACCCAGATTGTCGGAATAATCGGCCAGGAGATGGGAGGCCTGGATCAGGAGGGAATCGAGATCGGCCTTCTTGGCGGTGAACTCATCCTGGATCAGGGGAAAGTCGTCCCGGGCGAACGTCTTTTCCGAGAGGAGCGTGTTGACGTAAGACCTCAATCCTTTATCGGTCGGCACCCGGCCGGACGACGTGTGCGGCTGGGATAGGTATCCCTGCGCCTCGAGTTTGACCATGATATTCCGGATGGTCGCCGGCGAGCCGTCGAACTTCCTTGTCTGGGCGATCGAGCCCGAGCTGACGGGACGGCCGCCCCGCACGTAGCTCTCGACAATGAGGTGGAGGACCTTCTTGTCTTTATCGCGCAGGGCAGACTTGACCATCGGCTTCTTACCCGAGTTTTATAGCACTAATGGAGGATTATTGTCAAATGACTGAGAGTTAAGGGGGCGTCCTCTAAACGATCCTAATTCCAGCATATCCAACAACTTGGGTGAAGTCCCCGGTCGCCTCGCCCGAAGTCTGGTATTTGATGAGCTCGGCCTTGACCGCCCCCAATTCCCGGCTGGCTACGATGGCCGAGGTCGTGGGCTGGTAGCCGCACATGGAGATCCCTTCCCCCCGGACCGTGTCGAAAAGGCCACGGGCGTCGAGGTCGAGGATCTTCCGGATGGCCAGCGAATCCTTTCTTTCCGCCGTCTTCTGGCTGACATAATGGCTCATGTCGCTGCTGGCCACGATCAGGACGGGGTGGCCGTAGTCACGGACCGCAGCCGCCAGGGCCCGCCCCAAGGATTCCAGGTCAGCGTATCCGGCCTCGTAGGAAATGCATATCGGGACGAGGGCCGCCTGTTTTTCGAAATATTGGATGAACGGCAGCTCGACTTCAAGGGAGTGCTCCCAAAGATGGGCCCTGTCATCTTCCGTGACAAGAGGGCAATGCTGCGTGATAAGGCCGGCGAGGTCCGATTCGATCGGGGTTTCCCCGAGGGGAGTCAGCCAGCTGCCCTCTTTCTGAATGGCGAAAAGCGACCCGATCTCCCGGTGTCCGGGGCCCAAGACCACGACGGCCCGCGGCACTACGACAGAAGAAAACACGGCCCCGGCGACCGGGCCTGAATATTCGTACCCGGCGTGCGGAACGACCACCGAGACGGCCCGCTTCTTCTCGGCCTTCGGCTCGGTCAGCTTCTCGATCGTTTCGAGAAGATCGTCCCTCTGGCCGGGATAGAATGTCCCGGCGACGCACGCTTTTCTCTTCATCGGGCCCTCCCCTATCAACAATAGGCGTCGGGCGAACGAAAGTCAAACCGAGATGGATGAGGAGGAGGTCACATCGGCTGCCGCTGTTCCTCGAAGCGGATCCCGAGCCGGGCGAGCTCGTTAAGGATGGGCTCATAAATGTCCGGAGTGACGGGGACTCGGACCCCGGTTTCCCTGATCCGGCCGTCCAAGATAAGGCGGGCGCCGATGGCCGCCGTCAGGCCGACGGTCCTGGACATCGAGGAGTCGCCGCCCGGGATGCCGAAGTCGATGAGGGTGGACGTGATCTTCCCGGTCCGTCCTTTCCGGTCTTCCGTCACAAACTCGTGCTGGAGGATGACCATGTCCCTCTCCCCCTCCGCATACTTGAGCCGTTCGACCATCCGGGCCGCCAGGATATCGAGGGCCGAGCCCTTTTTGATCGGGAGCCGCTCGGCCTCGAAAAGGCCCAGCCATTCCAGGCGCCCGATGATGTCCGAACCGGCGTCGATCCCCAAGCGGGCGGCGGCAGCTGCCTTGAGGTCCCCTCCGGCCGGGGCCTGGGCGAGTCCGGCCATGAGGTCGCGATATGTGAGGCCCGTCCAATCCTTGATGTCTGTGTCGTCCAGAAGCCCCAGGTCCCCGATCTTTTTCAGGGTCCGGCACCAGCCCGGATACCGAAGGGTCCCTCTCATGACGTTCCCGGCTTCGGGGATCCCGTAGGTCTCCCGGTAGGACACGGAATCCCTGTTGGGATAGCCTTCGAATTCGCCGAGCCCCCGGAGGCGGACCGTCTCCGGGCTTTCGAAGAGCTTCTCCGCGGGGACGATGACCACTTTCCCGTCTTTGAGGTACTTGGCCGAATTCTTCGAGGCCAGAAGAACTCCCCTGGGGCTCCAGGAGAACTTGTAGCCGAAGGGGTTGGTGTTGGCCTCCGGGGCCGGCAGCCCCCCGCAGTAGGACGTGAAACCCAGGACGCGGCCGCCCTCGCCATGGACCTCGTGGATGATCCTCATGGCCTCCATGTGGTCGATGCCGGGATCGAGCCCGAGCTCGTTGAGCACGATGACGCCCTTCTCCCGGGCCCGGCCGTCGAGTTCCCGCATGGCCGGGCTCGCGTAGGAAGCGGTCACGACGGGCTTGCCGGAGTCGATCGCGGCCGATGCGAGGACGGGATGGAAGGTATAGGGGACCATGCTGATGACCACGTCGGACTTATCGATCGCGGCCTTCATGGCCGCCCGGTCCTCAATGGAAAGGACCATCGCCTCGCCCCGCGGATGGCCCGAAACGAGCTTCGCCGCCCGGCCGGGCTCGACGTCCGCCACGGCCACGTGAAGGTCCGGCCGGTCGAGGAGATATTTCACCAGGGGCCCCGCGACCAGTCCGGCGCCGAAGACGAGGATCCTTTTCATGAAGCCCTCCTGCTAGGCTTTATTGGAGGAAACCGCTGAGATAGGCGTAGTCGGGGGCGAGCTCCCCTCGATAGAGGATGACCGCCCGGCGGAGAACGTCGGGCAAGCCGCAGCGTGCGAAGCTCGTCCGGAAATCCGCTTTGGCGATGGCCGGGACGTGTTGCTTCAGGACCCCGCTGAAATACGTGGAGGCTTCGAGCGGGAGCTCCGCGGGAAGGTTGTAGACGGCCAACACGACGGGGCCGGTGCCCTCGAACCCGAGAACGGCCTTGTCCCGGAAGGGATCATAGACATAAACCGGGTTCTCCGGGTCGGTGGCCTCGACCGTGCATTCGACGGACCCGTCGATGTCGCAGGTGATGTCGCCGACGACCCGGAGGCGCGGCCGGGAATCGCCCCCGTAGAGCTTTTTCAGAAAGGCCTTGGTCACGAACCGAGGATACTTCGCTGTCCAGTAGATGCCGTTGACGAGGGCCGTCAGGTAAGGGACCAGCTTTTCGACGACCGGCCTGTAGCGCTGCGGATTCTGATAATAATCCTGAAGCTCGAACGGCTGGCCGGGGACGACCGGCTCCACCATATCCTCTTCCTTGAAGACGACCTTATACATCGTCCGGGGCGTCTCGCTCCCGCTCTCGAAAAGCCGGGGAAGGTCGCGCGGCCGGACCGTCTCCACCGGGAGGATATCGAAGATCTCTTGGGCCCCCTGGGACACGTGACCGTATCCGAAGAAGCCGACGACCAGGGGATCGAGCTCCCGCGGCAAACCTTTCCGGATGATCTTCCAAGCCACTTCGCCGACAGTCTCCTTGAGCTCCACGAGGCTTTTATAATGGTGGGCTGGATGGAGGGAGATGAACGGATTCGCGATGCCCTCCAAGGCCAGACGCCGGCCCAGGGCCCAGAGCGTGTCGACCATCCCGGCGTGGCCGGCGTAATTCCCGAAGAAAAGGACCCGCTGACCCTTGTCGTTGACCATTTTCTCATAATCGATGATGGAACAGCCCATTTCCATCATTTTCTTGAGCATGGGCATGTTGTGGCTCTGGCCCTTGGCCGTGTGAGAGAAAAAAATGTAAACCTTGTCCTTTTCCAGCCGCTCGATGGGGATCTCCTTGAGGGCCAGGACGATGTCGCACGGCGAGAGGTTTTCCTGGACCGGGATCCCGGACAGGCGGTAGTCGTCGTCCGTGAAAACGCGGATGTCGGACGGCTGGATGTGGATCTCGATGGGATGTTTTTCAACGAGGTCCCGGGCGTGCGAGGGAATGAGGGGGACGCGTTTTTCCCACTTGTTGATGTCTTCTCTCCGGATGCCGATCTTCGTTTTCATGATGACTGCCTTCGTGAGATTGAAGCATAATTATTTCATAAAAAGCTATAAGGGGTCAACCTCCTGGGAGTGGGGTTCCCCTACTCTTTCCCCCCTCGTTTGAGCCCCGCGGGCTCTCCCCTCTCGGGGGGCCCAATTCCGTTTTATTCTCCAGCCCATGACACTTGACCAGGGCCCTCGCCGTCCTTTTCCTGATAGGGGCCGTAAAATCGGTTGACTCGAGGCCCGGGAATTTTCATAATGACCCTGATGATCCGTTTCCACAACACTCTCGCCGGCTCGGTCGAGCCTTTTGTCCCCATCCAGCCCGGCGAGGTCAAGCTCTACACCTGCGGCCCAACGGTTTACGATTTTCCACACATCGGCAATTGGCGGGCCTACATCTTCGAGGACTTGCTCAAGCGGTTCCTTCTGTTCCGCGGTTTCAAGATCATGCATGTCATGAACCTGACCGACGTCGACGACAAGACGATCCGCGGCGCTAGCGCCCGGGGCCTCACCCTCGACGAGTACACCCGGCCGTTCATTGATGCGTTTTACAGGGACCGCGATATCCTGAACATTCTGCCGGCAAACGATTACCCCCGGGCCACGGAGCACATCCCCGAGATGGTCGCCCTCGTCAGTCTCCTCCTCGACAAGGGGTTCGCCTACAAAAAGGACGGCTCCATCTATTTCAGCATCGCCAAGTTCCCGGATTACGGCCGGCTGTCCAAGATCAGCCTCGAGGACCTGCGGCCCGGCCAGCGCGGCGACGCCGACGAGTACGAAAAGGAAAGCGTCCACGACTTCGCCCTCTGGAAGGCCAAGAAGGAAGGCGAGCCGTTCTGGGAGACCGAGCTCGGGCCCGGGCGGCCCGGCTGGCACATCGAGTGCTCGGCCATGAGCTCCAAGTATCTGGGACCGACGTTCGATATCCACTGCGGTGGCATTGACAATATCTTTCCGCACCACGAGAACGAGATCGCCCAGTCCGAGGCCGCCAACGGCGTCAAGTTCGTGAATTATTGGCTCCACTGCCACCACCTGGTCGTGGACGGCGAGAAGATGGCCAAATCCAAGGGTAATTATTACCTCTTGAACGACGTCCTGGCCAGGGGCTATGACCCGAGGGAGGTCCGGTTCCTTCTCCTCTCGACCCATTACCGGAAGATGCTCAATTTCACCTTCGAGGCGCTGGACCAGGCCCGGGCGAGCCGCAACAGGATCCGCGATTTTCTTGTCGACCTCAGGGACGTCAAGCGCGAAGGCGCAGCAAATCCCGAGGTCTCCCGGCTGATCGAAAAGGCCCAAGGGGAATTCGTGGCCGCCCTCGAGGATGACCTGAACATCTCGGAGGCCCTGGCCGCGCTTTTCAGCCTGATCGAGAAAGCGAACGGTCTCATGGCCAAAGCGCGAATTTCCCAGGCGGATGCAATGGATCTGAGGAATTTTGTCACCGAAATCGACAAGAAGATCCTTATGATCGAGCCGACATCCGCCTATCTGAAGGTCGATTCAGCAAAAATAGCATTAACGTCTGATAACGCTGTGCTCAAGGTCGACGTCTCTGGCGAACTTGATTCCGCCATCCAAAAGAAGGTCGAAGAACGTCAGAAAGCCCGCGCCGAGAGGAATTTCAAGCTCGCCGACGAGATCAGGAAGGAGCTCCTCGACCAGGGCATCCTCCTCGAGGATACCAAGGACGGCGTCCGCTGGAAAAAAGTCCGTCCGGCGCGGTCCTGAGAAACCGTCGGGGAGGTCAGCGGCGGGCCCAGCCGCCATGAGGGATCGGGGGAATTTGATCGCTCACCAAAGAACTTCGCTCGCCGTTGGCCGGACCGGCGAGGCCATGGCCTTGAAATACCTTCGCCGCAAGAGATACAGGATCGTCGAGACCAGCTTCCGCCTGTTCCGAGGTGAGATCGACATCATCGCCCGCGACGGGAACACTCTTGTTTTTGTCGAGGTCAAGACGCGGACGAGCGGAGCCTATGGCCGTCCTGAGGAAGCGGTGACACCGGCCAAACAGCGGCAGATCAGGAAAGTGGCCCAAGGCTATCTCTTCAAGCGCCGGCTGGGAGATGTGCCCTGCCGGTTCGATGTCATCGCCATCAGTCAGAATGACGGCCCGGGTTATGCCATCGACCATTTCGCCGATGCCTTCTGAGGCCTACCGAATGGACCGCGCCCCTTTATCCCCGTGAAGGCCGAAGTTTATCTTTGAGGACGGCTGAAGTGTCCCGCGACTCACGCGCAAGCCTGCTGAACGTTTTCTTCAGGACCGGATGAACGGTCCGGGGGGCGATCTCCTTCAACGGGACCAGCACGAAATTGCGCCGGGCGAGGCGGGGATGCGGGATGGTCAGCCCGGGCGTGTCCATGACCGTATCTCCGGCAAGGAGGATGTCGATGTCGATCGAGCGCGGTCCCCTGTCGATCGTCGGGATGCGCTTCATTTTTTTTTCGATGGACTTGGCCAGATCCAGGAGCTCCTGTGGACTGAGCTTTGTCCTGACCTTGAGGACCTGATTGAGAAACCATGGCTGGTCCGGGACGTCGACCGGCTCGGTCATGTAGATCGACGACGCCCTGAGGATCGTGACGCCGGCTTTCTCGAGCGACAGCCGGGCCAGAGCCAGATTCCGCCTCCGGCGGCCGAGGTTGCTTCCTAGGGATAGGAAGTACGTCATCTGGGCTGACCGGGCTTTTCCTCCGGAGATGGCCTGCCGGATGTAGCCGTTGAGCATGAGGTTATTCTATGGGCTTCGGCCCGAATGTCAAAGTCCCCCATTGAGAGCCCGGGGCGGCAGGCCCGGTCGATAGCTCCGGGCCGTCCATTGTCGGACCCCGCGAGTTCCGATATAATAAGCCCGACATGAGCAAGAACGTCAATCTCCGGAACAGACTGAATGGCCTGGGGCACTGGGTCGGGAACACGCCTCTCCTGGCGATCGATTTCACGTTCGACGGCGAGCCGCGCGTTCTTTATGCCAAGGCCGAGAACATGAACATGACCGGGAGCATCAAGGACCGGATGGCCTATCACATCATCCGCCGCGGCTACGAGCGCGGGACGCTCAAGCCGGGGGCGACGATCGTCGAGGCCACGAGCGGCAATACGGGCATCGCCTTCTCGGCCATCGGCCGGGCCCTTGGCCACCCCGTGACCATCTTCATGCCCGACTGGATGAGCCAAGAGCGCAAGGACCTCATCCGGAGCCTGGGCGCCCGCATCCAGCTGGTCTCGAAAGAGGAGGGCGGTTTTCTCGGGAGCATCCGCCTGGCCGAGGAGTATGCGGCCTCCCTCGAAAACTCGTTCCTGCCGCGCCAGTTCTCCAACGAAGACAATGCGGACGCTCATGCCTGCACGACCGGACCCGAGATCTGGTGGCAGCTCCGCTGGCACAACTTCAAACCCGACGCCTTTATCGCCGGCGTCGGCACCGGCGGGACGATCATGGGCGCCGGCCGCTTCCTCAAGGAGAAAAATCCGTCCATCCGGCTCCATCCGCTGGAGCCGTCGAATTCGCCGACGATGTCGACGGGACACAAGGTCGGAAGGCACCGCATTCAGGGGATCTCCGACGAGTTCATCCCGCCGATCGTTGACCTCTCCAAGCTCGACAAGGTCGTCGCCGTCGACGACGGAGACTCCATCGTCATGGCCCAGAGGCTCGCGGCCGAGATCGGCGTCGCCGCGGGGATCTCTTCAGGCGCCAATTTTTTGGGCGCCCTCATGGTCCAGAACGAGCTCGGGCGGGACGCCGTCGCGGTCACGGTCCTCTCCGACGACAACAAGAAATACCTCAGCACGGACCTCCTGCGGGAGGAGCCGTTGAAGTCCGAGTTCTTGTCTCCTCGTGTCAGGCTCGTCCGCTTCCGGGCTTTCAAAAGGGTTTGCCAGACCTGCTGTGACCCCGAAACGTGCCTCTCGGAGTACCCTGAGGCCATGCCCTGCTCCGATCCCGAGCTCGCCCCCTGCCCCAGGCGGCAGGCCTAGACGACGGGAAGCGAGACCGTGAAGGTCGTGCCTTCGCCGAGACGGCTTTTCACCGAAATCGTGCCTTGGTGGGCGAGAACGATATGCTTGGCGATGGACAGGCCGAGGCCGGTCCCCCCAAGCTTCTTGGACCGCGACTTGTCGACGACGTAGAACCTCTCGAAAACATGGGGCAGGTGCTCCGCGTCGATCCCGATGCCCGTGTCCGCGACCTCGACCGTGAATCTGTCTCCCGCGGCCGCGAGCCGTAGCGTCACCCGGCCCTTTTCCGTATACTTGACGGCGTTGTCAACGAGGTTGATGAGGAGCCGTTCGATCTCGTAGGGATCGGCCATGACGGCGGGCAGGCCCTCGGCCGCTTCCAGGGCCAGCGTCAATCCTTTTTCGCCGGCCGGCTTTTCGAAGATCTTGACGACGTTCTCAACAAGGGCGCGTACGTCGACTTTTTCTTTCTGGAGCTTCGTCCCTTTCTCCTCGAGCGCCGAGAGGGCCAGGAGGTCGCCGACGATCGCAATCATGCGGTCGGTGTTTCTCTTGATGATTTCGAGGTAGGAGCGGTTCTCCGTCCCGGCCAAGGGTTCCATCGTCTCGACGAAGCCCTTGATCGCCGTCAAGGGCGTCTTGAGCTCATGGGAAACATTGACGACAAAATCCTTCTTGACCTTCTCAAGGTTCCTGAAGTCGGTCACGTCATGGAGCATCACCACGTACCGCTCGCGGGACGGCAGGGGCGTGACGCTGCAGGAGAAGACCCTCTCGGCCAAGTTAAGCTCCTCGTCGACCCCGGACTTTGCAGCGCCCGCTCTCTTGATGATCTCGGCGAATTTCGAGCTGCGGACGACCTCCCAATAGGGCTTGCCCTCCGGCCGGTCGTTCTGGACGATCCGCCGGAAGCTCGCGTTGCTGAGGACGATCCTGGCGTCGCTGTCGAGAACGCAGAGCCCTTCCTTGATGGACGCCAGGATGCTGTCGAGTTCCTCGGTTTTGAGCCGGGTCTCCAGGAAAAGGGCGTTCAGCTCCGCCGTCATCGTGTTGAAGCTCCTGGCGAAAGACCTGAACTCTCTCCCGCGCTGCCTCTCGGAGACCTTGGCGTCGAAATTCCCCGCCGCGACCCGGACGGAGGCATCGACAAAATCCCTGACCGGCCGGGCGATGCTGCGGGTGAAAAAGAAAGCGGCCCCGAGGGCCAGGAGGGTCACCAGGCCAAGCGTCTTGAGGAGGTCGGCCCGGAGCCGGTCGAAGAGCAGGTCCAGCTCCGTCATGAACAAGCTCAGGCGGAGGGCGCCCACGACCTTTCCTCCCGAGACAAGGGGCAAGCCCAGGTACATCATTTCCCGGTTGAGGGTCGAGCTGCGGCGGAGGGACATGTGTTGCCGGCCTTGGAGGGCTTCGAAGATCTCCGGCCGGTAGAGATGGTTTTCCATGTCCTTCGGCTCTTTCTCGGAGTCGGCCAGGACCTGGCCGTCACTGCGGATGACTGTGATCCGCGTCGCGGTCTTCTTGCCGGCGGTCAAGACGTACTCTTCAAGATTCCCCTTCCCCTCTCCGAGGAGATAGGGCAGGACGGGCTCTTCCAGGAGAGAGCCGAGATGCTCCAGGCCGGCGGCCTGCTCCTGGATATAGTGCGTCCGCATCAATCGCGGGGCGAAAAGGGCGATGCCGCCCGCCAGGAAGACGATGACGACCGCATAGCCAAGGAAGACCCGCAGAAAAAGCGATGGTCTCATTCTTCGATCTTGTAACCTACGCCGCGGATATTCTTGATGAGCGACGCCGCGGTGCCCAGCTTCTCACGGAGATTCCGGATGTGGACATCGATGGTGCGGTCCACGACGGCCTTTTCATGGCCCCAAAGGTGGTCCAGGATCTGGTCCCTGGTAAAGACACGGCCCCGGCGGGAGGCCAGCAGATGAAGGATCCTGAACTCGGTGGCCGTGAGGTCAATCGCGGTGCCAGCGAGGGTAACGCGGTGCCCGGCCGGGTCGATGACGAGCGGCCCCACGTCGAGCGGACGACCATCGGGGGCCTGGATCCCGCGCCTGAGGACAGCGTGGATGCGAGCGATGAGCTCCTTGACGGAAAACGGCTTAGTGACATAATCGTCGGCTCCCAGCTCGAGCCCGACGATCTTGTCCGTCTCCTGATCCTTGGCCGTCAGCATGATCACCGGGATCCGGGACAGGCCTTCGCTTTGCCGCAGGTGCCTGCAGACGTCGAGTCCGTCCATGTCGGGCAGCATGAGGTCGAGGAGGATGAGGTCCGGCCTCTCCCTCTGGAGGAAACGGTAGAGTCCCTCGGCTTCCTGGAAGCCCTCGAATCGGAATCCGGCTTTCTTGAGGTTGACCCTGAGCAGCTCGAGAATGTCGGATTCATCATCCAGAGCGGCGATCAGCAGCGACATCTTCGGGCCCGTTTCGGCCATCCCGGCCGGACTCATTATAAAAGAAAATTGCCTTGGGATATAGAGAATTTTTTGCCCCGGGGAAATATTAACTGGTCCCGGACAATTCCTTAATCGGCGGCTAACAGAGGACCTCCATGATCAAGGCCGAGAAGACCCATGGAGGACTTTCGAGCCGCGCGCCGTTGCTTTCATTCGGCCTTCCGCAGTCTCGCAAAGGTCGCCCGCATCGCCACCGCCCTCCTCTTTCTCCCCCTTCTCCTTTTATTCCTGAAAATGGCCGATCCCGGCCCCATGGTCTGGGAGGCGCTGAAGGGCCGAGGCCGGACAGTATTCGTTATGATCGTCATCGTCTCGCTCGTCGCGTCGGTGGATTCATTCCTCTCGATCGTGGCGAGCTATCGGGGCTTGTCGGGATTTCGTTTGGGGCCATCCCTTCTCTTCGCGGCCGGGTCGCTGAACATCGTCATGGCCTGCCATTGGTTTCTATCTCCGCCTCTGGTCCCATGACGAGCCGTCTCGCCCGCCTTCGTCCCGTAGCCGATGCTGCATTCGGTTGCCCGGGCTTCCGAACAAGGATATAATGAAAATGACGATCGGAGGGTTAAGAACATGAGCAAATTTGTCCTGGCTGTTCTCGTCCTAGGCTTTGGTTTCGCGGGCCTCGCCGCGGCCAAAGGGAAATTCGAGGAAGACACGATCCCGACCTCAAAAGGGAATCTTGTCCTGACCTTTCTCGGCCACGGTTCGCTGATGATGGGCTTCGGCGGAAAGATCATCCAGGTCGACCCATTCAGCCAGGTGGCGGACTACAGCCAGCTGCCCAAGGCCGACCTCGTCCTCATCACCCATGACCATTACGATCATCTTGACCTCAAGGCGCTCCAGGCCATTCTCAAGCCGGAGACGATCATCGTCGCGTCCAAAGCCTGTGCCGGCAAGGTCAAGGACGCCGTCATCATGGGCAACGGGGATTCCCGGACCGACCTGGATCTGGCCATTGAGGCCGTCCCGGCCTACAACATCGTCAACAAGAGGCCGGACGGGAACCCGTTCCATCCGAAGGGCGCCGGCAACGGGTATATCGTCACCTTTGGCGACAAGCGCGTGTACATCGCCGGGGACACCGAGAACACCCCGGAAATGAGGGCCCTGAAAAACATTGATGTCGCCTTCCTCCCCATGAACCTCCCCTACACGATGACCCCCGGCATGGTTGCCGACGCCGCCAAGGCCTTCAGGCCCAGGATCCTCTATCCCTACCATTTCGGGGAAACGGACACGTCAAAGCTCGTGAAGCTCCTTCAGGCGGAAAAGGGGATCGAGGTCCGGGTCCGGAAGATGAGCTGAGCGCCCGGCCGCTTTTCTCCCAGCTATTCTTTCCCGGGGCAGCCCTTGAGGCCGGTGAACCGGCCTTCCTCGATGTGGTGCTTGATGGTCTTGCCCTTGACCATGTAGATCACGTCCTCGCCGATGTTCGTCGCGTGGTCCGCGATCCTCTCGAGATGGCGGCCGACGAGGATCAGGTCCACCGCCCGAGTGATGGTCTCCGGGTCTTCCATCATGAACGTCAGGAGCTCCCGGAAGATCTGACCGTTGAGCTGGTCCACTTGGTCGTCCCGCTGGCAGACGTTTTTCGCCAGGTCTGCGTCGCCGCTGACGAAGGCGTTGAGGGCGTCCCGGACCATCCCCTGGGCCAGCTCCGCCATCCGGGGGATGTCGATGAGCGGCTTGAGCTGAGGGAACTTGAGGAGCTCGAGGGTCCGCTCGGCGATGTTGACCGCCAGGTCGCCGATCCGTTCGAGGTCGCTCCCGATCTTCATGGCCGAGGTGATGAACCGGAGGTCCGCCGCCATGGGCTGCCGGAGGGCCAGGAGCCGCATAGCCATCTCATCGATCTCGATGTCCAGGCGGTTGATGTCCTCCTCTTTTTTCAGGACTTCGCAGGCCATCTCTTCCTTCCGGTCCTTGAGCCCGCGGACGGCCAGGCCGATCTGCTCTTCAGCCCGCGACGCCATCTCCAGGAGTTTTTCCTTGAGGTCCTTGAGCTCCTCATCAAAGGGGCGTTCTGTTGTTGGCATGGATCCTCCCTGGCGCCGCGTCAATCCGCGTCATCCGAACCGGCCGGTGATGTAATCCTCGGTCAGCTTGCTTGACGGGTTCGTGAACACTTTTTCTGTGGCGTCGAACTCGATGAGCTCCCCGAGCATCATGAAGGCCGTGAAGTCCGAAACTCGGGCCGCCTGCTGCATATTGTGGGTCACGATGACGACAGTGTAGCTTTTTTTTAGCGTTTGAATCAAGTCCTCGATCTTGGCCGTGGCGATGGGGTCGATGGCCGAGCAGGGCTCGTCGAAAAGCACGACCTCCGGCTCGACGGCCAGGGCCCGGGCGATGCACAGCCGCTGCTGCTGCCCGCCCGACAGGGCAAAAGCGTTTTTGTCCAGCCGATCTTTGACTTCATCCCAGAGGGCCGATCCCCGAAGGCTCTTCTCGACGACATCTTCCAGTTTCCGTCGCTCCCTCATGCCGTTGATCCGGAGGCCGTAGGCGATGTTGTCGAAGATGGACTTGGGGAAGGGATTGGGCTTCTGAAAGACCATGCCCACGCGGCGCCGGAGCTCCACGACGTCCACGTCCGGATCGTGGATGTTCTTCCCATCGAGGCGGATCGTCCCCTCCATCCGTATCCCGGGAATCACGTCGTTCATCCGATTGAGAGTCCGGATGAAGGTCGATTTGCCGCATCCCGAGGGGCCGATGATGGCCGTGACCCGGTTCCCGGCGCAGGCGATGCTGACGTTTTTCAGGGCCCGCGCGGGACCATAAAAAAAATTCAGGTCCTTGGTTTCGATCTTCGGGGGCGTCGTTCCGTCGCTCATCAGCGTTTCCTTCTCAGTCTGAACCTGATGACGATGGCCGTCATGTTCATGCCGAGCACCAGGACGATCAGGACCAGGGCTGTCCCGTAGGCTAGCGGCCGGACCTGCTCGATCTGATGATGCTGAGTGGCCATGATGTAAAGGTGGTACGGGAGGGCCATGAACTGGTCTCCCAGGGATTTCGGAAGATAGGGCAGGAAGAAGGCCGCCCCCGTGAAGAGGATGGGCGCCGTCTCCCCCGCCGCCCGGGCCAGGCCGAGAACGGTCCCCGTCAGCATGCCGGGAACGGCGTAGGGCAGGACGTTGGTCCGGATGGACTGCCATTTGGTCGCGCCGAGCGCCAACGCGCCTTCGCGGTAGGAATTGGGGACGGTTTTCAGGGCCTCCTCGCTGGCCGTGATGGTCCAGGGGAGCGTCATGAGCCCCAGGGTGAGTCCGGCGGAGAGGACGGACGTCCCGAAGCGCATGATGTTGACGAACAGGATGACTCCGAAGAGGCCATAGACGATGGACGGCACGCCGGACAGATTCCGGATGGACAGCCGGATGAGGCGGGTCAGGCGGCCCTGCCTGGCATATTCGTTGAGGTAGATCGCGGCGCACATACCCAAGGGCACGGCCAGGATCGCCGTGATGAGAGTCACCAGGAAGGTCCCGAAGATGGCCGGGAAGATCCCGCCTTGGGTCATCCCTTTTCGCGGGGCCTGGGTCAGGAACTCCCAGCTGATCGCGCCGCCGCCCTTGCGCCCGATGTCGTAAAGGAAAAGGAGAAGGACGGCCAGGACAACGTAGAGACAGGCGCGGAGCATGAAGAAGCCCAGGAACTGGGCGATCTTTTTCTGCGTGGCCTGTTTCACTGCTCGCGCTCCTGGTATTTGTGGAGGATGACGTCGGCGGCCATGTTGACGATGAAGGTCATGATGAACAGGACGAGACCGATGGCGAAGAGCGCGTAGTAATGCGTCGTATAATACGGGACTTCGCCGAGCTCGATGGCGATGTTGGCCGTCATGGTCCGGACGGAGCTCAGGAAGCTGTGCGGGAAGGTGCGGGCGTTGCCCGTGGCCATCAGGACGGTCATGGTCTCTCCGATGGCCCGGCCCATCCCTAGCATGCAGGCGGCGATGATGCCGGACAGGGCGGCCGGGACTTTCACCCGGAAGAGCGTCTGCCACCGCGAGGCGCCGAGGGCCAGGGAGGCCTCGTAGTAAGCGGGCGGCACGGCGTTCAACGAGTCCTCGGAGATACTGATTATCGTCGGCAGGGACATGATCGCCAGCAGGACACTCCCGTTGATGGCGTTCAGTCCGTTGCCGATGTGGAAGATCCTGGCGATGGCCGGTCCGAACAGGACGATCCCCAGAAAACCGACGACGACCGAGGGGACCGCTGCCAGGATTTCGACGATCGGCTTGACGATCTCTCGGACACGCCAGTGGGCGACATCCGAGAGGTACGCGGCGACGCCGATGCCGATGGGAACGGCTAGGAGAAGGGCGCCGCCCGTCACCATGAGCGTGCTCACGATCATGGACAGGATGCCGAACTCCCCCTTCTCCGGGGACGTGGGGTCCCAGTTCTTCTTCAGGAGGAATTCGGAAAGACGGATCTCTTTAAAAGCGGGGATGGCGGTGTAGAGAAGAGTTACGAAGATGCCGATCAGGACCAAAATGGCCAGAATGCCGCAGGTTAAGAAGAAGGCCCTGATGGCGGACTCCTTGAGGTTTGCCCATGTCCTCTTTTTCATCCGTCAACCAGGGCCCTCTCTCACCTGCTCTAATCTATGTGATTACCTTGGCGCCCGTCAAATCACTTGAGGTTCTTATCGTTCTCGGCCTTGTGGCCGGCGCTGATGGCGAAGAAGCCTTCGCGCTCAACGATCGCCTGCCCTTCCGGGCCCATTTCCCAGGCGATGAACTGGGCGATTTCCGCGCCCGGCTTGCCGTTCGTGGCCTGGAAGAGCGGCCGCGAGATCGGGTATTTGCCGGAGTCGATGGCGGCCTTGTCCGTCGGGGCGAAGGCCTCTCCGTCGCGGGTCTTGGAGATGTTCAGGACCCTGAGGCCCTTCCGGATCTTTCCATCTTTGTCGTAGAGGTAGCCTACCCCGACGTAGCCGACCCCGGCCTCGTCCTGGAGGATGCCCTCGATGATCTGGGCGTTGCCGTTCATTTCCTTCACGTCGGTCGAAAAATTCTTGTTCCCGAGGACGAATTCCTGCATGAAACCGTAGGTGCCGGAGTTGGACTGACGGCCGTAGAGGGAGACGGCCTTGTCATAAGGGCCCACCATCTTCCAATTCTTGATCTCGCCCCGGTAGAGGGCGCCGACCTGGGCCATCGTGAGCCTCTCGATGGGATTCTTCTCATTGACGACGATGCTCAGGCCGTCGACGCCGATGACGAAGAACCGGGGCGAGACGCCCTTTTCCCAAGCCTGCTCGATTTCCTTCTTTTTCCACTCCCGGGAGTGGTCGGCGATGTCGCAGGTCTTGTTGATGAGGCCTGTGATGCCCGTGCCGGACCCGCCCCCGAGGACGGCGATGGCCGTGCCGGGGTTCTTGCCCATGTACTCCTCGGCCAGGATCTGGACGAGGTTGACCAGGGTATCCGAGCCCTTGATCTGGATCATCTTCTTGGCCGGGGCGGCCATGAGGACGGTCGCCAGGAGGCCGATGGCCGCCAGGGCGATGGTGAGTGTCTTTTTCATTTCATTCCTCCGTTTTTTGTGGATGTTTTTGCTATAGCTTTTTCGATTGTCAGAATGACAGGAAAAACGTGATGTTGAAGGCGATATCTGAATTCGAGGTGGCCGTCGCCTTATACTGCGTCCCGTCTTTATATTGATAGAACCAAATATTCGGTTGGAACTTCAGGCTGCTGTGCAACGGAGCCCAATCGAGACCCAGGATCGTCAGGTTCATGTCTTTCAACCGGTTCTCGCTGTTCGGGACATAGCTATCGTAGCGGGCGAAGGCGCTGAGCTTGTCCTGGATGAGGCCGTAGCGGCCGAACACCGACCAGCCGGAGACGTTGTACTTTACGAACGAAGAGGTCTGGTTGAGGTCGTTCTTGTAGACGAACCATTCGCCGCCGAGAACCAGGTTCTTGACCATCTCGAAAGAGGAGTCGAGCTTGTAGGTTGTGGCCCCGGGCGCCGTTTCCAGGGGGTAGGCGGTTTTGGGGAGCTGCCGGGCATAGTCGATGTAGCCGACGACAGAGAACCCTTGAACGGGGATGAGCTGGAGCTGGCCGCTGAACTTCTTATACTGGTCGTTTTCTAAGTGGGCGTAGCCGGCGCCGTTGACGACCTGAACGCCATAGCGGAGATACTTCGTCGCGGATCCCTGCAGACTCGCCCCGATGTCGGCGCTCGAGGCATTGATGTCAACTCCCGTGATGTCTTTGTAGCCATCGAGCAAAGTCTTCGCCACGCTCCGGTAGCCCCACTTTGATTCGGACAGACTGAAGGTCAGCGTTTCCTCCATGCCGACCTTGAAGGTCTGATTCTCGATGAGGAAATTCGACCATTCAAAATACAGGTTCTTGACGAAGGGCCTCAGTTTGTCGTCCTTACTCAAGGTCGTCCCCGACACCGGCGTGCCGGTCAGAGCGACCCCGGTGACATTGGCCGTGTTGTCGGCATCCAGACGGAACCGGAACTTCAGGTTGTCACTGATCTTGTTTTCGTAGGTGAAATAGGCCCGCCTAAAGATGAATTGGTTGCTGAGATACGCAACGGTCGGGTCCGTGGGCTTCAGGGTGATCGGGCCGGCATCGCTCAGATAAAACCTATAGTCGAGGTAGACCGTCGCGCTGAAGGTCTGCGTCGAGGGGGTCGTCGTCTGAGCCAGCGCTTTGGCCAGGGGCAAAACCAGCGTGCCGAAGACGAGGGCCAGGATCAACTTTTGTCTCATACCCATACTTGTGTCTCCTTTCAAAATCCTCGTTTTTGCATTTCTGCCAAGATCCGGTGCACCTTGACCTCCCTCGGCTTGGCTTTCTTGGGAGGGAACTCGGATGGTCCACGTATAAAATAATCGGAGAAAGTTAAGGCAGGATTAAGAACGGCTCAAATTTTGGTTAAGACTAGAGAGGAGAATCGTAGGATTCGTGATTATGGACGACTCAAAAAGGCGCTCCGAAGTTAGCGGTCAGGGTTCTGTCCGGATCAGCTTGTCGGGTCTTCCGGTCCAGGCATCAGGAGACTTATTCCCGTGGGATCGCTCGGGCTCAAGGGATGCGCCGGTTGATGTAATCTGAATAGTCCTTGGTCACGGGCTCATAGGCCTCGTTCATCAAGGGTGAGGAAATCATGAAATCGGCGGTTGACCGGTTGCAGGCGATAGGGATGTTGTAGAGGACGGTGATCCGGAGCAAAGCTTTGACGTCGACGTCGTGTGGGAAGGGTTCCATGGGGTCCCAGAAGAAAATGACAAAATCGATCTTGCCGTCGGCGATCATTCCCCCGAGCTGCTGGTCGCCGCCCAAAGGCCCTGATTTGAGCTTCTTGATCTTCAACTCCTCTTGGGGGATCCCATCCTGGTCAAATTTGCTCTGAATCGTCTCTTCGACGAGCCGGCCGGTCGTTCCCGTACAAATCAGCTTATGGCGGACGAGCGTCCGATAGTTGTATTCGACCCACTCCTTCAGGTCTCGCTTGCGATTGTCATGGGCCACGAGGGCGATGCGTTTGATCTTTTCCATGGGGAACCTCTTCGAGAGAAAGAATGGCTCCTCGGGCAGGACTCGAACCTGCAACCTAGTGGTTAACAGCCACCCGCTCTGCCGATTGAGCTACCGAGGAGCAGGTTCCGCTAATTTAGCAAAATCGGCCGGAAATGGCAAGCCCGGGAGAGCCTGGTCGCTTTAGCCAACTGGGGGAAATTCCTAGAATCGGTACCCGGCCTGCTTGGCCATCTTCCGGTAGTCGTCGCCCTCGACCTCGACAACCTTGCACATCTCGTAGATCCTCGACCTCAGCCGGACGCCGATCCGGTCGATGAGGTTCTCCCCGCCCTTCTTGTAGAAGGAGTCGCGGGTGTCCTCCTCGTCCTCCGTGTCCGGGTAGTTCGTCGTGAAGATCGTCATCTTCTTGTGGTTGTAGCGGTAGTTGATGATGTAGAAGACGGTCTCTTCGACCCAGGCCGACGTCCGCTTGGCGCCGAGCTCGTCGAGGACCAGGATCTCGGCCTGGAAAACGGGCGTCAGGACATCGGATTCAGAGAGAGTCGACTCCGGCGTGAATGTGCTCTGGATCTCGCGGATGAGCTCGCGGAAGTCGTAGAAGATGCAGGGGACGTTCTTCTTCAGGACGAGCTCCTGGATGATCGAGACGGCCAGATGGGTCTTCCCCACGCCGCAGGGGCCGATGAACAGGATGCCAACGTCCTGGGCGGGATAATTCTTGACGAATTGCTTGGAGATCTTGAGGGCGTCCTTGTGGGAGTCGTTGTGGACCTCGAAATTTTCCAGGCGGCAATTAAGATAGCGCCGGGGGATGTTGGCTTGCTCGATGAGAGCCTGCTTCCGGCGCTCGGTGTAGCAGACGCATCGCTTGGCGACCTTGCTGCCTCCGGCGTCCTCCAGGACCCAGCCGGTCCCCAGGCACCGCTCGCAGACACGCTGTTCGTTCAATTCAGATACCCTCTGAGCTGCTGAAGCTTTTTCGACCGGCCCAGCTTCCGCATGGCTTTTTGCTCGATCTGGCGGATGCGCTCCCGGGTCAGGTGGAGCCTGTCGCCGATCTCCTGGAGCGTCATCGGCCGGTCGTCGTCCAGGCCGAAACGCAATTTTAGCACAGTTTCTTCCTTTTCATCCAGCACGGCGAGCATTTCCCGGATCTGGTGCTGGGCCGAGGACTTGATGATCTGGTATTCGACGGACTCCGCCTCCCCGTCGCTGAGCCGGTCCTCGATCTCGAAGTCCTCATCGGAGCGCTTGTCGCTCAGGGACACGTTCCGCTCCTCGAGGAGCTCGAGGTCCTCGACATCCGTCTCGGAGATCCCCAGGGCCCCGGCGATCTCCTCCCGGGTGGGCTCCCGGCCGAGCTCCGTCTTGAGGGCGGCGGTCTTCTTCTTCATTAGGGAGATCTGGTCCGAGAGCTTCTGGGGGATATTGTAGATGTGGGAGTACTGGGACAGGGCGTGGACGATCGCCTGGCGGATCCACCAGACGGCGTAGGAGATGAACCTCACGTTCTTGGACGGGTCGAACCGCCGGGCCGCCTCGATGAGCCCGATGTTCCCCTCGTTGATGAGGTCGAGCATGCTCAACCCCATGCCGCGATATTTTTTGCCGTACGAGACGACGAACTTGAGGTTGGCCTTGATCAGGCTCTGGATGGCGTCCTTGTCCCCACGCCGGATGCGCTCGCCGAGCTTCTTCTCCGCGTCTTCGGTGAGGGCCGGGAACTTGCCGATCTCCTCCAGGTAATGCTTCAGGTTCCTCGAATCCAGGAAATCCCGGTGATCCATGGTCAGCGTTCCGGGTCCTCCACCTTGACGACCCCGGCCGGACGGACATGGACCAGGGCGTTCCGCCGGACCTCGAATTCGTCCTCCCGGCCCCGGAAGAACTCGGCCCGGACGTATTCGAGGAATTCACCGACCTCGGTCTCGATCTGCTCGATCTTTTCCCTCATATTGAGGACGACCTCGACGCCGGCGAGGTTGATGCCCAGCTCGCGAATGAGGTTGAGGACGAGCTCGAGCTGCTGGAGGTCTTCGGTCGAGTAAAGTCGGGTATTGCCCTCGCTCCGGGACGGAGTGATCAGGCCTTCCCGTTCGTAGAGTCTCAGCGTCTGGGGGTGGATGTTGTACATTTTGGCGACGCTGCTGATATGGTAATACTGTCGCGGTTCCCTTTTGGTTCCCCTCCGCACTTTTTTCATCTCAGTTCCCCCCCGTATTTTCGCGCGGGTTCGGCCCGGAGACTCGCTCGAGCTCCTTCATGAGCTCCCGGACCCTCTGGTCGTCGAACGGCGGCGGGACGATGGCGACCTCGACGAATTCATCGCCCCGGGCCTTCGTGCCCGGCGCCGGAGCGCCCTGCTCCCTGATCCGGAATTTTTGGCCGGACTTCGTCCCGGGCGGGATCCGAATGGTCGTTTTGCCCCAGAGCGTCGGGACCTCGATCTTGGCCCCCAGCGTGGCTTCAGGGACCGTGATCGGGACCTTAAGGGAGATATTGGCCCCCTCCCGCCTGAACAGGGCGTGGGGGGCGACCTCGATCGAGATGTAGAGGTCCCCCGGCGGTCCGCCGTTCCGGCCGGCGTTCCCCCGGCCGGGGATGCGGACCCGGGATCCCGTGTCCACTCCGGCGGGAATGCGGACGGAGATTTGCGCCGATCTCTCGACGGACCCCGCGCCCCGGCAGTCAGGACAGGCGTCCCCTTGAGCCTTCCCTGATCCGCGGCACGACGGACATGCTCCGGAGAACTTCATGAAACCCCGCTGCATGTTCGCCCGGCCGGTCCCGCCGCAGGCGGGGCAGGCCCTCGACCCGCTTCCCGGGACCTGGCCGCTGCCCCCGCACGTGTCGCACTCCGCGAGACGGTTCAAGCGGATCCTCGTCTGGACGCCGCGGATCGCGTCCTCGAAGCCGATCTTCATCGTGTAATTGAGGTCTTCGCCCCTTCCGGGGCCGCCCTCGACCCGTCCGGACCTCCCGGGGCCGGCCCCGCCGAAGAGGTTTTCGAAGAAATCCTTGAAAGAGGATGAGCCGTAGTCCGAGAAGTTGAAACCTTCGAATTCAGGAGAGGCCCCCGGCCCGCCCCGCCCGCCAGGCCCGGCCCCGGGCGGGAAGTCGCCCGCTGAGCCGAATTGGTCGTACTGGGTCCGCTTCTTAGGGTCGCTCAGGACCGAGTAGGCCTCCTGGATCTCCTTGAACTTGGCCTCAGAGGCCTTGTCGCCGGGGTTGAGGTCGGGATGATATTTCCGGGCCAGTTTCCGGTAGGCCTTCTTGATGTCGGCCAGAGCGGCGCCTTTGGATACGCCCAGAATCTGATAATAGTCTTTCGCCATGACCGTCGTCCCCCGGACGCTCCGTCCTTTCAGGCCGCACCGCTCTGCGTCAAAGGCCCCGCGGCCTAATTCTTCTTGTTGTCGTCCACAACCTCGGCGTCGATGACCTCATCATCGGTTCCGCCCGGCTGGGCTTGGCCCCGGCCGTCGCCGCCCGAGGTCTCCTCGCCCGCTCCGCCCGCGGACTGTCCGCCGGGAGGGGTCGACGGGCCGGCCGCTTGGTAGAGGGTTTCGGTCAGTCTGTGGGAAACACGAGACAGGGACTCCATAGCCTTGTTGATCTGGTCGAGGTCCTCGCTGGCGATGGCCTTCTTGGTGTTCTCGATCTCATTCTTGACCGCCTCGGCCTCATGCTCACGGATCTTGTCTTTGTTCTCTTTCAGGAGAGTCTCCAGGCTGTAGATCAGCTGGTCGGCGTGGTTCTTGGCATCGATGGTCTCACGGCGCCTCTTGTCCTCGTCGGCGTGGCTCTCGGCGTCTTTGACCATCCGGTTGATCTCCTTCTCGTCGAGCCCGCTGTGGCCGGTGATGGTGATGGCTTGCTGCTTGCCGGTGCCCGTGTCCTTGGCGGACACGTGGAGGATGCCGTTGGCGTCGATATCGAAGGTGACCTCTATCTTGGGGATCCCCCTCATGGCCGGCGGAAGGCCGTCGAGGTGGAACCTCCCCAGGGTCCTGTTGTCCGAGGCCATCTCCCGCTCGCCCTGGAGGACGTGGATCTCGACGCTCGGCTGGTTGTCCGAGGCCGTCGAGAAGGTCTCGGTCTTCTTGGTCGGGATGGTCGTGTTGCGGGGGATCATCCGGGTGAAGACACCGCCCAGGGTTTCGATGCCCAGGGTCAGCGGCGTGACATCGAGAAGAAGGACGTCCTTGACGTCGCCTGAAAGCACTGCGCCCTGGATGGCGGCCCCGACCGCCACGACCTCGTCCGGATTGACCCCCTTGTGGGGCTCACGCTCGAAGAGCTCCCGGACGAGCTGCTGGATCCGGGGCATCCTGGTCTGGCCGCCGACCAGGACGACCTCCTGGATGTCCTTGGCCTTGACGTTGGCGTCAGCCAGGGCCTGGCGGACCGGCTGGACCGACCTTTGGATGAGGTCCTCGCAGAGCTGCTCGAGCTTGGCCCGGGTCATCTTCATCAGCAGGTGCTTGGGGCCCGAGGCGTCGGCCGTGATGAAGGGCAGGTTGATCTCGGTTTCCATGGTCGTCGAGAGCTCGACCTTGGCTTTCTCGGCGGCCTCCTTGAGCCGCTGAAGGGCCATCTTGTCCCTGGTCAGGTCGATGCCCGACTCCTTCTTGAACTCGGTGACGATCCAGTCCTGGACCTTCTGGTCGAGGTCGTCGCCGCCGAGGTGCGTGTCGCCGTTCGTGGCCTTGACCTCGACGACGCCCTCCCCGACCTCGAGGATGGAGATGTCGAAGGTCCCGCCGCCGAAGTCGTAGACGGCAATGACCTCGTCCTTCTTCTTGTCCATGCCATAGGCCAGGGCCGCAGCGGTCGGTTCGTTGATGATCCGGACGACCTCGAGGCCGGCGATCTTGCCCGCATCCTTGGTCGCCTTGCGCTGGCTGTCGTTGAAATAAGCGGGAACGGTGATGACGGCTTTCTCGACCTTCTCGCCGAGATAATCCTCCGCGGCCTTTTTCAGCTTCTGGAGAATGAACGCGGAGATCTCCGGCGGCGCGTATTTCTTGCCGAGCGCTTCCACCCGGACGTCGCCGTTTGCGGCCTCTCCCACTTTGAACGGGACCTGCTTGATCTCCTGGCCGACCTCGCCGAAACGGCGGCCCATGAACCTCTTGATGGAATAGATCGTGTTCTCGGGATTGGTGACCCGCTGTCTTTTAGCGACCTGGCCGACGAGGATCTCGCCCTTCGGGGTGAACGCTACCACCGACGGGGTCGTCCTTCCACCCTCCTCATTAGGGATGACGGTTGTTTTCTCGCCTTCCTGGATGGCGACAACTGAGTTGGTCGTGCCCAAATCGATTCCGATGATTTTCGCCATTATTCTCCTCCTAAATTTAGTAAGACATTAATATATAACCTGAGCATATATTTGTCAAGTTTAAAATAAAAAAATATAGGCTTATCTAATAGACCAGCCCCTTAATACCTTCGTAGAAAATCCAGTAAATAGCCTGGGCATCCTTTTCGTTCGCGAATCTCAGCTCGAGCTCCGATAGCGGCTTTCCGTTCCTGGCGCTGAACAAGCTCCGCACCGGCAGCAGCCCATACCACCTGACCTCCTCTATGACCGCTTTGAGACCTTTATCGCCGACCTTAACCGAGACCTTAAGCCCGTTGTCGAAATCGAGGCTAAAACTCTTGGGCATGTCCTTGAGCTCGAGCGCCTCGAGCTCGAACTTGCTCGGGTCCCTGGGCGTGCCTGCCGCCTCGCCGGGCTTGATAACGTTCCGCCGGGGCGGTTTCAGGGTGCTTTTCTTGACCAGCTGGACTGTCTTCGAAAACGCCGGCCTTCCCCAAAACCTCATCGACTGCAGCTTCCAGGCCCGCAGGACCATCCCCTTGACCCTGAGCTCGAGGTTTTTCTGGCGGACGTCCAGCACGAAATAGAAATGCGGCTCCTTGGCCAGGTCATTTTCAGCGGTCAGCTCCTGCAGGCTGCGGCCGATCTTTTCCTTGTCCACGGCCTGCGCGGAAGCGCCGGTCGCCGCGAGGAGCATCAGCAATAGGAGCCCCGGTTTTCGCATGGTCTTTCAGTAGATGTAGATCTTCGCCCCCAGAGGCACGATCTTGAAGATCTCCTTAAGGTCGTCGTCCCCGACCCTGACGCAGCCGTGGGTCACGTTCCTTCCGAGGAGACGCGTGTAAAGAGTCCCGTGGATGAAATAACCGTCCCCGAAGCCCAGGGCATAATCCCCCAGGCTGCCCCCTTCCACACGGTCATCCTGGTTCTTTGGGATGGGCTCGCCCTCCTCGATGAACGCCCAGTCTGGCTTGACCCAGTACGGGTTCTTGATCTTGAACTTCACCGCGAACGCGCCTCGTGGCGTGTCGAACACCCACTTCCGCTTGCCCCCCGGGTCCTCGAGGACGTCCCCGCTACCGCAGGAAACGACGGCCTGCCGGACGATCTCGGACCCCTTCTTCACATAAAGCCTGTTTTCCCCGGTGTCGATGATGATGTAGAGCCCCTTCGCCTGGAGGGCCGCGATCTTTTTCTCAAGCCCCTGGACACTTCTCTGAATTCTTTGGATGTCCTTGTCCGCAACGGCCCCCGTGGCGTTCTTCGGGGGCCAGGCCGAGGCCTGCTTCAGCCCCGAATAATACGATACGCCGACCACGACCAGGACCTCGAGGTAGGCCATGGCCAGCACGGCGATGAGCAGTCTTCTCCACCACATCTCAGTTCTTCCTGAGGGCCCGGATGACGTAGTTTTCCATCTCGTTGGTCCCGACGATCGTGACCGCCGTCCCAACGGACACCAGACTGAAGAGCTCGTCGAGCTTGTCGTTGTCCATGGAGATGCAGCCCCGGGTCAGGCTGTCCTGACCGCCTCCGTGGATCTCGATATCCCCGCCGATGCCGATCGTCGTCGGGATCGCCCCGCGGTTCTTCTCTCTGGCGAACCTCCGCCTGTCCTCCTCGTTGGGATAATCGATGAGGAGGGCCTTGTAATACTGGCTCGAGGCGATCTTCTGGATGATATGGTAGCGGCCTTCGGGCGTGGCGTTATCCCCGGAGTGCATTTTGTTCGAAAGACCGTTGAACCCGAAGCCCGCAGGATAGCTCCGGTAGGCCTGTCCGCCCTTGTAGACGGTCAAGCGCCTCTCGAGCTTGCTGACGATGAGGGCGATGGTCCCCCTGGCCCGGGACTCGGCAATCGTTTCGTCGGCCCATTTTTTCCAGATATCGACCTGCCTTTTGTCGAGATAGCGCCCGATGAAGGCAACGACCGCCTCCTCCGCCTCCTTGACGCACTCCCCGGCCTGGGAAAGGCGCCGGGAAGCTTCTTCGAACTTCGCCTGGCCCATCAGGGAATCCGCCTCTTGAAGGTAGATTTCCGCCTCGGCCAGCTCTTTCCGTGCTTTCCCCCGCTCGGTCAGGGAGAGGGTGATATCCTTGAGCGTCAACATCTTGGCCCGGACGTTCCGGGCGCCTTCAGCTAGAGAAGACCGCTTCTCAGCCTTGAGGGCCTGGACCTTGGCCAGGAGGGCATCTCCCGATTCGAGGACGGACTGGAAGCCTCGCCGGACCGGGCCATAATCCCTGGACCAACCCAGCTTGAGGTTCTCCTGATCGAACCTCCGGCGGGCCGCCCTCAACGTGTCGAGGTAAGCTGAATAATCCTGGCTGGCGAAAACAGAAGCACCGGCTCTCCAGAGGTCCTGTTCCTGGATATCGGAACGGCGAACCTCCGGAGGAGCCGGTGGAAGTTGACAGCTGACGGAAAAAACAGCCAGGAAAAGCAGGGCTGTTTGAAGAACCTTCAACTTCGCGGAAAAACCTTCTTCTTATCTTTTGCCCTTGACCTTGTCGATGGCCTTCTGGACCTGCGCGGCGATGGCGGCGGCCTTGTCCTTGACGGCCATGGCCTTGTCCTTGGCGCCGAAATAATCCTCGGCCGTGATGGCGTTCTGGACCTCGGTCATCTGGGGCTCGAGCCCGCTGAGGTCGGCCTTCATGGCTTCGATGTCGGCCTTAGTGCCCTTGCCCTTGGGGGCCTTCTCGAGGAGGGCCTTGGCGCCGTCATAGGCGGCCTTGGCTTCGTTCATCGCGGCTTCAGCGGCCTTTTTCGCTTCCTCGATCCGCCCCGGGATCTGGGCTTTCACGGCGTCGGCGTCCGTGACGACCTTGGCCAGCATTTCCTTGGCCGGGCCGTACTTCTTGAAGAACTTCTTGGACTGGGCGGTCACCTCGTCCATCGCGGCCTGGAGATCGCTCTTGAGCTTGGTCAGCTCGTCCTTGGCATAGATCATGCCCTTCGCGCCCTCGACGGCCTGGACCGCGGCCTTGGCCGCATCCATCTGCTGGGTGGGCTGTTGGGCGCAGCTCATGAACGCGAACATCACGATCACGGCCAGCGCCAGGATTCTCATCGTGCTTTTCATAACATAGCCTCCTTTAAGGGTTATTTGAATGAGTTCCTTTATTTGATGGCGTTGCTTTCCCGGGGTTCTCGGCGATTCTCACCTCCTTTCCCCTCTCGTTCCTCCCCCCTCGAGGAATACCCTCTTTGGGGGCGTTCTATCGATGATGGCAAAAAACGGGTTACGGAGGATGGAGGTCTTCTAAGAATGAACCTTCTATATTCTCGCTCATCTCGTTATCACTGGTTTTTCGATACGGCCAAGCGTATATGCAATTCAAGCTTGTGTTTTTTATATCACAAGATTTTCCGCTTGTCAATCAGGCGAAAAAAAGAAAAACGGGGGGCCTTGGCCCCCTCTTCTCTTCGCCTCTGTCCATTCCGCTCCGGCGGGCCCCGGAGACGGCGGTATCAGACCACTGTCACTTCTTGTCCGGGTCGATGATGATGCCTTCTTTCATCTTCCGCTTGACTTCGTCACGGGCTGCCCGGATGGTCTCATTGGCCATCTTGAAGCGCTCTTCGGCCGGGAAGTTGAAGCGGGCCACGCCTTGTTCGATCGCCTTCGACCCGACGGCCACGGCCTCGCGCGGGAAGACTTCCCATTCGTCCATGTTCGGGATGATGTACTCTTCGTGGATGCCCTTGTCCTCGGCGACCTTGGCCAGTTCGCGGGCGGCCGCGATGCACATCTCGTCCGTGATCGTCTTGGCCCGGACGTCTAGGGCGCCGCGGAAGATGCCCGGGAAGCCGAGCGAATTGTTGACCTGGTTGGGGAAGTCGGAGCGCCCCGTCGCGACGATGCGGGCCCCGGCCTCTTTCGCTTCCCACGGCCAGATCTCGGGCACGGGGTTGGCCTCGGCGAAGACGATGGCGTTGGGGGCCATGGTCTTGATCCACTCGGCCTTGACGGTGCCGGGGCCAGGTGTCGAACAGCAGATGAGGACATCGGCGCCCTTGATGGCGTCGGCCATAGTGCCCTGTTTGGCGAGCGGGTTCGTCCGCAGGCAGAGGTCCCATTTCTCCTTGAACTTCGTCTGGAGCGTTTCCTTGTCGGCACGGTCGCGGGAGAGGATGCCCTTGGAGTCGACCGAGAGCATGTTCTTCGGGTCGCCGCCTGCCGCCATGATCATCTTGGCGATGTTGATGCCCGAGGCGCCGGACCCGACGACGGTACACTTGACCTCCCCGATGTCCTTCTTGACGATCTTGAGAGCGTTGATCAGTCCGGCCACCGTGACGCAGGCCGTGCCCTGCTGGTCGTCGTGCCAGACGGGGATCTCGCACCGCTCGCGGAGGGTGTCGAGGATCCTGAAGCATTTCGGCTGGGCGATGTCCTCGAGGTTAAAGCCGCCGAAGGACGGCTGGAGGGCCCGGCAGATGTCGATGAGCTTGTCGGGATCCTTCTCGTCGAGACAGATGGGGAACGCATCGACTCCGCCGAGATACTTATAGAGAATCCCCTTGCCTTCCATGACGGGCAGGCCGGCCTCAGGGCCGATGTCGCCCAGGCCGAGGACGCGCGTCCCGTCGCTGATGACGGCCACGGAGTTCCATTTGTTGGTGTACTCGTAGACCTTCTGCTTGTCGACGGCGATCTCTTTGCAGACTGCGGCGACGCCGGGGGTGTACCAGATCGCGAAATCGTTAAAATCGCGGACTCGGCACTTCAGAGCGACGCCCATCTTGCCCTTGTAGAACTTGTGGAGCCTCGGGGCGTCCAGGGAAGGCTGCTGGGCTTTGGCCAACAGCTCTTCAACGGTGACTTTCTTCATGAACGAACCTCCTGATGATATGGAAAGGCCATCAAAAGATGGGATAGCCATCATAAGGAGGCCCGGTCGAAATGTCAACTTTTTTCCGTCACGGCCCTGCCCGGACTATCGGGTCAGGGGGACGAATTCGTACCGGCGTCCGGCTTTGCGCATCGTCCCGAAGGCGTGGCGGAGGTCGTGGCTGAAGGCGACGACCCAGTCCCCCGCCACGGCCTGTTCATAGAGCTTCTTCTTGTTGTTGAAGGTCTCGACGGGAAAGAGATCGTAGCTCATGATATAGGGAAGATCGATGTGGGCCGAGGTGGGCACCGTGTCGCCGAAATAAAAGAACGTCCGGCCGCGGGAAGTGATTTTCAGGCCCTGATGGAACGCCGTATGGCCGGGGACTAGGACGGCCTCGACACCGTCCCGGATGACCGCGTCGCCTTCGAGGAGGTCCAGGGCGCCGCTCTTCTCCAGGGACCTGAGCCGGGCCGGGATATAGCTCGGCCTGTCCCGCTCGACCGGGTGGAGGGCCTGCTCCCACTCGCCCCGTTGGACGGCGTAGCGGGCCCTCGGCAAGGCCGGCCGCCAGTCCTTCTCTCCGCCCCGGACCGTGTTCCCCCCGCAGTGGTCGAAGTGGAGGTGGGAGTTGACGACGACGTCCACGTCCTGCGGCCGAATCCCGATCTTCTGGAGAAGCCCGAAAAGCCCGGGCTCGCGACGGAACGAATAGAAATCGACATGTCGCCTCCCGACGTCCGGGCCGACGCCCGTCTCCACGAGAATCGTCGAGCCCGGCGCCTCGATCAGATAACAGCTGAGGGCCAGGGCGATCCGGTTTTCCCTGTCCGGGGCCGCCCGCTTCTCCCACAAGGTCCTGGGCACGACCCCGAACATAGCCCCGCCGTCGACGAGGAATGTCCCGTCCACGAGCCGGGTGATCTTGAATTCGCCGACTTCGAGGCTCTCGTCGGGTGAGGTCATAGCTTGTCCAACGGGTATTCGAGGCCGGCCCGGCTCGTCGACGCCAGGCGGATCTCTCCCGTGTCCATCCGGATGGCGTCCACGGGACAGGCCTCGACGCAGAACCCGCAGAAGCAGCAGCGGTTGAGGTCGATGATGAAGCTCGTCGGATATTTCTGGGTTTCGGGGTCGTCGGTCTCGCCCGCCTCGATGAAGATGCATTCGGAAGGGCAGACCGTGACGCACATCATGCAGGCCACGCACTGGGGCAGGCCGTTCTCCCGCCGCAGGATCCGGTGGAGGCTCTTGTGGCGGGGCGAGAGGGGTTTGACCTCGTCCGGGTACTGGATGGTCACGGCCCCCTTCCGCCGGGTCTTGAGGCCGAAGAACTTCAGGGCGTGAAAGGCCATGTTGACTATGAAATGCCGGGAGGTGATCCAGCCCCCCCTCAGGATCTCCTTGAAGATCACCCAGCTTTTTTTCATCATCGCCCTATCTCAAAACGAGGACCAGCCCCGTCGCCAGGATGTTGACAGCGCCCAACGGGACCAGGAATTTCCAGCCGAAATCCATGACCTGGTCGTACCGGAAGCGGGGATAGGTCCAGCGGATGAGGACCTGGAGCCAGCAGAAGAAAAAGACCTTAAGGTTGAAGGCCCCGACCTGGAGGGCCGTGACGAGCCAGGAGGGCAACCGCCAGACGCCGCCCCACGGGAACCGGAATCCGCCGGTCCCAAGCCACGGGACCTGCCAGCCCCCGAAGAAAAGCGTCGTCGCCAGGCAGGAAACGACGATGACCTCGAGGAAATCGGTCATCATGAAAAGGCCCCACTTGAGGCCGCTGTATTCGGTGAAAAAGCCGATGATCTCCGACTCGCCCTCCGGAAGGTCGAAGGGCACGCGCTTGGTCTCGGCCAGGGCCGCGAGGAAGAAGGCCGCGAAGCCCAACGGCTGGATGAAGATCCCCCACTTCGGGAGGAACCCGAACAGGAGACCCCCCTGGAACCGGACGATCTCCGAGAGCCGCAGGGACGGGAAGACCATGATCAGGCCGACGAGGGCGAGCCCCAGGGCCACCTCGTAGGAGATGAGCTGGGCCGCCCCCCGAAGGCTCCCCAGGAGGGCGAACCGGCTGTTCGAAGCCCAACCGCTGACCAGAATGCCGTAGATCCCGAGGCCGAGCATGGCCATGACGAACAGGAGGGCCGCGTTGATGTCGGCGACCTGGAGCGTGATCCGGCGGCCGCCCAGCGTGATCGCGTCCCCGAAGGGGACGGCCACGACGGTCACGGCCACGAAGAAAAAGGACAGGAAGGGCGCGAGCGTGTGGAGGGCCCGCTCCGAAAACGAGGGAACGAAATCCTCTTTGAAGATCATCTTGATGGCGTCGGCGAACGGCTGGAAGAGGCCGAAGACGCGCAGGCCGAAGACCGACGCCCGGTTCGCGCCGATACGGTCCTGCATGACCGCGCTTTCCTTTCTCTCGACCCAGGTCAGGATGAGGGCGAGGAGCATCATCCAGGTGAGGGCCAGGATGATCTTGATCAGGAGGATGAGAACGAGGGTCATGTCTTTATTCCAGCTTCACTCCGAGCTCGGAGGCCAGGCGGCTGAGGATCTCCCCTTCCGGGAGGGATCCGCGGGGGGGCTTCACGGCGCACTCGAAAGGCTGGACGGTTCCCTTGATGTTGGTGAAGGACCCCTTTTTTTCCGCCGGGTGGGCTGTCGGAAGGATGATGTCGGCCAGAGCGTCCAGCGCGCTCCGGTGGGACGCGAGCAGATATTTCCTTCCTATGCCCTGAAGGGCAGCGGCCAATTTTTCGACCGGGAAATGGTCCAGGAGGTGCGGGCCGAAGGCGATCAAAAGGTCGGAGGCCCCGGCCAGCCTGTCCAGGTCCGGAAGGGTTGGCAAAAACCCGAGCGCCGCCGCGCCGCCCCCGTTCGGGGCCCTGTCCGCGGTGAGGAGGTGGCCGTCGGCCTCGCCCGGCTTCGGGTCGGCGAAGAAGATGCTCCGGACACCCAAAGCGTCCGCAAAAAGCTTCCGGCAGGCCGCGAGCTCCTCGTTGGTCAGAAAGCTGTTCAAAATGACGGCCAGGCTCGAGGTCCGGCCGGCGTCGGCCAGACCGCGGATCTCGGCGGCCAGCCCTTTCAAGATATTCTCCCAGTTGGGGGGCCGGCCTCCCGCGGGCTCTCCCCGGTTCACGGCGATGACCTTCCAGCGGTTGTCCTCGACGTCCGGATATCCGTACCGGCCGTAGTCGCAGATCCAGTGACCGTTCACGTCGGGGTTCTCGGCGGCGACGATCCGATAGATCTTCCTCTGCCGGCCGGAAAGCGGGTAGTCACGGACGGACTGGATGACGATGTTGCAGCCCCGGCTGCAACGGGGGCACACCGTCCTCTTTTTCTCCAGGAACCAGGCCCTCGTCTTGAACCGGAAGTCTCCGTCCGTGATGGCGCCGACCGGGCAGATGTCGACCAGGTTCCCGGAGTAGTTGTTCTTGATCTCGGTCCCTTCGTCAATCCCAATCTCGGCTGTGACTCCGCGCTCGAACACGCCGAGCTCGCCGGTCCCGGTCACACGGCGCAGGAAGCGGACGCAGCGCGTGCAGAGGACGCACCGCTCCCGGTCGAGGATGAGTTTCTTCCCGATCGGAATCTTCTTTTTTTTCTTCTCTTTCGCCTCCAGGAACCGGCTTGCGTAGCGGCCGTGCTTGTCGTAGTAGTCCTGGAGGAAGCATTCGCCCGCCTTGTCGCAGATCGGGCAGTCGAGCGGGTGGTCGGCCAGGAAGAACTCGAGGACGTCTTTCCTGGCTTGGATGACTTTCGGCGTGGACGTCCGGACGATCATCCCCTCGCGGACAACGGTCGAGCAGGCCAGGTCGAGCTTGGGGAGGCCTTCGATCTCGACCAAACACATCCGGCAGCTGCCCTCCGGCTCGAACGCCGGGTGAAAGCAGAAACGGGGGATGACGATCCCCATCTGCTCAGCGGCCTTGAGGACCGTGGTCCCCGGCGCGACTTGGAGGGGCTTGCCGTCGATCTGGATCGTCACCATGCTCTTTCCGCTCAGCGGGAGATCGTCTCCTCGAGCTCCCTTCCGAATTTCTCGATGATGGACAGGACGGGGAAGGCCGCCGCGTCTCCCATCGGGCACAGGGTCTTGCCCTTCATCCCTTCCGCGAGGTGGCGGATGAGGTCGAGGTCGCCCGGCCCCCCGCCGCCGGCCCCGATCCGGTCGGCGATCTTGCTGATCCACGTCGTCCCGATCCGGCACGGTGTGCACTGACCGCAGGACTCATGGGCGTAGAAACGGGCCACGATCTTCAGGATGTCGATGATCGGCGTCCGGTCGCCGATGACGATGATGCCCGCGGAGCCCAGCATCGACCTGGCGTGGGCCAGCGATTCATAGTCCATCAGGACGTCGATCTCTTCGGGCGTGAGGAAAGGCGCCGATAGGCCCCCGGGGATGACGGCCTTGATCGCCTGCCCTTCGGCCGGCCCGCCCGCCCAGTCATAGATGATCTTGCGGAGCGGCGTTCCCATCGGCAGCTCGTAAAGGCCGGGTTTCCTGACGGCGCCGCTGACACCGAAAAGGCGCTTCCCGCCGTCCCTGGGCAGTCCCTGAGCGATGAACCACTCGGCGCCGTGCCGGAAGATCAGCGGAATATTGGCGATCGTCTCGACGTTGTTGATGACCGTCGGACCACGGAAAAGCCCGACCGAGGCCGGGAAGGGCGGTTTGAGCCTCGGCCAGCCGCGTTTTCCTTCGAGGGATTCGAGAAGGGCCGTTTCCTCGCCGCAAATATAAGAGCCGGCGCCCCGGTGGACGAGGACCTCCAGGTCAAACCCGGAGCCAAAGATGTTCCCGCCCAGAAATCCCTTTTGCCCGGCCTCCGCGATCGCAGCCTCGAGCCTCATGGCGATGGCCTCGTACTCCCCGCGGACATAAACAAAAGCCGTGTGGATGCCGACGGCGTAGCAGGCGAGGATAATCCCTTCGAGGAGGAGGTGGGGGTCCCGGGTCAAGATGGCCCGGTCCTTGAAAGTCCCCGGCTCGCCCTCGTCGGCGTTGACGCAGAGGTATTTCGGCCGGTCGTCCGCCTGGGGCACGAAGGCCCATTTAAAGCCGGCGGGGAAGCCGGCCCCTCCCCTTCCGCGGAGGTTGGCCTTCTTGACTTCCTCCATGACCTCCTGGGGCTTCTTCTCGAGCAAGGTCTTTCGTGCCGCTTCGTAACCGCCGCGGCCGAGGTAGGCCTCGAGGCGGTAGGAATTCTCCCCGGCCGGAATAAGGGTCGCTCTCACGTCGGCCATCCTAGATGAGCCCCTTCAAGATCCCATCGATCGCGCTCCTGCTGACGGGCCCGTAGTCGTCGTCGTTGACCATCAGGCAGGGGGCGTGGTCGCAGTTTCCGAGGCACTCGACCGTCACCAGGGTGAATTTCCCGTCCGCCGTCGTTTCCCCGGCCTGGACGGCGAGCTTCGTCTCAAGATAATTGACGATGTCCTCGGAGCCGGCCAGGAAGCAGCTGATGTTACGACAGACCTGGATGACATACTTGCCGGCGGGCTGGCGGCGGAGGAGCGTGTAAAAAGACAGCACTTCCCGGACCTGGATCGGCGGAACGCCGAGGGTCGCCGCGACCCACTCTTCCGCCTCAGGAGAGACGAACCCTTTCTCCCGCTGGACGATGTGGAGGACCGGAAGGAGGGCGGCCGCTTTCTTCGGGTAGCGGCGGACGAGCTCGTCGACCCTTCTCGCGCTCTCGGCGGACAGGGAGAATTTCATCGGTCGAGCTCCCCCCCGATCATGTTCATCGACCCGAAGGTCGGGATGACGTCCGCGACGAACCGGCCCTTGATGAGCTGCTCGATGGCCGAGACGATGTGAAAGCAGGGCGCCCTGAGATGGAGGCGGTACGGGCGGTCCGTCCCGTCGGAGACGATGTAGAATCCGACCTCGCCATTCCCCCCTTCGACCGAGAAATAGACGTCGCCCTTGGGCGGCCGGATGCCGTAGCCCTTCATGAAGAAAAGGAAGTGGCTGATCAGGCCCTCCATCGTCGTGTACGTGTCTTCCTTCGGCGGGACCACGACGGGAGCGTCGGCGGTCAGGATCTCCGGATAGCGCTGTTTCTCCGATCCCTCAAGGTTCGGAGAGAGCCGGATTTTTTGCCGCGGTTTTTGGGTGCGCCCCAGCCGGACGGCCTCGGTCGGCTCGATTTCTTCGGTTTTGGCCCTAGGCCTCTTGTCCGTGATGAGGCCCGCGACCTGTTCGATGATCCTCAGGCTCTGCTCCATTTCGAGCATCCGGACCATATAGCGGTCGTAATTGTCGCCGCGCTCGCCGAGCGGGACGTCAAAACTCAGACGGTCGTACGTCAGATAAGGATGGGCTTTGCGCACATCGTAGAGGACGCCGGTCGAGCGGAGGCAGGGGCCGGTCCAGCCGTAGGAGAGAGCGTCCTCCTTCGAGATAGCGCCGATGCCCCGGGTCCGGTTGAGGAAGATCTGGTTCTTGTCGAGGAGTCCATGGACGTCCTTGAGGACTCGGCGGGTTTCGAGGACGGCTTTTTTCACGGCGTCGCGCCATCCTTCGAAGAGATCGGCCCGGACGCCGCCGATCCGGATGTAGGAGGTCGTCATCCGGGACCCCGTGGTGAACTCGATGACATCCCAGAGGAACTCCCTGGCCTTCATCATGTACAGGAAAACCGTGAAGGCACCATTCTCCATGGCCATGGCGGCCAGGCAGGTCAGATGGTCGGAGACCCGGGAGAGCTCGCTCATCAGGACCCGGATCTGCTGGGCCCGCTCCGGGACCTCGATCCCGAGCATTTTCTCCATGGTCATGGCATAGCCCAGATTGTTGATCTGCGGCGAGACATAATTCAGCCGGTCCGTGTAGGGCAACAGGTTGAAATAGGTCTTGTTCTCGCAGGTTTTCTCGAAGCCGCGGTGGAGGTACCCGATCTCGACCTCCGCGTTGAGGATCTTCTCGCCTTCGAGCTCGAGCATGATCCGGAAGGTCCCGTGCATGGCGGGGTGGGACGGGCCCATGTTGAGGAGCATGGTGTCCGGCCGGGCTTCCTTCTGGATCCTCGTTTCCATGTCAGTCCTTCAGCGTGATCCGGGGCTGTTCCTTCCGCCATGGGTAGCTCTTGCGGAGCGGGTGCCCCTCGAACCCCTCGTACATCAGGATGCGCCGAAGGTCGGGGTGCCCTATGAAAGCGACGCCGAACATGTCGAAGACCTCCCGCTCGAGCCAGTCGGCGTTCTTCCAGAGCCCGACGAGCGAATCCACGACAGCGGTCTCGCCGGGCAAGGACACCTTGATCCGGAGGCGGCGGTTGCGGCTCATCGAATAAAGGTGGTAGACCATCTCGAACCGATTCTCCGAGGCCAGGAAATCGACGCAGGTCAGGTCGAGGAGGACGGCGTAGTCGAACGGCGCGTCCTTGAGCCCCGACATCACGGGCCGCAGCCCCTCCCGCCGGACGACGAGGACCTGGTCTCCGCGGGTCTCCGCGTCCGACTCGATCTCGTCGGGGAACCGCTTCCGGATCTCTTCGATCAGGTTTTCTTTTTCCATCTCCAGTCCTGTCCCTGATTCTGGATCTTCTCCTGGAGCTTCAGGAGGCCGTCGAGGACCATCTCGGGCCGCGGCGGGCAGCCCGGGATATAAACGTCCACCGGGATGATCTTGTCGATGCCCTGGACGGCGGCGTAGTTCTGGTAGATGCCGCCGCTCACGGCGCAGGCCCCGAAGGCGATGACCCACTTGGGTTCCATCATCTGTTCGTAAACGGTCCTGAGGGCCGGGGCGAGCTTGTGGCTGACCGTGCCGACAACGAGCAGCAGGTCGGCCTGCCGCGGCGAGAACCGGGTCAGGCCCGCCCCGAACCGGTCGATGTCGAAATGGGCGCAGGCGGCCGACATGTACTCCATGCCGCAGCACGCCGTAATAAAAGGATAGTGGAAAAGCGAGAACTTCCTGGCCCAGCCGACGGCCATGTCGAAGCGCGTCGTCAGGAAATCGAAGCCGCTCATGACCAGTCGAAGATCCCTTTCTTCCAGGCGTAGACGAATCCCAGGGCGAGGATGAGGATATAGCTCGCGACGGCGGCGAATCCGGCGGCCCCGTGGTCACGGAATGCGAGAGCCAGGGGAAAGAGGAAGACGACCTCGACATCGAGCAGGAGGAAGAGGAGCGCGACGAGAAAGAACGGGATGCGGACGGGACGGATCTCCGCCTGGAGATAAGGGCTTCCGCATTCGAAGGGTTTTTCGCGGGCCGGGTTGGGCTTTCTCGGCCCGAGGAGGGAGTTCATAAAGAGCATGACGAGGGCGAGCAACCCGAAAACGAGGAAGGAAAGCGCTAGCTCCAGCATGGGGCCTTCAAAACCGCATCGATTGTATAGAATCGCCCAGCTTTTTTCAACAACCCGTCATCACGAATTGAGGATGTGCAGCGCCTCGCCCTTGGCTTTAAGGGCCGCTTCGCCGACCGTTTCAGAAAGGCTCGGGTGGATGTAGATCAGGGAGGCGACATCGGCAAGCTCCAATCCTCTGGAGACGGCCATAGTCAACACGGGGATCATGTCCGAGGCCCCAGGTGCGAGGATGTGGGCGCCGATCACCCGGTCCGACTCGTCGGCGATGATCTTGACCATGCCATCCGTGGCATCCATGGTCATGGCCCGGCCGCTCGCCTGAAGCAGGAAAACCCCCGTCTGGATCTTGATCCCCCGTTCGGCGGCTTCTTCAGTCGTCAACCCGACCGAAGCGAACTCAGGTTCGGTGAAGACGGCCATGGGCACGGCGGCGTCATCCACTGTTCTTTCGAAGCCGGAGGCGTTCTCGACCGCGACGACCGCATCGTGGTAGGCTTTGTGGGCCAGGAGCTTGCCGCCGATGACGTCGCCGATCGCATAGATCCCGGGCACGCTCGTCTCGAGCTTCTCATTCACCTTGATGAACCCGGTCCGGTCCAGATCGAGAATGGGCAGTCCGTCGCAAAGGTTCTCGGTCGCCGGCTTCCGTCCCGCGGCGAGCAAGACCTTTTCCGCAGCATATTCGAACGGCGCGTTCGTCCTCAGGCAGGTGCCCTTGAGCGTCACCTTGCCTTCTTCGACCTTCGCTCCCTCGATCCGCATCTGGGTGAGGATCGTGGGCCCGTGCTTCTTGAACACCCGGTCGAGACGGGCAGCCGTTTCCCTGTCCGAACCCGGCAGAATCGTCGGCAGGATCTCGAGCACGGTCACGTCCGTCCCCAGCCTCCGGTAGATCGAGCCGATCTCGAGCCCGATCGCGCCGGCGCCGATGACGAGCAGGCTCTTCGGGACCTCGGCGAACTCCAGGGCCTCGGTGCTGGTCACGACGTTCCGGCCGTCCGGCTTGAGGAAGGGCAGGCTCGCGGCCCGGCTTCCCGTGGCCACGATGACCTTTTCGGCCTCGATGACCTTCTCCCCTTCCGCGGTCAGAGCGGTCACGGTTTTGTCGCCTTTCAGCCGGGCCGTCCCCTTGACGATCTCGACCCTGCCTTTTTCAAGAAGGAAGACGATCCCGTTGACAAGCCGGTCGACGACCGAAACCCGGCCCTCCTGGACTTTTTTCCAGTCCATCGAGATCTGACCAACGGGCCCGAGGAGTGTTCTCATACCCCTGACTTCTTTGAGGATCTTGGTCTGATGAAGGAGGTATTTCGTCGGGATGCAGCCGTAGTTGATGCAGGTCCCGCCCACCCTGTCTTCCTCGATGAGCGTGACCTTTTTCTTAAGCTGGGCGCCCCGCATCGCGGCCAGGTAGCCCCCGGGGCCTCCCCCGATGATGACGATGTCTCTTTTCTCGGCCATTTCGGTTCCTTTCAATGACTCAAGGGAGCCTTATTATAAGGTTTTCCGGGCTGCGTGTTAAGCCTGCAAAATGCAGAAGAGGGCCTCGGGGATTGGCCGGCAGGGAGTGGATTCTGAGGAGCGACCATCAGAAGCGCGGCGGAGCGGCTCGAAGCCGCGTTTTTGGGAAATCTCTGAAACGGGTCCCTAGGAAAAGGGGGACACGTAACGCTGCACATTTCCCCCTTTTCCTATCCCTGCCCGCTCGGCCTTCCAATGCCTTCCTCCGGGAAGCACCCCTGCACTCTGCGTCTTTATGCCTCCTGCCATTCCCCTTCAGCCCTCTTCAATAATCGGAGCTTATAAGGAATCGGTCCCTCTCGGCAGAGGTGCTCTCGCATTTCTTGACACCCGGTCCGCAAACCTGTAAAAAAGGGACCGCAGGGCAGGAAAGGAGACCCCTCATGCTCACGAGCTGGGAAAAGCTCATCTTCGTTTTTCTCATCCTGGCTACGGCGGCAGCATTTTTCCAGCCGCTCATCCGGCGCTTCCGGATCATCCGGGCGGGCCAGCCGGAGGACCGGTTCAGGGACCTCTGGAAGAGATTCCGCCATGCCTTCGTCAAAGTTTTTTTCCAAAGATGCACCCTGCGCGAAGAGCGGTTGTTCACGGGCCTGATGCATGTTTTCATTTTTTATAGCGCCCTGAGCTTCGACACGATGACCGTCAACCACACCCTGGAGGGTTTTTTCAAGGGATTTTACCTTTTCGGCGACACGAAGTTCGGGCTCTTTTTTTCCCTGCTCATTGACGTCGCGGCCTTTGCCGTGATGACCGGCGTCCTGTTCCTCGCCTTCCGGCGTTTCATCGTCCGGCCCAAGGCCTATGAAACGACCCGGGCCGATTCGGCTTTGATTTACACGCTGATCACGCTGGCCACCTTCACCTATCTCTACTTCGAGGGCTTCGCCATTGCCCACCACCCGGAGACGGCGCGGCTGTCGTTCCTCGGAAGCTGGCTGGCCGGAGCGATTAAGAACGCTGGTCTGGGCGCCGATGCCGTCGCTGCCCACTTCAAGATCTCCTGGTGGGCCCACATTGTCGCCGTCTATGCGTTTATCGCCTATGTCCCCCATTCCAAGTATCTCCACATGATCGCCGGCCCGGTCAATGTTTTCTTCCGGCGGGATACGACGAGCGGCGAGCTCGCGGCCATCGACCTCGAAAAGTCCGAGGTCTTCGGCGTCGAGAAGCTCCCGGACTTCACCTGGAAGGACAACCTCGACGCCTTCGCCTGCATGGAATGCGGCCGCTGCCAGGACGCCTGCCCGGCCTTCGCCAGCGGCAAGCCCCTCTCCCCAAAGATGATCATGTTCAACATGGAGCAGGCCCTGCTGGCCAATGATAAGGCCGTGATGGCCAAAAAACGGGACGACCTCACGGAGCTCGTTCCCGAGACATTCACGGAAGGCGAAATATGGACCTGCACGACCTGCGGGGCCTGCATGAAGGAATGTCCCGTCGAGATCGAGCACATCGCGAAAATCGTGGGGGCGCGGCGGAGCCAGGTCCTCATGCAGAGCAAGTTTCCCCAGGAGCTCAACGCCTTTTTCCGGAACATCGAAACGAACTCCAACCCCTGGGGCATCGGCTTCTCCAAGCGGGCCGACTGGACCGAAGGGCTGGACGTGAAGCTCCTGTCCGACGTGCCGGACGCCGAATACTTGTTCTGGGTCGGCTGCATGGGCGCCTATGACGAGGAAGGGAAAAAGACCGCCCGGGCCTTGGTCACGATTCTGAAGAAGGCCGGGATCACGTTCGGCATCCTCGGGACCGAAGAAAAATGCTGCGGCGATTCGGCCCGGCGGCTGGGCAACGAATATCTTTTCCAGAGCCTGGCCCAGGAGAATATCGCTCTCTTCAAAACCCGCAATGTTGAGAAGATTGTGACCATTTGCCCGCACGGCTATAACACCTTCAAGCACGAGTATCCGAAGCTCCTGGATTTCGTGCCCGGCCTGACACCAGAACACAAGGAGCGGCTGCGGGCGATCGAGGTCGTATCCCACACGGGACTGATTGAAAGGCTCCTGGCCTCTGGGAAGCTACGGCTAAGCCGCCGGGAGAGCGGTCCATACACGTACCACGACCCCTGCTATCTTGGGCGTCATAACGGCCTGACGAAGGAGCCAAGGGCGGTCCTGGCCTCGGCCCTGGGTGGCAAAAAGAAAGAGCTCCGGAGGCACGGCGACGACAGCTTTTGTTGCGGCGCGGGCGGCGGGTTGATGTGGACCGAGGAATCGCTCGGCCAGCGGATCAATCACCTGCGCGTCGACGAGGTGATCGCCTCGGGAGCGGAGTTAGCGGCCGCCGCCTGCCCCTTCTGCCTGACGATGCTACGGGATGGACTTAAAGACAAGGGCCGCGAAGACATCAAGGTCAAGGATATCGCCCAACTCGTGGCGGAAAGTTTAGTTTAGAATTGAGCACGCGTTAAGGGCCATTCCCGGCGACATCCCCTTCATTTTTCTGATGAAGGCCGGGGGGACTTTATCACCACATCTCCCAAGGGGATTTCTTTGTATCGCATGAAAGTTTTGCCCTTTGGAGTCCAGCTCTTATCCAGATGATCGTCAATTTTTTCAAATGATCCCAGAAGTTCAAACTGCTCGAGAACATAGGGTATCCCTTCACCTCCAAAGACTGAATTGGAATCAATCATATGGAAATGGAGATGAGGAGCATCGGAAATGCCTGAGTTTCCGATCAAGCCCAACACCCGGCCTTTTCGTATCTTATCCCCGATTTTGACCCGCAGACTTTTTGGCTTGAGATGGGCATAGACCGCGTACACTCCTTGCCCAATATTCAGGATGACATAATTCCCGGCCGCGTATTCCAGGCTCTTCGATACGGCATATGCGCCAAGGGGTGTGTTCTCGATGATGCCCTCTTTGATATCGGAGATGACGCCGTCTGCAACCGCGATGACCTCTTCGCCATAGCTAAGCCAATTGGCATTGGATGAACTTTCTCCATGGACCAACCGGTAATCCTCGCCGAACTTCATCAAGTCGATCGCGTATCGTTCGTTAACGACTAACCGGCTGTTCCATGCCTGCATCGAAAGCCGGTGACCCACGGGACCATCACCAGGGCAATTCCCGGCCAGCCAAACTCCGGACCGGACAGGAGGCCAATCATCAAAGGCGCCTTTTTAAGGATGGAAACTCGAGCGCCTTGACCTTGCAGCAATACCTTCTCCCCGTTGCTTCGGGAATACGCACCTGTCACCCGGTGAGTAAGGAAATCCGGGACTTCCGCACTATTCCCAAAGGAAAGCATGATAAACAGGACGGCCCGCGTGCCCCCTTCTAAAATGGATTTATCTTCCATATCCTGCGGTTTTCCCGGCCGAACAAGACATTCGGAGAGCTTGTCTCCTTGGTAAGTCTTGATAAGGCTTCTTCCATCACCGAGGACCTCAATACTGCGGAGAGACAGGGCGCCCCCTGAGGAAACTTGTCATATGCAGTTCATAAATGAGATGAATTCCTCCTTCGCCTTTTACGGGAGACGGCGGAAAAAGGATTTCATAGACAAGGGGAAGATAAGGGACCTTCTGAATTTCCTGTGACGGCAAAAGGAAATTTACGGAGAGTCCCAAAAGGCAGATTAAACCCATCACGCGCATGAATCGTACCTGAGGAGTTCGGATCTGCATGAATGTCCCTCCCTGAAGACATTTTTCTTTCCTTTATATCCTGTAATACACCCAAACCACCCAAAAAGGTTTTCCCGGGGTGGCCATTTGCTTTTTGCGCCGCCCGGATGCCACGCCCCTAGGCACGGCTCCCCTTCTCTCAGGCGGTCAAAACACGGTTTCGACGCGGATGCCGCGGGCCCGAAGGGCCCTGGCTAAACGCGTCGACTGTGTCCTAAAGAACGAATCCGTCAGGGCGTCGAGAAGGCCGTGACGGGCGTAGAACCCCCGGACGGCCGGAACGTAATTCATCCGGTCGATGAGGACTCGGTCGGCGGCTCCCGCGAGAAGCGCGGCCAGCTTTTCGGGGTTCCCCGGCAGGAGCGGGCCCGCGAAGACGAACGTTGATACTCCCGCGGCCCGGAACTCCCGCAGAACCTCGATCCGTTCCTGGATCGGCGAAGCCTTCGGCTCGAACAGCCGGGCGATCGTCTCATCCTCGGTCGCGATGGTAAAGCCGACCTCCGCATCCGGGATCCGCCGGATGACATCGAGGTCGCGCCTGACGCGGGACGACTTGGTCTGGATCTCGACTGGGAAGTCGCGGCCGGCGAGGACTTCAAGCGAGCGGCGAGTCAGCCCATAACGCTCCTCCCGCGGCTGATAAGGGTCGCAGACCGAGGCGAACCAGATCGTCCCCCGCTTGGCCTTGACGATCTGCTTGGCCAGAAGCGCGGGAGCGTTGATTTTGACGTCGACGAACTCGCCCCAAGGCTCGCTGTGACCGCTGTACAGCCTCATGAAGAGCGCCGCATAACAATAGACGCAGCCGACCTCACAGCCGGTGTAAGGATTGACGCAATAATCGTAGATCTTCGAAGCGTTGAGGATGGATTTGGCTTCGATCTCACGGACAATCGGCCCGGACAATCTTCATCACCTGACTAGAATCTCTTTAAAGGCCCGAATGGCGCGGGCGACGTCCTCGTCGCCGACGTCCTTGTGGGTGACCATGCGGATGCCACCGCTCACGGCCAGGGCGAGGATGCCTTTGTCCTTCATTTTCTCCAGCATCGCGGCGACAGTGATCGTCGGGTGGTCGAAGCCGAAGATGATGATATTCGTCTGGACGGATGCCGGGTTGAGCATGATCCCGGGAAAACCGCTAATGCCCACGGCGAGTTTCCCGGCTCTTGCGTGATCGTCCTTGAGCCGCCCGACCATCTCGGTCAGGGCGATGATCCCGGGGGCGGCCAGGACCCCGACCTGCCGCATGCCTCCGCCCAGGGCCTTCCTCAGCCTGCGGGCGAATTCGATGCGTTCGCTGTCCGCCACGAGCATCGACCCCACGGGCGCCGATAACCCCTTGGACAGGCAAAACATCACCGAATCGACGTACTCGGCGTACTCCTTGACCGGGACGCCCGAGGCGTGGCTGGCGTTGAAGATCCGGGCGCCGTCCAAATGGACGCGGAGCCCGTTCTCGTCGGCGATTTTCCTCACGGCCTTGAAATTCTCGAGCGGCAGGACGGCCCCGCCCCAGTTGTTGTGGGTGTTCTCGAGGCAAATGAGCGACGTCCGCGGCGTGTGGACATTGGGCTTGCGGATATTCGCTAGGATATCTTCGGGGTCCATGGCCCCCCGGTCCGACCGGACCGGCCGGGGCGTGATCCCCGAGATGAAGGTCATATGCGTGGATTCCATATTGTAGATGTGCGACCGTTCCTCGACGATGACCTCCTCCAGGACGTTCGTCCACATCTTGACCGCGATGGCATTTCCCATGGTCCCGGACGGGCAGTAGAGGCCGGCTTCCTTGCCCATCGTCTCGGCCGCCAGGGCCTCGAGCTTCTGGACTGTCGGGTCGTCCCCAAGAACGTCGTCGCCGACGACGGCGTCGGCCATGGCCTTTCTCATCTTCTCGGTCGGCCGGGTCACGGTGTCGCTGCGGAAATCCGAATAGGTCCTCATGTTGGTCTATCCTCCGAAAGCTTGATTATATTTTAAAGGCGCGGGAAAAGGCAGTTTTTTTCTTTGGCATGAGCAAAATTGCCTGGCTCGGTTCAGATATTTCCCAGAAGTGGGGCTCCGAGCCCCTCCGCCGCACTTCTGCCGGTCGTTTCTCAGAATCCGCTCCCTGCCGGTCCGCGGGTTTACTTGGTTCCGATTCTATGGTAATAATATCCCCTGAAATCAGGTCGTGAACATCGCGCATGCCGAAGCGAATCCTCTTTAATCTGGCCCTTTATTGCTTCCTGTTCCTCATCGTTTTTTTCCTGGCCGCCATCGTCTTTTCCCAGGTCATTCTCAAGGGCGAGACCGTCACGGTCCCCGATCTCATGGGAAAAACCGTGGCCCAGGCCAGAACGGAGCTTGCGAAAAAGGACCTGTCCGTGGCCCAACGCGGTTCGGAGTTCAACGACAGTCTGGAGCGCGGCCTCATCATCAGGCAGGACCCGGCCCCGGACTCCAGGATCCGGGTGACCACGGTCGTCCAGGTCGTCATCAGCGCCGGGAGCCAGAGCGTCAAGGTCCCCAACCTCATCGACAAGAGCCTCGACAGCGTGCTGACCCTCCTCCAGGCCGGCGGCCTTTATAAGGGAAAATTGAGCCAGATCCACTCCTCGCGCTACCCCGCCGGCCGGGTCATCGCCCAGAAGCCCGCCCCCGACGAGGTCGCGGAGCGGAACGCGCAAGTCGGCCTTCTTCTCAGCCAGGGCGACCGGGAGAACCGTTATATCATGCCCGACTTCCTGGGCGGCCTCCGGGCCGACCGGGTCATCGCTTGGCTGAAGGCCCTGGATTTCAAGGTCGCCGACGTCCGGTACCGTTATTATCCCGGCCGGTCTTCGGGCTTCATCGTCGGGCAGTTCCCGCCCGCCGGATACAAGATCCAGAAAAGGAACCTGATCACCTTGGAGGTCAGCCGGTGAACACGCGGATCGCCGCGTCCATTCTTTCGGCCGATTTCTCGCGGATCGGAGAGGCCGTCGAGCTGGCGGAAAACGCGGGCGCGGACCTCATTCATGTCGACATCATGGACGGGCATTTCGTCCCCAACCTGACCCTCGGGCCCCGGCTCGTCGAATCCGTCCGGCAGAGGACCCGCCTGCCGATCGACGTCCACCTGATGGTCGAGAACCCGAGGGCCTTCGTCCCCCTCTTCCACGAAGCCGGGGCGGACTGGATCTCCATCCACGTCGAGGCCACCGCCCACCTCCACAAGGACGTCACGATGATCAAGGACCTCGGCCGGAAGGCCGGGGTCGTCCTCAATCCGGCGACGCCGCTGGAGTCCCTCCGCGAGATCGTCAGGGACGTGGACTTCATCCTCCTGATGTCGGTCAACCCGGGCTGGGGGGGACAGTCCTTCATCCCCTCCTGCCTGGACAAGATCCGCAACCTCAAGGCCTGGCTCCGCGAGGAAAGGCTCGCGGTCCCTGTCGAGGTCGACGGCGGGATCAAACTCGACAACTTGGAGGACATCCTCAGGGCCGGCATGGACGTCGTCGTCGCCGGCTCGGCCATTTTCGAAGCCCCGGACCCCGCGGGGGCCATCCGGGAGATGAAACGGATCGCGGCCCGAGTGGCCGGTCACAAGGACGGATGACATGACATCACACGCCGTACGGAAAACTCTCGCCCTGACGCTCGCGCTCGCCGCGACCCTCACCTTTGTCCCCGGTTGCAGGAAGAAGCCTGTCCAGATCTCCCCGGAAATCGCCGCTTCCGACGAAGCCCTCTACAAACTCGGCGAGGCCGAGATGAAGAAAGATTCGGAGAAAGCCCTTTTGTACCTCCGCCAGGTCATCGATTCCTTCCCCAAGAGTTTCTATGCCCAGAGGGCCAAGCTCCTCATCGCCGACACGTATTTCAAGAAAGGGGACGAAGGCAACCTGATCCTGGCCGCGGCCGAGTACCGGGAGTTCATCAAGTCGTACCCGTTCAGCCCGTCGTCCTCCTACTGCCAGTACCAGATCGCCATGACCTTCTACAAGAAGGTCTTGAAGCCCGGCCGCGATCAAGCCAAGACCATCCAGGCGCTTGCGGAGTTCAAAAAGCTCGTCACGGATTATCCCGCGAGCGACCAGGCCAAGGAAACCCAGGACAAGATCAAGGACTGCGAGGAGCGGCTGGCCGAGCACGAAACCGGCATCGGAACGCAATACGCGAAGATGCGGGTGTACCGGGCGGCCATCAACCGGTTGAGTGAAGTCATGACGACCTACCCCAACTATTCGCAAATGGACGTCGTCTACTTTTACCTCGGCGAGTCCTACTTCCTGGCCAAAGCGCTCGATCAGGCTGTCCCCTATTTCACCAAGCTCGTCTCCGATTATCCGAAGAGCAAGCTGATCAAGAAAGCCACGGCACGGCTGAAGCAGATCGAGGCCGCTAAAAAACCCATCCCGCCCAAGGTCAAGTGACCCCGAACGACACCCGAGGAGGTGAGCCCTTGAAAACGCGAGCCCGAGCCCTGCGTTCGGTCCTCCTCTTCTCCGCCGTCTTCGGTCTTCTTGCGCCAGTCCCGTCAGTCGCCGCGGAGGACCGGACCTCCTTCAGGATCGGGGTCAGCTTTGAGCATTTCTCGCGAACGATCACTTGGGACGACAATACCGGGACATCCAGGTCCTCGGCCAATCTGTTCGCGGCCCGGGCGGAGCTCGAGCCGCGGCCGGGCCTGATCTTCGACCTCGAGGCCGGCTTGTCGCTTGCCAATTTCAACGGCCTGGTCTTCAGCAGCCTTCCCATCTCTCTCTACTATGAAGCCGGCACGGCGATGGGCCTTCTCCTCGGGGCCGGGGTCCGAGCGAGCCTCCTCCGGCTCGGCGGCTTTGAGATCGAAGGGGTGGGACGGTTCGTCTATTCCCTGGGGAACACGAAGACATGGCCGCTCGAAGGGTTCGCGGCGACGGGAAACGCCGTGGGCCGCCCGACCTGGATGAGAGCCTCCGCCGGCCCCCGGATCTCGTACCTCAATCTCGGCAAGTTCGTTCCCTATCTCAACGTTTTGGCCAACTGGTTTTCGGGGAATTTCAAGATGGACGAGACCCTGGGCGATCTCAGCGGCCAGGAGATAAAGAAGATCAGGGGGAAGAGCCTGGCGGAGGTTTCCCTGGGGGCCGATTACAAGGTCTCCGACCGCGTCAGCCTCAGGGGGGAAGCGGGAGTCCTTCCCTACGCGGGAGGCGTTGACGGCACGGTTTCGGCCGGGTTCCTGTTTTTCTTCTAGGGCCAGGAGGTGGTCATGAGATCTTGCGCCAAGAAGGCCTTCCGTCCGGTCCTGCCCCTTTCTGTCCTCCTACTGCTCGGGCTGGGGTCCGTCGATTTCAGCCAGCAAAAACCAGGGAAGCGCTACGATCTTCCCGGCTTCCGAGCGGACCGCGTCCTCCGGGTCGAAAGGCCCGGACAGTCCGCGAAGTCCCTTCCCGCCACCGATCGGATCCTTGTCAAGTTCCGGCCGCGGGTCAGTGCGGGAATCGCCGAGGGGATCCTCCAAAGCCACGCGCTCGGCAAGATCCGACGGATCGCCGGACTCGGAGTTTATCGAGGTCAGACTCCTCCGAACGTGACCGTCCGCGAGCTGCTCGCCGTCCTCCGCCAGAACCCGGAAGTGGAGTACGCCGGGCCGGACTACCGGACGCGTCTCTTCACGGTCCCGAACGACACCTATTTCTCCGCATATCAGTATAACCTCTCCAACCGGGGCGGGACCCTCGACATCAGTCCGGACGTCCAGCCCCAGATGACGGCAGGCGCAGACATCAAGGCGACCACGGCCTGGGATGTGACCAGGGGTGACGCGGGAACGGTCATCGCCATCGTCGACACGGGTGTGGACATGAGCCACGCCGAGCTCAAGAACAAGGTCGTTTCGACCGGCTACGATTTCGTCAACGGAGACTCGGACGCCACCGACGACAACTGCCATGGCACCTGGGTCGCCGGCATCGCGGCGGCCGAAACGAACAACAACGAGGGGATCGCCGGCGTCGCCTGGAACTGCAAGATCCTTCCCGTCAAGGTCATGGACGCCGACGGCAACGGCTATTACGACCAGTTGATCGAGGGCATCATGTGGGCCGCGGACAACGGCGCCAAGGTCATCAACATCAGCGCCGGCGGCGACGCCGACGACCCGTCCCTGAAGGCGGCCTGCAAGTACGCCTACGATAAGAACGTCGTCGTTGTGGCCGCGGCCGGGAACAACGGCACCTCGGTTTGCTACCCGGCGGCCTATGACGATTACGTTCTCGCCGTCGCCGCCACGGATTACAATGATGCCTGGGCGCCCTTCTCCAACCCTGGTCCCCAGGTGGACGTGGCCGCCCCCGGGGTCTGGGTCATGGGCCCCGCGCCCCAGTGGTACGTGGGCCCCGGATACCTGCCCTACGTTTTCGGGTCGGGAACGTCCGCGTCTTCTCCTCAAGTCGCAGGGCTGGCGGCCCTCCTCATGAGCCATAAGCCCTGGCTGACCCCTGCCCAGGCAATGAACATCATCCGGTACACCGCCGACGACGTGAACAAGGCCCAATATCCGGGCAAAGACGATGACATCGGCTACGGCCGGATCAACATGGGTCGGGCTCTTATCGTTTACACTCTCACCAGGTAAAATCCGGCAAGGCCATGATCAAGCTCCTACGGGTCAGGAATCTGGCGACCATCGAGGACCTCGAGATCCGGCTGGAGTCCGGGTTTTCCATCCTGACCGGGGAGACGGGCGCCGGCAAGTCCATCATCATCGACGCCATCCGGCTCGTCCTCGGCGACAAGGGCTCGCCCGAGCTTGTCCGGACGGGAAAGAAAGAGGCCCTCGTGGAGGCCGTGTTCGACGTGGCCAAAGCCCCCGTCGACCTTGGCGATCTCCCCGCGGCCGAAGACGGAGAGCTCCTCATCCAACGCCAGATCACGGACCAGGGGGCGGGCAAGGCCTATGTCAACGGGGTCCTCGTCCCGGTCCGGAGGCTCAAGGAGCTCGGCCCGCGGCTCGTCGACATTTACGGGCAGAACGACCACGTTTTCCTCCTCCACCTCGAGAGCCACCTCCGTTACCTGGACAACGCCCTGGACAATCCCTCCCTGTTGCGCGAGACCGCCCTGGCCGCCCAGGGGCTCCGGCGCCTGCTCCAAGAAAAAAGCGAGCTCGAGGCCCGGGAAAAGGAGAGGGAGCAGAGGCTCGATTTCGTCGCTTTCCAGGCCCGCGAGATCGAGTCCGCCCGGCTGGGGCCCGGCGAGGACTCCGCGCTTCTCCGGGACCGAGAGATCCTCAAGAACGCCGAAAAGATCGCCTCCCTCATCGACCGGGCCCTCGACATCGCCTACCTCCGCGAGGACTCGCTCATCCCGCTGCTCGCCCGCCTCCAATCGGTCCTAGGCGAGCTCGCGGCTTACGATGCCTGCTTCGAGGGCTTCCGGACGGGCCTCGGGGATGCGGCCATCCTCCTGCAGGACGTCGCCGACTTTCTCGTCCGCTTCAAGGACAGGAGGTCGGGGGCCCCGGAGGACCCGGAGGCCATCGAGGAGCGCCTGAGCGTCATCGAGAAGCTCAAGCGGAAATACGGCAACACCATCGAGGCCGTCATCGAACGCCTGGAGGGGCTCCGGAAAGAGCAGGCCGCGCTGACCACCAGCAAAGAGCGCTTGGCGGAGGTAGAGACCGAGATCCAGTCGAGGTTCGGGGAATATGCCGGCCTTTGCAAGAAGCTGGGGGCGATGAGGTCCGGGGCCGCTCGGGAGCTCGAGCGGCTCATCGAGAAGGAGATCTCGTTCCTCGGCATGAAGAGGGCCAGGTTCGCGATCCGCATCGACCCGGCCGCTCCGACGCTCTCCGACGCGGCCACGATCCGGGACCAGGGGGCCGAAGACGTGGAGTTCCTCATCTCGCCGAACCCCGGAGAAGAGCTCCGCCCCCTCCGGCGGATCGCTTCGGGCGGCGAGCTGTCCCGGGTCATGCTCGCCCTCAAGTCCGTGGGCAAGGACTCCGAAAGCCAGAAGACCCTGATCTTCGACGAGATCGATTCCGGGATCGGCGGCAAGACGGCCGAGTTCATCGCTCAGAAGCTCCGGAAGCTGGCCGGCCGCCACCAGGTCCTCTGCATCACCCATCTCCCCCAGATCGCCTCCACGGCCAGACATCATTTCCGGGTCGAGAAGAAGGTCGAAAAAGAACGGACCTTCACCTTTGTCCAGAGCCTGGGACGGGAAGAACGGGTGACGGAGATCGCCCGGCTCATCGCCGGCAGCCGCCTGACGGACGCGTCCCTCGAGATCGCTCGGGAGATGCTCGACCACAACGACGGCGGCGAAAGGTTGCGCTCATGACGAAAACCGAGCAGGCCATCTCCCTTTTCAAGGAAGGCTTCAGCTGTTCCCAGGCCGTCCTCGCGGCCTACGCGGAAGGCTTGGGCCTTCCCCGGGAAACGGCGCTCCGGATCGCCCAGCCCTTCGGCGGAGGCATCGCCAAGTCGGGGGACTGGTGTGGCGCCGTGACCGGCGCATTCCTGGTCATCGGCCTAAGATACGGCCGGGTCAGGGCCGACGACGCGGCGGCGAGGGACCGCACCTACGCCCTCGTCCAGGAATTCGTCAAGAGGTTCAAGGCCAAACACGGCACGGCCCGTTGCAACGAACTTCTCGGCTGTGATATCGGCGCTCCCGAGGGGCAAAAGACGATCGAACAGAACAAGCTCCATCAGACCCGCTGCGAGCCTCTCATCCGGGATGCCGTGGAAATCCTGGAAGACATTCTCTGAGACCCTGGGGGCTCCCCCCGGGGGGCCTCCATCGCTGGATCTTCCTCAGCGCGGGCCAAGGACGTCCCAGGCGTTTTCCGATACCGTCATTCAAGCACCCGAATGCGGATCTGAGAGCCGTCCTTCCCGCCCCGGAACACCCGTTCGATCGCTTTCCCGAAGTCCGAGGGCAGGGCCTTGGGAATGTCCAGGAACTTCTGCGGATTCCGGTCGATCAAAGGGAACCAAGAGCTTTGGATCTGAATCATGATCCGGTGTCCCGGGAGGAACGTGTGACAGACGTCGGGCATCGCAAATTCGATCTTCTCAGGCAGGCCTGGCATGAAAGGCTCCGGCCTCGCCATATCATGGCGGAATTTCCCCCGGAACGGCTCCCCCCGCACGAGCTGCTGATAACCTGCCAGGGGGACTCCCGCCGGGTTCCCGGCCGGGTCCTGGGCATCGTTCGGATAGACATCGATCAACTTCACGACGAAGTCCGAATCCGTGCCGGAAGTGGAGACCGTCAGCCGCGGCGTCACGGGGCCCACCGCCTTGACCTCATGATCGAGCGGCTCTGTTTCATAGGCCAGGACGTCCGGACGCTGCGCGGCGAACCGCTGATCCTCAGCCATGTAATCATACGGCATGCCCCGTCCGATGTGACCGATCACGGGCACGGGCTTGTCCGGATCGCTGAGATATTCATCGAAATCGGCGCCCGTTCCAGGTGCCGGATCAAAGGAGAGCTTGCCCCCCGGGCCCAGATACAAGGTCTTTTCCGGGGCCTCTTTTGGAGGCCAGACGTCGAAACGACGCCACTGGTTCTTCCCCGTTTCGAACAGCCAAGCGGTCGGGGGGCGGCTCTGTTCCGGTGACCCGAGGCCCTGGCCCTGGCCTTTCAGGTGGTAGAGGAAGAACGGCAGTTCGATCTGCCCGCGGAAGAACGTCCCGGTCTTGGATCCGAAGCTCAGCCGACCGAGCCGGTCGCCCTCCATGCCGGCCCAGCCCCCATGGGGCCACGGGCCCATGACAAGAGTGACGGGAGCCGGCGTTTGGCGGCCGACGAGCGCCCGGAACAATTTCGGCATGCCGCCAAGGTCCTCGGCGTCAAACCAGCCCCCGACGAGAAGCACGGCCGGCCTGACGTTCTTCATATGGGGGGACAACGCCCGGCGCTGCCAGAAGTCATCGTAGGTGTCATGGGCAAGCATGTCATCCCAGTACGGGTTCGGGTCCTGGAAATACTTCTTCGTCCCCTCCGCCAGGGTCCCCATGCGCAGATAGAAGTCATACTGGTCGGGCGTGCCGAAACTGAATCCCCCGGACCTCTCTGGGAGGGACGGCCCTCCCCGCCGCGGCGTGAACGACGCGTAGAAGCCGAAGTTGGCAGCCAGGAAGAACGCGCCGTTGTGGTAGGCGTCGTCACCGTTGCCGACATCCGCCATCGGGGCTTGGGGCGAAACCGCTTTGAGCGCGGGATGGGCGTCGATCATGCTGAACGCGGCGTAGAACCCCGGGTACGAAATCCCCCAGATCCCGACCTTCCCGTTGTTGCCGGGGATGTGCTTGACGAGCCAGTCGATCGTGTCGTACGTATCCGTGCTCTCATCGGTGTCCCTGGGGCTCGAGGGGCGGGTCTTGTGAACGGGAATATCGACGAATTTGCCTTCCGAAAGATAGCGTCCGCGGACATCCTGGTAGACAAAGATGAAACCCTCCTCTTCGCAATCCAGCGAAGGGCCCAGCACGGACCGGTAGCTATCGAGGCCGTATGGCGAAACGGAGTACGGCGTGCGCTCCATCAGGATGGGATAGGGCCGGCTCGAGTCCTTGGGCACATAGACCGTGGTAAAAAGCCGGACTCCATCCCGCATGGGAACGTGATAGTCGTTCTTGGTATAGTGGGCCCGCGTATACTCGAGCTGCTGGCGGGCCGCATCAGTCCTGTCACGATCTTGAGCGAAGACGCCGGAACCCAGCCAGGCGACGAGGAAGAAAGCCAGAGCCCAGGGCAGGAAACCGCCATGCCGACGGGCCCTCAAGGACGGAAAAGAGCGACCCAACGCTCTTCGCCCGTTCCATCGGCCCGGCCCCGCTCCCGCGCGGTCCGTTCCCAGCTCGGGACGTTCTGAAACTCCGTACATGGCATGCTCCTCTTCAAGCGTATCACTCAAACGCCCGTCGCTTCCGGGCTTCTTTTCCGTGTGACGATATCCCCGCGGGAAAGAAGAAGCGAAAGTCCGCGGACTCCAGAGCCCCGGCCGCTTCAAAGCTTATTCTTATAGAAGACCCCCCCCTTGATGATGATCGCGAGGCACCGATCGGGATCCTGGAGGCACTCGAGATCATGGAGGGGATCGCCGTCCACGACCAGGAGATCGGCGCGTGCGCCTTCAGCCACGATCCCTGTCCGGCCGCCTTCCCTGAACAGCTCCGCGGCGTTGCACGTCGCCGAACGGATGACGTCCAGAGGCGGCTGAACGGCCGCCCGAAGCGCAAATTCCCGGAGCTGATGCCGGTGCATGGGCCCCAGCAGGTCCGTGCCGTAGGCCAGCTTCACTCCGCCCCTGGAGGCTATTTCCAGAGCCCGCAATCCGTGGTCCTTGACCTCGTGAAGCTTGGCGATCTGCGCCGCCGAGAGTCCGGCCCCCAAGCCCTCTTCGCCCAGGACGTCGTAGGTCGCCAGGGTGGGGACCATGGTGGCTTGGTACTTCACGAAGAGCTCGACGCTCGTCTCGTCAATGAGATTGCAGTGCTCGAGCGACCTCACTCCGCATCGAAGGGCCCGGTTCGCCGCCCGGGCCGTATACACGTGCCCCATGCAATAGATCCCGGCCATCTCAGCCTCTTCCACCGCGGCCCGGATCTCCTCCTCAGAGAATTGGGCATTCGTGATCCGGTCGGTCGGCGAGACGATCCCCCCGGACAGCATGAGCTTGATGTGACTCGCGCCTTTTCGGATTTCCTCCCGGCAGGCGCGGCGGACCTCCGTGACACCGTCGCAGAGCCGGCCGAGATTGACCGAGGCGCTTACCCCTTTCACAACGCTCTCGCCCCGCCTCCGGATATCCGCGTGCCCACCTGTCTGCGATAGCCCCTGTCCGCAGAAGAGGATCCGGGGCCCGACGACGCGGCCCTCATCCACGGCTTGGGCCAATCCGAAATCTGCCCCGCCGGCGTCCCGGACAGTGGTGAAACCCCGGCTCAGCATCTCGCTGAGAATGCCGGCGGCCCGCGCTGCCGTGTAGAAGGGCGAGCTCCGCATCAGCTCGGAGAGATCGGCCGTCCAGGCCGATACGTGGACGTGGGCATCGCACAGGCCCGGCATGACGGTCCTCCCCTTGACATCGATGACCCGGCCCGGCGCGGCAGGCGGTTTTTTAGCTCCGGCGGGTTCCACGCGCTCGATGACCCCTCCCCGGATGACGACGCGATGATGGGGCCGCAGCTCTCCCGCGATGACATCGAGGACGGAAGCCTGTTCCAGGGTGATGGGCTCTCCGGTCATGGTCGGCGTTCCTCCTTTCCGGGAATCACCAGCGATCGATCCCCAAACTTCTCTCTCTCCGCTTGGTCACCCCCATACATATTCCTCGCCCGGGACCCGTGTCAAGCTCATGTAGGTCTGAACATGATCGGTTACACCTGAAGGCCGGCTCTTTCACGGAAGCGTTCATAAGGGGTCATTCCGGCCAGTGCAGAATGAGGTCTCTGATAATTGTAAAAGTCTTCCCATTCCCT